>Ga0136625_1000001_pt1 | contig 63470 bp, 78 predicted proteins | sample AntDrymUQ4832306_2_FD_104672 | JGI IMG/M metagenome (GOLD analysis project Ga0136625, IMG submission 104672) | Polar desert sand microbial communities from Dry Valleys, Antarctica - metaG UQ483 (23.06) | ecosystem: Environmental > Terrestrial > Soil > Desert | place: Antarctica: Dry Valley...
CGCAGCGTTGGGCGTGACGCTTCGGCCACGGGATGTGGAGCGTGCAACGTAAGACCGCCGAGGGAAGCGCCAGCGACGAGGCGGACAGCGAGTGAGCGCAGCGTTGGGCGTGACGCTTCGGCCACGGGATGTGGAGCGTGCAACGTAAGACCGCCGAGGGAAGCGCCAGCGACGAGGCGGACAGCGAGTGAGCGCAGCGAGCGAGCGCAGCGTTACGTGAGGCCGCGCACGAAGGGCTGGGCGAGCGCCCTCGGTTGGCGCACCCGGGTGGCGAACAGCAGCACGACAGCGATGGCGACGACATACGGCGCAACGTCGAGGATGACGGGGTCGATGCGGTAGCCCTGGACCGGAGTGGCCAGCGTCAGCGCTTCGACGAGCCCGAACAACACGCACCCGATCACTGTGCCGCGCAGTGTCCACCCGCCGAAGATGACGGCGGCGATGGCGATGAAGCCGCGGCCGTTGATGATGCTGGACTGGAACTGGCCAACCTGACCCAGCACGATGAACGCCCCGCCGAACCCGCAGGTGAGGCCGCACAGCATGATCGCCTGGCGTCGTCGAGCGTTGACGTCGATGCCCGACACGTCCGCCGACTGTGGGTTCTCGCCGACCGAGCGCACCTCGAGGCCCCAACGGGTACGGAACACGAGCCACCACACCGCAGGCACGAGCAAATACACGAAGTAGGCGGGCCACGGCCGAGCGAACAGCGCCTCGCCGACGAGCGGGATGCCCGACAACGCGGGCACGGACACCACCTCCGCCCGAGCCGGACCGAGATCGATCTCGGTGGCGAGGAAGGCGGTGAGCCCGAGCACCAGCACATTCAGCGCCAACCCGACGACGAACTGGTTGGCAGTCAGACGGTGGCTGAGGTTCGCCTGGATCAAGGCGATGAGTAGCCCGGCGATGCACCCGCCGACCAGTCCGGCGATCGACCAGGCGACGATCTCGTGACCGGCAGCGGCCCCGAACGCCCCGGCCAGAAGCATCGCCTCCACCGAGATGTTCAGCGTGCCCGCCCGCTCGGCCACCCACTCGCCCGCCCCTGCGAACAGAAACAGCACAGAGAGCTGGAAGGCGCTGACGTACAGCGCATCGGACGAGAAGATGTCGCCGAGGGCGTTGAACAGCTCCACGTCAGGCTGCCGCCTTCGCGCCGGCCAGCTCGCGCCGCCGATCCCGCAAGAAGATGATGGCGGGCGGCAACAGCAGCGCCAGCACGAGCAAGGCCTGCACGACATCGGTCATCTTGCGGTCGACGCCTGTGGACGCCAGGAAGCTCGATCCCGTCCGCAGCATGGCGAACACGACGGCCATCGGGATGGCCAGCAGCACCCGGTTGCGCGCCAGCAAGGCGACGAGCAGCCCGTCCCAGCCGAAGTTGCCCGAGTAGCCGAACGCAAGACGGTCGCCGGCGGCTCCACCGTGCAGCAGCAGGGCGCCGCCTGCCCCTGCCAGGAAACCCGATCCGACGAGCACAGCGGCGGCGACGGGCCGCCGGGCGATCCCGAACCGTTGCGCAGCACGCGGGTTCAGCCCGAGGACGTCGATGCGGGCGCCCAGGCGACTCCTCGTCACCATCCACGTGACGGCGACGGCCACGGCCAGGGCGATGATGACGCCGGAGTCGATCGAGTTGCCGAACAGCTCGACGTTGGGCAGGCGGGCGTCGAACGGGATCTGCTCGCCCGAGTTGATGTGATTGACGCGGCTCGTGTCGCGGTCGCCGATCAGCCAGTTCTGGCGCAGCCCGTACGTCATCAGTGGGAAGGCGGTGAACGTGAGCAAGAGCGTTGTGAGCACCTCGGGCACGTTGCGCCATGCCCGAAGTGCTGCTGCGATTCCGGCCCACATCGCGCCGCCGACGCCGGCGAACACGAGCGAGGCGACGATGACGAGCCAGCCTGGCCCCTGCAGCCGTACGGCGAGATAGGCGCCGAAGCAGGCGCCGATCAGCAGCTGGCCCTCCTGACCGATGTTCACGAGCCCTGCACGGGTGGCGACGATCGTGCCAACGGCGACCAACAAGAGCGGCGCCATGGTGGTCAGCGTCAGCCCCCAGGCGCCGGGCGAGCGCACGCTGCCGTCGAGCAGCGCCCCGCCGACTGCCGTGGCCGAGCCCCCAGTGGCGGAGACGAGGATCCCCGAGATCAGCAGCGCAAGCCCGATCGACACCAGATACAGCGCGACTGTCAGCGCCCGATCCGAGAGTGGCGCCGTGCGACCGAAGCGTGTGCGGGCGCCGGGCCCACTTGTCACAACATCGAGGGCCGAGGCGTTGACGAGCTCGTTGGCCATCAGACGACCGCTCCTCCCATGAGCAGGCCGATCCGTTCGATGTCGGCTTCGCCGCTGCGCACTTCGCCGACGATGCGCCCTCGGTGCATCACGACGATGCGGTCTGACAGATGGAGGATCTCCTCGAGCTCGCTGGAGATCAGCAGCACGCCGACTCCGGCGTCGGCCGTCGCTCTCAGCCGGTCGCTCATGAACTCGATGGCGCCCACATCGAGACCTCGGGTCGGCTGGGCGGCGACGAGCACGACCGGATCGCTCGACAGCTCGCGGGCCAGCACCACCCGCTGCTGATTGCCACCCGAGAGTGAGCGGAACGGGGCGTCGGGGCCGATGCACGAGATGCCGTACTCCTCGATCAGGCGCACGGCGTCGGCGCGCATCTGGGCCCTGTCGATGCGTCCCAGCCCTGCGCCACTGGCGAGCTTGCTCAGGTGCAAGTTGTCGGCCACGCTCAGGTCCAGCACGCATCCGGCGTCGTGTCGATCCTCGGGGATCAAGGCGACGCCGCTGGCGCCCATCACTCCCGCGTGTCCCGTCTCCACGAGGTGACCGGATACGACGACCGTTCCGCGATCGAGCGGCAACAGGTTGGCGAGCACGTCGGCCAGCTCCGCCTGCCCGTTGCCCTCCACACCTGCGACGCCGACGATCTCACCGGGCCACACGACGATGTCGACACCGTCGAGCATGGTGGATCCGTCGGAACGTAAAGCCACCGCGCCACGGATCTCCAATGCAGGGGATGTCTTTCGTGCGGAGGCCGATCCAGCGCTGCCGGTCGACCGTAGCTCCGAAGGTGGGGGGTTCCGAAGGGGAGAAGGTCTCCCTTCGCCGTTCGCTTTGGCGATCCCCAAGGCGGCCGCCTCGCTGCGAAGGGACACCGGTCGCCCGACCATCGCCTGTGCCAACGAATTGGCTTGCGCATCAGCGGTGGGCATGGAATCGACGACGCGACCGCGACGCAAGATGGTGACCACATCGGTCGCTCGGCGGATCTCGTCGAGCTTGTGGCTGACGAGCGCCACGGCCTTGCCCTCGCGCTCCACGGCGAGGCGCAACACATCGAAGAGTTGCTCGGACTCGCCGGGCGTCAGCACGGATGTCGGCTCGTCGAAGATGACGATGCTCGGATCACGCCGCAGGCACTTGACGATCTCAACTCGCTGCCGGCGACCCGCCGAGAGGTCGCCGACCCTGGCGTTTGGATCGACGGTCAGCCCGTAGCGTTCGCCGATGTCGGCGACGAGCTGCCGGGCAGCGCGAGGATCGAGCCGGCCCCGCTCGCCGAGCACCACGTTCTCCCACACGCGCAGCTCGTCGACGAGGCTGAAGTGCTGGTGCACCATCCCGATGCCGAGCTCGGCCGCTCGTCGCGGGTCGTCGATGCGTACTGTTCGACCGCGTATGGCGATCGTGCCCTGGTCGGGCTGCACCAGCCCGATCAACATCTTCATCAGCGTCGACTTTCCGGCGCCGTTCTCACCGAGCACACCGTGGATCTCGCCGCAGCGCAGCTCGATGCTGACCCCGTCGCAGGCAATGACGTCTCCGTACCGCTTGGTCAGCTCGTGCACTCTCACGGCCGGCGTGCCACCCTCGGGGGACGAGGTCACGCCGGCCGTCTGGCTCATGGAAGACGGTCGGGGTCAGCCCCCGTACACCTCGGCTTTGATCTCGCCGAACTGGGCGTCGAAGTCGCCGTTGGCGATCTGGGCCTTGACGTCGTCGAGCGCCGCCACCTGCTCCTCGGTGGCGTCGCAGAACTTGGCGCCGACGAAGTCGAACTCACCCACCCGGAACACGAACACTTCGCCCTCCGAAAGGTCGCCCGTGACGATCGAGTCGAACACCGTCTCGAGGTAGTCGCCGGCGTCGTACTGCACGGCGATCTGGTAAGCGAGGTCGTCGCGCTCGCAGGCGTTGGAGGCGCCTGCCGACATGGTGATGACGTCGTTCTCGTTGGCCAACCCGACGACGGCCTCGTGCGAGCCACCGAGGAACGGGTACACGGCGCCGATGCCGTTGGCCAGTGCCTGGTTGAAGGCCTCCGTCGCGCCGGCAACGTCGTTGAAGTCACCCGTCGCCACGTAATTCACTTCGAACGACTCGTCCACCGATGTCAAACCGAGCTCGAACGCCTGGAACGCCTCCTGCTCGAAATCGAGCTCGCAACAGCCGAGGAACACCGCGCTCGTCGATTCGGTGTCCGCCAGCAGCAGGCCGGTGGCAGCACCGGCCGAGTAGCTGATCTCCGACGAGTCGTCGCGGGCCTGTGCCAGCCCGGGGATCTCAGGTGTGCCGGCGCCGCAGTTGCAGTACCAGAAGATGTCGGAGAACTCCTCGGTCAGCGTCGCCAGCGGATCCGACAACTCGCCGGCGCCGACCGCGATCACATCCGGGTCCTGCCGGGCGAGGTTGCGCAATTCGGTCTCGGCCTGCGAGGCCTCGATGTTGTCGACGATGATCGGCGCCTCGAAGCCCTGCTCCTCGGAGAACGCCTCGACGCCCTCGACGAGCGCTTGGTAGAACGCCCCGTCGTCACGTGGTCCTGGCGTGGCGATGGCGAACTGCACCGTGCCGTCACCGTTCGTATCGAGCGAGGTGGCGTTGTCCGGGACGGACGTGGCCGGGCCGGATGTGGCCGGGGGCGACGTTGCGGGGTCGGACGTGGCGGGATCGGATGTCGCCGGACCCGATGTGGCAGGGCCCGATGTGGCCGGACCGGATGTGGCCGGAGCGGACGTGGACGGGTCCGAGGCTGCTGGTTCGGACGGCGCCGGACCCGACGCCGGCGCGTCGGTCGACTCGGATCCGTCCTCGTCGTTGCCGCACGAGGCTGCGACGAGCGACATGGCGAGCAGGGCCGCGGCCGCCCGGCGCCAGTAGCGGCGATTCGCCCCGGTCGCGGCGCTGCCAGTCGCGGCACTGATGGAACGCTTGGTTCTCACTGCAATCCCCTCCCACCTCTTGGCCTGATGGTCAGACCACTAGATGACTGTAGCTCACGTGCCGACCGGCGTTGCCGTCGAACGTTCAGCGCCCGGCGCCTGCGACCGAGCGCGGTACCGTTGCACCAGCCAGCGGTTGAACTGCACATGGCTCTCCTCCTGCCATGAATACCGACCCCTCGGCGCGAAGCGCGACCGTAGGCCGCGCTGCACTTTCGTCGTGGCGTCCTGATCCTGCTCGACGAACACCTGCACGCCCACATCGGTCAGCTTCAACTTGTGCTCGAACAGCGGATCTTCAGTGGCCGAACGATGGAAGATGTACCCGATCTCCACATCGATCGTCTCAGGGCCCGTCGGGCGCACGAGGAAGAAGAAGCACTGATCGGGGGCCGTGCCGAAGCACAGCGACGGCGGCACCAAAGCGAACGTCGAGCGGGTGCGCTCCTCGTCGGTCAGGTCGGGGAACACCGGCATGATCGTGTGGTGGGTGGCGTTGAAGCCGCCGTCGATGTGTGTGTAGCCACCAGTGCGGAAGATGACGTTGGAGGCGTCATCCCACGGCTCGGGGAACGAGCTCATGTGGCTCGGGCAGAAGTCCTGCACGAACTGGTGGAGCCGGTTGGCGTGATACCCGTCGTTGAAGTTCTCGAACATCACCTTCCAGTTCCACGGCAGGTCGCGCAGCGTGAACGTTCCGGGACACACGGCCTCGTCCAGATGGTAGTGAGCGAGGTACGGCTCGTAGCGGGCGAGCGTGGGTGCGAGCGGCGGCGCGTCGGCGTCGAAGTTGACGAACACGAAGCCCTGCCACGTCTCCACAGCAAGTTGCGGAAGACCGAACTCGGACTTGTCGAAGTCGACCGTGCGCTCCATCGCAGGGGCGCCGAGCAGGCGGCCGTCGAGCGCGTACGTCCAGTGGTGGTACGGGCACTTGAACGTGCGCGTGTTGCCAGAACCGTCGCACACCTGCATGGCCCGGTGCTGGCACACCGCCGACAGCGCCCGCACGGCGCCGTCCTTGTCGCGAGTGACGATCACCGGCTCGTCGCCCAGCGTCACGGTGAACCAGTCGCCGGTCTCGGGGATGCGGTCCTCGCGGCCGACGCATAGCCACTCGTGGGCGAACAGCTCCTGACGCTCGAACGCGGCGACATCGGCAGACGTGTAGAGCTCGGCAGGCAGTGTCGTCGCCGACGACACGTCCGAGATCGATTCGTCGAGCATGGCCAGCAGTAATTCATCAAGTCTGTTCATGGGTCTCCTGTTTGAGCAGAAATGTGCGGATCTTGCCGACGCTGGTGCGGGGCAATGAATCGACCAGTCGATAGTGGTGGGGCCGCTTCGACTTGGCGAGCCGTTGCTCGCACCAGTCGCCGAGCGAATCGAGCAACACGTCATCCGCGACGCCCTGCTTGGCCACCACGAAGGCCATCGGTACTTCGTCGCGCACCGGGTCGGGGGCGCCGACCACCGCCGCCTCGAGCACGTCGGGATGCGCCGCCAGAACTGTCTCCACCTCCACCACCGACACATTTTCGCCTGCCACCTTCAGAATGTCCGAGCGCCGGCCATGGAAGCGGAAGCAGCCGTCAGCGTCGCGAGTCGCCCGGTCTCCGGTGAGGAACCAATCGCCGCGAAACGACGCTGCAGTCGTTGCCGCATCGTCGAGGTACCGGGCGAACAAGCTCTCGCCGCGTGCGCCGCCGACGACGATCTCGCCAACCTCACCCGGCGCGCACGAGCGGCCGGAGGCGTCGTGAAGATCGACGTGGCAGCCCGTGGTCACGTATCCCATCGTGTCCGGTCGGGGATCGCCGGGGCGATCCGTGAGTACGGCGGGGATGGTCTCGGTCATGCCGTAGAGCTGCCGGGGGCGACAGCCGAACCACTCGCTGATCGTCTCGTACTGGTCGGCGGCGAGGTTCTGGGCGAACCAGCAGTGGCGCAGCTGCAGCGCAGTCGCGGCGGGAAGTGGACCACCCCGTGCCAGGATCATCCGCAGCGGACCGGCGAACAGGCTGGCATGCGTTGCGCCGTGCCGAGCAGCCTGGGGGAGGAATCCGGAAGCGGAGAACCCCGGCATCAGGGCCACGCTGGCGCCGACGGTGATCGCCGAGGCGAACGAGTAGTACTGGGCGTTGGCGTGGAACATGGGGAGCACGACCATCTGGCGGTCACCGGCGCTGAGCCCGGCGGCGTCGGCCATCACCGACCCGGCGAAGGCGTAGTTGGCCTGGGTGATCTCGACACCCTTCGGCCGCCCGGTGGTGCCGCTCGTGAACATCACTGCGGCCCGATCGGCTGGGGCCGGGCTCGCCCGGTATCGATCAGGTGCCGGCAGCCATCCGAGCTCGATGTCGGCTTCGTCGACCTCGACGCACTCCGGCCGGCCGTCGTCCGTCCCTGCCTGCCGATAAACCGCCGACCGTGAGCTGGCGCAGAAGCCGACGACAGCCTTCGTACGCCGAAGGTGCTCAGCGAGCTCCACCGCTGTGGCCATCGGATCCGACGGGACGATCCAGGCGCCGAGGCGAGACGCAGCCAGCCAGACGGCGACGAACGTCGGGGAGCTCGTCAACGCCAGGTGGACCGGCGACCCCGGCGTGGCCCCTCGGATGCGCAGTAGGGCGACGAAGCGGTCGACGACGATGTCGAACTCGGCGTACGTCCACGCCCGAACGGCGCCGTCCGGGCGCTCGAACACGAGAAACGGCGAATCTGCGCGGTCACTGCACGCGCGGTCCCACGCCGCCGCGAACGTCGCGCTCTGTGTCACGGCAAAGGTGGTGGTGGTGGTGGTCACGGCGTGCTCAGTTGGCGTCCGGGTCCCCGTACCCGCCGCCACCTGGGAGCTCGAGGCGCACGACATCGTCGGGTTGAAGGGTGATGCGCGCCTGCGTCGTGACGGGCTCGCCGTTCACGCTGAACCGTCCAGTAGCACCGGGCTCCCCACCGAAGATCCCTTGCGGCGCCTCGGTCAGACGGCTGGTGACGGCGTTGAGCTGCCACGGCCGCTTCGTGTCGACGCAGAACTCGATCGTCTGGCCGAGGCCCCCGTTCTGGCGGCCGTGTCCGCCAGAGCCAGGACGCAATGCCTTCGTGGTGAAACGGATCGGCGCCGACGCCTCGACCACCTCGATCGGCACGGCGGCAACCCCGGTCGGGTAGGAGCAGGCATCCAGTCCTGGCTTACCGGCCCGAGCACCCACACCGCCGGCGTACGTGAACATTGCGGTGATGAACGGCGTGCCATCGTCATCGTTGCCGCTCACCTGCATCGTCCAAACGGCACCAGAACCCTCGGCCATGGCGCCGGCCGGCCGCACCTGTGACAGCGCCTTCAGCAGGGCGTTCGGCAGGAACATGCCGACCACATGGCGGGCCGTGCACGGCTGTGGCGACACAGCGTTGACGATCGAGCCCTCCGGGGCCACCATCTCGATCGGCGCCAGGCTGCCGTGGTTGTTGGGGATGTCGGGGCTGAGCACCGACCGCACCGTGAACGTCGTGTACGCGTGCGTGTAGTTCTTGACGACGTTGATGCCCCATGGGCTGGCTTCGGAGCTGCCCGTGTAGTCGACCGTGATCGTGCCGGTGTCGCTGTCGACGATGAGCGCGCACACGATCTCGATCTTGCTGCCATCGGCGAGATCGAGCAGGGCACTGGCGTGGTGGGTGCCGGGCTCGAGTGCCTTGATGCCGGTCCTCGTGGCCTCTTCGGAGCGCTCGATGATCACGTCGGCTAGGTGCTCGATGTCGTCGAGGCCGTGCTGGTCGCACAGCGCCAGCAGCCGCTGGGCGCCGATCTCGCCGGATGCCATCTGGGCATGGAGGTCACCGGCCATGTGGTCGGGTTGGCGCACGTTGGAGAGGATGAACTTCCACACGTCCTCGTTGCGCTGTCCGTCGACCATCAGCTTGACGATCGGGATCCACAGCCCTTCCTCGAACACGTCGCGCCCTCCGGCGCCGATGCCGTAACCGCCGACGTCCGTGTGGTGGATGGTGGAGCCGAACATGGCGATCATCCGCCCACCCCGCCATACCGGCACCAGCACCGTGACGTCGAGCAGTTGGCCGGCGGTCAGGTACGGGTCGTTCGTGATCAGCACGTCGCCTGGCGCCAGTGTGGCGATCGGGTGCTCGGCGAGGATGTTGGTGACGGCCATCGCCAGGCTGTTGATGTGGCCGGGCGTCCCGGTGACTGCCTGAGCAACCATTCGACCCCTGCGGTCGAACACGGCGTTGGCCAGGTCGCCGGCCTCTCGCACGATGGGGCTGAACGCCGACCGCTGCAGCGCCTTCGCCTGCTCGTTGACGGTCGAGATCAGGCTCTGCCAGCAGATCTCGAGCTCGATCGGGTCGAACGTCTTCGTCACGACGGCGCTCCTCTCGTCGCGATCAGGCTGCCCTCGCTCGACACCTCGACGCTCCAGCCCGGCCGGATCACGGCGGTTGTCTCTCGCTCCTCGACCACGGCAGGACCGTCGAACGCGACACCGCTGCCGAGATCGGATCGCCGGTACACAGGCGTGCTGACGGCCTCGACGCCGCGCTCGAACACCACGGGCCGGTGGCCGATCGGCTCGGCATGCTGTCGTTCGGACAGCGGAACCGGCTCGACGTGCTCTGCGGCGGCGAATGCCGACAGCCGCCAGGTGACGGCTTCGACCGGCACGTCGGGGATGGTCAATCCGAAGATGCGGCGGTACTCGTGCTCGAAGGCGTCGAGCACGACGGCGCCGTCGGCTGGCCACGTGTCGCCCTCACCGAGCCACACCGTCACCTCGTTGCCCTGACCGGCGTAGCGGGCGTCGAGCCCGTAGCGGAACTGCACGGCGTGGGCCAGCACGCCGGCCCCGGCCAGCACCCGGCGGCCTTCGTCTCGGAGCTGGTCGAGCAGGGCGTCGCGCTCGTGTGGATCGATGGCGTCGAGCGGTCGAGGCATGGACTTGGCGAGGTCGATCCTCACCGGTGACACCAACGTGCCGAACGCCGACAGCACACTGGCGTTTACGGGGAAGATGACGCGTTCGGAGTCGAGCAGTTCGGCGACACCGCAGGCGTGCACGGGACCGGCACCGCCGAAGGCGAGGAGTGACACGCCGCGCAGGTCGGCGCCCCGCTCAACGCCGTGCATGCGCGCTGCTGCGGCCATGTTCTGGTTGACGATCTCGTGGATGCCAGCCGCCGTGTCGATGGCACCGAGCCCGAGCTGTTCGCCGACGGTAGCCGCGGCCTTCGTGGCTGCGTCGGCGTCGAGTGGCATGTCGCCGCCGAGGAAGGCAGCCGGGTCGAGCAGCCCCAGCAGCACGTCGGCATCGGTGACGGCGGGCTCCGTGCCACCGCGACCGTACGACGCTGGGCCCGGTTCAGCCCCCGACGACTCGGGGCCCACCTTGAGCAGCCCGAATCGGTCCGTCCTGGCCAGCGACCCACCGCCGGCGCCGATCTCCACGAGATCGATCGACGGCACCGACACCGGGAATCCGGAACCCTTCTTGAATCGGTACATGCGGGCCACTTCGAACACGTTCGTGAGGTCCGGCTCGCCATGATCGATGAGGCAGGCCTTGGCCGTCGTGCCGCCCATGTCGAAGCACAGCAGGCGATCCTCGCCGAGCCGCCTGGCGAACCAGCTCCCGGCCAGCGCCCCTGCGGCCGGACCCGACTCGACGAGGCGGATCGGGATCGCCGCCGCATCCTCGGCGGACACGACCCCGCCGTTGGAGAGCATCATCAGCACCGAGCCGCCGAAGCCTTCAGCGGACAGCCACTTCTGCAGCTCGTCGAGATACGGCCCGATGACCGGCATCGTCGCCGCGTTGCAAGCCGTCGTCACCATCCTCGGGTACTCGCGAATCTGGGGCGAAACCTCGGCCGAGACGCACACCGGCACGCCGAGCTCCCTGCGAAGGTGCTCGGCGGTGGTGCGCTCGTTGGTGGCGTTGACGTACGAGTTGAGGAAGCAGACGGCGACCGACTCGACCTGCGCCGCCCGCAACGACGCAGTCACCTGCGTCAGCGACTCGGCGGACGGTGGGTGCAGGACGTCGCCGCCGGCGACTGTGCGCTCGTCCACTTCGAAGGTGAGGTTGCGAGGGATCGGCGGCGCGGCGAACTCGATCTGCAGGTCGTACATGTCGTATCGATGCTCGTCGCGGATCAGCAGTGTGTCGCCGAAGCCGGCGGTCGTGACGAGGCCGGCGCGCCCGGTCTTGCCTTCGATCAGCGCGTTCGTGATGAGCGTCGTGGCATGGACGATGGGTGCCGTGATCTCCGTGGGGCGGACTCCGGCACGCTCCAGCAGCCGGCCGACGCCGGTGCGCACTGCGAGCAGGGGATCGGACGGCGTGGTGAGCGTCTTGTCGACAACAACAGCGCCTGATGAGGCCTCGAGCAGCACCACGTCGGTGAACGTGCCACCGATGTCGACGGCCAACCGCCAGTCCGCGCTCATCTCTCGTCCGGCTCGCCGGCTGCTCGCAGGTCGTCGCGAGGTGGGACGAACACGTCGAGGATCCAGCACTCGCCGTACGTCGAATCGCCGAGGAACACCGAGTCGCCGTGCCAGACGCCGACCGGTGCCAGGTAGACGTCGCCCTCTCCGAGCGTGACCCGTTCCTGCGGGTCGGCCCCCCCGATGCGGAAGTCGAGCCCACCGCGCACGATCACGCCGAGCTGTTCGTGCTCCTCGTGGTTGTGCAACCGCGAGCCCGTCGCCCCGCCGGCGATCCGCCAGAAGCACAACTGCATGGCGTCGCCCGTGATCACCCGGCGTCGGAATCCCTCACGCTCGGTCGGTTCGAACTGCTCGTCGTCGAAGAAGTGGCAGTACTGCTCGGAGAGCCCTGGCAAGTTCATCCTCCCCGTAGGTCTGATGGTCTGACCATAGCCGTACAACGCCAGTCGCGATCAGACGAGACGATCGATCATGCCCTGTTCGACGGAGTTCAGATGCTTCGTGCCGGCGGCGACCGCGCCCTCGGTGTCGCCGTCGGCGACGGCGACGGCAATCGTGGCGTGTATCGCCGCCGACTGGGCCACGATCAGGTCGACCTCTGCTCGGTTGGCGACATCGGACAGCAGCGATGAGATCGCCTCGGAGCGAAACAGCCGCGCCAGCACCTTGCCGTACACCTCGACCAGCAACGGATTGCCACACGCCCTGGCGATGGCGGAGTGGAACGCCCGGTCGAGCTCGCGGAACTGCTCGAGCGGCATCCCTTCGTGGAACCGATCCGACAGCGCCTTGATCTCGGCCCGCTCCTCATCGGAGGCACGGGCGGCCGCTAGCTCCACGATCGGCAGCTCGAGCACGCGCCGGGTCTCGAACAGCTGACGGATGAACTCCTTGCGGTCGTCGGCGCGGTCGATGCTGAGATCGGGGAGTCGTTCGGCGACGAACCAGCGGTTGCCGCGACGCTCGATCACACCGAGCGACAGCAAGCCTTGCATCGCCTCGCGCACCGATGTCCTGGCCACGCGGAATTGGTCGGATAGCGCCCGTTCGGACGGGACTCGGGCGCCGGCCTCGAGCTCGCCGCCGGCGATGCGTTCCAGCAAGCGATCGCGAATCTGAGCGCTGAGCGTCTCTCGGGTGATCGGCTCGAACACGACGTTCGAAGCATTGACGACCCTGGTGTCGTCGATGTCGCGGGTGGCGACCATGCGTCCCTCCCCTGCTGGACCCTGCTGGCGGGTGGCCTTATCATCAGGCCAACATGGAGCGTACTGCGGCGCCTGCCGTCGTCGGGGTCCACCGCGTGTGGATGGTCTGACCATCGGACCTTTGCTAGCGTCCGACTCTATGGCGTACCCGAACACGTTGATCTTCGTCGACTTCGCCTCGACCGACCCGGAGGCCGCCGCCGAGTTCTATGCCGCCGTGTTCGGCTGGGACGTGGAAGGGCGCCCGGCGGGCGTGTTCCATCGCATCGTCCCCGGTCAGAACTTCCAGGTGGACGACGGGTCGCAGGGGCCGACAGGGAACCTGCACATGGGCATCTACAACGTTGCAAACGCTCGTCCCCACCCCGACAGCGAGGGAGCAGATCCACGGACGCTCGCTACGGACGGACGGACGGCACGTGCGTGGGTGCTCGTCAGCGACGACGATTCCATCGACCGCATCCTCGACGAAGCCACGTCCCGAGGTGCCGAGTTGCTGTGGCGGGACCACTTCTGGGCCGAGTTCAACGGCTTCAACGCCGCCTTCACCGATCCATGGGGCAACGTGTTCGTGCTGTGGGTCAAAGGTGGCGATGATCCCCAGATCCCCGAAGGGTGGAGCCGTGAGTGAAGCACTGCACGAGTTGCGGCCCGAGACGGCCCGCTGGACGCACATCGCCCTGCGCGTCGCCGACATCGACGCCTCGATCGAGTGGTACGAGCACCACACGCCACTGCGACTGCTCGACAAGCGCCAGGACGACATGGGCTTCGGCGCCTGGCTCGGCCAGCCCGAGTCGGCGGCCAGCCCGTTCATCCTGGTGCTCGCCCAGTTCCTGCCGGAGACCGACCCGTTCAAGGAGTTTCCCCAGGAGGTGCTCGCTCCGTTCGCCCACATGGGCATCGAGCTGCCCGATCGTGAGGCCGTCGACACGGCAGCGGCACTCGCCGAACGCGAAGGGTGCCTGGCGATGGATACACGCCAGATGCCGGTACCGATCGGCTATGTCTGCATGGTGCGGGATCCCGATGGCAACATGATCGAGTTCTCGTTCGATCAGGGCGTGTTCGAGAAGGCCCGCGAAGTCTGGGGCACGTGAGCGAGCGCAGCGAGCGCACGGCCGGGCGAGCGAGCGCTAGCTCGCCGGACGGCGATGGGGTGTGGGGGCGCAGCCCCCACTGCAGTACGTGAGCGAGCGCAGTACGTGAGCCCCGGCGACGTCGTCCGCTCCTACCTCGCCGCCTTCGCGTCCGGTGACGCCGACCTGATCGCCAGCCACGTCGCTGATGACTTCGAGAACGACCATGCATCGGCGCTCGGCGAGAGCTGCACGGGACGTACCGAGTACATCGGCCGCCTGCCCGGTTTCCTCGAGTCCCTACCCGGCCTTCGCTACGACGTGGAGCGATTCATCGTCGAGGCCGATCAGGTGGCCGTCGCCTACCGACTGGTGGCCATGAGCGATAAGCATCCTGTCGACCTGCGAGGGGCGATGTTGCTCGACGTCGACGACGGCCTGATCGTTCGACGCACCGACTACTGGGACTCGCTCACCGTCCTGCGCCAGACCGGCAAGGCCTGAACCCGCCACGTTCTGGGCGCGATCTCTCCCAAACTCCGTTCTGGGCGTGGAGCGTTCCGGCCCCCGCAACGATCTGCGCCCGGTTCTCAGCGGGCCGTTCCCTGAGCAACGTGCCCGAGGGCGTCGCGCAGGGCTGACGGGACGTCGATCGTGCGGTGCTGGCCGTGCTCGACCACGACCCGCCCGCCGACGACCACGTGGCTGACGTCGCTCGCCGTCGCCGCGAACACGGCTGTCTCCAACGCGTCTGCCACGGTCACTCCCACGGTGCGAACGCTGTCGAGGCCGACCGTCACGAAGTCGGCGAGAGCGCCCGCTTCGATACGTCCCGCCTCCGGCCAGCCGAGCGATGTGTGCCCGTGCTCTGTGGCCATGCGCAGCAGCGCCGGCGCGTCGTGAGCACCGCGCTCGTGCGTGGTGAGTCGGGCGTTCAGCTCGACGGCACGAGCTTCTTCGAGCGGGTCGATCACCGCCTGCGAATCGCTGCCGAGCGTGAGGCGGGCTCCCCTGTCGCGCAGGGCGCGTGCTGGTCCGATGCCGTCGGCCAGGTCGCGCTCGGTTGTCGGGCAGAGGCAGCACCAGCAGCGGGCGTCGCCGAGCAGCCCCACGTCTGCCTCGCTGGCGTGGGTGGCGTGGACGGCGGTGAACCGGTCACTGAGCGCGCCCTGGCGGTCGAGCAGTTCCGTGGGTGTCACCCCGAAGGCGTCGACGCACTGTTCGTTCTCGGCCGGTTGCTCCGAGACGTGGGCGTGTAGGGGCACGTCACGCTCGCTCGCCCACTCGGCGACGATCGCGATCGCTGTCGGGTCGACGGCTCGCACCGAGTGGATCGCCGCACCGACGCGGACCCCTGGCTGCTCGCCGAGCGCTTCGACACGCTGCGCCCATCGCACGGCGTCCCCGTCCGAGAAGCGGCGCTGCGTCTCGTCGGGTTCGTTGCCGATCCCACCGTGGAGATAGCAGGTGTCGAGCATCGTGATCCGGATGCCGGCTTCCCGCGCTGCCTCGATCACGGCGTGGCCGAAGGCGTTGGGGTCGTCGTACGGCGTTCCGTGGGGTCCGTGGTGGAGGTAGTGGAACTCACCCACAGTGCTCACGCCGGCGAGCACCATCTCGCCGTACACGGCACGGGCGAGATGGAAGTAGCTGTCGGGGTCTAGCGATGTGGCGACCTCGTACATCGCCTCCCGCCACGTCCAGAACGAGCCGCTGCCGTGATGCGTCCGGCCGCGCAGGGCGCGGTGGAACGCATGGCTATGGGCGTTGGCGAACGCCGGCAGTGTCAGCCCCGGCAGGTGCATCGAGCCGTCGGGGGATCGGTCGCCGCCGATCTCGACCCTGACGATGCGCTCGCCGTCCACGGCGATGAGCACGTTCGGTTCTGCGCGCTGCCCACCGAGCCAGGCCAACTCACACCAGTAGGTGGCCGCTGCCGTCTCCGGCACGGGTCAGGAGCCAACCCGCTCGACGAACTCGGTGATCCGCTCCACGAAGGCGTCGCGGTGGAAGCGCTCGAACTGCTCCCAGGTCGTGAGCGTCGTCGTGTCCTCGACGCGGTCGAGGAACAGACGACCGTCGAGATGGTCGCACTCGTGCTGGAACGTGCCAGCGGTGAGACCCCGCTTCACCGCTCTGTGCTCGACGCCGTCGCGGTCGAGGTAGCGCACACGGATGTTGACGCGGCGCATCACGTTGCCGCGCAGGTTCGGCACCGACAGGCAGCCCTCGTTGATCTCCACCAGCTCGTCGTCGACGGGTTCGATCACCGGGTTGACGACGATCGTGAGTGGGATCCTCGGTTTGTACGGATACCGCGGGTTGTGGTCGACCTCGATCACCGCCAGGCGCACCAACTCACCCACTTGGTTGGCGGCGAGCCCTGCGCCGTTGGCGTCGTGCATCGTGTCGATCATGTCGCCGATGAGCGCCTGCACGCCGGGGGACGAGAGCTCGTCGAGCGACAGCTCACGAGCACGCTCGCGCAGCACGGGGTGTCCAACGGTGAGGATCTCACGGACGCTCATCGTCAGCGATTGTCGCATACGGGGGCCTCGCACACGCCCGTACCGGCGCGCTAGACAGAGGGGTAGTGCCGAACGTGCAGTCGTCGACACGCCCCCCGGTGGGACCGCTCGTCAACACACCTGCGCGTGACACGTCGCAGTTCGGCGTGGTCGTGTTCCTGGCGTCAGACGTGATGCTGTTCGCGTCGTTCTTCGCTGCGTACTTCCTGCTGCGGGCGAACAACGCGCCGTGGCCGCCAGCGGACGTCGAGCTGGACGTCCCGAGGGCGGCTCTGGCGACGGTGGTGCTTGTGGCGTCGTCGTTCACGATGATCGCTGCCGACCGGGCCGGCGAGCACGAACGTGCAGGCGCCATGCGCCGGTGGCTGCTGGTCACCTTGGTCCTCGGCGCAGCGTTCGTCGGCAACCAGATCGCCGAATACGCCACGTTGGCCTTCGGTGCAGACTCGCATCCGTACGGCTCGATCTACTGGTTGCTCACCGGATTGCACACTGCGCACGTCACGGCCGGTCTGGGGGCGATCGCCCTGCTGTTCGTGCGCGCCGTGCGCGGCCCTTCGCTGTCCGCCATCTCCTCGTGGACCAACGGCGTGTCGCTCTACTGGCATCTCGTCGACGTGATCTGGGTGGCCGTCTTCTCCACCATCTGGTTGCTGCGATGAGGTTTCTCGTGGCGCTGCCACCCGTGGCTGCGGTGCTACTGGCCGTGCACGGCTTGGCAACCGCCGACGACGGGAGGGCTGCCGAGGCCGACGAGCAGCACCAGGCGGCCCAAGCGGCTCCCGGCGGTGAGCTCGGTGCCACGCTCTACGCCACCCAGTGCGCCAGTTGTCACGGCGTAAAGGGCGAAGGCGTGGACGGCCGCGGCCCGGACCTGATCGACGAGGGCGAGGCGGCGGTCGACTTCGCGCTGCGCACCGGACGGATGCCGGCCGCGAACACGACGGCGCAGGTCGCTGCGGGGCCCGTGCGGTACAACGAGCAGGAGATCGTCGCCCTCGTCGAACATGTCGGCGCCTTCGGCGAAGGTCCCGAGATCCCCGATGTCGACGCAGCGGCGGGTGATCTCGTTGCCGGTGGCCGGCTCTACCGGCTCAACTGCGCCGCCTGCCATGTCGCCTCGGGTTCCGGCGCAGCGATCGGCGCCGAACGACAGGCGCCCTCGCTCATGTCGTCGACGCCGACGGAGATCGGCGAGGCGATCATCGTCGGACCGGGGGCGATGCCATCCTTCGGATCCTTCACGCCTTCGGACATCAACGACGTCGCCGCCTACGTGACCGAGCTGCAAAAGAGGGATACGACCGGGCTCGTCGCCTTCGGTGGCGCCGGGCCCGTGGCTGAAGGCCTCGCCGCATGGATGCTCGGGCTCATCCCGCTGATCGCCATCACCCGTTGGATCGGCTCGCCCCACGAAGGCCGTGACGTCGAGGTGGACGAGGAACAGCCGTGAGCGAGCGCAGCGAGGGAGCGGCCACCGGCGACGATCCGCAGGAGAACCAGCGTGCCTACCGTGCAGCGGTGGTGGCGTTCGCCGCCGCCATCGTCGGCGGTGTCGTTGCTGCCATCGCCTATAGCACTGACGACACCGATGTGTGGCTCGGCGTCGGGCTGGCAGTGGCGCTCGGCGGCATCGGATTCGGCCTCGTGAGCTGGGCCAAGTACCTCGACTTCGACGAACACGTGGTGCAGCAGCGCGAGCCGCTGACGATGACCGAGACAGAGCGTGACGCGCTGCACGAGGAGTTGACGACGCTCCCCGCCAACTCCACCACAACCTTCCGCCGGCGACGGCTGCTCACGCGACTGCTCGGCGGATCGCTCTTCAGCCTGGTCGTCGGATTCGTCGGACCGCTCGGCTCGCTCGGCCCAAAGCCGCGTGGAGAGCGCAACCGTACCGGGTGGTCGAATGGCGTGCGCTTGGTGACCTCTGAGGGTCAGCCCATCGAGCGGGCGACCGGAGGGTTCGATCAGCTCGTCACCGTGTTCCCGGAGGGCCAGATCGGCCGCGACGACTCGCAGGTCGTGCTGTTGCGGGTGTCGCCGGAGTTGCTCACCGAGCGAACGGTCGAGGCAGGCTCGATCGACGGCTGGGTGGCGTACTCGAAGATCTGCACCCACGCCGGCTGCTCAGTGGGTCTGTTCGGGATCGATACGCGGCCGCCCGACGTGCTGCGCCAGCTGGTGTGCCCGTGCCACCAATCCGTGTTCGACCCGGTTGACGGGGCGCGCCCGGTGACGGGACCAGCCACGCGCTCGCTGCCCCAGCTCCCACTGCGTGTCGACGCCGACGGCTACCTCGCGGCCGCCGACGACTTCGACCGCCCCGTCGGTCCCCCGACCTGGGACGAGGGCTGAGCGCCGATGTCCGCTCCCCAACCGAGGTCTGCGAGGGGACTTCTCGAGCGTTACGTGGACTCGGTCGCCGGCCGCTTGGGCGCTGGGTCGGGCCTGCGAAGTGCGCTGCGCAAGGTGTTCCCCAACCACTTCTCGTTCCTGTGGGGCGAGGTGGCGCTCTACAGCTTCGTCGTCCTGATCGCCACCGGGATCTACCTGACCCTGTTCTTCGAGGGCACCCAGTCGGAGGTCACCTACACGGGCTCGTACGAGCCGTTGCGAGGCGAGGAGATGTCGGCCGCGTTCGCGTCGGTGATGCGCATCTCGTTCGACGTCAAGGGCGGATTGCTCATCCGCCAGATGCACCACTGGGCCGCCCTGATCTTCGTCGGCGCCATCGCCGTGCACATGGCACGGGTGTTCTTCACCGGCGCCTTCCGCAAGCCACGCGAGATGAACTGGGTCGTTGGTGTGCTGCTGCTGGTGCTGGCGCTGGCCGCCGGATTGACGGGGTACTCACTCCCAGACGACCTGCTCTCGGGCACCGGTCTGCGAATCATCCACGCTGTCATCCTCGCCCTGCCGTTCGTCGGTGAGCGGTTGACCTATCTGCTGTTCGGTGGCGAGTGGCCGGGGACCGACATCATCGGTCGCCTCTACCCGGTTCACATCCTGCTGATCCCGGCGCTCATCGTCGCCCTGCTGGGGGTGCACCTCGGGCTGGTGTGGCGTCAAAAGCACACCCAGTTCCGAGGCGCAGGGCGCACCGAGACCAACGTGGTGGGTGAATCGGTGTGGCCGTCGTTCGCGATGAAGTCGGTCGGCCTGCAGTTCATGGTGGCCGCTGTCATCACGGCGATGGGGGCGCTGTTCGACGTGAACGCGGTGTGGCTCTATGGCCCATACGACACCGGTGCCGCCACTTCGTTCTCGCAGCCCGATTGGTACATCGGGTTCCTGGAGGGTTCGCTGCGACTGTTCCCGCCGTGGGAGACACGGATCGGCGGGTTCGTGATCGGACAGGTGGTGTACTCGGGTGTGGTGATCCCGAGCCTGATCTTCGGCATCCTGTTCGCCGCTCCGTGGATCGATCGCCGCCTCACCGGCGACCATGACGAGCACCACCTGCTCGACCGTCCGCGGGATGCAGCAGGGCGCAGCGCCACAGGCGTCGCCGCGCTCACCGTCGTGACCGTGCTGTTCCTCGGTGGATCCCAGGATGTGATCGCCGGCACGCTCGGCATGTCGCTCGGCCTCGTGACCAGGTTGCTCCAGATCCTGCTGCTGGTCGCGCCGCCGATCGCCTGGTATGTGACGGCGCGCATGTGCAGGGTTCTGGCGGAGCGCCCTGGCCCCGATCGCACCGAACGTTCGGAACCGATCTACCGGGACAGCGGCGGCGGCTACCACTCTGGTCCGCTCGTCGAGAAGGAGCCGCCGCAGGACCACGAGCAGGTCCCGGCAGAGGCGACGGGACGGTCGACGTGATCGTCGCCACGCCCCCTCCGCTGACCGACCAGGCGGACGACATCGAACGGGTGTGGAACGTGTTCGTGCTCATCGCCCTGGTGGTCGGCGTATTCGTGGTCGGGCTGATCTGCTATGCCATCGTGCGGTTCCGGAGTCGGGGCGACTCGCTCCCCAAGCAGGTGCACTACAACATCCCGGTCGAGGTTGCCTATACGGCGATCCCGCTGCTCGTCGTCATCGGCCTGTTTGCCATCACCTTCACCTCGGTGCGTGCGATCGACAGCGGCGACGACGATCCCGACCTCGTCGTCGACGTCGTCGCGTTCCAATGGCAGTGGCAGTTCGGCTATCCGGAGTCCGGCGCGACGGTCGTCGGGACCGCCTCCGGCTACCCAGAACTGGTGCTCCCTGCCGGCGCCTCGGTCGAGTTCAGCCTGACGTCTGCCGACGTCATTCACTCGTTCTGGATCCCTGGCTTCCGATTCAAGCGCGACATCTTTCCTGGTGAGACGACGACGTTCCAGGTGGACGTCGGCGAACGCACCGGCTCGTACCCGGCGAGCGGTGTGTGCGCAGAGTTCTGCGGACTCGATCATCACAAGATGCACTTCTCGGTGCGAGTCGTCGTCGCAGCTGAGTTCGAGCGGTGGCTCGCGGATCGTGCGGGCGCCGGTTCTGTTGCAGGTGGCGACGGATGACCGCCGTCGACGATCGCGCAGAGAGCGACCTGCACCTGGTACGACCAGACGAGTTCATCGAACCAGCGTCCGATGGCAGCCATCGCGGCCTGCCGCGGACGCTCGTCGGCTGGTTGACCACCACTGATCACAAAGCGCTCGGGATCGCCTACGCCGTCACCTCGCTGGCGTTCCTGGTGATCGGCGGGGCGCTGGCGGGGATCATCCGCGCCGAGTTGGCGCAACCCGGGCTGCAGTTCGTAGACGAGTCGACCTACAACAGCGTGTTCACCATCCATGGCAGCGTGATGGTCTACCTGTTCGCCGTCCCGTTCGGCTTCGCCCTGGCCAACTATCTCGTCCCGCTCCAGATCGGGGCGCCCGACATGGCGTTTCCCCGGCTCAACGCCCTGTCGTACTGGCTGTACCTGTTCGGCGGTTCGGTGATGCTGCTCGGCTTCGTCACCGACGGCGGAGCGGCAGCATTCGGCTGGTTCGCCTACCCGCCGCTGTCCGGCGCCGCTGGATCGCCCGGCCTCGGCGCCGACCTGTGGATCGTGTCGATCCTCCTCACGGGCACGTCGGGCACGCTGACGGCGGTCAACGTCATCGCCACCGTGACGATGATGCGGGCGCCCGGCATGACCCTTTTCAGGATGCCGATCCTCACCTGGAACCTGCTGCTGACCAGCTTCATGGTGCTGCTCGCCTTCCCGGTGCTCACCGGGGCGCTGATGATGCTCGAGGCCGACCGGCGGTTCGGCACCCATTTCTTCGATCCGAACTCCGGGGGCGAGCCGGTGCTGTGGCAGCACCTGTTCTGGTTCTTCGGTCACCCGGAGGTGTACATCGTCGCCCTGCCGTTCTTCGGGGTGGTGACCGAGATCTTCCCGGTGTTCTCCCGCCGACCGATCTTCGGCTACAAGGGCCTCATCCTCGCCACGCTCGCCATCTCAGCACTGTCCACGTCGGTGTGGGCGCACCACATGTTCGTCACCGGCAAGGTGGTGCTGCCGTTCTTCGCCGCCACCTCGTTCCTGATCGCCGTGCCGACCGGCGTCAAGGTGTTCAATTGGATCGGCACGATGTGGGGCGGCTCGCTGCGCTTCGATCCGCCGATGCTATTTGCCATCGGCTTCCTGGTCACGTTCGTCGGCGGCGGGTTGACGGGGGTGATGCTGGCGTCGCCGACGCTCGACTTCCACCTGTCGGACACCTACTTCGTGGTCGCCCACCTCCACTACGTGATGGGTGGGACCGTGATCTTCGCCTTGTTCGCGGCGATCTACTTCTGGTGGCCGAAGGTCACCGGCAGGATGCTGTCAAAGGGTCTCGGACAGATTCACTTCGTGCTGATGCTGATCGGGTTCCACATGACGTTCCTGTTCATGCACCTGCTCGGGCGTGACGGCATGCCACGCCGCGTCGCCGACTACGAGCCCGTCGACGGGTTCGAGCGCTGGAACTTCGTAGCATCGATCGGCATGGTCGTGCTGACGGCGTCGATCATCCCGTTCGGCATGAACGTGGTCCGGTCGCTGCGCTCGCCGCCAACGGTCGGCGCCGATCCCTGGGAGGCGAACTCGCTCGAGTGGGCGACGTCGTCACCACCGCCGGTGCACAACTTCGAATGGCTACCCCCGATCCGGTCCGAACGCCCTGTGTTCGACCTGCGATGGATCAACCACGCCGACGTGACAGCGGTGGGCACGACCGACGCATGGGGGGCGCGGGAGAAGCACGACGAGCGATGGCTCCCGCTGCACCCGTCGTCGCCAGAACCCGAGCGCGAAGGACACGACGTGACTGAGCAGGGGCCATCGACGAACGGGGACAGGGGATGAAGGCCGAGACCGTGCTCTGGACCGGCGTAATGGTGTACTTCGCCGTGATCGGTGCGATCTACTTCGCCGTCGGCGGTGAGCCGGCAGGGGTGGCGCTGCTGTTGTTGGCAGCAGGACTCGGCGGACTCGTGGCGGGCTGGATGTGGGGCTGGCGCCGGCGCAATGGCGACCGTCCGGAGGACCTCGCCGATGGTGACGCCGGCGACCGCACCGGGATCGTGGGCGTGTACCCGAGCGTCAGCCTGCGCCCGCTCGCCACGTCGGCGGGGATGACCGCTGCGGTGCTCGGCGTCGTGCTCGGATCGTGGATGACGATCGCCGGCGTCGCCATCGTTGCCTCACAGATGGCACTCCTGACACGGGACGCCGACAGGTGATCGCACACGTCGAGGGCGGCGGCGGCCCGAACCTGCTGGTGCTGACACCTGCGGCGGTGGCCGCGGTCGGCTACACCGCCGTGTGGCTCCGTCATCCCGCGCGGCCGTGGCTGCGTCTGGCGAGCTGGCTGGCCGGCGTCGCCGCCATCGTCGTCGCCTCCACGCCGTGGATGGAGTCGCTCGCCGTCGAGAGCTTCAGCGGTCACATGGTGCAGCACCTGATCATCATCGCCGTCGCAGGACCGCTGCTCGTGCTCGGTGAGCCGATCAGGGTCGCTGCCCGCACGATCCACCTGCCCACGACACCTCGTCTACGTCGCCTCGGCGCCTGGTGGCACCGGCTGGCGGCGGTGATCGGCCCGGCGTTGTTCGTGGTGGTGTTGTTCCTCACCCACCTCACCACGTGGTACGACGAATCGCTGCATCACCGGCTGCTGCACGAGGCCGAGCACGCCGCCTACCTGCTCGGTGCCACGATGACGTGGTCTGCGGTACGTGGCGTCGGCAGGACGGGGGCGCCGGCACGGCTCGGAGCGGTGTTCGGGGTGAGCGCCGCGGGTGCCCTGCTCGGCATGATCCTGATGTCGGCGAGCGAGCCGCTGATCCCCACGTACGAGGCGTCGCTCGGCACCGCACGTGCGTTGTCGGATCAGCGCGCCGCCGCCTCCATCATGTGGGTCGGCGGGATGCTGGCCACTCTCCCGCTGCTGTTGCTGGCCGGATGGAGGTGGGCAGCCGCCGAGGAGCGCGTTGCCCGCCGCTCCGAAGAGCTGATCGACCGCCCTGGCGAGTCGATGGCGTCTCGAGGCACCCGGTGACCCGCCTGGTGGCGACCGCACCGACTCAGACGAATTCGACAGGGACGTTCAGCACGGAGTACGTAGCGGCTGCGCGTTGGTCGCGGGTGAGCAACGTGGCATCGGAGCCCTTCACGGCCAGAGCGACCAGCGCGTCGTAGACGGCGCCACCGGCGATCCCGTGGTTGGCCAGCACCTCCGGGAGGACAGCGGCCACGTCCGGATCCAGGAGCAGCGGTGGTGCGAAGCCCGAGCCCAGTAATCGGGCCGCATCGTACGGCAACACTCGCGCATCGCCCGGCAAGCGGGTGAGCACGGAGTAGGTCTCGGCGAGGGAGTGGGCCGTCATGGTGACGATGCGCGAGCCGATGCGGCTCCGAACTGCGCGATGGTCATCGTGGTTGCGGATGACGAGCGGCACGGCGACGCTCGTGTCCAGCGCGACTCGCTTCATCGACGAACGGAGTCGATCAGCCCAAAGACCATCTCGTCAGTCACAACCGTGTCGGCATCGGCTACGAGTCGACCGTCGTCCTCGACCACCCGGGCAGTCCGTCCAGCCGGCAGCACCTGCAGGCCGGCGCCGTAGAGGCTGACATCGACCTTGGCGCCGGACACGAGACCGAGCGCTTCCCGCAGCGGCTTCGGCACGACCAGCCGCCCAACCGAGTCCAGAGTCGCTTCCATGGGAACACTCTACCATCAGTTTCCCAAAGGGGCGCAGGCAGGAGCCGCTCCACCCATCGTCATCATCACCAGCCCTGGTGGGAGCGTTGGAAGCGCTGTGCCGGGCCGTTAGCATTCCATAGCCGTGCCCTGGGGGTTTCCCAGGCACGAGGATCGCGACAACCGAAGTCCGTGTGCGCCTGTCCGCTCGCTGGCCAGGGACCTCACGGCGACAACTTGAACAACGTGCTCCGCATGCCACCCGGCAGCGGAGCACTTGCGTGGAGCGCCCGATGGGGGCGTTCGATCAACGAAGGAACAACAGCCATGGCACACCTTGCGATTGTGGCCGAGAAGGTCGGCATGACCCAGACCTGGGTGGACGACAAGATCGTCCCGGTCACGGTCCTACGCGTCGAGCCGAACCGCATCGTCCAGGTGCGCACGAACGAGCGTGACGGCTACACGGCGCTGCAGGTCACGTACGGTCATCGGGCGTCGAAAAGGGTGAACAAGCCCGACGCCGGCCACTTCGCCAAGGCCGACGTCGCGCCGGGCAAGCGCCTCGTGGAGCTGCGACTCGACAAGGTCGACGATTACGAGACGGGCCAGGAGCTCACCGTCGAGTCGTTCGAGCCGGGAACCCGTATCGACGTCACGGCCACGAGCCGGGGAAAGGGCTTCGCCGGCACCATGAAGCGACACAACTTCAAGGGCCAGGGCGCCAGCCACGGCAACCACAAGCACCACAGGGCGCCGGGCGCCATCGGTTCGTGCGCCTACCCGGCCCGAGTCTTCAAGGGCACGCGCATGTCGGGCCGTATGGGCCACGAGACGGTGACGACGCTGAACCTCGAAGTGGTCAAGTCCGACGTCGAGCGCAACCTGCTGCTGGTGAGGGGTTCGGTGCCTGGACCCAACGGTGGCGTCGTCACGGTGCGCAACACCGTCAAGAGCCCGGTGAAGGGCGGCTGAGATGGCGGAAGTCGAGCTCCTCACAGCGGCTGGCAAGAGTTCTGGCACCGTCGATCTCGACGACGCCATGTTCGGGATCCAGCCCAACGTCCCGGTGATGCACCAGGTGGTCACGGCGCAACTCGCCCGTCGGCGGGCGGGCACCCAGAGCACGAAGACCCGCAGTGAGGTCCGCGGCGGTGGCGCCAAGCCGTACCGCCAGAAGGGGACGGGCAACGCCCGGCAGGGTTCGATCCGGGCGCCGCACTACACCGGTGGCGGCGTCGCCCTCGGACCCAAGCCCCGCTCGTACGGGCAGCGGACTCCGAAGAAGATGATCCGCCTGGCCCTGCGCTCGGCCCTCTCCGACCGGGCCCGAGAGAACAAGGTATTGGTCGTCGACTCGTGGAACTTCGATGCCCCGAAGACCAAGGACGCCGTGGCGGCACTGGCGGCCATCGGTGCCGCCGAGGGCCGAGTGCTGGTCGTGCTCGACACCGATGACGCGGTTGCCGCCCGCAGCTTCCGCAACCTGCCCCACGTGCAGCTCCTGCGCTCCTCCGAGCTCAACGCCTACGACATCCTGTGCAACGAATGGATCGTCTTCACCACATCCACCCTCCCCACCGCCGGCGACCAGCCAGCGTCGCGTAACGACGTTGAGAGGCGTGGAGGTGAAGCTTCGGCCGGTACAGATGTGAACGACGAGGAGTCAGCTGGCGAGGGAAGCGCCAGCGACGAGCCAGAGTCGAGTGAGCCGCAGGCGAGCGAGACCAGCATCACGGCAAGCGCCAGCGACGAGCCAGAGTCGAGCGCCAGCGAGACAGGTAGTACGGGCGTCGCGGCCCCCGACGATGGGTCGATCCCGGAGGGCTTCGAGATAAAGGGCAACGCCAACTCGATGAAGTACCACACGCCCGACAGCCCGTACTACGACGCCACGCAGGCCGAGGTGTTCTTCGACACCGCCGAGCACGCCGAGGCGGCTGGGTACGAATCGCCCGCCAGCATGCCCGACGCCAGCGAGGCGCAAAGCTCATGAAAGATCCTCGCGACATCATCGTGGCTCCTGTTGTCTCCGAGAAGAGCTACGCGCTCATGGAGCAGGGCGTCTACACGTTCAAGGTGCACAAGTCGGCCAGCAAGCCCGAGATCCGCGACGCCGTCGAGGCGATCTGGGATGTCGAGGTGCACAAGGTCAACACGCTCAACCGGCCCGGCAAGCGGCGCCGCACGCGAGGCACCAATCGAATTGGCTCGACGCCCGCCACGAAGCGGGCGTTCGTCACGTTGGCAGCGGGCGAGATCCCGCTGTTCGAGAACTGAGGACACCATGGGCATCCGTTCCCGCAAGCCCACGAGCCCGGCACGACGCTTCCAGACCGTCTCCGACTTCGCCGAGGTCACCAAGTCCGAGCCCGAGAAGAGTCTGCTCGGCGCCAAGCCGAGGACCGGCGGTCGCAACAGCTACGGGCGCAAGACGTCTCGTCACCGCGGCGGCGGCCACAAGCAGCAGTACCGCCTCGTCGACTTCAAGCGCATCAAGGACGGCGTGACGGCGAAGGTCGCAGCCATCGAGTACGACCCGAACCGCACGTGCCGCATCGCCCTGCTGCATTACGCCGACGGTGAGAAGGCGTACATCCTGGCCCCGAGGGGCCTGCGCGTCGGCGACCACGTCGAGAGCGGCCACGGCGCCGACATCAAGCCCGGCAACGCCCTCCCGTTGCGCTACATCCCCGTCGGCACCACGGTGCACAACGTGGAGCTGCGCCCGGGCCAGGGCGGCAAGATCGGCCGTTCCGCCGGGATTGCCGTACGCCTCGTGGCCAAGGACGGCGACCACGCCACGTTGCGGATGCCCTCCACCGAGATGCGCCGCGTGCTGATCGACTGCCGCGCCACCGTCGGTGAGGTCGGAAACACCGAGCACGAGCTGGTCAAGATCGGCAAGGCCGGACGTAACCGCTGGAAGGGTGTGCGCCCCCAGACCCGTGGCGTGGCGATGAACCCCGTCGACCACCCGCTCGGCGGTGGCGAGGGCCGCACGTCTGGCGGGCGCCCGGCCGTGTCGCCGTGGGGTCAGCCAGAAGGCCGCACCCGCTCGAAGAAGCAGCCGTCGCAGAAGTTGATCATCCGCCGCCGCCGCAGCGGCAAAGGCCGGAGGTAAGTCATGACCCGCAGTCTCAAGAAGGGCCCGTTCGTCGACGAGCATCTGCTCCGCAAGATCGACACCCAGAACCAGGCGGGAGAGCGCAAGGTGATCAAGACCTGGTCGCGCCGCTCCACCATCATCCCCGACATGGTCGGCCACACCATCGCCGTCCACGACGGCCGCAAGCACGTCCCGGTGTACGTCACCGAGTCGATGGTCGGTCACAAGCTCGGTGAGTTCAGCCCCAGCCGCACCTTCCGTTACCACGCCGGACAGGAACGCAACGCGCGAGGTCGTCGCTGATGCCTGGTCCCAAGCTCAACGACGGCGCCACGACGGTCGGTGAGCGCGTCGGCACCAAGGCGAGCGCCAAGTACGTGCGTTCGTCGGCCTCCAAGGCCCGCGTCGTGCTCGATCTCGTCCGTGGCCTCGACGTGCGCCGGGCAAGTGAGGTGCTGCGTTTCAGCGAGCGTGCCGTCTCTTCCGACATCGCCAAGGTGCTCCAGAGCGCCGTCGCCAACGCCACTCACAACGATGCCCAGGACACCGAGGAGCTGTACGTCGCTGCCTGCTATGCCGACGAGGGCCCGACGATGCGCCGCTTCCGTCCCAGGGCTCGCGGTCGCGCCACCCGCATCCGCAAGCGCAGCTGCCACATCACGATCATCGTCGCCCGCCTGAGCGACGACCGTCTCGAAGTGCTCACCAACCGAGAGTCCAACCGAGGCGCCGCCGGCCGCGCCGGCACCGCCCAGTCCCGCCGCGAGCGCGTCGAGCGCAGCCGCCGCAGAGCCCAAGGCCTCCGATCCGGCGACCCCACCCCCGCCGAGCTGGACGCCACCACGTCCACAGACGAAACCCAAGAGGCGCAAAGCTCCGCCCCCCAGGATGTCGACGACATGGCGTCAGCCGGCGAGGGAAGCGCCAGCGACGAGCCGGAGTCGAGCGAGCGTAGAGAGCGAGACCAGCAGCAGGGAAGCGCCAGCGACGAGGAGCAGCCGAGCGAGCGCAGCGAGCAAGGCCAAGCAGAGGGAAGCGCCAGCGACGAGCCAGAGTCGAGCGAGCACAGCGAGCGAGACCAAGCAGAGGGTTCCGTTCCAGCACCTGAGGACGGATCAATCCCCGACGGGTACGAGATCAAGGGCAACGCCAACTCGATGAAGTACCACGTGCCGGGCGGTCGCTACTACGACATCACTCAGGCCGAGGTGTTCTTCGACAGCGCCGAGAGTGCAGAAGCCGCCGGTTACGAAGCCCCCGCCGCCGACGCCCCGACCGACGAGAGCCAAGGGCGTGAAGCTTCGGCCGGTACAGATGTGAATGACGAAACCAAGACCGACGAGGGAAGCGCCAGCGACGAGTCGGACGCGAGCGAAGCGAGCAATTGATATGGGCCAGAAGATTCACCCGTACGGGTACCGCCTCGGCGTCATCACCGAGTGGAAGAGCCGCTGGTTCTCCGAGCGCCAGTACAAGGAGTACCTCACCGAGGACTGGAAGATTCGCGAGGCGATCATGCGGCGGCTGGAGTCGGCCGCCATCAGCCGCATCGAGATCGAGCGCACCCGTGACAAGGTCCGCGTCGACGTCCACACGGCTCGTCCGGGGATCGTGATCGGCCGACGCGGCGTGCAGGCCGACGAGCTGCGATCGATGATCACGGAGATCACCGGCAACCCCAAGGTGCAGCTCAACATCGTCGAGATCAAGTCTCCCGAGCTCGACGCCAGCCTCGTCGCTCAGGGAGTCGCCGACCAGCTCGCCAACCGCATCGCCTTCCGCCGGGCGATGAAGCGCGCCGTGCAGAACGCCCAACGCGCCGGCGCCCAGGGCATCCGGGTGCAGTGCTCGGGCCGCCTCGGCGGCGCCGAGATGTGCCGCACCGAGTGGTACCGCGAGGGCCAGGTGCCGTTGCACACGCTTCGCGCCGACGTCGATTACGGCTTCCGCGAGGCGCGCACCACGTCGGGCCGCGTCGGTGTGAAGGTGTGGCTCTACAAAGGTGAGATCCTGCCCTACAAGCAGGCCAGCGAGGACAAGATCGCTCGCGAGGCCGCCATGGCCGTCGGTGAGACGTCCGGTCACGCCACTCCCGACTCGCCTCGCCGCGTCGTGTCGTCCGCCGGTCGCCCGACCGCGCCGGAGCCGGCTGCCGAGGCCCAGCCGTTGGTCAAGGAAGCGGATCCCGAGTTCGAGAAGCTGCTCGACGAGGAAGAAGACATCGCCCGACGCACCCACGACGGTCATGAGACCCCTCATTTCCGTGACAACGACTGAGGGGAGGAGCCCGAACCATGTTGATGCCCCGCAAGGTCGCATACCGCAAGCACCACCGTGGCCGCAACCGCGGCCTGGCCAAGGGTGGGTCCAACCTCGCCTTCGGTGAGTTCGGCATCCAGGCGCTCGAACCTGGCCGTCTCTCGGCGCGCCAGATCGAGGCCGCCCGTATCGCCATGACCCGCTCGATCAAGCGTGGTGGCAAGGTGTGGATCAACGTCTTCCCCGACAAGCCTGTCACCCAGAAGCCGGCCGAGACCCGGATGGGTTCCGGCAAGGGCAACCCCGAGTTCTGGGTTGCCGTGGTGAAGCCGGGCCGCGTGCTCTTCGAGCTCTCGTTCCCGAACGCCGAGCAGGCCCACATCGCCCTCGAGAAGGCGATCCAGAAGCTGCCGATCAAGGCCCGTGTCATCACGCGGGACGAGACGTTCTGATGGCGCGCACCACGTCCGAGCTTCACGAGCTGAACCTGTCCGAGCTGATCGAGGAGCTGCGCGCCACGAAGCAGGAGGCCTTGAACCTGCGGTTCCGCAATGCCACCGGCCAGCTCGACAACACCGCCGAGATCCGCAAGGTGCGGCGCCAGGTGGCTCGCATCAACACCCTCATCCGCCAGCGCGAGATCGCAGCGGCAGAGGCCGGGCCGTGACGCCCCGACTGGAGACGACAACCATGACAGAGCAGAGCACTGAGCGGTCGGCCCGCTCGGCCCGCAAGGTCCGAGAGGGCATCGTCGTGTCGAACGCGATGGACAAGACCGCCGTAGTCAGCATCACCGATCGCGTCCGCCACGCCAAGTACGGCAAGTTCGTGCTGCGCTCGAAGCGGCTCTACGCCCATGACGAGAGTAACGACGTCAACGTCGGCGACCGCGTTCGTGTGATGGAGACCCGTCCGCTCAGTAAGAACAAGCGCTGGCGCGTCGTCGACGTGCTCGAACGAGCGAAGTGACGGACCGATGATTCAGCAGGAATCGCGGCTGCGAGTCGCCGACAACTCAGGTGCCAAAGAGGTGCTGTGCATCAAGGTGCTCGGCGGCACACGCCGTCGCTACGCCTCGATCGGCGACATCTTCGTCGCCACCGTCAAGGACGCCTTGCCAGGTGCTGCCGTCAAGAAGGGTGAGGTCGTGAAGTGCGTCGTCGTGCGCACGAAGAAGGAGAAGCGTCGTCCGGATGGCAGCTACATCCGCTTTGACGAGAACGCAGCTGTGCTCATCCGTGACGATCTCACGCCGCGCGGCACGCGCATCTTCGGCCCGGTCGGCCGCGAGCTGCGCGATCGCCGGTTCATGCGCATCGTGTCGCTCGCCCCGGAGGTGTTGTGATGAAGATCAAGAAGGGTGACACCGTGGTCGTGCTGACCGGCAAGTCCAAGGGCAAGCAGGGCGAGGTCATGACCGTGCTGCCCCGGGCGAACAAGATCATCGTGTCCGGCATCAACACGGCCAAGAAGCACACCAAGCCGCGTCGCGCCAACGAGCCCGGCGGGGTCGTGGACCGCGACATGCCGATCGAGATCAGCAATGTGGCGCTGATCCACAAGGGCAAGCCGACGAAGGTCGGGTACAAGATCAACGACGACGGAACGAAGGTCCGCGTCGCCCGTTCGACCGGTGAGGTCATCTGATGAGTACCACGGAAGCTCCGACTGTGGTCGTGCCTCGTCTCAAGAAGCGCTACCTGGACCACATCAAGCCTGATCTGCGCAATCAGCTGAGCCTCGACAACGTGATGCAGGTGCCGAAGATCGAGAAGATCGTGATCAACATGGGTGTCGGCCGCGCCGCCCAACAGCCGTCGCTGCTCGAGGGCGCTGTCGCCGACCTCACTCAGATCACCGGCCAGAAGCCGATCGTCACGAAGGCCCGCAACGCCATCGCCGGCTTCAAGCTCCGTGAGGGCCAGGGCATCGGCGCCAAGGTCACGTTGCGCGGTGACCGGATGTGGGAGTTCCTCGACCGCCTGATCGCCGTCGCCATCCCTCGCATACGAGATTTCCGTGGCCTGCCGGCCCACTCGTGGGACGGCCGCGGCAACTACACGTTCGGTCTCTCGGAACAGACCGTGTTTCCGGAGATCGACTACGACCGGGTCGACCAGCAGCGGGGGATGGACATCACCATCGTCACCACTGCCACCGACGACTCCACCGGCAGAGCCCTTCTGGACGCGTTTGGTTTCCCGTTCGCCAGAGGTGCCGCCGACGGTACCCCTACCCCTCCTCGGCGCCGTCGTGGCGCCGGCTTGCGCGGCGGCAAGCGAAAGTAATCGGAAAGGCCGCATCGAATGGCGAAGAAAGCACTGATCAACAAAGCCAATGCCACCCCCAAGTTCAAGGTGCGCGCGTACACACGCTGCCTTCGCTGTGGGCGGTCGCGTGCGGTGTTCCGCAAGTTCGGCCTGTGCCGGGTGTGCCTGCGTGAGCTGGCGCACCGAGGCGAGATCCCCGGCATCACGAAGTCGAGCTGGTGATGAGCGAGAGCGGAGAAAGGACCAACGATGCTCACTGATCCCATCGCCGACATGTTGACCCGGGTACGCAACGCCAACACGGCGATGCACGACGAGGTTCGCATGCCGTCGTCCAAGAAGAAGGTGGCCCTGGCTCAGGTGCTCCAGAGCGAGGGCTACATCTCGGGCTACGAGGTGTCACCGTCGCCAAAGGGCGTCGGTGACGTGCTGACCATCAAGATGAAGTACTCGACGGATCGTGACCGCACCATCTCGGGGCTGCGCCGCATCTCGAAACCCGGTCTGCGCGTGTACCGCAACGCCACGTCCGTGCCTCGCGTGCTGGGCGGTCTCGGCGTCGCCGTGCTGTCGACCTCGCAAGGACTTCTGACCGACCGCGAGGCCCGTCGCCGCAAGGTGGGCGGCGAAGTCCTCTGCTACGTGTGGTGACGCGAGTGCTTGAGCGAACTGGAGAAGATGATGTCTCGAATCGGTAGAGCACCCGTGACCATCCCCTCGGGCGTAGAGGTGCAGATCGGCGGCAACGACGTGACGGTCAAGGGGCCAAAGGGCACCCTCAGCCGCACGTTGCCGGCGGCGATCTCCGTCGCCCACGCTGACGGCCAGCTCACGTTCACCCGGCCTGACGATGAGCGCGAGAATCGTGCCCTGCACGGCCTCGTACGCAGCCTCGTGAACAACATGGTGATCGGCGTGACCGACGGCTTCCGCAAGGAGCTGGAGATCGTGGGCGTCGGGTACCGGGCCCAGGCGCAGGGATCGAACGCCATACGACTCGCTCTCGGCTTCAGCCACCCCGTCGATGTGAAGGCACCCGACGGCATCACGTTCGAGGTACCTCAGCCGACTCAGGTGATCGTGACGGGTATCGACAAAGAGGTCGTCGGCCAGGTGGCCGCCGACATCCGCAGCATTCGCAAGCCCGAGCCGTACAAGGGCAAGGGCGTCCGCTACGCAGGCGAGCGCGTCCTGCGCAAGGCGGGCAAGGCCGGCAAGAAGTGAGTCGGCTGAGAAGTAAGCCGGCACAGGAAGAGGACTGACGATGACTGACACAGCGAAGGCTCGCCGGCATGACCGGATCCGCCGGCACCGTCGGCTGCGCAAGCGGCTGCACGGTACGGCCGTACGCCCGCGCCTGGCCGTGTTCCGCTCGACCAGACACCTGGTGCTGCAGATCATCGACGACGACGCCGGCCGCACCCTGGCCTCGGCGTCGACGAACGAACCCGACCAGCGCACCAACGGCACTGGCGCCACCGTCGATGCCGCCACCCGCGTCGGTACCCTGATCGCCGAGCGTGCCTCCGCCGCCGGGATCGACAAAGTGGTCTTCGATCGGGGCGGGTTCAAATACCACGGACGCATCGCCGCCGTCGCTGAGGCGGCGCGCAAGGGAGGGTTGGAGTTCTGATGGCCTACGCACCGAACAACCAGTCGAACGACAATGAGGGTGGGTTGCGCGAGTCGCGGGTCATCACCATCAACCGCGTGGCCAAGGTGGTCAAGGGCGGTCGGCGGTTCTCGTTCACGGCGCTCGTCGTGATCGGTGATGGCAACGGGCGCGTCGGGCTCGGTTACGGCAAGGCCAAAGAGGTTCCGATGGCCATCCAGAAGGGGACCGAGGAAGCCAAGCGCAACCTGTTCGAGGTGCCCCTGGCCGGCGACACGATCATCCATCCCGTCGTCGGCGTGACCGGTGCCGGTCGGGTGCTGATGAAACCGGCTGCACCAGGTACCGGCGTCATCGCCGGTGGTGCGGCGCGCATCATCCTCGAAGAAGCGGGCATCCACGACGTGCTGTGCAAGTCACTCGGGTCGGCCAACCACATCAACGTCGCCAGGGCCACGATCGCCGGGCTGCAGGCGCTGCAGCGCCCAGACGAGGTCGCCGCCCGCCGTGGCCTGCCGGCCGAGGAGTTCGTGCCGAAGGGTCTGCTCCGGGCGTACAACGAGCGCCAGAAGGCGATGGCAGAAGCGAAGGGATCGAAGTCATGAGCGAGCGCAGCGAGCACATGCCGGGCGCGCGAGCGCCAGGGAGCCGAACGGCGACGGGGTTCGGGGGCGCAGCCCCCGTGGCATCATGAGCGAGAACATCATCGTGCGCCAGACCCGGTCGGGCATCGGGGCGAAACCAAAGACCCGTGGCACGCTGCGCGCCCTCGGTCTCGGGAGAATCGGCGCCACCAACACGCTTCCGGACCGTCCCGAGATCCGCGGCATGCTGCGGCGCGTTCCCCATCTCGTCGAGATCGAAAGCGATGTGAGCTGACCATGCGAGTCCACGACCTCTCGCCAGCCCCCAGATCGTCCAAGCCGCGCCGTCGCGTCGGCCGTGGCATCGGCGGCAAAGGCGGCAAGACAGCCGGCCGGGGCACCAAAGGCCAGCGCGCCCGCAACACCGTGGCTGCCGGCTTCGAGGGCGGCCAGATGCCGCTCAAGCAGCGCGTGCCGAAGCTGAAAGGCTTCAACAACCCGTTCCGTGTCGAATACCACGCCGTCAACCTCGACACCCTGACGGAGCTCGACACATCGAAGGTCACTCCCGAGGTGCTCGTCGCCCGCGGTGTGGTGCGCAAGAGTGACTTCGTCAAGGTCCTGGCAAGGGGCGAGCTCTCGGCCAAGGTGGAGGTACACGCCCACGCCGTGTCCAAGGCGGCCGAGCAGGCCATCGTCGCCGCGGGGGGATCGGTGACCATCATCCCGCTACCATTCCGCAGCGGTCGACGCCCCGTACAAGGCAACCAGTTCGCCAACCGCTGAGGACCTCCACCACGTGATCTCCAACCTGCTGAACGCCTTCCGGATCGCCGATCTCCGCAACAAGATCCTGTTCACGATCCTGATGATCGTGATCTATCGCCTGGGAGCGGCCATCCGGGTGCCGGGCATCGATCACGTGGCGGTGGAACAGCTCCGTGAGTCGGCGAGAGGGGCTGGCGCCGTCGGCTTCTTGAACCTGTTCTCGGGAGGGGCCTTCGAGAGCTTCTCCATCTTCGCCCTCGGGATCATGCCGTACATCACGGCCAGCATCATCATGCAGGTGCTCGGTGTCGTGATCCCAAAGCTCGAGGAGCTGCAACAGCAGGGGGCGGTGGGCCAGCGCAAGATCACCCAGTACACGCGCTACGTCACCGTCGCCCTGGCGACGCTGCAGGCCACCGGCCTCACGTTCATCTTCGGCACCGGCAGCGGCCAAGCGTTCTTCTCGGCCGCCCGCAACGTGTCGCCCGTGCCGCTGCTACCCGACGGCATGTGGCCGCGCGGCTACCTCGTGATCCCCACGCTGGTGGCCGGGACGGCGCTGCTGATGTGGATCGGCGAGCTGATCAGCCAGCGGGGGATCGGCAACGGCATGTCGATGGTGATCTTCGCCTCGGTGGTCGCCTCGCTGCCGTACGGCTACTACTCGATCCTGCTGCAGAACAAATGGGTGTGGTTCGCCGTCATCGTCGCCGTCACGGTCGGCATCATCGTCGCCGTCGTGTTCGTGGAACTGGGGCAACGGCGGATCCCTGTGCAGTTCGCCAAACGTGTGGTGGGGCGCCGAATGTACGGCGGGCAGAACACCTACATCCCTCTGAAGGTCAACCAGTCGGGTGTGATCCCGATCATCTTCGCCAGCTCGATCCTGTTGCTGCCGGTTATCGGCTCCAACGTGTTGGGCAGCGGCGAAGGATGGCGGGGGAGCATCGCCCGGTTCGTCGACACGAACCTGATCAACGACCAGAGTGCGCTCTACGTCTCCGTCTTCGCGTTGCTGATCATCGCCTTCGCCTACTTCTACAACTCGATCGCCTTCGACCCAATCCGCCAGGCCGATCAGCTTCGGCGCCAGGGTGGTTTCATCCCCGGTGTCCGGCCAGGACCGCAGACCGAGCGGTACCTGGCGAAAGCTGTCAACCGGATCACACTTCCCGGCGCCGTGTTCATCGCCATGATCGCCGTGATCCCGTACATCTTGCTCTGGGCAGCCAACGTCAACACGTTCGCCTTCGCCGGCACCAGCGTGCTGATCGCCGTCGGCGTCGCCCTCGAGCTGATGCGGCAGATCGACTCGCAGCTCACGCTGCGCAACTACGAGGGCTTCTTGAAGTAGACGCCGTGGAAGCTCTCACGGCGCCCACCGCTGCCCCATGATCCCCGGAGCGAGGCTCATCATCCTCGGCCGGCAGGGGGCCGGGAAAGGAACGCAGTGCGTTCGGCTTTCGCGGCACTATGTCGTGCCGCACATCTCCACCGGAGACATGCTGCGCGCCGCAGTGCGCGAAGGGACCGAGTTCGGGGTCGCCGCGAAGGAGGTCATGGAGCAGGGCCGCCTCGTCAGCGACGACCTCATGGTCGGCCTGGTCGACGAACGCCTCGGCCGCCTCGACGCCGCCAGCCGCGGGTACATCCTCGACGGATTCCCGCGCACGGTGTCCCAGGCCAAGGCGTTGGACGACATCACCGCCGACCGCCCGATCCACGTGGTCATCGACCTGGACGTGCCGCGAGACGTCGTGCTGGCCCGGATCCTGGCCAGGCGGGTGTGCCGGGACTGCGGCACCAACTACACGGCGACGGGCGCCGAGAGACAGCCCTGGATCTGTGACGTGTGCGGTGGCGATGTGATGCCCCGCGACGACGACACCCCCGATGCCGTCAACCGTCGTCTCGACTTGTACGAGGAGCAGACCGCTCCCCTGATCGAGTTCTACGGCAACACCGATCGCCTCGTCGTCGTCGACGGCACGCTCCGTCCAGATTCCGTCTTCACCGCCCTCACAGAGGTGATCGAGCGATCGCGGTGATGCTCGCGATCCAAACGGTCATGGGGGCCGTGTGACGTGGAAAAAGGCCCGGTAGCCTCGACTGTCGGCCCATTGTGGCCCATGTTCCGGTCCGCTCGCCGGAAGCATCACGTCGAACATCGAGGAGATCCCACTGCCGAAGCCGAAAGAGGACGCCATCGTGCTGGAAGGCACGATCGTCGAGTCGTTGCCGAACGCCACGTTCAAAGTGGCACTCGAGAACGGTCACGAGGTGCTGGCGCACATCTCGGGGAAGATGCGAATGAACTACATCCGCATCCTGCCAGGCGACAAGGTGCAGGTGGAGCTCACTCCCTACGACCTCACCCGTGGTCGCATCACCTATCGCTACAAGTAAGGCAGCCCATGAAGGTCCGTCCAAGTGTCAAGCAGATGTGCGAAAAGTGCAAGGTCATCCGCCGGCACGGTCGCGTCCGCGTGATCTGCGAAAATCCCCGTCACAAACAGCGCCAGGGCTGAAAGAGGAACCAACGACATGGCTCGCATTGCTGGCGTCGACATCCCTCGCGAGAAGCGACTGGAAGTCTCGCTCACCTACATATTCGGCATCGGACGCTCCACGGCGCTCAACATCTGCAGCACACTCGATCTCGATCCCAACACGAAGGTCTCAGACCTGACCGACGCCGAGGTGGCCTCGATCCGCAACCATGTGGACGACAACCTGCGCATCGAGGGCGATCTGCGCCGTGAGATCGCCCAGGACATCAAACGCAAGGTCGAGATCGGTTGTCTGCAGGGCATCCGACACCGCAAAGGACTTCCGGTGCGCGGCCAGCGGACCCACACCAATGCCAGGACGCGCAAGGGTCCCAAGCGCACCGTCGCCAACAAGAAGAAGGCAGTGAGGAAGTGATGGCCACACCGAAGCAGAGCGGTCGTCGTCCCCGGCGCCGCGATCGCAAGAATGTCGCCACTGGTGTGATCCACATCAAGAGCTCGTTCAACAACACGATCGTCTCCATCTCCGACACCGATGGCAACGTCATCGCCTGGGCGTCGTCGGGCGCCGTCGGGTTCAAGGGTTCGCGAAAGTCAACGCCGTACGCCGCCCAGCAAGCCGCCGAGCGCGCAGCTCGTGCCGCCATGGAGCACGGTCTGCGGCGCGCCGAGGTCGAGGTGAAGGGCCCTGGCTCTGGTCGCGATACCGCCGTCCGGACCATCCAGGGCATCGGGATCGAGGTGACGTCGATCAAGGACGTCACCCCAGTCCCCCACAACGGCTGCCGAGCGCCGAAGCGCCGGAGGTAATCGCAATGGCCCGCCACACAGGACCGAAGGTGCGTCTGTCACGCCGCCTCGGGACCAACCTCTTCGAGAACGAGAAGGGTCGCAAAGCGCTCGAACGCCGTCCCTTTCCTCCCGGCATGCACGGCCGGACCCGCCGCCGAAACTCCGGAAGCGAGTATCTGGCGCAGCTGCAGGAGAAGCAGAAGGCCAAGTACATCTACGGCCTGCTCGAGCGTCAGTTCCGCAAGACCTACGACGAGGCCAACCGTCTGCAAGGCCCGACGGGCGAGAACCTGCTGCGCCTGCTGGAACAGCGTCTCGACAATGTCGTGTTCCGCGCCAACTGGGGCAGCACCAGGCCTCAGGCCCGCCAGTTCGTCAACCACGGCCTCATCCAGGTGAATGGCCGCCGCGTCGACATCCCCAGCTACCGCGTTCGTCAAGGCGATGTGGTCACGCTGTCGCCACGGGCGCAGGGGATGATCCAGATCCAGTACAACATCGACACCATCGGGCGTTCCCTCGTCGGTTGGCTCGAGACCGGCGACGGTGGCAAGCAGGTCACGGTGCGTGATCTGCCCCAGCGCGACCACATCGATGTTCCCGTTCGCGAGCAGCTCATCGTCGAGCTGTACTCGAAGTAGTCAGCAAGAAAGGCATACGTCGCTAATGCTCGTCATGCAGCGTCCCACCATCGAAACCCTCAGCGAAGAGGCCGATAACCGTCAACGGTTCGCCATCGGTCCGCTCGAGCCGGGGTTCGGCTACACGCTCGGCAACTCGCTGCGCCGCACCCTGCTGTCATCGATCCCAGGCGCCGCCATCACGTCGGTGCGCTTCGACGACGCGCTGCACGAGTTCGACACCATCGCAGGCGTCTCTGAGGACGTCACCGACATCATCCTCAACCTCAAGGACATCGTCGTACGCAGCGAGACCGACGTTCCCGTGACCGCTCGCCTCGACATCAAGGGTGCCGCCGATGTGACGGCTGCGGACATCGAGTTCTCGGCCGACGTGGAGATCCTGAACCCCACAGCGCCCATCGCCACGCTCAACTCCAGCGGCCGGCTGGCCATCGACCTCACCATCGAACCCGGTCGCGGCTACGTGTCGAGCGATCGTGAGCTCGAGACCCGCACCATCGGCGTGATCCCGATCGACGCCATCTTCTCGCCCGTTCGCCGGGTGACGTTCGAGGTCGAGCCGACCCGAGTAGAGAAGTCGACGAACTACGACCGCCTCGTGTTCGACATCACGACTGACGGCTCGATCACACCGATCGAGGCGCTGGCGTCGGCCGGCGCCACGCTGCGCTCGCTGGCCGACCTCGTCGCCACGCTGAGCGAGGAGCCCCGGGGCCTCGAGCTGGGCGAGACCGTCGACGTGGCGGCTTCATCTCCCGACCTCGAGCTGCCGATCGAGGATCTCGACCTCTCCGAGCGCCCGAGCAACTGCCTCAAGCGGGCGCAGGTCAACACGATCGGCGAGCTCCTCACGAAGACAGAGGACGACCTGTTGAACATCACCAACTTCGGTCAGAAGAGCCTCGACGAAGTGAAGCAGAAGCTCGACGAGCGGGGCCTGTCGCTGCGCGGCTGAGCGCACCGATCCCGAAGCAAGCAGAAAGAATCCACCAATGCCCACCCCACGCCGAGCCCGCAGCTTCGGGGGCAGTGCCTCCCACCAGCGCCTGATGATGGCCAACCTGGCGGCGTCACTGTTCGCCGCGGAGGCGATCGTCACCACCGAAGCCAAGGCCAAGGCGCTGCGGCCCGTGGCCGAGAAGCTGATCACGAAAGCCAAGGGTGCCCAGGACGGGCTGTTGCGGGTGCACCGCATCCGCCAGATCCAGGGCTATCTCGGTGACCGTGAGATGACCGCCAAGCTGGTCGACGACGTGGCGCCCCGGTACGCCACGCGCAACGGCGGGTATACCCGTATCCTCAAGCTCGGTTCGCGCGGGGGCGACAACGCCCAGATGGCGCGCATCGAGCTCGTCTGAGACGTCCCGCGAAAGAGCGGCGTGCCTGAATGGCCAGAGCACGCTTCCTCGTCGCCTACGACGGAGCTGGCTTCCACGGGTTCGCCGCCAACGATGGCGTCGACACCGTGATGGGCGCCTTCTCGGGGGCGCTGTCGACGGTGGCGAGGTTCCCGGTGCAGCTCGTTGGTGCCGGCCGCACCGACGCCGGCGTTCATGCCTGGGGTCAGGTGATCTCGGGAGACCTGCGAGGCGAGCCGGACCTCGCCGACGTGTCGCGCCGGCTCAACAAGCTGCTGGCCCCCGATATCGCCGTGCGGGCGGCCGAGTGGACCGACGATGACTTTCACGCCAGGTTCTCGGCCAAGTCCCGGCTCTACCGCTACGACGTGTGGAACGCGCCGTACCCGAACCCGCTGCGCGCCGCCCGCTGCTGGCACGTGTCCCAGCCGCTCGAGCTTTGGGCGCTGCAGGCGGCCTGTGACCCGTTGATCGGGGAGCACGACTTCTCATCGTTCTGCCGGCGCGTGAAGGTAGCCGAAGGCGACGATGAGCGTTCCAACGTCCGGCGCATCCTCGATGCCCGCTGGTCCAAGGTCGACGATCACCTGCTGCGGTTCGAGGTCTCGGCAACGGCGTTCTGCCACCAGATGGTGCGCAGCATCGTCGGCACGATCGTCGATGTCGGTGCTGGCCGCGTCAGCGCCGGGGACATGCGCTCCATCCTGCTGGCCAGGGACCGGGCGGCGGCGGGAACCGTCGCCCCCCCGCACGGCCTCACGCTGTGGCACGTCGACTACCCCGATCCACACGCGTTCTGGGCGTGATCTCTGGTTGGGCCAGACCTGTGAGCGCCGTAGGCTAGCGAGGTTCCTGAATCGAGTTGGACCGAGACGAACCTGGTTGAGATGCGCACGTACACCCCGAAAGCTTCCGAGATCGAGCGCCAGTGGCACGTCGTCGACGCCGATGGCGTGGTGCTGGGGCGGCTCTGTACACAGGTCGCCAGCATCCTGCGCGGCAAGCACAAGCCGATCTTCGCCCCCCACATCGACACCGGCGACCATGTGATCATCGTAAATGCGAGAAAGGTCGTCCTTACGTCCGACAAGGCCGATCGCGAGCGCGTCTACCGCCACAGTGGCTATCCGGGCGGGTTGAAGTCCAACTCGTACGCCGAGCTATTGGCGAGGAAGCCGGCAGATGCCGTTCGCAACAGCGTCAAGGGAATGCTGCCCAAGGGCCCGCTCGGCCGCCAGATGCTGACCAAGCTGAAGGTTTACCCGGGCCCCCAGCACCCGCATTCGGCTCAGAACCCCATCACGCTCGAGATCTGACGGAGACCCACCACATGGCGAGCCCGCTCACCCAGACCACCGGCCGACGCAAGGAAGCGATCGCCCGCGCCCGGCTGCGCCCCGGCACCGGCGTGGTCACCATCAACGGCCGGCCGTTCGAGCAGTACTTCCCGACGGCATCCCAGCGCATGATCGTGTCCGAGCCCCTGCGGGTGGCCGAGGCCACCGAGGCCTACGACATCGACGCCAAGATCATCGGCGGCGGCGCCAGCGGCCAGGCCGGTGCGCTGCGCATGGCGATCGCCCGTTCGCTCGCAGAGCTCGACCCCGAGCGCCGGGCGGCGCTGAAGCGGGCCGGTCTGCTCAGTCGCGACGCCCGCAAGAAGGAATCGAAGAAGTACGGGCTCAAGAAGGCCCGCAAGGCGCCACAGTTCACGAAGCGCTGACCGGCGGCCTGTGAGGTTCGGCACCGACGGTGTCCGCGGTGTCGCCAACACCGAACTGACACCGTCCTTCGCGTTGCGCCTGGGGCGCGTCGCTGCTCACGTGATCGGTGTGTCCCACGCCGTCATCGGCGGCGACACCCGCCGGTCCACGCCGATGCTCGAGCACGCCGTCGCCGCTGGACTCGCCAGCGCCGGAGTCTCGGTGCGCACCATCGGCGTCGTCCCCACCCCGGTCGTCGCGTTCGAGGCCTCGCGCCGCCCCGGCACGCTCGGCGTCATGGTGTCTGCCTCGCACAACAGCTTCGGTGACAATGGCATCAAGCTCTTCGCGCCCGGCGGACTGAAGCTGACCGACGAGGTGCAGGAGGCCATCGAAGCGGCATTGGCGTCACCCGACGACACGCCCACCGAGCAGGACGAGCACGTCGGGAGCATCGAAGCGGGTGACCTCGGCGCCGAGTACGCCCAGCACGTGCTCGACTCCATCGACGGGCGCTCACTCGCCGGCCTGAGGATCGTCATCGACGCCGCCAACGGTTCCGGCCACGAGTTGGGTCCTGCGTTGCTGGCAGCGACCGGCGCCGAGGTGATCGGCCTTCATGTGGCGCCCGACGGCGTCAACATCAACGCCGGGTGCGGAGCCACCGACCCGGGGTCGCTCGCCCGCTCGGTTGTCGCCGAGCGTGCCGACCTGGGGCTGGCTCTCGACGGCGACGCCGACCGGCTGGTGGCCGTGGATCACGAGGGCCGGATCGTCGACGGCGACCACATCCTCGCCATCTGCGCGCTGGACCTTCGGTCTCGCGGCCGCCTGCACGATGACACCGTCGTCGTCACCGTCATGACCAATCTGGGGTTCCGTCTCGCCATGCGCGACGCAGGGATCACGGTGCTCGACACCACCGTCGGCGACCGTTATGTGCTCGAGGCGCTGGAGCGTGACGGACTGTCGCTCGGGGGCGAGCAGAGTGGACACGTCATCTTTCGCGAGCTGTCGACAACAGGGGATGGCATCCTGACGGGCCTGGTGCTGGCCGACGTCGTCGCCAGGGCGGGCCGGCCGCTGGCCGAACTGGCCGAGACTGCCATGACGTCGCTGCCCCAGACGCTCGTCAACGTGCAGGTACCGGGATCGGATGTCGATTGGCGGGCCGTACTGGCCGACGAGATCGAGGCCGTGGAGCAGGAACTCGGCGACCATGGCCGGGTGTTGGTCCGCCCGAGCGGTACCGAGCCGCTGGTGCGGGTGATGGTCGAGGCGCCAACGCAGACGGCGGCTGACACCGCCGCGCGACAGCTGGCCGACGTGATCGCCGCCCACGGTTCGTCGACTCCGACCTTGTGGGACGGCCAGTAGGGTGGCTGGCCTATGTGCGGCATCATCGGGATCCTCAGCCGTCGGTCGAGCCGCCCTGCCCCGAGCGCCGACGAGCTCATCAAAGGCCTCGATCAGGCCCTGGCCGCCCGCCCGGACACGGCCGAGGTCGCCCGGCTCGTCGCCGACGTGGACGCCCTGGCCAGGGGTCTCCCCGGACTGCTGACACTGCTCTCCGACGAAGCCATCGGCTCCGCCATCGTCGACCGTCTCGACGAGTTGGACGTCTTCTTGGCCGACCGGGAGCAGCATCTCGAGGAACGGCAACTCCGTGCCGACGAGGTGGAGGCCGAGAGCGGCAGCCTGATCGCCTTGCGCGACGCCGTGTGGGCGCTGCGTCGCGATCGCCTGCGCACCGCCGAGGAGGTGGCCGGGTTGGCCGGGCGCGAAGCCGGCGAGCCGGCGCTGGCCGTCTACCTCGCCATCCAGCAGGCGCTGTCGGCGCTCGACCGGCTCGAGGTCCGCGGTCGCGACTCCGCCGGACTGCATCTGTTCGTGTGGCATCACGGGCTGGCCGACGACGATTCCGGCCTCGCCGATGCCGTCGCCCTGCGCGACGATCCGCTGTTCCAGTCAAGGGCCGTGCGTGTCGCCGGCCGCGGTGTGTCGTTCGTGTACAAGGCAGCTGCTGAGATCGGCGATCTCGGTGACAATACGAGCGCCCTGCGCCGTGCCATCCAGGACGACGAGCTGTTACGGCGGGCGCTGCATGCGCCGGAGGCGAAGGCTGCCGTGCTCGGCCACACGCGCTGGGCCAGCGTCGGCGTGATCTCGGAGGCCAACGCCCATCCGGTGAACAGTGACGAGCTCGACCGCAGCGCCCAGGTCGGTGCCGGCGAGCCGTACGTGGTGGCGGTGCTGAATGGCGATGTCGACAACCATGCCGACCTGCGGTCGACCAAAGAATTGCGGTTCAGCGGTTCGATCACGACCGACGCCAAGGTCATCCCGTCGCTGATCGCCCGATACCGGCAGGCCGGCATCGACGATGTCGAGGCGTTCCGCAGGGCTGTGTCGTCGTTCGACGGATCGGTGGCGATCACGGCGGCCTCGGCGGATTGCCCCGACCAGTTGCTGCTGGCGCTGAACGGCAGCGGCCAGGCGCTGTACGTGGGCCTCGCCGAGGATTCCTACATCGTGGCCAGCGAGCCGTACGGCGTGGTCGAGGAGACGTCGAGTTACGTGCGCCTGGATGGCGAGCACGGCGGCGAGGTGGTGGTGCTCGACGGCCAGCGGGCCGGCACGCTGGAGGGCATCAGCCGCCTGACGTATGGTGGCGTGGCGTCGACTGCCACCGCCGACGACGTCGTGACGGCCGAGATCACGACCAGAGACATCGACCGCGGCGATGCCCCCCATTTCCTCTTGAAAGAGATCACCGAGTCACCCGCCAGCATGCGCAAGACGCTGCGGGCGAAGATCAGCGACCACGACGGCCGGCTACGCGTCGAGCTCGGTGAGCTTGCGTTCCCGGCCGCCATCGCCGACCGCTTGAAGTCGGGTGAACTGTCGCGCATCCGGGTGATCGGGCAGGGCACGGCGGCCGTCGCCGGTCAGAGCATGGCCGCCGTCCTCGACGAGCTGGCGCAGGGGACGCTCGACGTCGACGCCCTGACGGCAACCGAGATGTCCGGGTTCAACCTGCGCCTCGACATGCGTGACACGCTCGCCATCGCCGTCAGCCAGAGCGGCACTACGACCGACACGAATCGCACCGTCGACCTGCTGCGGTCCCGGGGTGCCTGGGTCATCGGCATCGTCAATCGCCGCGGCAGCGACCTCACCGACAAGGCCGACGGTGTGCTGTACACGTCCGACGGACGCGACGTGGAGATGAGTGTGGCATCGACGAAGGCCTTCTACTCGCAAGTGGCGGCCGGCGTGCTGCTGGCGTGTGCCATCAGCGATGCTGCCGGCGTGGGCACCGACGAACGCCGCCACCAGTTGCTGGAGTCGCTTCGGTCTTTGCCTGACGCCATGAACGTGGTGCTCGAGGGACGCAGCCACATCGCCGACGCCGCACATCGGCTGGCGCCGACGAAGCGCTACTGGGCGGTCGTCGGCAGCGGACCCAACAAGGTGGCGGCAGAGGAGGTGCGCATCAAGCTCTCCGAGCTGTGCTACAAGTCCATCGCCTGTGACGTGACCGAGGACAAGAAGCACATCGACCTGTCGTCGGAGCCCTTGATCCTCGTGTGCGCCGCCGGCCTGTCCGGAGGAACGGCGTCCGATGTGGTGAAGGAGGTGGCGATCTTCCGAGCCCACAAGGCCACGCCGGTCGTCATCGCCAGTGAAGGCGAACACCGCTTCGATGCTGCCGCCCTGATCACCGTGCCGTCCGTTGATCCGGCGCTCGGGTTCGTGCTGTCGGCGATGGCCGGACATCTCTTCGGCTACGAGGCGGCGCTCGCCATCGACGGCTCCGCGCATCCACTACACCAGGCCCGTCTCGAGATCGAGCGCGCCGCCGCCGAGTCGGCCACGGGCGCCGAGATGCTGGAACGCGCCCAGGTGTCGCTGCGTCCCCTGGCCGAGACGTTCTTCGACGACATCCGCACGGACCGATACAACGGCCATCTCGAGGCCAGCACCGCCGTGGAGTTGGCCGGGATGCTGCGCAACGTTGTCTCAGAGCGCCCGCTCGAGGCGTACGGCATCGAGTCCGGAAAGGTGGCGACACCGAGCAACCTGATCGACGACCTGCTCGCCGCGCTGACGCAAGCGATCGATGAGCTGACGCGACCGATCGACGCCATCAAGCATCAGGCCAAGACGGTGACCGTCGGCATCTCCCGCAGCGACGAGGGCGTGCTCGACCGTCCGCTGGTGCAGGCCGTGCTGAACGCCGGCGCCGGGCGCGACGTGCTGGCGTACCGCGTGCTGAAGGCGCTGGCCGACCTCGATCCGGCGGTCGCCGAGGTCACCGGCTTCACCCGGTATCGAATCGACCGCAACACCATCGCCATCATCGACCGGGGCGGCCTGTCACGTGAGCTGCGCAGCCGCGTCGACACGAACCCGGCACTCGTCGGCACCAAACGACGCGTCGCCAACGAGCGCGAGGTCGTGGTGGCGAGGGGTCGGCGCGATAGCCGGACCGTGATCCTCGTGCCTGAGATCAAGGGTGGGGAGTGCACGGGCATCACGCTGCTGCAGGTGCGATTCCACGACCGGCTCCCGGCGCCGGCGATGCGGGCCGTCCTTGCCGGATACGACCGGCGCTACGACCGCCTGGTCGACTGGGTGACCGAGACCGAGGGCGAGTTCGATGAGTCCCGGCTCGGGGAGCTGCCCGTCGAGGTGCTGCTGACCGAGTCGATCTCCGACGTCGCCGGCCTGTGGTTGCAGGGCACTGCCGCATCCGGCAGATCATCCGGCGAGGACTGAACTGCGTGATCGGCCTCGGCATCGACGCCGTCGAGGTGGATCGTTTCCGTCGGACCTTGGCGCGCACGCCGGGTATTCGCGCCCGGCTGTTCACCCCTGCAGAGCTGGAGTACGTATCGGCCAAGGCCGACCCGGCGCCGTCGCTCGCGGCCAGGTTTGCCGCCCGCGAAGCGGTGATGAAGGCGCTTGGTGTGGGGCTCGGGGCGTTCGGCTTTCACGACGTGTCGGTGATGGTGGAGACGTCTGGCCAACCCCGGTTGTTGGTCTCTGGCCGCGCCGCCGAGCTGTCGGACGCCGCCGGCGTCACCCGCTGGCACCTGTCGATCACCCACGTCGACCTCGTCGCCATCGCCGCCGCCGCCGCCCTCTAACCCCTTCCCCGTCTGGGCGTGATCTCTCCCACCACTCGGTCTGGGCGTAGTTTCTGTCGATCACCGGAGGAGAATCGCGCCCGGTCGCCGTCGTCCGGGGCGAGACTGGGTGTGTGGTAGAGGGCGTGATCGAACAGGTTCGGCGCCAGATCGGCGAGGCCGTCTTCGAGCGCGTCGCTGGTGCAGATCGTTCGGTGGCACGCGAACGCATGCAGGAGGCGGACGGCACACGCTGGTTCCCCGATGGCAGCCCGATAACGCGGGTGCACGGCGATTCGGCGATGTTCGTTGCCGGGCTGCGGGCGCTTCTGCTGCAGTCGCTCCATCCGCTGGCGATGGCCGGCGTAGCCGAGCACAGTGACTATCGGGGTGATCCATGGGGCAGGCTGGCGCGGACCAGCTACTTCCTCGCCGCCACGACGTTCGGCAACGGCGAGATGGCCGAAGCCGCGATCGCCGGCGTGCGGACGGTCCACCAGCGGGTGCGCGGGAGCGCCCCCGACGGCCGGTCATACTCGGCCAACGATCCGTGGCTTCTGCGCTGGGTGCACGTCGCTGAGGTGGACAGCTTCCTACGGGCGCACCAGCGCTACGGCGCCCGGCCCCTCGATACCGACGACTGCGACGTGTACGTGGCGCAGACGGCGAAGGTGGGAGAGGCGCTCGGGGCCAGTGATGTGCCTCACTCACAGGACGAGCTCGACGAGGCGCTGCGGGAGTTCCGGCCCGAGCTCGCCGGAACCCCAGCCGCTCGTGAGGCGGCTCGCTTCCTGCTCCTGCAGCCGCCCTTGCCGCTTGCCGCCCGCGCTCCGTACACGTTGCTCGGAGCGGCTGCGGTGTCGATGCTTCCGTTGTGGGCGCGCTGGCCGCTCCGCCTCCCGTGGCTGCCGCTGACCGAAGCCACGCTCGTCCGTGGCGCCGGCGAGGTGCTCACCCGCACGATCCGCTGGTCGCTGGTGCCGCCGGCCACCGACGGTTGACGCCCAGACCGGGTGGTGGGAGAGAACACGCCCAGACGGGGGCGCGTGGGGGGAGTCGTACGATGAGGCCGTGATCCCTGTCGTCACGCCGAAGGAGATGGCGGCCATCGACGAGGCGGCCGGCGAGCCCGTCGATGTGTTGATCGATCGGGCAGCGAACGCCGTTGCACTCGCCGCCATCAGACTCATGGGTGGTACGTACGGACGGCGTGTGCACGTCATCGCCGGCAAGGGCAACAACGGCGAGGACGGTCGGCGAGCCGGCGCCTTGCTGGCTCGTCGGGGCGCTGCTGTCGTCGTGTTCGACGCCTCCGACTGCCCGCTCGAACTGCCACCGGCCGACCTCGTGATCGACGCCGGCTACGGCACCGGCTTCCACGGTGAATGGTCTGCGCCCGACATCCAGGCGATACACGTGCTTGCCGTCGACATCCCCTCTGGCATCGACGGCCTGACCGGAGCGGCGTCCGCCGGCGTGCTGACGGCGGACGTCACGGTCACGTTCGCAGCGCTGAAGCCCGGACTGCTGTTCGGCGCCGGCCCCCGCCACGCCGGGCGCGTCGATGTGGCCGACATCGGTCTCGACGTCAGCGCCAGCCGCACCGGACTCGTCGAGTCCGCCGACGTGGCGCGCTGGTGGACGCCCCGCCCGGCCGGCGTGCACAAGTGGTCATCTGCGGTGCGCGTGATCGCCGGCAGCCCCGGCATGGGCGGCGCTGCCCACCTCGCCGCCGGCGCCGCAGCGCGCACGGGCGCCGGGCTCGTGCACCTGCTGTCGCCAGGGGGGCACATCGGCGCACCGGTCGAGGTGATCACAGCGGCGATGCCCGCCAACCGCTGGGAGAGCGTGGCCCAGCGCGACCTGCAGCGCATCGGGTCCGTCGTGATCGGGCCAGGTCTCGGGCGCGATGACACGACCGTGCGCGCTGTGCGGGCCGTCGTGGCGGGTGCCTCGGTGCCGATGGTGATCGACGGCGACGCCTTGTTCGCCATCTCCAACGGAGGTGAGGACGGTCACGGCGTCGCAGCCGAGCTCGTGCGCCGCCGGTCCGAACCCACCGTGCTGACACCGCACGACGGCGAGTACTCGGTGCTCAGCGGCCGGCCGCCGCGCGCCGACCGCATCGATGCAGCTCGCCACCTGGCCAGGGCGTGTCGCTGCGTCGTGTTGCTCAAGGGTCCGACCACCGTCATCGCCGCCACGTCGGGCAGCGCTCGCATCGTCGACTGCGGCGACCAGCGACTGGCCACGGCAGGTACCGGTGATGTGCTGTCGGGGATCATCGGGGCGCTCATGGCGTCGGGGCTCACGGCGTTCGATGCCGCCACCGCCGGCGCCTGGATCCACGGCCGGGCCGCTGGCCTCGGCCACCGCCACGGCTTCGTCGCCAGTGACCTGCTCGACCTGATCCCGCTCGTGTTCGACGAGCTGGATCCGCCACCCGACGACGTCAACGGCAGCAGTGGTGACGCATACGGCGCTCGTCTATGACCTCCGGGACCGAACGATGGGCCTGGGCCAAGGTCGACCTCGACGCCATCGCCCACAACGTGTCGTCCGTCGCCCGCCAGGTCTCACCGGCCGATGTGTGGGCAGTCGTCAAGGCCAACGGCTACGGCCACGGCGCCGTGTCGGTGGCCACTGCCGCGCTCGAAGCCGGAGCCGCAGGGTTGTGTGTGGCGCTGACGCACGAGGGCATTGCACTACGCCAGGCAGGCATCGACGCTCCCGTCCTCGTGTTGAGCGAGCAGCCGCCGTCGCACGCCGCTGCGCTGATCGAGCACCGGCTGACCCCGACCGTCTACAGCCCGACGGGCGTGTCTGCGCTCGTCGACGCCGGCGCTGACCGCCTGGGGGTTCACGTCAAGGTCGACACCGGGATGCTGCGCGTCGGCGCCGCTCCCGCTGCCGTCGATGCCGTGCTGGCCGCGGTCGATGCCACCGGATCCGCACTCCGGGTGGCTGGCGTGTTCACGCATCTGCCGATCGCCGACGAACCCGACGACGAGTTCACGGCCCGACAGTTGGAACAGTTCGACAGCATCGTCGCCGCGCTCGGGCTCGCCGACGACGTGCTCGTGCACACCGCCAACTCGGCCGGGGCGCTGGCTCACCCCGACGCCCGGCGCACCCTCGTGCGCCTCGGCATCGCCATGTACGGCGTGTCACCAGGTGCCGGTGTCGACGATCTGTGCAGCGACCTCCGGCCCGCGATGTCGCTGCACAGCCGGGTGTCGTTCGTGAAGCGCGTCGAGGCCGGTTCGCGCATCTCGTACGGGCTGCGTCACCGTTTCGACCGCGAGACCACGGTGGCGACGCTACCCATCGGTTACGCCGACGGCGTGCCCCGCCGGTTGTTCGACGTCGGTGGCGCGGTGTTGCTCGGCGGTCGCCACCGGCCCATCGTCGGTGTGGTCACGATGGACCAGCTGATGGTCGACTGTGGCGACGATCCCGTGTCGTTCGGTGACGAGGCGGTGCTGATCGGCGCCCAGGGCGGAGAACGAATCCGTGCAGAGGAATGGGCCGAAGCGCTCGGCACCATCGGCTACGAGATCGTCTGCGCCATCAGCGGCCGGGTGCCCCGTCGCTACCACGCTGGGGTGTGAAGCGCCTGGTGTCAGGCGAGCGAGGGCAGCATCACGGAGCGAGCGGGGCCACTAGCATCGTCCGCCAGGATGATCGAGTTCCGCGCCGGCGCGCTGGCCGACACGCACGCCGTGGCGGCGGCAGTGGCGGAACTTTCCCACTCCGGCGACATCATCGTCCTGGCCGGCGAGATGGGCACCGGCAAGACGGCGTTCGCCCAGGGCTTCGGTGCAGCGCTCGGCGTGACCGAGCCGATCACGTCGCCGACGTTCACGCTCGTGCACAGCTATCCGGTGGGCAAGACGACGATGCACCACGCCGATCTCTACCGGCTCGACCAACTCGGCGAGGTCGCCGACCTGGCCCTCGACGAGCTCGCAGAGAGTCATGGCATCGTGCTGGTGGAGTGGGGTGACGTGGCGGACGTCATGTTCGGCGATCACCTCGAAGTGCGCCTGGCACTGGACGCTGCCACGCCCGACGACGTCGGCGCCCGGGTGATCACGCTGGCGTCCCGAGGTGATTCGTGGTCACGGCGCTGGGACCGATTGCAGACGGCCCTCGCAGCATGCTGATCCTCGGCATCGACACGGCGACCGACCAGGTGGGAGTAGCGCTCGGAGGTCATGAGGGCGTCATCGCCCACTTCGAGGCCCGCAGGGAGCGTCGCCACGCCGAGACGTTGGCGCCGGCCATCCAGTTCGTGTGCACCCAGGCTGGCATCGGGCTCGACGAGCTGGGCGTCATCGCCGTCGACATCGGCCCCGGCCTGTTCACCGGCATGCGAGTCGGTCTCGCCACCGGAAAGGCCATGGCCCAGGCGCTGCGCCTCCCGATGATCGGCATCTCGTCGCTGGACTTGCTGGCGTTCCCATGCCGTCGGACCGATCGTGTGATCGTGCCCGTCATCGACGCCCGGAAGGGCGAGGTGTTCTACTCCATGTACCGGTCGGTGCCAGGAGGCATCCAGCAGGTGCTGGAGCCGACGGTCGGCAAGGTCACCGACCTCGTCGCCGACCTGCTGGCCCGTGGCCAGGAGGCGCTGTTGATCGGCGACGGCGCCCACCGCTACCGCGAGACGATCCTCGATTCGCTCCACGTGGAGATCGGTGAGGACGCCTACCCGTCCGCGGCCCCGCTCGTGCAGCTCGCCCACGCCCGAGCGCTGCGCGAGGAGTGGGTGCCGGCCGTCCAGATCCAGCCCATCTACCTGCGGCCACCCGACGCCCTGATCAACTGGCAGACTCGTACTGGACGCCACGCACGATGACCTCCACTTACCGCCTACCCTCTTGGCCGATGCGTGGTGCGACTTGAACATGCTCGCCGACATCGTCAGCGGCACCGACCGCCCGCTCGTCATCGAGCCCATGCGGCGCAAGCACCTGACCCATGTGGAGGCGATCGAGCAGACGTCGTACGTGCGCGGGTGGAGTCATCGACTCTTCCTGAGCGAGCTGGATCAGGTGCGCGAGGGCACCCGCTGGTATGGCGTGTCCCGTCGGGGACGGCGGGTGATCGGGTACGGCGGGCTGCTGTTCACGTCCGACGAGGCGCACGTCACGAACATCGCCGTCGCTCTGGACCATCGACGGCGCGGCGTCGGCGCGGCGCTGATGCACCGCCTGGCTCACGTTGCCATCGATCACGGGTGCGAGGCGTGGACGCTCGAGGTCCGGGCCACGAGCACCGGAGCCCAGCACCTGTACCGCACGTTCGGGTTCGTGCCCGCCGGCGTGCGTCAGCACTACTACGAGAACGCTGTCGACGCCATCGTCATGTGGTGCCATGGCATCCAGACGCTCGAGTACGCCGACCTCCTGGCGGCGATCGACGTGTCTGAATGAACCGCGTCATCGACGAGACCGCACTCGTTCTGGGCATCGAGACGAGTTGTGACGAGACGGCGGCGGCGCTCGTACTCGGCGGCTCTGACGTCGTGTCGAGCGTTGTCAGCTCGCAGGTGGACTTGCACGCCAGCTTCGGCGGCGTCGTGCCCGAGGTCGCCAGCCGGGCACATCTCGAGCTGTTGGGACCCGTCATCGCCCGCAGCGTCGTCGAGGCCGGCATCGACGAGCGTCGCATCGACGCCGTGGCTGCCACCGTCGGTCCGGGGCTGATCGGCGCCCTGCTCGTCGGTGTATCGGCGGCGAAAGGGCTGGCGCTGTCGTGGGACGTGCCGTTCGTCGGGGTCAACCATCTCGAGGCCCACCTGTACGCGGCGTTCCTCGACGACCCGACGATCGACTTTCCCGTCGTCGTGCTGCTCGTGTCGGGCGGCCACACGATGTTGGTCGAGATGCAGGACCACGGCCGCTACCGGATGTTGGGTCAGACCATCGACGACGCCGCCGGCGAGGCGTTCGACAAGGTGGCCCGGTTCATGGGGCTCGACTATCCGGGCGGGCCGGCCATCGATCGGGAGGCCGCCGAAGGCGATCCAACGGCCGTCAACTTCCCCAGGGCGATGCTGAACGATGGGCTCAACTTCTCGTTCAGCGGACTCAAGACGTCGGTGATGAACCATGTTCGACGCCACCCCGACGATGACCTTGCCGACGTCGTTGCCTCGTTCCAGGCCGCGGTCGTCGACGTGCTGGTGACGAAGGCCGGCCGCGCCGCTCGGCAGGTGGCGGCCAAAGGGCTGGTGCTCGGCGGCGGCGTGGCCGCCAACTCCTTGCTGCGTGAGTGCTTCCTCGACGTGTGCGTGGCCGAGAACATCCGGGCCTTCCTGCCAAGCGCCGGGATGTGCACCGACAATGCCGCCATGATCGCCGCCGTCGGCTGGCACCGGCTCCGCAGCGACGGCCCGACCCCGCTCGACATCGGTGCGATCCCCAACCTGCGCCTCGCCGTCATCGACTAGACCGACCGAGCACTCCAACCCGCCCCGTTAGCGTGCGGAACATGAACGCGCCGGTCGGCGGTTGGACCAGCTTCAGCGAAACGTTCGTCACGCCGTTGATCCGGCGGTGGAAGATCGTGCTGTTCCTCGGTGTGGCGTTGATGGTGGTCGGCGTGCTGCTGCTGCTCAACATCGTCAACGCCGCTTTCACGTTGGCGCTCCTCGTCAGTGTGGCGCTAGTGCTCGAGGGCTTGGACGAGCTGGCCCAGGCCGAGCGCCACGAGATCCACTGGCCCAGTTATGTGCTCGGGGCGATCTGGATCAGTACCGGCGTCGTGGCAGCGGCATGGCCCGGCGTCACGCTGTGGGCCCTCGCCGCCGTGGCCGGCATCGGATTCATCGTCGGCGGCGTGGCCCAGATCGTGTTCGCCGGCCGCTACCGGCGTCTGCTGCCGGGATGGGCGCTGTGGCTCGTTGCCGGGACGATGAGCGTCGTCGTCGGAATCGCCTGCCTCGTATGGCCAGGCGTCACGATCCTCGTGCTCGGCATCCTGCTCGGGTTGCGGATCGTGATGCGCGGCGCTGTCACCACCAAGTTCGCGTTGGGCCTGCGCCACATGCAGCAGATGACGTCTCCGCGCCTGCCCACCTGACGTCGGTTCGGGCGTCGAAGTACAGCGCGCCGGTACCGTGGCTCGGGATGCAGCTCCGGTTGGGTTCGTTCGTGCCGGCAGCCCCCGTGGTGCTGGCGCCCATGGCAGGCGTCACCGACGCGCCGTTCCGCACGATGTGCCGTGGTTTCGCCCCCGACCTCATCTATGTGAACGAGATGGTGATGTCGAGTGCCGTCGTGCACGGCAACGCCAAGACTCGCCGGATGATGACGTTCGGTGCCGACGAGCACCCGCGCAGCCTCCAGCTGTACGGCAGCGACCCGGCAGTCGTGCGCCAGGCCGTGTCGATGATCGGCGACGACGCTGGGGCCGACCACATCGATCTCAATTTCGGGTGCCCGGCAGCCAAGGTCACCCGCAAGGGTGGCGGCGCCGCCGTGCCCGCCCACCCGGCGCTGCTTCGGAGCATCGTGCGGGCCGCCGTGGCTTCGGCGACACCGTTCGGTATCCCAGTCACGGCCAAGTTCCGCATGGGCCTGACCGACGACGTGCTCACGCACCTGCGCACCGGTGAGATCTGCGCCGAGGAGGGAGTGGCCGCCATTGCCTTGCATGCCCGGACGGCCGAGCAGCACTACGCCGGTGACGCCCGCTGGGACGCCATCGCCGAGCTGACCGACCACGTACCAGGTGTGCCGGTGCTGGGCAATGGCGACGTTTGGGAGGCCGAGGACGCCCTGGCCATGCTGCGGGTCACGGGATGCCACGGTGTCGTCATCGGACGTGGTTGTCTCGGACGCCCGTGGCTGTTCGAGGATCTCGTGCGCCTGTTCCATGGTCAGCCGTCCCGGCCGGCTCGAGCACTCGGCGAGGTGATGCTGGTGATGGCCCGCCACGCCGCCCTGCTGGCCGCCCACAACGGCGAGTCGATTGCCATGCGCCAGTTCCGCAAGCACGCCTCGTGGTACCTCGCCGGCTATCCCGTCGGCGCAGAGGCTCGACGTCGGTTCGGCATGGTCTCGTCGCTCGGCGAGCTCGACGACATGTTCGCCGCGCTCGATCCTGACACTGTCCTCGTGCCTGGCGGCGAGCGGATCAAACGGGGTCACACGAACGGCCCGATCAAGGTGGCGCTCCCCGACGGCTACCTGGATCGGCTCGACGACTTGACGGTCCCAGACGACGGGTACGTCATGGCGATGTCGGGCGGCTGACCTCCCGGCCTGGGCCAGACTGCCCCGATGACCGAACTGAGCGATTACCAACACGCTGTGGTGGGGTGCGCTGCCGCACCGGGAGCTCGCCGACCTGTTCGCAGCCGTGGCCGCCGATCGCGACAATCGCGTCGGCGTCGTCACGGGCACGGGCGATCGATTCGTGACGATGCCCGACGGCGACGCCGCCCGTCGGCTGGTGGTGGGTGGGGTGACGGCATGCAGGTGATCTGGCCGCTGCTGCTCGGCCCGAACCGAGGCCGTTACTTTCTGCTGACGGGCGAGGCCCTTGGGGCCGACGAGGCGCTCGCCCGTGGTGTGGTCGGCGAGATCGTCGCCAGCGAGGCGTTGATCGGTCGCGCTGTCGAACTCGCCCACCAGTTGGCGAACGCCCATCCTGTGGCGCTGCGCAACACACGTCACGCGCTCGTGCGGCCGCTGCGCCGGGCAATCGCCGACGATCTACACACCGGTCTGGCCCTCGAGGCACTGGCTTCATTGGCAGGGCGCGATGCAGCCTTGACCGAGGCTGGACAGCAACCCGATCGCCCATGATGCGTGTCGTGTTGGCGTCGGCGTCGCCCCGTCGCCGCGAGCTCATGGCCGGCTTGGGACTCGACGTCGAGGTGGAGCCGGCCGACGTCGACGAACGGACGCGAGCTGGCGAACGTCCCGATGCCTACGTCCGTCGGGTCGCCACTGCCAAGGTCATGTCTCGGCCAGGTGGTCCAGACAGGGTGGTACTCGGCGCCGACACGGCGGTCGTGATCGACGGGCTGATCCTCGGCAAGCCGGCCGATGCGTTCAAGGCCGCCGACATGCTGCGCCGGCTGTCGGGTCGTCGCCACGACGTGCACACGGCGGTGGCCGTGCGCCATCCCGACGGCCCTCGTTCGCCGAGTGAGCGCCGACCGGACACCCGACTGGACGTGATCGTCGTGACGACCCGGGTGAGGATGGCGCCCCTCGGTGCGGCGACCATCGACTGGTACGTGGCGACGGGGGAACCGATGGACAAGGCCGGCGCCTATGCCATCCAGGGACGTGGCGCGGCGTTGGTGACGGGCGTGCGAGGCAGTGTGTCGAACGTCGTTGGCCTGCCCCTGGCCGAGACCATCGACCTGCTACGGCGGGTGCCGGGCGTCCCCGCCATCGGCCCGCTGCGGTAGCGGTCGCCCGATCGCGGCTGAAGCGGACGAGACCGACCTGCTCTTCGAATCGCTGTTGATTAGCACTCGACCTGTCCGGTTGCTAACCCGCAGGCGCGTGCCCTAGATTGGCACTCGCGCCGGTCGAGTGCTAAGCCCGCCCGGAGCCCGTGAATCCACACCGTGACACGCCAACGGAGGCGCACCCCATGAACCTGAAGCCGCTGGAAGACCGCATCGTCGTCAAGCCGAACGAAGCCGAGGAGCGCACTGCGTCGGGCCTCGTGATCCCCGACACCGCCAAGGAGAAGCCCCAGCAGGGCGAAGTGCTCGCCGTCGGGAACGGCAAGCGGTCCGAGCAGACCGGTGAGGTCATCCCCGTCGACGTCAAGGTCGGCGACACCGTGCTGTACTCCAAGTACGGCGGCACGGAGATCACCATCGATGGCGACGATCTGCTCGTGCTCTCCGCTCGCGATGTGCTCGCCATCGTCGACAAGTGACCCGGTGACCCCCACCCTTTCTAACCACACGAAGGAACAGACATGGTAAAGATGCTCAAGTACGACGACGAGGCGCGCCGCGCCCTCGAAGCCGGCGTCAACAAGCTGGCCGACACGGTGAAGGTGACGCTGGGCCCGAAGGGCCGCAACGTGGTGCTCGACAAGAAGTTCGGCGCACCCACCATCACCAACGACGGTGTCTCGATCGCCAAGGAAGTCGAGCTCGACGACCCGTTCGAGAACATGGGCGCCCAGCTCGTCAAGGAAGTGGCCACCAAGACCAACGACGTTGCTGGTGACGGCACCACCACTGCCACGGTGCTGGCCCAGGCGATGGTGTCGCTTGGCATGCGCAACGTGGCCGCAGGCGCCAACCCGATGGGCCTCAAGCGTGGCATCGAGAAGGCCGTCGCAGCGGCCGTCGAAGCCATCGCCTCGCAGGCCAAGGACGTCGACGACAAGGGCGACATCGCCAGCGTCGCCACCATCTCCGCCGCCGATCCTTCGGTCGGCGACGTGATCGCCGAGGCCATCGACAAGGTCGGCAAGGACGGAGTCGTCACTGTCGAGGAGTCGAACACGTTCGGCACCGAACTCGAGTTCACCGAGGGCATGCAGTTCGACAAGGGCTACCTGTCGCCTTACTTCGTGACCGACGCCGAGCGCCAGGAAGTCGTGCTCGAAGATTCGTACCTGTTGCTGCACGGGGCCAAGATCTCCACGGTACAGGCGATGCTGCCGACGCTGGAGGCCGTCATGCAGACCGGCCGCCCGCTCGTGATCGTTGCCGAGGACGTAGAGGGCGAGGCGCTCGCCACACTGGTCGTCAACAAGATCCGCGGCACGTTCAACGCTGCCGCCGTGAAGGCGCCCGGTTTCGGCGACCGTCGCAAGGCGATGCTCGGCGACATGGCTGCCCTCACCGGTGGTCAGGTGGTCAGCGAGGAAGTCGGCCTGAAGCTGGAGAACGTCACGCTCGACCTGCTCGGCACTGCCAAGCGCGTCATCATCACCAAGGACGACACGACGATCGTCGACGGCGGTGGCGGGTCCGACGATGTGCAGGGCCGGATCAAGCAGATCCGTACCGAGATCGACAACACCGATTCCGATTGGGACCGCGAGAAGCTGCAGGAGCGGCTGGCCAAGCTGTCCGGCGGCGTCGCTGTCATCAAGGTCGGTGCCGCCACCGAGGTGGAGCTGAAGGAGAAGAAGCACCGCATCGAGGACGCCGTGTCGGCCACGAAGGCCGCGATCGAGGAGGGCGTCGTCGCCGGCGGTGGCACGGCGCTGATACGAGCCCGTGGCGCCGTGAAGTCGGTGGTCGACTCGCTCGAAGGCGACGAGGCAACGGGCGCCCGCACCGTGTACGAGGCGCTCGTCGCCCCGACCCGCTACATCGCCGAGAACGCCGGCTACGAAGGTTCGGTCATCGTCCAGCAGGTCGAGGCCGAGACCGGGTCCACCGGTTTCAACGCCGCCACCGGCGAGATGACCGACCTGCTCAAGGACGGCATCGTCGACCCGGCCAAGGTGACCCGAGCGGCGCTGCAGAACGCGGCGTCGATCGCAGCCATGGTGGTCAGCACGGAGTGTCTCGTGGCCGACAAGCCCGAGCCCGAGCCGGCGATGCCCGCCGGCGGTGGCATGGGCGGCATGCCCGGCATGATGTAGGGATGAACTGCCGAGAGGGGCGCCGTGGCTGCGAGTGATCGGGCTCGGCGCCCCTTTTGGGTTCACCAGGTCGCCGAGTACGTGATCGGCATCATGCTGGTGACGGCCGGACTGCAGACGCCAGAGCCGGCGGCGCCGTCGTTGCTCGGTGCGCTGATCGTTGCGAACGCCGCCACCGTGAAGGGTCCGCTGAGCGCCTTCGACGTGATCCCGCGGCGCATCCACCGCCTGATCGACCCGGTGATCTTCGGGCTGGTACTGCTGACCGCAGCGCTGCCGGTGTTCGACATCGACGGTGGGAACCGGTCCGTGATCGGAGCCGTTGGCGTCGTGCTGGCGTTCGTGTGGTGGTACAGCAGCTACGACCCGCCGGTCCGATCGTCAGCAGGTGAGCGGCTCGACGCCGGCCAGATCGCCGGTCGCCTCGCCGGGCGGGGTGTGAACGCCTGGCGACGCCGCCCACGCCAGTGACCGATCCTCATCGGCGACCCACCGGAACCCGAGATGATGCACCGTTAGGATCGGGCCAATGTCATTCGAGCGTCCGGCCCCGGATCTGGCCAAGCTGATCGCCGCCTGGGAAGCCTTCGAAGCCGGTGAGGAAGCACCCGGCAAGGTGCTGGCGAACCTGAAGACCGCTGGGCTGGCCGAGGTGCTCGGCCAGCTTGCCGAGAGCGGTTGGACGCCTTCGAGCTGAGCGCTCGTCCGTGACGTCGCCGTTGTCGGTCGCCGACGTCCGTCGCCTGCTGGCCAGGCATCCCACCGACCGCCCGGTGGAACCGTCGTTCCACGGCGCCCGCATCGCCGCGGTGCTGGTGGCGCTGGCCGACGGTTCGAGCGGTGCGGAGGTGCTGCTCACCCGGCGGTCGATGATCGTGAGCTCTCACAAGGGTCAGGTGGCGTTTCCCGGCGGGCGCGTCGATAGCGGCGAGACGGTCACCGAGGCGGCGCTGCGCGAGGCCCACGAGGAGGTCGGGCTCGACCCGGCGCTGGCGGAACCGTTCGCCGAATTGGCCCATCTCAACACCGAGGTGAGCCGCAGTTACATCGTTCCGGTCGTGGCTGAGTTGGCCGAACCGTTCCCGTTGTCAGCCTCGAGCGTCGAGGTCGACCACGTTTTCTGGGCCGCGCTGGGCGACTTCCTTCGACCCGGGGTGCATCGCAGCGAGTGGTGGAGCGATGGCGATCGGACCCGGGAAGTGCACTTCTACGACGTGGCCGGCGAGAACGTGTGGGGCGTCACCGCCGCAGTGTTGACGGAGTTGCTGACGTTGACGTTGCCAGACGACTGACGACTGACGGCAGGGAGGTTGGCGCTCAGGGGAGCAACTGATCGACGTCGGTGCCGGTGGGCATGGTGCCGTACTGGGCAGCGTGGCGTTCGGCGAGACGGGAGCGGATGAACGCCTCGGCGACGAACGGGTCGCCGTCGATCAGCAGCACGGCCTGGGTGCCGAGCGCCAGCGCCTCGCTGATCCGGCGCGCCTGCCACTCGGGGTCTTCAGGTTCGGTGACGAGTGCTCGCAGGGTGTCGAGGTGACGGTCCAGCGCGCTGTCGGCGCCGCGCCCTCGATCGAGGAAGTTGAGCAATGTCTCGAGCGACCCCGGTTGGCGCGCCGCCACGCGCAACACGTCGAGGGCGATGACGTTGCCGGAACCCTCCCAGATGGCGTTGAGCGGTGACTCGCGGAACAGTCTCGGCAGCGCCGACTCCTCGACGTAGCCGTTGCCGCCGAGGCACTCCATCGCTTCGCGCACCACGCCGGTGCACTGCTTGGTGACCCAGTACTTGGCGATCGGCGTGAGGATGCGCGACAGTGCAGCCTCGTCGAGATCTCCGCTGGCGCTGTCGAACGTCTCGGCGACCCGCATCGTCAGGTGGAGCGCAGCTCGCACCTCGATCTCCAGATCGGCGAGCACGTTGCGCATCAGCGGCTTGTCGATCAGTGCCGAGCCGAAGGCGTGCCGGTGCCTGCTGTGATGGATCGCCTGGGACACCGCCTGTCGCATCAGCGCCGTCGACCCGGCTATGCAGTCGAGGCGGGTCGCCGTCACCATCTCGATGATCGTCGGGACGCCCCTGCCCTCCTCGCCGACCCGCTGCACCCAGGCATCGTGCAACTCGAGCTCGCAGGAGGCGTTCGACCGGTTGCCGAGCTTGTCCTTGAGTCGCTGTACGTGCATGCCGTTGAGCTCGCCGTCAGGGGTCAAACGTGGCAGCAGGAAACACGTGACGCCTCCCGGTGCCTGCGCAAGGATCAGGAAGGCGTCGCACATCGGCGCCGACGTGAACCACTTGTGCCCGTTCACCCGGTACTCGTCGCCATCGCCCGTCGCGACGGCCGCCGTGGTGTTGGCGCGAACATCGGATCCGCCCTGCTTCTCGGTCATCCCCATGCCGATCAGCGCCGACAGTTTGGCAGAGCCGAGCTGCGGATCGTACGACCTGGCCAGGATCCTCGGCTCCCACTCAGCGGCAAGCCCCGGTTCATGGCGCAAAGCGCCTACTGCGGCCCCGGTCATCGAGACCGGGCACCAGTGGCCGGCCTCGATCTGCGAATCCATCACGTTGAACGCCGCTCTGGCGACCCAGCCGCCCTCAGTGGATGTCCAGCACACGGAGTGCATGCCAGCCGAGACCGACGTGTCGAGCAGTTCGTGCCATGAGTCGTGGAACTCCACCTCGTCGATGCGGTGGCCATACCGGTCGTGGGTGTGGAGCACCGGCCCGTAGCGGTTTGCCAACTCGCCGAGCCGCCGATACTCGGCCGTGCCTGCTCGTTTTCCGAACGTCGCCAGTTCGGCAGCGTGGGCGCCCCCGCCGTGGCGTTGCACGAGCCAGGACAGCACCGGATCGAACAGGTCGTCGTCCTCGAGAGGCGGAGGCTGGTTGGTCACGAGGTGATTCATGGGAGCTGCGTCCTTTCAGTGCTCGCCTGCCAGGCGTGTGAGCAGTTGCCAGGCAGCGTCGACATGGTGTTGTTCGGTGGTGCGGGTACCGATGGAGAAGCGCAGCGCCGTGCAGCCGTCGAGCACGGTCCTGGTGAACAACGCTTCACCCGAGGCGTTGGCCCGCTCGATCAGCGACTCCGTCGCCGCGTCGTCGCCACGCAGCCGCAGGCACAGCAGATTCAGTGGGTGAGGGGCGATGATCTCGAAGCGGCGGTCGGACTCGACGGTGGCGGCGAGGTGCTGAGTCATGTCCACGTGGCGGCGGATCATGGCGGTGAACTGGTCGACGCCGTCGAGGCGGATGGTGAACCACAGCTTGAGCGCTCGGAATCGCCGCCCGAGCGGGATCTGCCAATCCCGGTAGTCGAAGGCTGCCGTGGCCACTGCCGCCGCCGAGCGCAGGTACTCGGGCAGGATGCTGAGGGCGCCGAGCAGCGCTGCGCGGTCGGCGGTCCAGTACAGGTCGCAGTCGAAGTTCACGCCCATCCACTTGTGCGGGTTCGTGCAGTAGCTGTCGACATGTTCCAGCCCGTCGTTGACCCAGCGAAGTTCCGGAGCCAGGGCGGCGATGCCGCTCATCGCCGCATCGACGTGCAGCCAGATCCCATGATCTGCGCAGAGCCTGGAGATCTCGGACGTCGGATCGAACGCCATCGACGACGTGGTGCCGTGCGTGGAGCACACGAAGAACGGCGTCAGTCCCGCCGCCACGTCGTCCTCGACGGCACGGAGCAGGGCGTCGGGGCGCATGGCGAAGGACTCGTCGTGGTCGATGATCCGCAGTCGTTGCGCGCCGATCCCGGCGATGCGCATGCCCTTGACGATGCTGGAGTGGGCCTGGTCGGTGCAGTATCCCACCAAGCTCGTGGTGTCACCGTCGGCGTTCACCCGGCCACCCGTGGCGCGCCAGCGCGCCGACAGGATCGCCACCAGCGTGGCCTCGCTGGCCGAACCCTGGATCACGCCGCCGCCGTCACCCGACGAGTCAAACCGCTCTGGAAGGTCGAGCAACTCGCGCATCCAATCGAGCATCAGCGTCTCGAGCTCTGTGCAAGCCGGCGACGTCACCCAATTCATGCCGTTGACGCCCAGTCCTGCCGTGAGCAGTTCGGCCAGGATCGACGAGTGCGACGTGTTGGCAGGGAAGTAGGCGAAGAACGCCGGGTGCTGCCAGTGCGTGAGCCCGCGCAACACGATGTCGTCCACGTCGGCCAACACCTGGCTGAACGGCTCGGGCCCGGTCGGAGCGTGCGCCGGGAGCAGAGCCCGGATGTCGCCGGGGACAACGTCCGGGCTGACGCGGCGCTGCTCCACGCCGTCGAGGTAGTCGGCTACCCAGTCGACGAGCCGGTACCCGTTGCGACGGAACTCGTCAGGAGTCATCGGTCGCGTCGTTCTGAAGTGGAGTCCCGGTTCGGCAGCCGGCGCCTCCAGGCGCTTCGGCGGCCGCATTGTGAACGGTCATCGGTCGCGTCGTTCTGAAG
>Ga0136625_1000002_pt1 | contig 60103 bp, 58 predicted proteins | sample AntDrymUQ4832306_2_FD_104672 | JGI IMG/M metagenome (GOLD analysis project Ga0136625, IMG submission 104672) | Polar desert sand microbial communities from Dry Valleys, Antarctica - metaG UQ483 (23.06) | ecosystem: Environmental > Terrestrial > Soil > Desert | place: Antarctica: Dry Valley...
ACCAGTGCCGCGATCGGCAGCAGCCCGACGACGCGGGGATGCGGGCGGCGGGGCCGCGCGGGGGCCATGACCATCGCGGCGGCGAGCGCCAGGGCGACGAGCCCGAGGCCCCACAGCGCGGGTATCTCGGCCAGGAAGTCGACGCTGGACTGACCGACCACGACCGCCCCGGCCGCGGCGGCGGCCGACGCCCACCGCCGCCGGGGTACCGGCGCGCGCCTCCAGGCCGCCAGCAGCGTGCCCGCCAGCCCGGCGAGTAACGCGCCGAGCAGTAGCACGCCGACGATCCCGGTCTCGGCCAGCACACGCATCGGCAGGCTGTGGGGGTCGGTGATGTTGCGGTTCGTGCGCCGCAGCTCGTAGTAGCCGATGCGGTAGCTGCCCTCGCCGACGCCGAGGATCGGAGCGTCGCGGAACTGCTCGACCGCCACGCGCCAGAAGTCATAGCGCCGCCCACCGGTGGAGCCCAGGCGCGTCGTCTGCTCCCCGGCGGCCTCGTTGCCCAGCGTGCGAAACTCGTCGAGCTTGTCGCCGGCGAAGTCGACGGGGTTGCCCACCGCCGCGAGCCCCGCGACGCCGCCGAGCGCGACGAGCGCGACGAGCGCGTACGCGGCTACGGCCTTGGAGCGGCGGAGGGGGCGCTGCGGCGCGCGCAGGCCGTTGTCGAACAGCGCGAGCAGCAGAACCACGCCGAAGCCCGCGACGCCGATGACGGCCAGCGCGGTGCCCGAATCGCGGATCAGCGCGTCGGTCACCGGCCGATCGGCGATGAACGCCTGGTAGGGGTCCAGCAGGACCCGCGACGCCCCGGCGACGCCGGCGACGCCGAGCACGAGCAGCCATGCCCGCCGCAGGCGATCGGGGCCGAGGGCGAGGACCACCACGGTCCCCACGCCGAACCCGATCAGCACCCCCCGCGACTGCGTCAGATAGGCCAGGCCGAGCGACACCTGCGCCAGCGCGAAGCACAGGGCGCGCAGCCCCGCGGCGGGCTGCCGGCTGGCGGCCACGCAGGCCAGCGGCCAGAACGCCATCGCGAACAGCGCGGCGGTCGCGTTGCGGTAGCCGATCGGCGTGTCCAGGCGCCCGGCCAGAAACACGTTCTGGCCGTCGACGAACAGCGCGATCAACGTGACCAGCACGGTCAGGCCGAGCCCGGCCAGGCCGAGCGCGCCCAGTCTCACAGCGGTGGCCTGACCGGGCAGCGTGGTCAGGACCACGGCCACGATGCCGGCGAACAGCAGCGCCAGCGCCGCTCCCTCCACTGCCAGCCCGGGCGACTGCGACCAGACCGCCGAGAGCAGCGTCCAGCCGGCGAACGCCCACGCGGAGGCGACGGCGATCAGCGGCCAGCCCCCCAGCCGGCGGCGGTGCGCGCAGGCCAGCACGACGAGCACCAGCACGGCGATCGGGCCCCAGTTGCGCAGCGCGAACGCGCCGTCGAGAGGCAGGCAGATGAACAGCAGCACCAGCACCATCGCGGTCGGCACGGCGGCCGCGAGCGGGCGCCCCGGGTGCGCCGGGGGAGGCTGCGCGGCGGCGCTGGCGCGAGGACTGCGATCGGGTGGGGAGGCGCTCGTTGTGGGTAGCATGGGTTCGGTGGCCACGGCTTCGAAGTGTGCTGGTTTCGCCATGGCGGTGCTGCTGCTCATGATCGCGCCCGCCTCTGCGCAGACCCCGACGGCGCCCGCGCCGACCCCTGCCCCTGCGCCCGCGCAGGACCCCGCCGCAAACGATCCCGACGCCGCCAGCCCGCCCGGCCAGGTCTACCGCCTGCCGCTGGAGGACGCTCGCGGCGACGCCGCCCCACGCCGCCGCACGCCCCGCTCAGGCGAGGGCGGTGAGCGCCGCACGAACCCCGCTCCCGAGCCGGGCCTGCGCTCGGAGAACGGCTTCGGGTCCTCCTCGCGCGTGCCCGGCGCCCAGGCGCCCGGCGCAGACGACGGCGACGCGCGACAGGATGGCGGGGTCGCCGGCGACGCCAACGCCGATCCGCCCGGCGACGAGCTGCGCGCGCAGCGCCCGACCCCCCCGACGGGCACCTCGGTCGCGCCCGGCACCGACCCGACCGCCGCCGTCGACGACGAGCCCTCCGGCACGCGGGTCTTCCTGCTGCTCGCGCTGGCCCTGGTGATAGGCGCGGCGATCGGGCTCGCCACGCGTGCGGCACGCCGGCGCTCGCACGGGACCGGCTGACGCGCAACTTCGGCGCCGGTGGGTGTTGAGGCGGTCATGACCACGTTCTCGCGCACGCTCGTGCGCAGCATCTGCCTGGCCGCCTGCCTGATCGCCGCCGCCGCGGTGGCGGCGGCACCAGCGTCGGCCGGCGAGAACGCCCTGAAGGGCTTCTGGGGCCCGCCGATGCTCGACGGGGAGTCGGCGTTCCCGATCTACGAGGACCTGGGCGTCGACCTCTTCCAGATCCAGCTGCGCTGGGAGCGCACGGCGCGCACGCGGCCGCAGAACCCGACCGATCCGGCCGACCCTGCCTACAGCTGGCCGGCGAACCTCGACTTCGCCGTCCAGGAGGCCAGAAAGCACGACATGCGGGTGCTGATCATGGTCCAGGGCGCGCCGCCGTGGGCCAACGGGGGCAGCCCGGAGTGGAGCGTCCCGCCGACCTCGGACTCCGATTTCGCGGCCTTCCTGACCGCGGCGGCCAAGCGCTACGGCGGGGTGCGCCACTGGATGATCTGGGGCGAGGTCAACAACGACTTCAACTGGAAGGGCTCGGTCCGGCGCTACGCGCGGCTGCTCGACCGCTCCTACGTCACGCTCAAGCGCTCCAGCCGGCGCAACCTGGTCATCGGGGGCAACACGTTCTCCGGGGGGGACACCAAGCCCGTGAGCTTCGTCCAGCACCTGCGCCTGGCCGACGGCAAGCGCCCGCGCATGGACCTCTACGGCCACAACCCGTTCAGCCGCCGGCGCCCGATCATCTCCAGCCGCCCGTCGGCGCAGAAGTTCATCGCCATACCGGACATCCGCCGCTTTGACCGCACCCTGCAGCGCTCCCTGCGCCGGCCGGGACGCAAGCGGCTGCGGATGTTCCTCTCGGAGTACGCGCTGCCCACCCAGCCCAACGACGGCGCCTTCCGCGACTACTTCGTCTCCGAGCGCACGCAGGCGCGCTGGATCCGCGACGCGTGGCGCACGGCGCGGCGCGAGCCCAGCGTCTACGGGCTCGGCTGGTTCTCCCTGCGCGACACGGCGGCCAGCGACGGCCGGGCCGGCAGGTTCGCCGGCCTCATCGCCCCCGACGGCCGCCGCAAGCCGGGCTATAGCGCGTTCAAGCGAGGTTGAGCCGCCGGTCGTCGTCCGGCCCCTGCGCGCCCAGGACGCGGCCGCGGCCGCACGTCTGCACCTGCGGGTCTTCCCTGGCTACCTGCTGAGCCGCCTGGGTCCGCGCTTCCTGGAGCTGTTTTATGCCCGCTTCGCCGCGCGACCGGGGCACTACGCGTTCGTGGCCCACGACGGCGACGAGCTCGTCGGCTGCGTCCTCGCGGCTGCCGACGGGGCCGCGTTCTGGCCCGGCTTCGCGCGCGACGAGGCGCTGCGCCTGGTGCCCGTGGCGGCCCGCCGGGCGCTCGCCGACCACGAGCTGCGCGCCCGCCTGGCGCGGCACCTGCGCCCGCGCCGCCGGCGCGGACGGCTCGCTCCCCCGGCCGTCACGCCGGCGCGCCTGCTGTCGATCGGCGTGCGTGAGGACCGGCGCGGGGAGGGGATCGCCGAGCTGTTGGTCGACGAGCTGTGCGCGGCCATGCGCCGCGACGCGATCGCGCACGTCGGCCTGTCGGTCCGTGCGGAGAACGAGCGGGCGCTGGCCTTCTATGAGCGCAGCGGCTGGGAGCGCGAGCGCTCCGAGCCCGGGGCCGTCTACCTGCGCCGGGCGACCAGGGGCTAAACCCCGGCCTCGGCGCGAGCCCAGGCCAGTCCGTCAGGCGGGCGCGCGCGCGGTCACGGTGAACATCACCACGAAGGCGGCCGCCGCGGCGAGCAGCGCCAGCGACGAGGGGACGGCGGCGGGCAGCGGCGCGCGGCGGCGCACCGCGAGCCCGCGCGCGCGCAGGACGAAGCGCGTCAGCGGCAGCAGCGCCGTGCGCACGAGGAACAGCAGGTCGCCGCGGAGACCGTGGCGCTCGACGTAGGCGAGGTCGATCTCGATCTTCAGCGGCAGGATCTCGTGGCGGTAGAAGTGGATGCGGTCGTCGACCTCGGCGAGCATCCGGCCCTCGTCGGCGTAGGCCAGCTGCGCGGGGCCGGTGAGCCCCGGCGGCACCGACAGGATGCGCGCGTACTCCTCGGGGTAATGCTCGACGAACTCCCCGACCTCCGGCCGCGGCCCGACGAGGCGCATGTCGCCCCGGAGCACGTTCCACAGCTGCGGGAGCTCGTCGAAGCGCTTGGCCGACAGCCAGCGTCCGACCGGCGTGTAGCGCACGTCGTCGCGCGTGCTCAGCGACGGACCGGTGACGTCGCGGCGCATCGTGCGGAACTTGAGCATGTCGAACGGACGCCCCTCCCGCCCGATGCGCCGTGAGCGGTAGAAGACCGGCCCGGGCGAGTCGAGCAGGACGGCCAGCGCGAAGACCGAGCCCATGACGATCGCGATCGGCAGGGCGGCCAGCGCGATCGCGACGTCGAAGATGCGAAGAGGGAGCGGGATGCCCACGGGGGCGACCCCGCCCACCCGCTCTGCCGACACCCGGCTCACCGAAGCCAGGCTAGCCGAACGGCCGCCCGCGGGGCTCAGGATCGCAGCAGCTCGCCCAGCGCGTCGGCGACGTAGGCGACGTCGTCGTCAGACAGCGCGGGGTGCAGCGGCAGCGTGAGCGCCCGGCCCGACCACTCGTTCGCCGCCGGCAACGACTCGGGGGCGACCTGGTAGCGCTCGCGGTAGTACTCGAAGAGGTGCAGGCCGCGGAAGTGCACGCTGGAGCCGACCTGGCGCTCCTGGAGCCCCTGGACGATCTCCTCGCGAGATCGCGCGGCGTCGTCGCGCACCCCGACCATGTAGAGGTGGTGGGCATGGCGCATGCCGGGCGTGGGGTCGGGCGGCAGGTCGAGCGGCAACTCGGCGAGCAGCTCGTCGTAAGCGGCGGCCAGCGACGCGCGGCGCTCGATCCAGCCGTCCAAGCGCCGCAGCTGGTGGATCCCGGCGGCCGCGCCGACGTCGTTGAGGGCGAGCTTGAAGCCCGGCTCGACCACCTCGTAGCGGTCAGCGCTGGCGCTGGCGTGCCGGCTCCACGCGGTCCGGCTGAGGCCGTGCATCGCCAGGCGCTCGACGCGGGCGGCCTGCTCGGCGTCGCCGACGACGAGGGCGCCGCCCTCGAAGGTCGTCATGTTCTTCGTGGCGTGAAAGGAGAACGAGCACAGGTGCCCGTGGCTGCCAATGCGCCGGCCGCGCCACTCCGCGCCGATCGCGTGGGCGGCATCCTCGATGACGACGAGGTCGTGGCGGCGAGACAGCGCGTCGACGCGGTCCAGGTCGACCGGCCGGCCGCCGAGGTGCACCGGCATGATCGCCTTCGTGCGCGGGCCGACCGCGGCGTCCGCCGCGTCCAGGTCGATCAGGCCCGTCGCGGGGTCGACGTCGACGAAGACGGGTCGTGCACCGGCGTGCTCGACGACGTTCGCGCAGGCGACGAACGTGATCGCCGGCAGGATCACCTCGTCGCCGGGGCCGACGCCGGCCAGGCGGAGCGCGAGCATCAAGCCGGCGGTACATGACGACAGGCAGCGCACGTGAGCGGCGTCCAGGTAGTCGGCCAGGTCCTGCTGGAACATCCGCACCCGCGGGCCGGAGGTCAGCCAACCCGAGCGCAGCGTCTGGAGGATCTCCTCGATCTCCTCGTCGCCGATGTCCGGGCGGCTCAGGCCGATGAAATCAGCGCGGGCCGGCGCGGCGGTGTGCGTGTCGGCAGAGTACCCGGCCATCGTTTCAGGGTACCCGTGAACGATCCGCAGCCCCTCCGGTTGGCGCAGCGTAGGCCAGCCCCGCGAAGAACGCCTCGACCTCGTCGATGCGCCGCTCCCACGCGTAGTCCTGCGCGGTGCGCCGCCCCGCCTCGCCGAGGCGCTCGCGCAGCGCCGGGTCGGCCAGCAGCCGCGCGCACGCCGCGCTGACGGCCGCGACCGTCGGCTCGGGCATGAGGCAGTTCTCGCCGTCGACGCAGAAGTCGCGGTTGCCGTGCGAGTCCGTGCAGACGACGGCGCCGCCGGTGGCCATCGCCTCCAGCGGCGGCAGGCAGAACCCCTCATGCGTCGAGGTCTGCACGAAGACGGTGGCGGCGTTGAAGAGATCGTTGACGCCCTCGTCGCTGGGCGTGTCGACGTAGCGCGCGCCGTGCTTCGGGCCGAGGTCCGGCTCGATGCCGAACAGGCACAGCTCCGGCGCCGGCTCAACGTGGAGCGCCTTCCAGGCGTCGATCGTCAGCGGCAGGTTCTTCAGCGGGTTCGTCCGCCCGAGCGCGAGCAACATGTCCTCGCGCCGCCGCTTGCCGTCGAGCGGACGGAAGGTGTCCAGGTCGATTCCGGGCGGCACGAGCGTCGACTGCAGACCGAGCTCGCGCAGGCGGTCGGCGTTCCAGCCGGAGATCGTCATATAGCAGAACTCCTGGCGGTAGCCGGCGAGCACCGCGTGGCGGTTGCGCTCGTCGTCGGGGTAGTAGGAGGTCTCGATGTCCTGCACGAAGAAGACCGCGATCCCGCGCAGGACGCTCGCCGTCCAGACCGGCGTCGCGGTGTTCCACCACGTCGCGACCTTGATCGCCTCCTCGCGTGCCAGCGCGACGGTCAGCGCGTCGTAGTCCTCGAAGGTGTGCACCGGGGTCTGCAGGTCATACCACTCCGGCTCGTCTCCGAGCGTGAAGAGCTTCACGTCATGGCCGCGCTCGCGCAGGCGGTCGAGGTGCTCGAAGACGTCGCGGTGGCCTCCGCCGATGCCGGTGCCCTCGGTGACGTAGACGATTCGGAGGTGCCCGTCGGCGGTGCGCACCCGGGCGCCGCGACCGTCGAAGAAGTCGCCCCAGCGCTCCCAGAAGGCCCGCTGTGAGGCCAGCTCGCGGTCTCCGACCGCCGTGCCGCGTGTGACCGACTCGAGGTGAAGCAGCGTCGCCGGAGGGAAGTACAGGACGCGATAGCCGGCCTGCCACGCGCGCAGGCACCAGTCGACGTCCTCGTAGGCCATCGGGTAGCGCTCGTCGAGCGGGCCGATCGCGTCGATCAGCTCGCGCCTGACGTACATGCACGCGCCGGTCACCGCGAGCACCGGGGTGGTGACGTTCGCGGGGCCATGGTCGGCGGGCTTGAAGCGGAAGCGATGGTCAAACCACTCCGGCGCGCCCAGGTTTCGATGCACCCCGGCGTGCTGGATCCGCCCGTCGGGATACAGCAGCTTGGCGCCGACGATGCCGACGTCGTCGTCGCAACGCGCGGCGTACTGCAGGCACTCAAGCCAGCGCGCGCGAGCGACGACGTCGGCGTTCAGCAGAACGATGTCGAGCGTCGCGTCGGCCGCTTGCAGGCCGCGATTGGCGTTGGCTGCGAAGCCGGCGTTGTGCTCGCCGAGGATCAACCGGTCGATGCCGTCGATCGTCTTCAACGCTGCGATGTGCTGCGTCGATGGGCTGGCGTCGTCGACGACGACGATCTTCACCATCCCGCGCGAGGTCGTGCGACGGATGCTGCGCACCGCCTCGGCGACGTGGCGCGGGTCGCCGTAGGTCGGGATGACGACGCTGACGGGCCGGCCCTTCTCGGCGTACCAGGACACCGCCCGGCGCTGCTCGGCCTCGATCATCGTGCCGAGCTTCAGGCGGTGGCGCAGGGGCGTGAAACGGACCGGAAAGGTCAGTATCCGCCACGCGACCTCGCGCGGACCGAGGTAGCGGTAGGTCAGCGCGATGCGCCGGCGCAGGTTGGCAAGCGGCCCGCGCGGCATCGCCGCGATCGCCGCGTCGGGGGTCGCGTCCTCCGAGGGCGCTGCGGTTGGATGCTCCTCAGGTCGTCTCATCGGCAAGCCCATTCTCACGATCGATCGGCGGGAACGTCGCCCGCGACTCCAGCGACAGTCGCCGGCAGACCGCTTCGGGCAGGCGGTCGTGACGCGATCCGAGCGCCGCGCCGACGGTGCGCGCCGCGTGGTGCAGCGCCGAGCGCGCCGCCTGCGCGGCCTGCGCCGCCGGCGCGGCTCCCCGTTGGCGCACCCAGCGCACGTCAGCGCGCGCGGGCGAGAGCACCCGATCGCGCAGCGTCGTCGCCGTCAGAGGCTCGACGAAGCCGTAGATCTCTCGCAGGGCCCGCCATTCGTCAAAGCAGCGCTGCACGCGACGCAGCGCCGAGTACTCGTGCGAGTGCTCGACGGTGGCCTCGGGGGCGAAGACCTTCGCGTATCCGGCGCGCAGCATGTCGATCGCCAGCTGATGGTCCTCGGCGTAGGGCACGTCGCGAAACGGCACGCGCAGCCACGCCGTGCGCGACACGGCGCCGTTGGCGTCGGTGAAGAAGGCCCGTGGGCCGAGCAGTTGACGCGGATCCGAGTCGCGCTCGGCGGCTTGGAGACGGTCGACGCGTCCCGGGCCAAGCGACGCGAAGAAGTCCTCCAGCTCGCGCGCGGTCATCGGCGTCGCCCCCTCCCGCGGCACGTAGGCACCGAAGGCAAGGCCGACATCCGGTGAGGTAGCGAACGCATCGAGCAGCGCGTCCAGCCAGCGCGGCGTCGCGGGCGCCGCGTCCTGGGTCAGAAAGGCGATGTGAGCGCCGGTGGCCTCGCGTGCGAGCAGGTTGCGCGTCAGGCCGTGTGAGAACTCGCCGGGTGCGATCTGCAGCACGCGCGCGCCGCGCGACGCGGCGACCGCGACGGAGTCATCGCGCGAGCCGGAGTCGCACACCAGCAGCTCGACCGTACGCGCGGTCTGCTGTCCGAGCACCGCGTCGAGCACGAGCGCCAGCCGCGGCCCGCCGTCGCGCACCGGCACGGCGACCGTGACGTCCGCGACGCTCATCAGCCGTAGTACCGCACGGCGGTGAGGACCTGCGCGTACAGCGACCAGCCGATCATCACGACGACCGCCGCCGCCGCCAGCGACGGACCGGCTCGGCGACCGACGGCGCGTACGGCGAGCGCGACGATCGCGCCGTAGAGCGGCAGCAGCGGCAGCACATAGCGTGCCTGCTCGAAGCGCTGGCCGCCGGTGTCCAGCCAGTAGCGGTAGCCGGCCGCGCCGATCAGCGCGGCGAGCCCGGCGGCGGCCAGCGCGTAGGTGGCGAGCTCCAGGCCCCGCCCGTGAAGCCTCGCGCGCTCTCGTACGAGCGTCAGCGCGGCGAGTGCCGCGACGAGCGGCGCCAGCCAGTGCCCGACGCGATACACCCACTGCGGAAACCCGTAGTCCAGCCAGCCGAAGGTCCCGACGAAGCCATTCAGCCAGATGTCGGTCGGCGGATGGGCGACAGGATGCAGCTGCGTCACCAGGCCGAGCTTGGGCAAAAACAGCTGCCAGGTGTAGGACAGCTGGGCGCGCAGCGTGCCCGTCACGCGAGCGGGGACGTCGGCCGGGGTCGGGTCGCCGGGTGCCGGCGGCGGCGCCGCGCCAGCCCCCCAGATCGGCCGGTCCCAGATGACGCCTGACAGCACGACGAACAGCGCGATCGGCAGCGCCGCCGCGCCGACGCCCGCGGCGACCGACCGCAGGGCCTGGCGGCGCCCGTCGGACCCCGCGCGCACGAGGACCACGAGGAACGCCAGGGCGACGGCGGGCGCGAACGCGATCATCGTCGCCTTGGCCAGCGCCCCGATCGCGAACGCGAGCCCGACGAACACCGCGCGCCGCGGCGTCACGCCGCGGCGGAAGATCCGCGCCAAGCCGAAGAGCAGCGCCCCCGAGGCCGCGAACAGCATGTTGTCGTTGTTGACCCCGCCGCCGATGAACCCCAGCATCGGCTGCAGCGCGATCGCAAGGCCCCCGGCGACCCACGCCCACGTCGTCTGCGGGACGATCTCGCGCACGAACAGCGCGCCGAGCAGCGCCGTCGACGCAGCCAGCAGCGCCGACAGGATCCGCATCAGGGCGACGCGGGTCAGCAGATCGCCCGACGGTGATGCCCGGTAGACGGCCGCCTCGACGGCGTAGTACAGAGGCGGGTTGTTCGTCGCGCTGCTGACGTCGCCGCTGCCCGTGCGCCGCAGGCGCCGGTCGCGGACGCTGTTCAGCGCGGCGATCTCCTCCTCGGTGCCGGGCGGCTCGTTCTCCGTGCGCCCGACGACGCCGTAGAAGCCCAGCGCGCCGAGCGTGCGATTGATTTCCGGCGAGAAGACCGTGCCGTCGGCGGTGCCCTGCGGCAGCTGGCCCGTCTCGGCAACGTACTGCGCGTAGGCGACGTGGGCGTTCTCGTCGGGCACGTGAAACGGGGGGACGAGGATGCCCCATGCCAGCGCGTTGAGCAGCGCGACGAGGGCGATCCACAGCAGCGCGCGCGGCACCCGGCGCACGCGCTGGACGAGCCCCTTCACGCACCCTTTCCCGACGACAGCAGCGCCCGAATGGCACCGCCGCACGCAAGCACGACGAGGATGACGACAAGCCAGGGAGCCAGCCCGCCCCACAGCCCGCGCCCGAACGTCATGCGGCTGGCGATGCGGTCGGCCAAGCTCCAGGTTGACGTCCGCCGCGCGAGGACGTACTCGAACCGGACTTGGCCGCGTGCGAACCGACCCGCGACCCGCGCCGGCAGAGCGCCGCGGCCGCCGGGCGTACCGGCGACGGCGATGCGGACGCGGCTGGGGTTGGAGACGCAGATGCGCACGGGTGACCGTCGCTTGCGCGTGGTGGCGCCCAGCGGCAGGTCGACCGAGCCCTGCGTCCAGCCCGCGGCCAGTCGCCCGTTCGCAAGCAGCCGCGTTCCGTCGATGCTCTGGACGGAGGTGCGCAGCGGCGGGCCCGGCTTGCCGTAGGTCCCGATCGTCATGCGCAGGCTGCCCGCGCCCGCGGGCAGGCGCGCCTCGCGCTGGCAGAGTGCCTGTCCGGGCTTGACGACCGCGACGAACTCCGGGTCGGGCACGCCGTTTGAGCCGGCGAGTCGCTCCTTGGGGCGCGCCGCGCCAAGCGCGAGGGCGATCACGAGGATCGCGCCGCCGATCGCCAGCACGATCAGCGGCGACCTGCCGTCAGTCGCGGCGGCGGAGCCCAAGGATGCTGAGCAGGAAGGAAGAGAAGAAGATCTGCAGGCCGATGATGATCAGCGCCGCCGCGGCGATCGCGAGCCGCTCCTCCGACAGGGCGCCGAAGCCGCGATTGACCCACGTCCCGACGATGATCACTGCCGCGACGACGCCCGTCAGGAGGATCGCGCCGCCGATCATCAGGCCGTGCTCGAGCCGGAAGCGTGCGCGCATACGATCGAACCAGGGGTCCTTCTCGCCCATGAAGTACGTGCCGTAGGCATGCGCGCAGAGCCCGAGCGCGACGATCTGCGTGCCGACGATGCACAGCAGCACCCCCGCGATCGACGAATGCAGGTTCCACGATCGCCCGAGGACCGAGATCTGGGTCAGCGAGATGAACGCGGCGATGAAGCCGAGTACCAGCATCACCATGCCCGGCACGATGAACAGGTGCGTGGGGCTATGGACGAGCAGGAAGCGCAGATGGCGCCAGCCGTCGCGCCACCGCGACAGCTTCGTCGTACCGCCGCGGGGCGCGTAGGAGATCGGGAACTCGCGGATGTCGAGCTTCTCCTTGGAGGCGCGGATGACCATCTCGGAGGCGAACTCCATACCCGTCGTGCGCAGCGCCAGCGTCGGCAGGATGTCGCGGCGAAAGCCCCGCATGCCGCAGTGCGCATCGCGGATGCCGGTGCGAAAGAAGAGGTTCAGCGTGCCGCTGAGCAGCGGGTTGCCGATGTAGCGGTTGACCCAGTGCATCGCGCCCGGCTGGATGTTGTCCATCCGGTCGCCCATCACGAGGTCCGCGCCCTCGCGCAGTTGCGCGACGAACTGCGGGATCTCCTCGAACGGATAGGTCATGTCCGCGTCGAGCATCACGACATACTCGCCGCGGGCGGCGGCGAAGCCCGCGAGGTACGCGGAGCCATACCCGCGACGTGGCTCGTGAACGACCCGTGCGCCAGCGGTCGTGGCGAGCTCGGCGCTGCCGTCGTCGGAGTCGTTGTCGCTGACCACCACCTCGCCGGCGATTCCGGCGGAGCTCATCGCCTCGAGCGACAGCCGGACGCACTCCTCGATGTTCTCGGCCTCGTTGAGACATGGGATGACGACCGACAGCTCGACGGCGCGGGTCGGCTCTTCGGACGTGCTGCGCCCTGGTGATGTGCTCGGGATCGAGGCCATGGGTCGTGGGTGGACGCCGATTGCGGTGCCCCACGAGAGAAGACGCGCCCGCCGTGAAAGGGTTGCGCTGTGGCTCAACACTAGCGGAGCATGGGTGTCTGGCAGGCTGGTCGGGCCGATGCGCATCCTGATCGTCTACGACTGCCTCTTCCCCTACACGATCGGTGGCGGCGAGCGCTGGTATCGCACGCTGGCCGAGCGGCTGGCTGCCGAGGGCCACAACGTCGGCTACCTCACCCTGCGCCAGTGGGACCGCGGCACGCGACCCGAGCTGACGGGCGTGTCCGTTCACGTCGCAGGGCCGCGCATGCAGCTCTACGTGGACGGGCGGCGGCGGATCGCCCCGCCGCTGGTCTTCGGCGGCGGGGTGCTCTGGCACCTGCTGCGCCATGGCCACCGCTACGACGTCGTCCACCTGGCCTCGTTTCCCTACTTCTCACTGCTGGCTGCCGCCGCGGCCCGCCCGCTGCTGCGCTACGAGCTCGTCGTCGACTGGTTCGAGCTGTGGTCGCGGTCGTACTGGATCGATTACCTCGGCCCGGTCGGCGGGCGCGTCGGATGGACCGTGCAGAGGGCCTGCCTGCGGGTCCCGCAACGCGCCTTCGCACTGGCGCGGATGACGGCCGACCGCTTGCGCGCGCAGGGCGTGCGCGGTCCGGTCGAACTGCTGGCGGGCATCCACGAGGGTTCCGCCACATCCGCCGCGCCGCGCCCCGCGAAGCCGCTGGTCGTCTTCGCGGGCCGCCACATCCCCGAGAAGCGCGTCCCGTCGCTCGTGCGCGCGTTCGCCGCGCTGCGCGAGCGCGCGCCGGAGCTGCGCCTGGCGATCTACGGGGATGGGCCACAGCGCGACGAGGTGCTCGCGCTGATCGCGTCCGAGGGCCTGAGCGATGTCGCGGACGCGCCCGGATTCGTCGACGCCGCGCAGCTCGCAAACGCCCTCTCCGACGCCCTCTGCATGGTGCTGCCCTCGCGTCGGGAGGGCTATGGCCTGGTGGTCGTCGAGGCGGCCGCGCTAGGAGTTCCCAGCGTTGTCGTCGCCGATCCCGACAACGCCGCGACCGAGCTCGTCGAGGAGGGCGAGAACGGCTTCATCGCTGCGTCGGCCGACCCGGAGGATCTCGCGCAGGCGATCCTGCGCGTGCGGGCACAGGGACCGCGGCTGCGGTCGCGGACGGCAGCCTGGTTCGATGCCAACGCCGAGCGCATGTCGCTCTCGGCCTCGCTGGACCGCGTGGCGGCCGCCTATCGCGGCGACCCGGATCGCATCGCTCGCTCGTAGCTTGCCGCGGTCTCCCGCGCGGTGGCCGCCCAGCTGAAGCGCGACGCCTGCCGGATCCCCGCCGCGCGCAGGCGCTCTGCCAGCGCGGCGTCCGCGAGCACGCGCCGCATCGCGGCAGACATCGCGGCGGTGTCGTCGGGATCGAACAGCAGCGCGGCGTCGCCGGCGATCTCCGGCAGCGAGCTGCGATCAGAGCACGCGACCGGAACGCCGCGGCGCATCGCCTCCAGCACGGGCAGCCCGAAGCCCTCGTACAGGGACGGGAAGACGAAGAGCGCGCTCAGCGCGTACAGTCCCTCCAGCTCGGCGTCCGAGATCCAGCCGGGGAAGCGCACGTCCTGCGCGATGCCCAGGCGCGCGGCATGCTGTCGCAGGGCGCGCTCGTGCGGAGTCGCGTACCCGGGGATCACGAGCACCGGCCGCGTCGCCCCCGGCAGCGACGCGACCGCGTCCAGCAGCCGCAGGAGGTTCTTATGCGGGCGCTTGGCGGACACCGACAGCACGACATCCCGCGCGCCGAGCCCGTGTCGCTCGCGCAGCGCCGGCTCGGGCTCCGGCGTCCCGGCGAACATCGTGCCCACGCCCAGCTCGACGACGTCGATCTTGCGATCGGGGACGCGCAGGTGACGGCGCACGTCCGCGCGCGTGGACTGCGAGTCGACGATCACGCGGTGCGAGCGATGCGCCGCCGACGGGATCAGCACCCGCATGCCGAGACCGAGCAACCCGAAGTGCGCGTCGGGCACCATCCTGTAAAGCAGGTCATGGATCGTGACGACGCGCCGGAAGCGTCCGCGCAGCGGCGCCGTGCTCGCCAGACTGTGGACGAGCTGCACGCCTGCGCGGCGCGCCAGCCCCGGCAACAGCTGCTGCTCGCCGCGCACCCATTCCACGCGGTTACGAGCGCGGACGGGAACCTCGATGACCGTGGCGAACTCCTCCCACTGGCCGCCCGCCGCGCGTGCCTCGCGGTTGACGAACGCCGTCAGGCGCAGGTCCGGTCGCTCGCTCGCGAGCGCGCGCAGCAGCTCGCGAGCGTAGATTTCCATACCGCCAGATTCGCCGGGGACCAAGAAGATGAGGTTCAGGCCGACGTGCAGTTCAGCCTGCCTGGAGCTTGCGAAAGACGGTGGTATACGCGGCTCCGCGCAGGCCGCGCTGCTCCCATTCGCCCAATGCGGCTTTGCAGATCCTGCCAATCGTGTGGGCCAGCCGCGGGTTGGGTCGCATCGCCGGTGCGCGCAGGAACGAGCGTTCCCAGCCCAGACGGTTCAGCATCAGGCCGGTCGGGTCCGACGTCGTCGCGCTGACGAGCTCGAGCCCGAGCGACGCGGCCTCGTCGCGAAGCGCGGGCAGGGGGATCAGCGTCAGATGGCGCGGTGCGTCGAGGTGGACCCAGCGCGCCCCCAGCAGGCGCGACTGGAGGGACTTTGGATTAGGCGTGGCTAGCGCGAGGACACCGCCGGGCTCGAGGTTCAACGCGATCGCCCGCAGGATCGCCCACGGTTCGGGCACGTGCTCGATGACATGCCACATGACCGCGGCGCGGCTGGGTTCGAGTGTCGGGATCACCCGCTCAGGAGCCGGCGTCTGGATCGCGCGCACCCCTACGTCGCGCTCGAGGTACTCGCAGCAATCGGCGTCCATCTCCAGGGTGACCACATCGAAGCCCGCCGCGCGCGCCGCCGCCGCGAAGACGCCCTGCGACGGTCCGATCTCGAGCATCCGCCCGGGGCTCACATGGCGCGTGATGAGCTCCAGCCGCGGCGCCTCGCCCTTGATCGCGGCGGCAAGATCCGCCGGCGCCAGCGACGCGTGGTAGTCATCGGGATAGTACGCCGCCAGGTCCTCCGGCACATCCGGCAGCCACGTGACGCCGCACGCGTCGCAGCGGGCGTACTCGAAGCTGCGATCGCCCGCCGCCCTGTTGCGATCAACGGCGTGCAACACAGCGGAAGTCGCACTCGCGCCACAACGCCGGCAGGCGAGCGTGGTGGTTGGCGCAGATTGATCGTCCGTGGGCGTCATCGCGACGCTCAAGCTAACTGACGGGTGGCTGGTCGCCTGCTGCGAACGCGGGCGAACGGCGGCCGACCAATTCGCGCAGCTCAGGCGGGAAGCGGCGAAGGACGACGAGCACCGTGAGGAACGCAATGGCGCCAGCGGCCGTCTCAAGCAGCGGGTGGACGCCGACGAGCGTGCCAGCCCCATAGCCGGCCCCGAACCCTGCCGCCGTCACGGCAATAGCCGACAGCGGCAGCGGAGGACCTCCGGCTCGCAGAAGCAGCACGGTGTTCGCGACTGCCAGCGCGAAGTCGGCTGCGACGGCGGCGAGCGCCGCACCGCGCGCCCCGAGGCTCGGCGTGAGTGCTAGCGCAAGCGCCACGACGAGGACGAGCGAGAGCAAGTTGGCGAGAAGGATCGCCCGGTGGCGGCCGAGACTCAGCAGCGGGTAGCCCGTCGCGGCAGCCACGAAGCTCGCGATCAGCGCGGCGCTCTGGATCTGCAGGACCGTGACGGACGGATGATCAGCGGAGCCGGTGAGCACCTCGATCGCGAACGGCGCCGCCAGCAGCAGGCCCAGTGCCATCAATCCCCCCAGCAGCAAGCCGAGCTCGAAGAGTCGCGAAGTCGCGTACTCAAAGCGCGCGCGGTCTTGGCGCGCGGACCGTGCGACGATAGGAAACGCAGCGCTGATGAGCAGCCCAGGCACCGCTATCAGCACCTCCATCACGCGAAAGGAGACGGCGAAGTAGCCGGTCTCCTCGGCCGTCGCGACGAGCGACATGATCACGAGTGTCACGCGGAAGTACAGGGTGTTGACTGCGACGGCCATCGCGAAGACGAACGTGTCGCGCATGAGCGGCAGCCAGCGCCGCGGGTGAAACGCGGGTCGGAGCGCGATCGTGCCGCGTACGAGCACCACCGTGAGGACGAGTCCGACGACGCCCGCCGGGATCGCGACGGCCAGGAACGACAGGACGCCGGCGCCGGCGAGCACGAGCGCCACGATCAGCGCGACCGTCACGACTTGGCGGGCAAGCTCGATGAGGGCAGCCCAGCCAAAACGCAATCGGCTCTGCAGCACCGCCGCGATGAGCGTCTGCGTGAGACCGAGAAGCATTCCGATCGCGGCCAGCGCGGTCCCCAGCACAAGATCGGCGCCATATCCGGCGACGGCGGCGAAGCCGATCGAAAGGCCGCCGCCGATGCACGAGAGCGCCAGCCGCAACCCGAGCAGATCGCTCATCAAGCGGTCGCGCTCGGCCCTGTCGGTGGCTACCGATAGGTCCCGCAGCGCGATCGTGTTCACTCCGCCTTCGGTGATCCCCGCAACGATCGCGATCACGGCAAGGATCGAGGCATAGCGGCCGAACTCGGCGTCGCCAAGATGGCGAATCAGTAGCGGCGCAGATGCGAGTGCGAGCAGCAGGCCGCCGGCGAAGCTCGCGGTCCGCATCACGCCGCCGCGGATCGCCGCCGGGCCGGCCGCCGACGTGTCGACGATGTCGCCCCGGGGAATGGGTGGGTCCACGGTGGACACGACGCGATGCTACGGCGGAGCGCCGCCGGGACGGGCGCGCGTGCCCCAGGCGTGTGCCGAGAGGACGGCGCGCTGGCCGGCGGTGGCTGCCGCGTAACGGCGCGTCTGGTTGTCGGCGATGAGCAGATCCTGCTGCTCGGACTGCCAGAGGACGTCCCCGGCGTGCCAGTCCACTGGCGTCCGCGCGACGCCCGCGCGATCGACGACGATCGGCGGCCGCCCGAGCGCGATGAGTTGGCTCGTGATCGAGCGCCGACCGCTCTCGAGGTGGTATGTCGCCCACTTCGTCTGCGCGCGGCCGGTGCGCAATGACCCCAGCAGGGCGCGACCGATCAGGAAGGCGTTCGTGCGCAGGTGGTACGCGGGGAAGCGCTGCATCCCGGCGCTGCGGCGGGCGGTCATGACGACGTTGTAGAGCCAGTCGGCGGGTGCGCTCGCTGGGGTGGAGCCCGCGAGCGCGTGCATCGCGAGGCGCGCGGCGCGGCGACTCTCGAACGCGATCGCATACGGGCCGCCGCGTAGGCCGACTTGGTAGACCCCGTAGGACAGGTGGCTCGCCCACGACCCCGTCGCACCAGCCGCGCCCGCGGCGGGATCTGCGAGCGCCGCGTCGAGCAGTGCCAGCCAGCCGGGCACGAGGATCTCGCTGAACGAGTTGATGAAGCACAGGCGCTCGTGCTCGAGCACCGACGCGGCGGCGAGGTAGGCGGTCAGGTCGAAGCCGTCGTCGGGGACCTCGATGCGAGACGGTCCTGCGGCGGCAGCGCGCTCGAGAAACGGCGCGAGCTCGGCCGCATCCCTGTCGAAGCCCTTGAAGAGCAGCACGAGATCGTGCTCGAGCTCCGCCGCGCAGCGCTCATATGAGGCCATGAACGCGTCGAAGGGGGCGCGGCCGTTGGCCTTTCGCACGAGGTGGACGACGGCGGTACGGGCGTGCGCTGGGATCGGCGTCATCCGGGCCGTGCCCGCGGACCCCAGGCGTAGCGCGCGAGCGCCTCGCGTACCGCCCAATCGCCATGCTCGTAAGCCCGCGTCTGGTTGTCCGCAATGAGCAAGTCACGCTGCGTCCCCTGCCAGAAGCGGTCGGCGTCAGGCCATGCCTCGTGCGCCAGCGCAACACCGTCGCGTCCGACGAGGAGCGCCGCCAGCCCGCGCGCGAGCAGCTGCCCGGTCAACCCGCGCGTGCCGCCCTCGAAGCGATACGCAGCGGCCTTCGTCGTGACGGCGCCGCCGTGCAGCGACAGCAGCAGCTCGCGCTCGATCACGAACCCGTTCGTGCGCACGTGCGGCGCGGGGAAGCCGGGGTAGCCGGCGATCTCGCGCGGCAGGTCGAGCGCGGTCTTGGCGAGGCGCCGCACGCGGCCAAGCTGCGGTGCCGTGCCGACGGAACGAAACGCCGGATCCATCGCGCGGCGGTCGCCGAGCGACCCGCGGTAGCCGTTGGGCATGCGCAGCAGCGACAGCGCGAAGGAGCGATGGCTGCCCCACGAGCCCGTCGCGCCGGCGACCCCAGCGCCGGGCGTGTCGAGCGCCGCCGACAATAGCGCCAGCCAGCGCGGCGCGAGGATCGTCGCGTAGGAGTTCACGAAGCAGATTCGGCAGTTTGGGAGCGCGCGGGCGGCCGCAAGGTACGCCGTGACGTCGAGGCCCTCGTCGCTGACCGCAATCTCGTGCGCCCGCATCCCTGAGGCGCGGCGGCGCAGCGGCGCGAGCGAAGCAGTGTCGGGAAAGCCCTTGCACAGCAGCACGAGGTCGTGCTCGGCGCCGGCGTCGTGACGCTCGTAGGACGCCAGGAACGCGTCGGGCGCATTTGGCCCGTTGGCGTGGCGGACGAGGTGCACCACGGCGGTTGCTGTGCTCACAGGCTCGGCCACTCGACGTGCGTCGACTGCAGCACCCGCCGCGCCGCGCGGTACGTCAGCCGGCGTGCCGCGTGCCCCGGCCGGCGCAGCGTGCGCTGGACGCGCGGCGGCGACGACGGCGGGGACGGATCGGTGACCCACCGCCGCAGCGGCTCGGCGACCACCGGCCAGGCGTACTCGGCGGCCGCACCTGCGAGCTTGTAGGCGTAGCTCGTGCGGCCGCGCTCGAGCACGGCCTGTAGCGCACAGGCGAGTGAGCGTGGGTCGTCCGCGCCGACGACGGCGCCGAGATCATCGCGCTCGATCCGTGCCGCGAGCTCGTCGCCGCGCGTGCAGACCACCGGGAGCCCCGCCCAGAAGCAGTCCAGCAGGCGGGTGCGAAACGCGAAACGCGTCTCGAGGTGGTCACGAGCCGTCGCGACGGCGCAGTCGGCCTGCGTGAGCCACGCGGCGCGCTCGTCGTAGGCGACCCAGGTCTCATTGAAGATCACGGTGTCGCCGAGCAGCCCGAGCGACGCGGCGAGGGCGTGCGCCTCCGCGGCGGCGGCATGCCCTGCGGGTCCCTCGCCGGTCCCCATGAAGACGAGCCGCACGCCCGGCCGCTGCTCGGCAAGCAGGGCGATCGCGCGGATCGCCGTCGGCGCGTCGAACCAGTTCCACAGTCCGCCGTTCCAAAGCACGATCTCGTCTTCGGCGCCGATCTGCGGCAGCGCGGCGCGCAGCCCGCCGGAACCGGCCGCGTCGCGCGGCGGCGGCTTTGGGGGCACGCCGAACGGCACGACGTCGAGGAGCCTGCGCAGGCTCGGGTCGCGGTCGTAGACGTCGGGCGCCAGGCGCCGCGCCGCAAGGAGCGCGCCGACGTAGAGGTCGCGCTGCGCCTGGCCGGCGCACATGAAGTGGTGTCCGCTGCACAGCGCGTCCTCCAGCCGGTCGACGGTCAGCGCGACCATGAGGCGCCGCAGCGCCGCGCCGCGGTCGGCGAAGAGCTCGAGCGTCTCGAGCGTCTCGGGGGTGTACACGTCGAAGATGAGGCGCGCGCCCGAGCGGCGCATCCAGCTCGTCACGAGCGGCCACTGCGGCGGCGCGACGATCACTCCGGCGCGCGCGATCTCCTCGCGCAGCGCGACCGGTGCATGCGGCGCATAGCCCGTTACTCTGATGTCCGGCGGCGGCTCGCCGCCGCCGGCGAGGTCGCCGGTCGCCACGACGACATCGGCGTGGGGGGCCAGGGCTCGCGCGAGCTCGGTGGAGCGGATGCCCATTCCGCGCATGCGCTCTCCGACCGCGTCGGGCGAGATCAGCAGCACGCTTCGCCGCGACGCGTTCACGGGGTGGCGACCTGGTCGTCGTACACGCAGCGACGCAGCCGTAGGCTGTCGCCGAACGAGATCGTGGCGTCGATCGCGTCGGCGTCGGGACGCGCGCGGCGCGAGCCGCACGCGGCCGCGTGCCAACCCGCCAGGCGGCCGCGCAGCGCAGCCGAGTCACGCGAGATGACCACGTCGCCCGCCACGACGATCGCCTCGGTCAGCAGCGCGCGGGCGGCCGCGGACGAGCGCAGCACCCCGTAGCGGCGCAGCACGTAGCCACGGCCGAAGCCGCCCTTGCGGCGCTGCTCGGCCGAGCGATGCCCGAACGTCGCCGACCCGACGTGGAGCGCGACGGCGTCGAGCGCGACGCCGGCGGCCCAGCCCGCCGCGCGCAGGCGCAGCGCCAGCTCGAAGTCCTCCATGTAGGCGACGAGCGCCTCGTCAAGCCCGCCGACCTGCTCCCACGCAGCGCGTCGAAACGCGGCCGCTGCGCCAGCGGGGCCGAGTAGTACCGGCCGGTCAGCCCGCGCGTGCGACGGCGGGTGGCCCTGCCAGCGCGGGAAGGCCGCGAGCGTCCGGTCGGCCGTCAGGCCGACGCTGTCGACCGCCGCCTCGCCAGGGCGCACGAGCAGCGGCGCGACGGAGCCCACGCGTGGGTCCTGCTCCAGCGGCACGACGAGCCGCTGCACGAAGTCCGGCCGCGCATCCACATCGTTGTTCATCATCACGATCACATCGTGGCGACCCATGTTCGCCGCGGTGTTGCAGGCAACGGCGTACGGCATGTTGCGCTTGAGGCGCGTGACCTCGACGGACGGGTACTCCGCTCGCACGCGCTCGGTGGTTCCCTCGTCGCAGCCGTTGTCGCAGAGGTAGACGCGGTGCTCGCGCGTCTGGCACGCGAGATGCTCGAGACAGCTGCGCGTGAGGTCCCAGCGCCGGTAGGCGACGAGCGCGACGTCGACGGACATCGGGGGCACCGCGCTCACTGGGCCGCGACGGCGTTCCGCCACCATGCGACCGTCTGCTCGATGCCCTCCTCGAGACCCACCGCCGCGACGAAGCCGACTTCGGCTCGCAGGCGCGCGACCGCCGCAACAAGCTCGTCAGGGTCGCCGGGCCGCAGCGGCAGCGCACCGATCTCGAGCAGCTGTCGGTGCCCCGTCGCCGCCCCGACTTCCTCGATGACGTTGCGCAGCGGCCGCCCCTCGCCAGAGCCGATGTTGACCGCGCCGGTCACCGGACTGTCGAGCAGCGCGACAAAAGCGGCGGCGACGTCGGCGACGTGCATGAAGTCGCGGATCTGGGTCCCGTCGCCTGTCTGCGCACGCTCTCCGGCGACGAGCGCCCGTGCGACGGAGGCGACGAGCCGGCCGGGCGCTTCGTCGGGGCCGTAGACGAAGAAGACGCGGCCCCAGCCGAACTCGATCCCAAGCTCCCCGGCGGCAGCCTCGAGCACGGCGCGGGTGGCGTTCTTCGCAGTGCCGTACAGCGTGGCAGGCTCGAGCGGCGTGCTGTCCTCGCGGCACGGCCCCGGCTCGCCCCAGCGGTACTCCGCGCAGCTGCCGGCGAGCACTGCGCGCCGACCACCCGCCTCGGCGAACGACTGCACGAGCGCGATCGTCGCCGCGACCCAGCGCAGGTTCTCCGTCGAGGTCCAGAAGCGGCCATGCTCGGCGTACCACGCGAGGTGCAGCAGATGCGTGGGCGCGCAGGCAGCGAGCAGCTCGTCGTGGCGTCCGGACGTGAGCAGGTCGGCGTGATGCCACCGCACCCGCGGCGGCGCATGCGTCGGGACCGCGTCGCGGCTGGTGACCGCGTGCACCTCGAAGCCGCGCGCCAGCAGCGGTTCCAGCGCGTGCCGGCCGATGAAGCCGCCGGCGCCGGTCACCAGCACGCGCGGCGCACTCACGGCGCGAAGTCCGGGTAGCCGCGGTCCCTGTCGGAGATCGTGCGGTCGCCGTTCGGCGCCGGCCAGTCGATCGCGAACGCGGGGTCGTCCCAACGCACGCCGCGGGCCGCCTCGGGTACGTAGGCGTGGCCCATGACGTAATGCACCTCACAGTCCTCGGTCAGTGTCTGAAAGCCGTGCGCGAAGCCGGCGGGCAGGTAGTAGCCGCGGCGGTTGTCGGCGCTGAGCTCGACGGCGTGCCACTCGAGGTACGTGTCGGACTCCGGTCGTAGGTCGACGCCGACGTCCCAGATCTTCCCGCGGACGCAGCGCACGAGCTTCGCCTCGCCGTGGGGCGCGGCCTGGAAGTGCAAACCGCGCAGCGTGTCGCGCGCGGCGTTGAACGAGCTATTGGCCTGAACCCCGACGGGCTCGAGGTCGTGGTCGGCAAACAGCGCCTCGTCGTACGTGCGGGCGAACCAGCCGCGCTCGTCGCCGAGCAGCTCCAGCTCGACGACGAAGACCCCGGCCAGCGGCGTCGCGACGAGCCTCATTCGAACAGCTGCAGCTCGGGAGATCGGGCCGCGAAGCGTCCGCCCCACGCCCGGATGAACGAGAGCTGGCGCATGATCTCGTCCTTGATGTTCCAGGGCAGGATCAGCACGACGTCGGGGCGATGCTCGGAGATTGCGTCAGGGGCCAGGATCGGAATGTGGGTGCCCGGCAGCACGTGCCCCTGCTTGTGCGGGTTGGCGTCGCAGGTGAAGTTCAGGAAGTCCCGGCCGATGGCGCAGTAGTTCAGCAGCGTGTTGCCCTTCGCAGGCGCCCCATAGCCGGCGATCGTCAGACCCTGGTTCTTGAGCTCGATCAGCAGCGACAGCACCTGGCGCTTGTCCTCGACGACGCGCTGACCGTAGTCGAGATACGTCGCGACGTCGCCGAGGCCGGCGGCGGCTTCGCGCTCGAGCATCTCGCGCGCGGCCGCGGTCTGCTCGCGCGCGTCATCGGCATGGCAGCCGAAGATCCGCAGCGAGCCGCCGTGCGTGGGGAGCTCCTGCACATCGAACAGGCGCAGCGCGTGCGCCTCGAAGACCCGCGAGACGGTCTGATAGGACAGGTAGGAGTAGTGCTCGTGGTAGATGGTGTCCCATTGGTTGAGCTCGATGAGCTTCAGCAGGTGGGGGAACTCGATCGTGATGACCCCATCGGGCTTCAGCGCGATCGCCATGCCCGCGACGAAGTCGTTGATGTCGGGCACGTGTGCGAGCACGTTGTTGCCCAGCAACAGATCGGCCGGCGTGTCCCGTGCAACCTCGCGCGCGGTCTGCTCGCCCCAGAACTCCACGCGCGTCGCGATTCCCTTGTCGATGGCGACCTGCGCGGTGTTGGCCGTCGGCTCGATCCCCAGCACGGGCACCCCGGCCTGCAGGAAGTACTGCAGCAGGTAGCCGTCGTTTGAGGCCAGCTCGACCACCTGGCTGGCTGCGTCCAGGTGCAGCAGCTCGATCATCTGCTCGGTGTAGCGGCGGCTGTGCTCAAGCCACGAGCTCGAGTACGACGAGAAGTACGCGTAGTCGTCGCGGAACACGGGCCTCGGCGTCTCATACGGCGCCAACTGGACGAGGAAGCACCGCTCGCAAACCAGGGCGCACAGCGGGAAGAAGGGCTCCATCGCGTTTGCCTGATCGGCGGGAACGTTGTCGTTGGCGACCGGCGACATGCCGAGATCCGCGAAGACGTGGCGCAGCGGCGCGGCGCAGAAGCGACAGGGCGGGGCCGCTAGGTCCACGTGCACCACGCCGCGCGCCCGGACTCCCACAGCGTCTGCAGCTCGTTGCGGTCGCGCAGCGTGTCCATCGCCTGCCAGAAGCCACGATGCTCATAGACCGTCAGCTCGCCGCGGCCTGCGATCTCTCGCAACGGCTCCTCCTCCCACTTGGTCTCGTCGCCGGAGATCGTCTCACCAACCGCGGGCTCGCAGACGAAGAAGCCGCCGTTGATCCACGCGCCGTCGCCGCGCGGCTTCTCGGCGAAGCGCGCGACTCTGTCGCCGTCGGCCTCGAGCGTGCCGAAGCGTCCGGGCGGCTGCACCGCGGTAACCGTCGCCAGCCGCCCCTGCTCACGATGATGCGCGATCAGCGCCGTGACGTCGACGTCCGCGAGGCCGTCGCCGTAGGTCAGGCAGAACGTCTCGTCGCCGACGTACGGCAGCACCCGCTTCACGCGCCCACCGGTCATCGTCTGCTCGCCGGTGTCGACGAGCGTCACGCGCCACGGCTCGGTCGTCGAGCGGTGGACCTCCATCTCGCCGCTGCGCATGTCGAAGGTCACGTCGGACGTGTGCAGGGCGTAGTTGGCGAACCACTCCTTGATGACGTAGCCCTTGTAGCCGAGGCAGACGACGAACTCCTCGATGCCGTGCGAGGCATAGATCTTCATGATGTGCCAGAGGATCGGCTTGCCGCCGATCTCGACCATCGGCTTCGGCTTGAGCGTCGTCTCCTCGCTCAGGCGCGAGCCGAGACCGCCGGCGAGGATGACCGCTTTCACGCGCCCAATGTAGTCTGCGGCGCGCTCGTGGCGCGCTCAGCTCTCATCACCGGCATCACCGGCCAGGACGGCTCGTACCTCGCCGAACTGTTGCTGGAGCGCGGCTACGAGGTCCACGGGATGGTCCGCCGTGCCTCGACGGAGAAGTTCGACCGCATCGAGCACCTGCGCGAGCGCATCACGCTGCACCAGGGCGACCTGCTCGACCAGCGCTCGCTCGTCGACACGATCCGCGCGTCCAAACCCGCCGAGATCTACAACCTCGCCGCGATGAGCTTCGTAGCGGTGTCGTGGGTCCAGCCGACGCTGACCGCCGAGTTCACCGGCGTCGGCGTCACGCGGATGCTCGAGGCCGTGCGTGAGGCGGCCCCCGAGGCGCGCTTCTACCAGGCATCCAGCTCGGAGATGTTCGGCAAGGTGCTCCAGGTTCCCCAGACCGAGACGACGCCCTTCTACCCCCGCTCGCCCTACGGCGTGGCGAAGGCCTACGGGCACTTCATCACCGTCAACTACCGCGAGTCATACGACCTTTTTGCCTGCTCAGGAATACTTTTCAACCACGAGTCCGAGCGCCGTGGGCTGGAGTTCGTCACGCGCAAGATCACCTGGCATGCGGCGGCGATCAAGCACGGGCTGCGCGACGAGCTGGCGCTCGGCAACCTCGACGCCGAGCGTGACTGGGGCTACGCCAAGGACTACGTCGAGGCGATGTACCTGATGCTCCAGCAGGACTCACCCGAGGACTACGTCATCGCCACCAACAACACCAACACCGTGCGCGAGTGCGTCCAGATCGCCTTCGACGAGGCGGGCGTCGGCGACTGGGAGTCACACGTCAGGATCGATCCGGCATTCCTGCGCCCGGCGGAGGTCGACCAGCTGATCGGCGATCCGTCCAAGGCGAAGGAGAAGCTCGGCTGGGAGCCGACGACGAGCTTCGAGGAGCTCATCCGGCTGATGACGCGCTCGGACCTGAAGCTGCTGTCGAGCTGAGCGCGGCGACCGTTACCATCGCGGGCGTTTTGCGTGCGCTAGGCGTGCTCCTGGGCTACGATGATGCGCATGAGCGCCGTCGCACTGAGTTCCGTCGCCGCGGAGATTGAACGTGTTTCGCAGCTGGGCAATCTGACGGCGTCTCACCTTGCCGCCGCAACAGGTGGAGATCCGAGCAGCGCACGGCGCTGGCTGCGCGGGTCTCGCACCCCATCGGGTGTGCATGCCACGCGCGCGCTGGAACTCATCGCGCTGGTCGAGCGCCTCGCGTACGTCATGGACGCAACGTTCATACCGGTCTGGTTGCTCAAGCCGATCGCCCGCCTTGACGATCGCCGCCCTGTCGATGTCATCCGGGCAGGCCAGTATCGGCGTGTTTCACGGCTGGTCGCTTCGCTCGAGGGCACGCCCGTCTCATAGGCTCGTGCATGCACGAGTCTTGGCGTTAGGTGTCCGGACTCGATGTCGATGCCGGCACGGTCCGCGATGTGTTCGTGCGGCATATCCCTCACGGCGCGGACCCGCTGCATCAGCCTTCGCATCCGGCGGACGGGCGCTGGCAGCGCGGCCGCTTGATCGAGGCTTGGTACTTCGCCGACGAACCCGGCACGGCATGGGCGGAGTGGTATCGCGCGCTGGCCGGGACGGGCGTCTCGCCGGTCCACACGCTGCCTCGAGACCTGTGGCGTTGGCGCATCGACCTTGATCGTGTCGCGCTGCTGGACAGCGACGAGCGTCTCGCGCGCACCGGGCTTGCTGCGCCACTTCCCGCGAGCGCCCAATGGCCGGCCTTTCAGGCCGTCGGTGAGGCTCTGCATAGCGAGGGCTTCGCCGCGCTGCTCGTCGCGTCCGCCGCGCGGCCAGAGCACCGCAACCTCGTGGTCTTTCGCCCACAGCGACTGGTAGCCGGATGCACGCCGCAGCCACCCCCGATGAAGATCGACGTCGCGCCTCCCGTGCCGAGAGGACTGCGCACCTGATGCGCAGTGCCGGAGGACGTCGTGATCACCACCATGCCGGCCTCGGCGGCAAGTCCACGAATCGATGTGGTGACCTCAGCGACCGTGACGAGAGCGCGCGTTTCGAGCACCGCGGACCGCGTCAAGACCAAGACGGGCCGCTTCTTGGCACCGACCTGCGCAATCCAGATCTCGCCGCGCGTCACTCCTGGCTCCACGCCTCGGCTTCGCGCCAGAACGGGTCGCATCGCTCGGGGTGGCGTTGGTATGCCGCTCGGTCGGACTTCGCCAGGGCCGTCTCCACGGCGGCCGCGACTCCCTCACGAGCGGCTGCCGAGATGTTGATTCCGAGCTGCCGGGCGCGGTGCGCCAGATCGTCGTCGAGCGTGAAGGTCGTGCGAGTCGAAGCCATACCCCTGACGCTAGCGGCACATGATGCCGATCCGGTGCGGCTCGGCGATGCGCAGGGCGCATCGAGGGTCTCGCTCGACCGGGAAGCCGACGCCGCGCTTCGAGCAGCTCATCCGGCCGATGACACGCTCGGGTCTGAAGCTGCTGAGTCGTACAACTTCATGGACAAGTCTTCGTACGTGCGCTACGGTGCTGGGCCGTGATCGATGTCATCCCGGCCGCCGTCGCTCGTCGAGATCTCTCGAAGTATCTCAAGGAGTTCCGCAAGGCCCCTGAGAGCGCCGCCCCCGTCGTCTTGGGGCCTTATCGCAACGCTGAGGCGGTGCTTCTCCCTGTCGCGCAGTACCGCGCCCTCCTCGGACGCATCGAGGAGCTGACCGTCCGCGCCGAAATCGCTGATGTCTTGGCTCAGGACACCGGTCGCCGCGGTGATATCGCCGACTTGGCTCGCGCACACGGGTTTGACCCAGCGGAGTTCGGGCTCGCATAAGGGTCCATGGCACCGAAGTACCGGATTCGTTATGTGGATCCGCATTTCAACGAACGGTTCGCCAAGCTCCCACAGGAGATGCAGAAGCGCGCGTTGCAACTGCTAGGCGAGGTGGCCAACACGGCGCCTCTCAAGGGACGACCGTGCGGCTATCAACACGGCACCGGCAATCTCAGTGACTGCCGCAAGCTGTACTTCGACGACACCGACGATCGCGACCCTCGCTATCGCCTCGTGTATCGCGTACTGCCCAGCGAGCAAGCCCCCGCAGAGATTGAAGTGATCACCGTGGGATTGAAGTACACGACCACGGCCGACGGCGAGCGCGAAACCGTCTACGAACGAGTCGGCCAGCTGCTGAACCGGATCTGAACTGAGGAGAGCGCCAGTCAACCGCACGACATCGCCGTGTCAGGCTGACACGCGCTGCGCTCACGGCTCAGACCAGCGCGCTGGCCGCTTCGAACGCGCTGATCTGCTTGAGCGTCGTCGCACGCATGTCCTCGCCATCTTGCAGCGCCCGGTACCACTCGACGATGCCGTCCAGCGCCTCGTCGAGATCCCACGTTGGCGTCCAGCCGAGGTGCTCGCGCGCCTTGCCGGAGTCCAGCGAGAGGTGGTGCGCCTCGTGCGGGTGCGAACCCTGATCGAGCTGCCAGCGCAGCTCGCCCCCCCACAGCTCGCTGACGCGATCGACGATCCAGCGCACGCTCCGCGCATCGTCCAGCCGCGGACCGAAGTTCCATCCGCCCTGGTCCTCGGGCGTCCCGTGCAGTGCCTCGGCGAGGCGCAGGTAGCCCGACAGCGGGTTGAGCACGTGCTGCCAGGGACGCACGGCGTCGGGGTTTCGCACCGCGATCGCTTCGCCGGCGAGCGCGCCGCGCATGAAGTCCGGAATCAGGCGGTCCTCGCCCCAGTCGCCGCCGCCGATGACATTGCCGGCTCGCGCAGACGCGATCCGCAGTGTGTCTGCCCCGCCACCGGCAGTGAAGAACGAGCGCCGGTACGCGTCGGCGACCAGCTCCGCGCAGCCCTTCGAGCTCGAGTAGGGATCGTGGCCACCCATCGGGTCGCCCTCGACGAACGGCCGCGGCGGGCGCGAAGCTGAGTTGTCGTAGCACTTGTCGGAGGTGACGCAGACGACGACCCGCACCGAGGGCGTCTCGCGCGCGGCCTCGAGCACGTTGACCGTGCCCATGACGTTCGTCTCGTAAGTCCCGCGCGGATCGGCGAACGACCGGCGCACGAACGGTTGCGCCGCCATGTGGATGACGATCTCGGGCTCGCTCGCCGCGAACGCGTCGAGCACCGCGGCGTGATCGCGCACGTCGGCGCGAAACTCGCTGACGCCGTCACCGACGTGTGCAAGCTCGTACAGCGACGGCGCCGTCGGAATACCATCGGCAAGTCCGCTGACGCGCGCGCCCATGGCGTGCAGCCAGAGTGCCAGCCAGGCGCCCTTGAAGCCGGTGTGACCGGTCAGCAGGACCGCGCGATCCCGCCAGAAGTCAGGATCCACGAGAGGCCGCATGACCTGGCGGATGCTAGTGGGCCGTCCAGTGACATGGGCACCCTCGCCGCACGCGGACGCCGGGCGACCGTAGGCTGGGCCACGATGGCCGTGGCGCTCTTCGACACCGTGACGCCGCTGCTCCCGCTGCGCGCGCAGTTCGACGCGGCGATCGCGGCCGTCGTCGACTCCGGGAGCTTCATCCTCGGCCCCGAGGTCAGCGCGTTCGAGGCCGAGCTCGCAACCTACTGCGGCACACGCCATGCGATCGGCGTCGCCAACGGAACCGAGGCCCTGACCATCGCGCTGCGTTCGATGGGCGTCGGACCCGGCGACGACGTCGTGGTCCCCTCGTTCACCTTCTACGCCAGTGCGGAAGCGATCCCGCCGACCGGTGCGCGGCCGGTCTTCTGCGATGTCGACCCGCAAACCGGCTGCGTGACCGCCGAGACCGTGCGAGCCGCCCTGACGCCCGCGACGAAGGCCGTCATCGCCGTGCACCTGTTCGGCAACGTCGCGCCGGTCGCCGACATCGCGGCGCTCGGCGTACGGGTGTTGGAGGACGCCGCGCAGGCGATGGGATCGCGCTGCGCCGATGGCCGGCCGGGATCGCTCGGACAGGCCGCGACGTTCAGCTTCTTTCCCTCCAAGAACCTCGGGTGCTTCGGCGACGGCGGAGCGATCACGACCGACGACGACGCGATCGCCGAACATGCGCGGACGCTGCGCTTCCATGGATCCCGCGACCGTGTCGCCTACGACCACGTCGGCTACAACTCTCGCCTGGACGAGCTGCAGGCCGCGATCCTGCGCGTTCAGCTCCCGCACGTCGACGCGTGGGCCCGCGGCCGCCGCGCGGCGGCGTCGCACTACGAGCAGGCCGGCCTGGGCGAGCTCGTCGCATTGCCGACGGCGACGCCGGACGCGCAACCCGCCTGGCACCTGTACGTCGTGCGCCACGAGCGGACCGATGAGCTCGGAGCGCAGCTCGCCCGAGCCGGAGTCCAGGCGCGCGCCTACTACCGCACGCCGGTGCACCGTCAGCCGGCGATGGCGCCGTTCGCTGACGCGAACGCGCTGCCCGCGACAGACGAGCTCGCTCGCACGCATCTCGCTCTCCCGATGAGCGCGGTGCTCAGCGCCGAGCAGGCCGCGGAGGTCGTCGCGGCCGTGCGCGCCCTTCCGTCCTGGGCTGAGTAGCCTTCGTTATCACCCGCGGATGCGGGGGACACGAGCCTGCCAGCTCACGGCCCGAGGGCATCCAGGGCGAGAGGGTCGGCCGGATCGATCCAAGCCACGCCCGGGAAGCGCGCGAATCCTCGGTCCAGGGAAACCACGATCGCGCCGTGCTCGATGGCGAGGGCGGCGAGGTAGGTATCGACGATCTCGTTCGGCGAGGGACCCGCGTGCTGAAGCAGCGGCTGCTGACGGGCCAGGGTTGCCGCGGTCGCAGATACCGCGACGAACGCCGGATGCGACCGCAGGAAGGCGACGTACGCGAACGCCGACGCTTGTGAGGAAGGCTGCGCGAAGGCGCCCGATCGGGTCGTGACGCGGATCACCGCGAGCAGTACCGCGTCGGGTGCGAGGATCGCCTCCGCGTGAGCCGTTGCGAGCGCGACCGCGCGTCGTGCACATGCATGATCTCGATGGTCGCCCCGCGCGTGAGCGACGAGCACGGCGACGTCGAACAGCACCCTCAACGGCGGGCGTCCCGGTGCTCGCGCGCGTTCGCACCGTCCAACTCGTCGAGGTGGTCGAGCACCGCGCTCATGTCGGCCGGATCGACCGGCGCGATCCACCCGCCGCCGCCGTCCATCAGCGGAAACTCGTCCGCGTCCGTGCGCTCGTCACGCGCGGGCTGCTCGATCTCTCGACGCAATGCCCTGGTGATCAACGCCGTGACGGTCGTGCGCTCCCGCGCGGCGCGCTGCTTGGCCGCCCGCAGTAGGGCGCCGTCGAGGCGGACGGTCGTACGCTCGGTGGTCATGAACGCAGCGTACTGTGCTGACATATATATGTCTCGTCAGGCTGGCAAGCTACGACGTCGACAGCTCCGCGAGATCGGAGCGCACCATCGCCGCGATCATCTCCTCGAAGCCGATCTCGGGCTCCCACCCCAGCCGCTCGCGCGCCAGCGTCGCGTCGCCGATCGACGGGGCCTGCTCCGGTGCGCGCACGAGTCCGGCATCGACGCGCACGTGATCGTCGGGATCGAGTCCCACGACGGCGAACGCCGCGTCGACGAGGTCTCGGACCGAGCGCCCGATGCCTCCCGCGAGAATGTAGTCGCCGGGCTCGTCCTGCTGGAGCATGAGCCAGTATCCGCGCACGACGTCGCGCGCATCGCACCAGTCGCGCACCGCGGAGAGATCGCCGAGCTTGAGCTCGGACCGCAGGCCCAGCTTGATCGCGGCCGCGCCGCGCGACACCTTGCGCGGCAGGAAGCGCTCGGGCCGGCGCGGCGACTCGTGGTTGTAGGCGATCGCACTGCTGGCGTGCAGCCCATGCTTCTGGCGCAGCGCGTCGACGAGCCCGAACGCCGCGAGCTTCGCGACGCCGTAGGGCGATCGCGGGCGCATCGGCGTCCGTTCGGTCTGCGGCGATTGCGTGGCGGCTCCGAAGATCTCACTGGAGCTCGCAACCATGACGCGAGTCCCTTCGAGCTCGCCGGCTGCCTGCAACAGCGTCGCGGTTGCTCCTGCCACAGCCGCGAGCGTGCCGGCGGGGTCCTTCCAGGAGGCTGGGACGAACGTCGGCGCCGCCAGGTGGTAGAGCTCGTCGGGTGCGGATTCGCGCACTGCCGCGCGCAGGGAATCGGGGTCGCAGAGGTCGCCGTGTACGGTGCGCACGCCGTCGATGTACGCGTCGCCGCGGCGGACCATCCCGACGACCTCATAGTCCTTGCTCAGCAGCAGCTCGGCGAGGTAGAAGCCGTCCTGGCCGGTGATGCCGGTGATGAGGGCGCGAGGCATCGCGCAAGCGTATTCGTCCGCGCCGCGACTCCCCGTCGGCATCGCAGACTGTTCAAATGCGTTCTCGTGGGGTAGCGAACCACAAGAGGCCCGGTTTGCAACTTCGCAACCTTTGCCCCATGCGCGCGTTCTGACCCATACCTTCAGCTCGAACGCATCGCGTCGGATCAGGATGACCCTCCCCCGTCCGCTCAACGACGAACCCATCGTCACCCCCGTGACCCTCCCCACAGCTCCCCTGCCGCGTGGATACAAGACGCCTTCGCCTGCGGAGGGCGTCGAGCCCGCGCCCACCCTGCAGTGCGAATCGGTCCTCGGCATCCCGCTCGCGCTGACCAACTACGACGACGTCATGGACTGGATGGACGGGATGGTCCGAACCGGCGAGCGCGTGTCGGTCTCGGCCGCCGCGGTCCACCTCGTCATGGTCGCCCACGAGGATCCCGAGACGCGCGATGCGCTGATGAACACGATCACGGTGCCCGACGGCCAACCGCTGGTCTGGGCGCTGCGCGCGCTCGGCCATCCGCAGGCTTCGCGGATCTACGGGCCGGAGCTCATGGCCCGCTACTGCGAGCGCGCGGCGTCCAGCGGCCTGCGCATGTACCTCTACGGCGGGCGAAACCAGGGAGCGCTCGTGCAGCTCGTGCTGAACCTGCGCCAGCGCTACCCGGGGCTGCACATCGCCGGCGGCTACTCGCCGCCGTTTCGCCCGCAGACCGACGAGGAGCGCGACGCGATCGTGGCCGAGATCAACGCCTCGCGCGCCGACGTCGTATGGGTCGGCACGGGCCAGCCCAAGCAGGAGAAGTGGATGGCGGAGATGCGCGACCTGCTCGACGCCCCGATCCTCGCCGGGGTCGGCGCCGCCTTCGACTTCCACGCCGGCCTCATGCCCCAGGCCCCGAACTGGATGCAGGCCAGCGGCCTGGAATGGACCTATCGCCTGGCCCACGAGCCCCGCCGCCTGTGGAAGCGCTACGCCCGCTACAACCCGCTGTTCGTCGCGGGATTCGCCGGGCAGTATGCGCGCCGCACGCGGAATCTTCTGTCAGAACGGTAGCTTTCACCCCGCATGCACCCCGAGGTAGCCGTCATCGGGTTGGGCCGGATCGGCCTCCCGCTGGCCGTTTCCTTCGCCGACCGCGGACACCGCGTCCTCGGCATCGACAAGGATGCCGCGCGCCTGCAGGCGGTGCGCGACGCGCAGATGCCCTTTCAGGAACCGGGCGCCCAGGACGCACTGGACCGCGTCCACGCCGCCGGCACGCTGGCGGTGTCCGACCGGGTGGCCGACGCGGCCGCCGCCGAGCACATCGTCATCACGCTCGGAACGCCGTCCTTCTCGCACGTCGAGATCGACATCTCCGACATCCGCTCGGCGTTGGACGACCTGCTGGGGCACCTGCGTCCCGGTCATACGATCGTGCTGCGCTCGACGATCGCTCCGGGCACGACGGACTTCGTCGCCGGCTACCTGGAGAAGCATCGCGGCTTTGCGATCGGCGAGGACGTCTTCGTCGCCCATGCGCCCGAGCGCATCGCGGCCGGGCACTTCATGGAGGAGATCCACACGCTGCCGTGCATCGTCGGTGGCGTCGGCGCCGAGTCCGGTGAGCGCGTCGGCTCGCTGTTCGAGACTTTCGGGGCCCCGATCGTGCAGACGACGCCGGTGCAGGCCGAGCTCGCGAAGATCTGGACGAACATCCTGCGCTACGCGAACTTCGCGCTGCCCAACCTGCTGATGATGGACTGCGAGCAGTACGGGGCGAACGTCTTCGACGTCATCGAGCTGATCAACCGCGACTATCCGCGCGGCGGGATCGCCAGCCCCGGGCTGACCGCGGGCACATGTCTGCGCAAGGACTTCGCCTTCAGCGAAGAGCGCTCCAACGCGCCCGGCATGCTGCTCGCGGTGTCGCGCGTCAACGAGTCGGTCCCGCTGTTTCTAGTCGAAGGGATGAAGCGCCGACTCGGCTCGCTGAACGGGCGCAAGATCGCCGTCCTCGGGCTCGCGTTCAAGGGCAACACCGACGACGAGCGCGACTCGCTCGCGCACAAGCTCGTGCGCCTGCTCGAGCGCGAGCTCGCCGACGTCGCCGTCCACGACCCGCGCGTCACGACACCGACCCCGCCCTTCGAGGAGACCGTCTCGGGCGCGGACGCGATCGTCGTCGCGGCAAACCACGACGAGTTCCTCGGCGCCGAGCCGCTGCACGAGATCGCCGCGCTGGCCGGCGGCGACGCGCTCATCGTCGATCCCTGGAACTGCTTCGGCGCGGCGCAGATCTTCGCCTACGTGGCCGAGCTGAGCGCGGTCACCAACGGGCGGGTCCCGCTGCCTTGACCGGGCGCGTGCTCGTCACCGGCGGGGCCGGCACGATCGGCGCCGCGGTCGTGCGGCGGCTGCTGCGCGACCCCTCCTGGGAGGTGCGGGTGTCCGACCAGCGCTCGGCGCCGCAGTGGATGCGCGAGGGCTGCGAGGTGCACACCGGCGACCTGCGCGTCCACGAGGAGGCCCGCAAGGCGACCGCCGGCTGCACGCACGTCATCCATCTCGCCGCGATCGTCGGCGGGATCGCGAACTTCCACAAGCTCCCGCACACGCTGACGGCGGTCAACTCCGCGCTGTATCACGCCGTCATCCAGGCGGCGCTGGACTGCGACGTGCAGCGCTTCACGTACGTCTCGAGCTCGATGGTCTTCGAGCGCGCGACCGAGTACCCGACGACCGAGGAGCACGTCTGGGACGTGGCGATGCCGCGCTCGGCGTACGGCTTCTCCAAGCTCGCGGGCGAGGTCTGGTGCCGGGCCGCGCACGCCGAGCACGGCCTGCCCTACACGATCTGCCGCCCGTTCAACGCCTACGGGCCGGGCGAGATGCCCGACGACGAGCCGGGAATCGCCCATGCGGTGCCCGACCTCATCCGCAAGGTCCTCTCCGGCCAGCAGCCGCTGCAGATCTTCGGCTCGGGCGAGCAGACGCGCACGCTGACGCACGTCGACGACATCGCCGACGGCGTCGTGACCGCGACCAGCTCGGATGCCGGCCTGCTGGAGGACTTCAACATCTCGGCCTCCGAGGAGCTGACCGTCGCGCAGATCGCGCGGATCGTGTGGGAGGTCTGCGGCCGCGACCCCGACGCCTTCGAGCTCGAGCACCTGCCGACGTTCCCCGTCGACGTCGTGCGCCGCTGGCCGAGCGTCGAGAAGGCCCGCACGGTGCTCGGCTGGGAGGCGCAAATCGGCGTGCGCGACGGCATCGCGCAGACCGCCGACTGGCTGCGCGGCGTGCTGGCGGCGTCGACCTGAGGCCCCGTCGCTCAGGGGTGTCGCGTTAGCGGCCCCCCCGCGCGGGTAGCCGTAGGAGTTGGTCGGTCCACAACCCAGCCAGAGGAGCACCATGAAGCTGCGTAGACGTCCCAAGCGCAAGGCCGAGCAGGCGCTGGACGCCCTCGCGGGCGCGACGAAGATCTGGTCGGAACTGCAGATCGGCAAGCGCGCCGGCAAGGGCGTCGCGAAGGCCCAGCGGATCCGCCTGCCGTCGATCCTGAAGGGCAAGTCGGCCAAGGCGATCGGTGCTGCCGCGGCCGCCGGCGGCGCCGGCGCGGTCGTGGCGCGAAAGCTCAAGGGCGACGGTCCGCAGGAGTACACCGGCCCGCCGCCGTCGGCCGCGGCCGAGGCGGCCGTCTCGGCTCCCGACGCGCCCGCGCCGCCGCTCACGGTCGCCCCGGAGCCGGACCCCTCCAAGGGCGTCCCGGCGCCCGGCCTCGCCGCGCTGCGCGACGGCGCCCCCAAGGAGAGCTCAGAACCCGCTGCAGGCGCCGCGGCGCTGCGTGATGGCGAGTCCGCGGCCTCCGAGGCCGCTGACGCCGGTACGCCGGACATGCAGGACGCCGCCTCCGAGAAGCCCGCCGCCAAGAAGCCGGCTAAGGCGGAGGAGCCCGCCGGCGACGACGCGCCATAAGGATGACCCGGGCGGATGGCGGAGCCTGTCGCCCGGATCGCCCAGATATGCCCCCGAATGCTGATCGGGTTTTGGGAGGTTCGATAACCTCGCGTGCATGTCCGAGCTGTGGCGCTTCCCCAACCCGGTGAACGAAAAGGCCGCACGGGTCGTCGCCGCGGTAGTCGCCGTCGCCTCGGCGGTGACGCTGATCAGCGGCTGGCACTGGTTGCTGGTACCGATCGCGGGCGGGTTCGTGGCGCGCGTCCTGACGGGTCCGACGCTGAGCCCGCTCGGGCGCCTGGCGATGGCCGTGGCGGCTCGGCTCGGCCCTCCCAAGCACGTCCCCGGCCCGCCGAAGCGCTTTGCGCAGGGCATCGGCGCGGTCTGCACCGTCGCCGCGGCGATCTTCGCGCTCGCGCTCGGCTGGACCGTGGCGGCGAACCTGATCCTGGGGATGATGATCCTCTTCGCGGGGCTCGAGGCGGCGTTCGCACTGTGCGTGGGCTGCCGGATCTTCGCGCTGCTGATCGCGATCGGCGCGATCCCCGCCGCGACTTGCGAGGCATGCTCGGACATCGCGGCTGGCCGCGCGTACTAGCGCCGTGAGATCCGCGCCCACAATGCGCGGTGATCGCTGCCCTCCACGTCCAGGACACCCGAGGCGGTCGCGCGCCAGCGATCGCTCGTCAGGACATGGTCGAGCGTCAGCCGGAAGAGGCCGTACGGCCCGCCGATCCAGGTGACGTTCAGGCCGTGGCCAGTGGTCGCGGCGACGTCGGCGCAGCCGGCGCGCTTCAGCGAGCGCACGGGCGAATGGTCGATCGTCGCGTTGAAGTCACCGGCGAGGATCCAGCCCGCGTCGCACAGCGCCGCCAGCGCGCGAATGTCGCGACGCCAGTCCGCCTGCGACCGGACCGGAGCCGGCGGCGAAGCATGCACGGCGACGAACATCGGCCTGTCGGACGCGCTCCCGACGCGCGTCAACCGCACGCGGACCTGGCCGAGCGCCCGCGGCGCGGTGACCGGGCCCGCCAGCCGCTTGGCCCCCAGGGCAGCGCGGGCGAGCAGTGACGTCGGCTCGGCGCCGCGGGCCCCGGGCTCGAAGTCATTGTCGCTGTGGGCGTCCCAGCGTTCGTCGCGATCGGCGGACAGCGCCCTGGCGAATGCCTCCGCGCGCGCGGCGTTGGTCTCGGGCAGCGAGACGATATCGGCACGGGTGCGCCGCACAAGGTCGACGATCACGCCCGGCCGGACGCTCGAGCGCAGCGTGTTCGCCGCGAGGACCGTGATCGCGGGCGTCGCTCGTGACACGCGTGCGGTGTTGGAGATCGTACGCGGGGCGACCTGCACGCAGGCGGCGACGGCTGCGACGAGGAGCAGCGCAAGCGGCGCGACCCACGTCCGCCTGCGCCGCAACGAGTACACGACCCCCACCACGGCGATCACCGCGAGCCCGGACGCCAGCAGCGGCCGGATCGCCACGAGCTGCGTGAACGGCACGAAGGTGTCTAGCCGCCCGCGAGCCGGCATCGGCACGTAGGACGCCCACACGGTGATCACGCCCGCCACGACGGCGAGCCAGAGCAGCCAGGGAACCCGTGTCATCCGACGCCAGGCGCCCGAGCGCTTGCGTCCGGCGGCGGAATCGTTCACGCGCAGATCATGGCGGTCAAGTCGTCTGATGTGGTGTAACGCTCGTCGGTTAGGCAGTAATCGCGCGGGCGCGCGAGCACGCTGACGGCGTGCGCGGATGTCACGGCCCGCGGATCGACCTGCACGCCGGCCGAGAACTCGCCGCGGGACAAGATCCGGCGCCGGTAGCCCACCGCGCGATGGTCGCGAGCGCCGCAGGTCCGCCCGCGGCGCGACCGGCTACCTGACCTTCAGGACCATCGATTGATCCTGTCGCCCGTGGATCGTGCAGTAGATCCTGTACGTCCCGGCGCGGGTCATGCGCTTGGAGTAGGAGCCCTCGGTCATCGTCTTTGACTTGAACCTCACCGGTCCGCGGCTGACGGTGACGTTGTGCGGCGACTCGCCGCGCCACAGCCACTTCACGCGCGTGGTACGACGCACGGTGACCGTGATCGATGCATTGTCCCTGACGAAGTAGTCATCGCCGACCTTGACGTTTCGCGTCGTCGCGGTCGAGCCCGGCACCGCAACCGCCGCGAACGCCGCCGCGCCGGCGATCAGCACCGCGACCACGCGCCTCATGGCCGCACCTCGATGACCTGCGTCATCGTGATCGGGTGCAGGTAGCAGAACAGCTTGTAGGTGCCTGGCGTGTCCAGCTTGCGCACGTAGCGAAATCCCTTGCTCTGGTTGCTCGTGGAGATGAGTCGTGGACCGCTGGCGAGCATCACGTTGTGCAGCCGCGAGTCGGTGAACCGCCAGACGACGTCGGTGCCCCTGGCAACCGACAGGTTGGCGGGCTGGAATTGCTGGCGGGTCAGCTTGACGAGCGCCTGCGGGCCGTTGACGACGCGCGTGTCGCCGGGCGGGCGGTCGATCTCGCGCACGAGGCCGTCCCTGCCGAGACCGTTGAGCGGGACCGGCGCAATCGGGGCCTGCGAGCGGCCGTCCTTGCGCGTCCAGAACATGTGCGCGTCCTTCGGAATCGGCTTGCACGCGCGCGGCGCGGCGCGATCGGGCGCGATGTAGACGTGCGTGATCGCCATGACCTGCGGGTGCGGGCGCGTCGCGTCGTACAGGCCGGTGACGCGAATCATCTCGCCCTTGCGCACCGGCAGGCCGGACTTCGACAAAAAGTGCCCCGTCGCGATCGGCCCGGGCTCGTGCAGCACCGGCCGCGCGCGGTAGACGATGTCGTCCTCGAAGCCGTACAAGGGCTTGTGGTCGATCAGCGTGCGGTCCTCGCAGCGCGGCTGCTTGACGGTCATCCCGATCGCGCTGCCGTGCAGGTGCGCCGCCGCCGACACGATCCGGCCGCTGAGCGGCATCCGCCACAGCGACTGCTTGACGTGCGTCGGCCCGTAGGGGATCTGGTCGCCCCTGATGTCGTAGCTCGGATGCTTCGTGCAGCCGTTGGCGCGCAGCCACAGCGGCTTGACGCGCGTGAGCTTCGCGCCCGTGACCATCCGCACCTGGTAGATGATGCGCACGCGATGCGCCTTGAGCGAGTGGCTCATGAGCATCGCCTGCATCCTCCAGCGCTCGCGCGACCTGACCTGGTAGCCGTAGCCCTCCGGCAGGATCAGCGGCTGCTTCTCCTCGCCGGTGCCCCAGAACGGCTCGCCGCCGCGCCCGGGGCACGATCCCTGCTTGGCGATGCCGCGCTGACCGCCGTTGATGAAGACGATGTGGTGCAGCATCACTTCGCGGATCGAGACGCGCTTGCCCTGGTCATTGACCAGCCAGGCGTCCATGCGCGTGATGTAGCCGTCACGCCTGGGCGTCGGTACCCTGACCTTCGGGAAGATCGTCTTGAAGCCCGACAGCAGAAACGGCTTGGACTGCAGCTTGAAGGTCTCGATCTTCGTCTTCGCCTGCACGGTCGGGGCGACCAGCAACGCGCACGCAAATGCGGCCACGCAGAGTGCGGCGATTGCCCCTAGCCGTCGCATGGCGGTGCATCCTACGATGCGCGGCGGATAAGCGCGCCGCACGTGGCGATCGCCCGCTCAGCCACGAAGCGACGCGTAGACGGCGCCGAGCGCCTGCGCGACAACCGCCGGCGCGGCGACCTCGAGCACCCGCCGGCGTCCCGCGTCGCCCGCCCCGGCGTCGCCGAAGCGCGCTTGGACCGCGAGCGCGAGCGCCGCCGCGTCGCCGGGCGCGACGAGCACCGCCGCCTCACCGCACAGCTCCGGCAGCGCGCCGATCGCGCTGCCCGCCACCGGCAGTCCCGCGGCCATCGCCTCGGCGGCGGCGAGGCCGAACGTCTCCGCGGAGCGCGACGGCACGACCGCCAGGCCCGCCCCGGCGCGCAGCCGTGCGAGCTCGTCGTCGCCGACGCGGCCCGCGAAGCGCGTCCGCGTCCCCGCGGCGCGCTCGCGCAGCCGCTCGAGCAGCGGGCCGTCGCCGGCGATGACGAGCGGCACGTCGGCCGCGGCGCAGGCCGCGATCGCGACGTCGACGCCCTTCTCCGGCGCCAGCCGCGAGGCGACGAGGGCGTGGGTCCCGGCTGCCGCCACCGAGCGCTCAGCCACCTCGCGGACGACATGGCCAACGACGTGCAGCGGCGGACCGCCGCTGTCGCTGCCCAGCGGCATGCCGAGCGCGCGGAGCCTGTCCCCCGCGAAGATGCTCGGCACGACGACGGCGTCGGCCTGAGCGAGCAGGCGTCGTTGCCACAGCGCGAGCGACGCGCCGTAGATCGCGGCCTCGGCGGCGCTGGCACGGCAGTTCAGGCGCACGCCGGGGCGCGTGTCGCGACCGTGGCAGCGCGTGCAGTCGGCGCCGCGCGTGAAGCACGTGCCGACCGCGCAGACGAGGCGGTAGTTGTGCAGGTGCAGGACGGTCCGCGCGCCCGCCTCCCGCGCCGCCGCCAGCGCGCGCCAGCCGAGCGTCGGGTGCAGGTTGTGGGCGTGGACGATACGCGCGCCTGTGCGGCGCACCTCGGCGGCCACCTCGTCGGGCGCCAGGCCGCCGCGCAGCAGAGCGCCAGCCGCCCGCCCGCGAGCCAGGTCGGCACTGTCGCGCGACAGCAGCGCGGCCTCCTCACCGAGCTGCTCGCGCACGAGCCACAGCAGGTCGTCGACGACGCGCTCCTCGCCGCCGGTCGTGCGGTAACGGTTGTGGAGGAAGAGGATCATGCTGACGTCGGGGTGCGGCGGGGGTGCCAAACCTAGACTCTTGGCCGACCATGGCCCCGGCGGCGAGCATCATCATTCCGACTCGCCGCCGCGCGGACTACCTCGACGTGGCGCTCGGCTCGATCGCCCCCCAGGCCGCGGACGCGGGCGCGGAGATGCTCGTCGTCGACGACGGGCCCGACGAGGAGACCCGCAGGGTGGCCGCCCGCCACGGCGCGCGCTACGTCGTCAACCCGTCCGACCGCGGGCTGAACTCGGCGCGCAACACCGGCATCGATGCCGCCCATGGCGAGCTGCTCGTGTTCGTCGACGACGACGTCGCGGTCGCGCCCGGCTGGCTCACCGCGCTGCTTGACGCCGACGCGCACGCCGATCCCGACGTCGGCGTGCTCACCGGACCGATCCGCGCGCGCTTCGAGGACCATCCGCTGCGCTCCTGCGGTCGCGAGGAGCCTCCGGTCACCACGCAGGATCACGGCCCGCGCGACCGCGACGTCGAGCACGCCTGGGGCGCGAACATGACCCTGCGCCGCAGCGCGCTCGCACGGGTCGGGCGCTTCGACGAGTCGGCGGAGATCGACGGCGCCGGCGACGAGCAGGAGTGGCAGGAGCGCCTGCGCGCCGCGGGCGGGCGCATCCGCTACGTCGCCGCCGCGGCGCTTGACCATCGCCGCGCGGGCGAGGATGCGCGGCTGCGCGCGCTCACAGTCGCGGCGTACCGGCGCGGGCGCGACGCGCGGCGCTTCGACGACTTCCGCGGCAGGTCGCCGTCGCTGCGGCGCGAGCTGCGCGTGCTCGCCGGCTGCGTCCTGCACGGACCGCGCTACCGCTGCCTGAACGCCGTCGTGCTGAGCGCGCATTCGCTGGGACGCCTGCGGACCGCAATGGCGCCTGCCGCGGGCGCCGGCGTCGATCCCGACTTCCTGTCGGGCGAGAGCGGGACCGTCAAGGGCCTGCGACGGCCCCCGCGCCGGGCCGCCGACCTCGCGCTGGACATCGAGGCCGCGCCGCGTGCGCGCCGCATCGCCACAGCGGCACGCGCGCATCCCGAGCGCCAGCGCGTGCTCGTGCTCGGCATCCAGCGGCCGGGACGGCTGATGGACGCGGCGCGCATCGAGCTGCACCGCACGCGCCACGAGGTCGCGATGCACACGGTCGCGATGGGCGAGGCGGGCAAGTTTCAGCACCTCAACGCGCTGCTCGCCGAGCACCCCGCGCAGGCCTTCGACTGGCTGCTGGTCCTCGACGACGACGTCGTCCTGCCCCGCGGCTTCCTCGACCGCTTCCTGCACTGCGCCCACACCGCGAGCCTGAGCATCGCGCAGCCCGCGCACCGCCGGCACTCGCACGCGGCGTGGGCGGTCACCCACCGCCGGGCCGGCGGGGCGGTGCGCGAGTCGCACTTCGCCGAGATCGGCCCCGTGACCGCGTTCGCGGCCCGCACCTTCGACGTGCTGCTGCCGTTCCCCGACCTGCGCATGGGCTGGGGCCTGGACGCGCACTGGGCGGCGCTGGCCAGCGAGCACGGCTGGAGCGTCGGGATCGTCGACGCGACGCCGATCCTGCACTCGACCCCCGTCGGCGGCGGCTATGCGCGCGACGACGCCGTCGCCGAAGCGCGCACGTTCCTCGCCGGGCGGCCGTACGTGACCCGCGAGCAGGCGCGCTGGTCGCGCAGGGTCCGATGAGAGTCGCGATCGTCGCGGAGTTCTATCCGCGTGCGGCCGACCCGGTGCTCGGCGTGTGGGCGCACCGCCAGGCGGTCGCCGCGCGCGACGCCGGCGCCGACGTGCGCGTGGTCGTGCTGCACCGCCCGATCCCGCCGCTGTCCGCCGCCCGCCGGGGCCCGCGCACGGCCTTCCAGGCGACGAGGAGCGCCCTCGCGCAGCCGCCGCGCGCCACGATCGACGGGATCGAGATCACCTACGTGCCGTTCGTCGCGCCTCCGCGCCCGGGCTCCTACGGCAACTGGGGCCGCTGGGCCGCGCCGTCGCTGGCGATCGCGCTGCGGGCGCTGCGTCGCCGCTTCGACTTCGACCTCGTCCACGCGCACAACGCCGTCCCGGCGGGCGAGGCGGTGCGCCGCGCGAGCATCGGGCGCCCACTCGTCGTGTCGGTCCACGGCGGCGACGTCTTCCACACCGCGCCCGGCTCGGCGGCGGGCGGCGAGGCGGTGCGCGCCGCGCTCGGGTGCGCGCGCCTCGTGCTCGCCAACAGCGCCGGGATCGAGCGGCGCTGCCGCGTGCTCGGAGCGCCCGCGACGCGCGTCGTGCGCCTGGGCACCGACCTGCCCGCCGAGCGCGCCGCGCCCTACCGGGAGCCGACCGTCGTGACGACCGGTCACCTCATCGCCCGCAAGCGCCACGCCGACGTCGTGCGCGCGGTGGCGTCGCTGTCGCGCTCGCACCCGGCGCTGCGCTACCTCGTCGTCGGCGACGGACCCGAGCGCGAGGCGCTGCGCGACCTGGCGGTGAAGCTCGGGATCGCCGGCCGCGTCGAGCTGGCCGGGCAGCTTCCCCACCAGGAGGCGCTGCGCCGCACGCGCCGCGCGCACGTCCTGGCGATGCCCTCCACCGACGAGGCGTTCGGCGTCGCCTACGTCGAGGCGATGGCCGGCTGGCTGCCGGCGATCGCGACGCGCGGCGAGCCGGGGCCAGAGGAGATCGTTTCGGTGGGCGGCGGCCTGACGCTCGTGCCGGCGGGCGACGTCGATGCCATCGCCGCCGCGATCGGCGCACTGCTGGACGACCGCGAGGCCGGCGGCCAAGCCCGCGCGACCGTCGAGCGAGCGTTCTCCTGGGAGCAGTGCGGCGCCGCGACCGTCGCAGCCTACGAGCAGGCGCTGGGCGCACCGTGAAGCCGGTCCTGTTCGTCACCAACCACGTCCCGCCGGACCGCGCCGGAGCGTTCGCGGCGCTGCAGCGGCGAATGCCGATCGAGCTCGCGCTGTTCGGCGGCCGGTCCAAGCACGCGACGGAAGGCATGACCGACCCCGGCGTGCCCCATCGCCGCGTCGAGCAGCGCGAGATCCGGGCGCTCGCCGCCTCGCGCGCCTACGGCGCCGTGATCTGCGGCACGGCCGGCCGAGTGGCGCTGCCGGCGGCATGGGCGGGCGCGCGCATGGCGCGCGTGCCGTTCGTGCTGTGGAGCGCGCTGTGGGCGCATCCCCGCACGCCGGCGCACCTCATCGCGGGCGCGCCGCTGATGGCGGCCCTGTACCGCGATGCCGACGCCGTCGTCGCCTACGGGCCGCACGTCGCGGCGTTCGTCCGGGCACGGGGCGCGCGCAACGTGCACGTCGCTCCCCAGGCCGTCGACGGCGCGTTCTGGGGCGCAGACGTCCCGGCCGAGCGGCCCGGGCACTTCATCGCGGCGTTTCTCGGCCGGACGAGCCGGGAAAAAGGGGCGGAGGTGCTGCTCGCTGCCTGGCAATCGTCAGGTCTGAGCGACACCGCCGCGCTCGTCCTCGCCGGCGAAGGGCCCGGGAAACCCCGGGTCCCCGCCGGCGGCGCGGTCTCGCGGGTCGGACATCTGGCGCCCGAGCAGGTCCGCAACTTTCTGGCGGTGGCCGACGTCCTGGTCATACCGTCGCTGCGGACACGCAGCTTCCGCGAGCCCTGGGGGCTCGTCGCGAACGAGGCCATGCACCAGTCCACTCCCATCATTGCCAGCGACGAGGTCGGCGCCGTCGCCGGCGGACTCGTCCGCCACGAGCGCAACGCGCTCGTCGTGCGCGCCGGCGATGCGCCCGTGCTCGCCGCGGCGTTGCGACGCATGCACGACGACGGCGACCTGCGAGCGCGACTGGGCGCATGCGCGCGCCGCGACGTCGCCGCCTACACGTTCGACGCGTGGGCCGCCGGCTTCGCCGGCGCGATGCGCTCGCTACGGTGACTGCCATGCGCACACTCCTCATCACGCTCGCGACCCTGCTCGCCTTCGCCGCGGCCGGCGCGCCGGCACACGCGTCGGGACGCGACGTCATCGACGACTGCACCGACGACGAGGTCCTGTCGAAGAGCTACTCCCAGAAGGAGTACAAGGATGCGCTGGCCAAGCTCCCGGCCGACGCCGACCAGTACGGCAACTGCCGCGACATCATCGCCCGCGCGCAGGACGGGGCGGCGACGAAGGGCGGCACCAAGAGCTCCGGCGGCGGTGCAGGCGCGTCCGGCGGCGGCGGCAGCAGCAGCTCCGGCGTCCAGGACGCGACAGCGCCCCCGCCGCCCGCCACTGCGAAGGACCAGCTCGCGGCCGCGTCGGATGCCGATCGGGCCGCCGTGGACGAGGCGCGCAGCACGCCGGACGACGCGGCCGGCGCCGTCACCGCGGCCGAGGTCGGGCGCGCCCCCGACGCCGGAGCACTCGCCGACCTCCCGACCCCGCTGCTGGCGCTGCTCGCGCTGCTGCTCGCCGGAGCGCTCGCGCTCGGAGCCATGCGCATCCGCCGCCTTGTCCACGCCCGCCGCGCTTGACGAGCGGACGCGGACCGGGACGCTCAGCGTCCCGGGCCTCGCCGCCCAGCCGCTGCTGACCGGCGGCCTCGCCGCGGTCATCTGCGCCGTGGCGTTCGCGGCGGACGGCGGGCTGCAGCTCGGCCGCACGACGCCGTCCGAGATCGCGCTGATGCTGCTGGGAGGCGTCGCGATCGCGGGATCGCTGCTGCTCGCGCCACGCCGCGAACGCCTGTGGGGGGCGGCCAGCGTCGGGCTGCTGCTCGCGCTCGCGGTGCTGACGGCCATGTCGGTGACGTGGGCGGCGAACCCGTCGGACAGCTATCTGGAGGCCAACCGCACGTTCGCCTACCTGGCGGTGTTCGCCGGCGCCGCCGCGCTCGCGCACGCCGTACCCGGACGCTGGGGCGCGGTCGTCGGCGCGATCACCCTGTCCGCCGTGGTCATCAGCGCCTACGCTGTGCTGACGAAGATCATTCCTGGAGCACTGAACCCCGACGAGATCTCCGCTCGGCTGTCAGAGCCGTTCGGCTACTGGAACAGCGTCGGCCTGATGGCGGCGCTCGCGGTCCCCGGCCTGCTGTGGCTCGGCACCCGGCGCACGGGCCATCAGACCCTCAACGCCCTCGCATATCCCGCGCTCGGCCTCGTGCTGCTGACGATGCTGCTGTCCTACTCGCGCGGCGCGCTGCTGGCCGCCGCCGCCGGCGCCGCGTTCTGGATGGTTACGGTCAAGCCGCTGCGCCTGCGCGGCGCGGCGCTGCTGGTCTCCGCCACGGCGGGCGCCGCGCTGGCCGCGGCCTGGGCGTTCTCGCAGGGCCCGCTCAGCGACGACCGCGTCCCGCTGGACCTGCGCGAGCAGGCGGGACTGCAGCTCGCGCTGCTGGCCATCGTGCTGCTCGCCGGGCTGACGCTCGTCGGGCTGGCGACCGGGTTCGTCGCCGCGGCACGGCCGCCCGGCCCCCCAACGCGGCGGCGGATCGCGACGGTGCTGCTCGTCGGCCTGGCGCTCGTGCCGATCGGCGTCGGGGTGGGGATGGCCGCGTCCGACAAGGGGCTCGGCGGCTCGATCTCGAGCGCGTGGACGTCGCTGACCGACCCCGGCGCGTCGCTGCCGGTCAACGATCCCAGCCGCCTCACGGCCGCCGGATCGGTCCGCGCGCTGTACTGGAACCAGGCGCTTGAGATCTTTCGTGCCGACCCGGGCGTCGGCGTCGGCGCCGGTGGCTATGCGACCGTGCGCAAGCGCTACCGCGAGGACGAGTTCGCCGTCCGTCACGCCCACGGCTACGTCGTGCAGACGCTCGCGGACCTGGGGCTCGCCGGGCTCGCCGTCAGCCTCGCGCTGCTCGGCGCGTGGCTCGTGAGCGCCGCCAGGGCGACCGGGCTGCGATGGCGCCGGGCCGGCCGTGTCCGGGAGTTCTCGCCCGAGCGGATCGGGCTGCTGACGCTGGCGGGGGTCGCACTCGTCTTCGGCGTGCACTCCGCGATCGACTGGACGTGGTTCGTTCCCGCCAACGCGATGGCCGGATTGCTCGCGGCCGGCTGGGTCGCCGGACGCGGACCGCTGGGCGCGCGCCCGGCGCGCCGCGTGCACGGCGGGCTCGGCGAGCGGCTGCGCGCCAGTCTCTCGGAGCGCTCGCGCGCCATCTCCGCCGCGGGGGTGGTGTTGGTCGCGCTGATCGCGGCGTGGACGGCGTGGCAGCCGCTGCGCTCCGACGACCTCGCCCAGCGGTCGCTGGCGACGCTGGAAACGGGAGATGTCGATGGCGCCCGCGAGCAGGCGCAACGCGCGCGCGACCTCAATCCGCTGGCCCTGGATCCGCTGTTCAAGCTCTCGCGCATCGAGGAGGAGGCCGGCGACCGCAAGAACCAGGCGCGCGCCGCGTTGCAGGAGGCAGTGCGCCTGCAGCCCGCCAACCCCGAGCCCTGGATCCAGCTCGCCAGCTTCGAGCTGCGCGCCGGCGATCCACAGGCCGCTGCGACGGCGAGCCGGCGCGCCATCTATCTTGATCCCCGCTCTTCTCGGCCACTTGGTGTGTTCCTTGACTCGCGCAAGCAGATCACGGCCGACGCGCGGACTCCTTGAACCGACTTCTCCCCCTCATCGCAGCCGCCCTCCTCCTGGCGGCCCTCCCGACTGCGGCCTCCGCGTCGCGGACGCAGGAGTCGACGTTCCAGGACGACATCCAGCTCGTCTACGGCACGCCGGAGGTCGTCGACAGCACGCTGGACCAGCTGCGGGCCTTGGGCGTCGACCGGATCCGCGTCTCGGTCTTCTGGAAGCTCGTCGCGCCGGCCAACGAATCGGCGCAGAAGCCGAACTTCGATCCGACCGATCCGGCCGCCTACCCCGCCGCCAACTGGGAGCGCTACGACCGGCTGATCACCAGCGCCAAGCAGCGCGGGATCCTCGTCAACCTCAACATCACCTCGCCGCTGCCGCGCTGGGCCGCCGGCACCGCCCCCGCCGAGCGCCAGGACCTCCAGGAGACCTGGGCGCCGAGTACGGCGGAGTTCGGCCAGTTCGTCAAGGCGGTCGGCACGCGCTACAGCGGCAGCTATGAGGGCCTGCCGCGCGTGGACTACTGGTCGGTCTGGAACGAGCCCAACCAGGCGGGCTGGCTGACCCCGCAGTGGACGCCCGATCCGGCCAACTCCCGCCGCCAGGTCGAGGCGGCGCCGGCGATTTACCGCGGGCTCGTAGCGGCCGCATGGACGGCGCTGGCCGAAAGCGGCCACGGCAGCGACACGATCCTCGTCGGTGAGACGGCTCCCCAGGGGCTGCGCAACAACAAGGGCGTCAGCCGCTCGATCGACGCCCTGCGCTTCATCCGCCAGCTGTACTGCCTGGACGACAACCTGCAGCTGCTGAAGGGCCGCTCGGCCGACCTGCGGTCATGCCCGCGCAATGACCCGAGCGGGTTCGTCGCGCAGAACCCCGCGCTGTTCCGCGCGTCGGGCTACGCCCACCACCCCTATGACCTCCTGTCGCCCCCCGACCGCAAGCCCAAGCCCGACGACTGGGTGACGATCGCCAACCTCAACGACCTCAGCCGTGAGCTGCGGCGCATCTACCAGCGCTACCGCCAGAAGCCGCAGACCAAGCGCGGCACCCCGCTGTATCTCACCGAGTACGGCTACCAGACCAAGCCCGACCCGTTCACGCCGTCGTTCTCCCAGCAGGCGGCCTGGATCAACGAGGCGGAGTACCGCGCCATGCGCGATCCCAACGTGCGTACGCTGAGCCAGTTCTTGCTCGTCGACGACGCGCCCGTGCCGGGCATCAGCACGCAGACCAACCCGCGCGAGGCGTGGCGCACCTTCCAAAGCGGCCTGCTGTCGCTGGAGGGCAAGCGCAAGCCGTCCTACAAGGCCTACATCACGCCGCTGTTCGTCAAGACGCCGCGGGTGCGCCGCGGCACGCAGGCGAGGATCTTCGGCATGCTCCGCGCGGCCGACGCGAGCGCGCCCCAGAAGGTGTCGATCCAGTTTCGCAAGAAGGGCTCCAAGCGCTACAAGACACGCAAGCGGCTGACCGTCCGCGGCCCGCGCCACTACCTCAACACGGGCGTCAGCGTCCCGAGCGACGGTTACCTGCGCCTGCGCTGGAAGGACGGCTCGAAAGCCGTCGTCAGCCGTAGCGCGCGCGTGACGGTCCTCCGCAAGCGCTCGAAGTAGGCGACAGCTCAGCTCGCGGTCAGCGGCAGTGCGCCGTCCGCGTCGACGAGCTCGATCGGCAGGGCACCCGGGCCGCCCATCTCACGCACGTTGATCAGCAGCTGCTCGTATTCGTCGGTGACCGCGTCCCACGAGTAGCGCCGTGCCCGCTCGCGCGCGCGAGCGCGGTAGTGCTCGACGCGCCCGGGCTCGTCGAAGAGCCGACCGAGCTGCTCGGTGAGCGACGAGACACCCTGTTTGCCGGAGAACGTCACACCCGCGTCGCCGACGGTCTCGACGTTTGGCGCGTGGTCGTTGACGAGAACGCAGTTACCGGCGGCGAGCGCCTCGAGGATGACCGGGTGCGTGCCGCCGACCTCCGTCGGCGCACAGAAGACGTAGGCGTGGTGCTGCAGCTCCCAGTAGCCGCGCCCGAAGACATAGCCGGGGAACACCACGCGCGGGTCGCCGGCACGCTGCACCTGCTTGATGTAGTCGTGGGCGTAGGGGGCGCCGCCGACGACCACGAGCTTCATGTCGCGCGCGCGCTCGCCGGAGATGCGCGAGAACGCCTCGACGAGCACGTGGGGGTTGTTCTCGGGCTCCAGGCGACCGACGAACAGCACGTACTTGTTGGGCTCAAGGCCCAGGCGCTCGAGCGTCTCGGTCCCCACGTGGCCGGGTTCCTCGACGCCGTAGGGGACGACGCCGATGCGCTGGCCGTAGCGCTGCTCGAAGATCTCGGCGACGGCATGGGAGTCGGTGATCGCCGTGTCCGACCAGCGCGGCGCGTTGCGCTCGGCGAAGCGCAGGTAGGCCTTCGCGACGGCGGGCCACTTCGAGCGATCGGAGTCCAGGCCGTCGACGTTGATGACCGTCGGGATGCCCGCGCCGCGTGTGATCAGGCACATCGGGCTGTTGCCGGCGATGAAGAACAGCGCGACATCCGGGCGCACGCGGCGTGCGCAATGCAACGAGGAGAGCAGGGTGTGGCTGAAGGTGTCGAGGTACTTGTTGCGGATCGCCGGCAGGTGCACGAGCCGTGCGCCGCGGTGCTCCTTCAAGCGCCGGTCGACGACGTGCGGCCGGCAGTAGACGATCACCTCGTGGCCGCGCTGGGTCAGCCGGCTGGCGAGCTGCTCGGCCGCCGTCTCGAATCCGCTGTAGGACGCGGGGATGCCGCGCGTGCCGAGGATCGCAACCTTCACGTGACGGCGAGGGTATAGGCCTCGATGTGGGCGCGCGCCGAGGCCTGCCAGGAGAAGCTCGCCGCGCGCCGGCGCCCGGCCACGGCGAGCTCGGCCCGCCGGGCAGGGTCGCTCGCGACGCGCAGCAGCGCCTGGGTCAGCGCGTCCGCGTCGTAGGGGTCGAAGAGGTGCGCGGCCTCGCCGGCCGTCTCCACGAGCCCCGGCGAGCGGGCGGCGACGACGGGCACGCCGGCGCTCATCGCCTCCAGCACGGTCAGCCCGAAGCCCTCGTGCAGCGCCGGATGCACGAGCGCCGCCGCCCCGTTGAACAGCTTCGCGAGGTCGGGCCTTGGGTCGCATCGCACCCCGTCCCGGTCGGCCGTCGCGCTGCCGGCGAGCACGAGCGGCAGCGGCGGCGTGCCGGCGCTCGCGCTGCGGGCTCGGTAGACCGCGTAGGCCTGCAGCAGCAGGGCGAGGTTCTTGCGCGGCTCGTCGTCGCCGACGTAGAGGAAGTGCTCGGGGCGCACGGCGGCGACCAGGCGCGGCTCCTGGCCGGGGCCGTGGGGCGCGACGACGATGTGCTCGGGCTTGACGCCCCAGCGCGCCCGGGCGTCGCGGGCCGTGGTCTGCGAGACGCAGACGACGGCCGCGGCACCGCGCGCCGCAGCACGGTGGGTGAGCGACGCGTAGCGCCGGAAGCCGGACGCGAAGAGCTCGGGCAGGCGCTCGAAGGCGAGGTCGTGCAGCGTCACGACCTGCGGACACGGCGCGCGAAGCGCCAGCGCCGCCAGCGGATGGTGCAGGACGTCGGCGCGCTGCGCCCTGGCGCGGCGCGGCAGCTCGACCTGCGTCCAGCGCGCGTCGAGCGCGAGGTTGCGAGCGCTGCCGGCGCCGCCGCCGGCGGGCGCCCGCCGTAGGGGGTTGGCGGCCACGATGACCTCGACGCCCTCGGCCTGGAGTGCCTGCTCGAGGCGCTGCAGGTAGACGGCAGTGCCGCTTGGTCCGCGCAGCGCGTACGTCGTGTCCAGCAGTACGCGCATCGCTCGTCAACGATACGCGGTGGCCTCCCCGGGCAGCCGGTGCTCAGCCTCGCGTCGCCCGCGCGAGGATCGTCGACCGCGATCCCGGTGGGCCGCCGGCAGCGCGGATCTCGGCCACGTCGAAGCCGAGATCGTCGAGCAGCGCCCCCAGGGTGCGCGGGGAGAAGAAGCGCACATGCTCCGAGCGCGGCGCGAAGTGCTCGGCGAAGCGGCGACGGCTGAGCGCCAGGCGCAGGAGCGTTCCCGGGCCGTGGTGCGGCGTGGTGAGCAGCAGCGTGCCGCCCGGGCGCAGCACGCGCCGCAGTTCCGACAGCCAGGGCGCGAGATCGGCGACATGCTCGATGACCTCCCCAGCCCAGACCACGTCGGCGCTCGTGTCCGCCAGCGGCAGCGGCTCGCCCGCAGCCCAGCGGCGCGCATCGAGTCCCGCAACGCGTTCGCGCGCGCGGCGCAGCGCCTCGCCGGCGACGTCGACGGCGATCGGGTGAGCGCCGGCGTGCGCCAGCGCCGCGCTGAACTCTCCCGCGCCACAGCCGACGTCCAGGACGGTCTCACCGGCCCGCACGTGCGCCAGCAGGAACGCCAGACGCAACTCCAGGCGCTCCGGCACCGCGTCCTCGGGCACGGCGGACCACACCGCGTCGTGCAGGTCGTCCCCGGGTGCGGCCACGGTGGCCACGCTATCGCTGCCGCGGCCGAGCGCGCCCCGCCCGGCGTCCTGCGACGATCCGCGCTGTGCGGATCCTCGCCGTGTGTGCCGTCGCCCATCCGGGCGGCGCGGAGATCGGGCTGCTGCGCCTCGCGCGCCGACTCGTCGCGCGCGGCCATGAGCTGACGCTGGCCACGCCGGCAGCGGGCCCGCTGGATGAGGCCGGCCTGCCCGTCGTGCGCCTGGATGTCGGCGGCATGCAGCGGGGCGCCGGCGCTCGGGCCGTCCGCAGCTGGGCGCTGGCGCGCCGGCTCGCCCGCGACGGCGACCTCGTCTACCTCAACGGCACCGTCAGCGCGCGTCTGCTCCCGGCGCTCGCCGGCCATCGCACCGTGCTGCACGTCCACGACATCGTCGACCGCGTACCCCGCTTCTGGGCGCGCGCGGACGCCGTGCTCGCCGACTCCCAGGCCGTCGCGGACCGGCTCTCCCCGCGGCTGAGCGCCGACGTCGTGTACTGCCCCGTCGAGCTCGACGTGCCGGACGTGCCGGCGCCATGGCCGGCCCGCAACGGCGGCGGTCCGGTCGTCGGCTTCGTCGGTCGCATCGAGCCGCGCAAGGGCCCGCTGGACCTCACGCGCGCCGCGCCGGCGATCCACGCGGGAGCGCCGGGAGCGCGAATCGTGCTGATCGGCGACGACCCCTACGACAGCGCGCCGGAGTACGCCGCGCAGGTGCGCGGCGCCGGGGGCGTCGAGCACGTGCCGTGGGTGGCCGACGGGGCCGCCGTCATGCGCCATCTCGACGTGCTCGTCGCGCCCTCTCGCCAGGAGCCCTTCGGCACCGTACTCGCGGAGGCGATGGCCGCCGGGACGCCCGTCGTCGCGACACGCGTCGGCGGCCTGGCCGAGGTCGTCGCCGACGGCGTGACCGGCCGCCTCGTCGCCCCGGGCAGGCCCGACGAGCTCGCGGCGGCGGTGCTCGAGGTGCTGGGCCGGCGTGCGGAGATGGGCGCCGCCGCCCGCGAGCGCGCTCAGCGCTTCGGGGCCGACGCGTACGCGGACCGCGTCGAGGCGATCCTCCAGCGAGCCGTGGCGCGGTGAAGGTCGCCTTCGACAGCCGCCCGGCCAGCGATCCGCGCGGGATCGGCCGCTACGCGAGCTGCCTGTTGGAGGCGCTGCGCGAGACCGCGACCGAGGGCGACGAGCTGATCGAGACCCAGCGCCCGCGCCGCGCGGACGTCTTCCACGCCCCGTGGATCGACGGCGCGATGCTGCGCCCGCCGTGCCCGCAGGTGGTCACGCTGCACGACGTGGTCCCGCTCAAGCGCCGCAGCGAGTATCTGCGCTCGGGGATCCGCTTTCGTATGCGCTACCTCGCCGTCGAGCGGTCCACGCGCGTGATCGTCCCGACGGCGGTCGTCGCCGCCGAGGTCGCCGAGCATCTCGGGATGACGCCGCACCGGCTGACGGTCGTCCACGAGGCTCCGGCTCCCGCGATGCGCGAGTGCAGCGCCTGGGAGATCGAGGCGGTGCGCAAGCGCTACCGCCTGCCCGACGACTACCTGCTGTGGGTCGGCGGGCTGCAGACCCCGGACCCGCGCAAGCGCATCGCGGCGATGGCCAAGGCGCCGCGCGAGCTTGCGCTCGTGCTCGTCGGGGCGACGCGGCCGTGGGCGCACGAGCTGCCCGGCGTGACGCTCACCGGGCACGTGCCCGACGAGCACCTCGCGGCGATCTACTCCGGCGCCCGCGCGCTCGTCTTCCCCTCCGACGACGAGGGGTTCGGGCTGCCGCCCGTCGAGGCCCTGGCCTGCGGCACGCCGGTCGTGGCCTCGGACCTGCCGGTGCTGCGCGAGGTCCTCGGCGACCGTGCGACGTTCGTGGACCCCGGCGACATGGCGGGCCTGCTGGCCGCCGGAGCCGCCGCGCGCAGGCCGGCGCCCGGACCGCCACCGTGGACGTGGCTGGATGCCGCGCGGGCGACATGGCAGGTCTACCGGGAGATCGCGAGCTGAACCCGGCACGTGTGTCGAGGATTGAGCGATATCCGCTCACTCTTCGACACGCACGGCTGATCTATCATCCCTCGCATGCCGGTGACGGATTCGCGCGCGCACGACGACGGCGTCCAGGACGCGGTCCGGGGGCCTGAGCCGGGCGAGGCGCGCGAGGCGCTGGAGTACTGGCGCGACCGCCTGCAGCGCCTGCCGCGCCGCCGGCGCGCGGACCGCCGCGAGGCGCAGGCGATGGTGGTCGCCTGGGAGCAGCGCCTGCGCGGCGCGGAGATCGAGCGCTGGGGCGGCGGCATGATCGGCCGCCTGGCCGCAACCGTCGCCGTCGCACGCACGCTGCGTCCCGGCATGCTCGCCAGGCGTGCCGTGGGGCTCGTGCCGCGCTCGCTGGCGGTCGGCGTGCTGACCGTCGTGCTCGGCTCGGTCCTGATCATGGGCATCGTGCTCGGCGCGATCCTGTCGGCGCTGCTGTGATGCTCGACCCCAGGCCCGCGGACTGAGTGTCAGCGTCGTCGGATGATGTCGGCGACCCGAGCCTGGAACCTCGCGGCGTCCACGGCCGGAAAGCGAAACAGCTTGGCCTGCATCGCATCGAAGCCCGCCTGCAGCTCTGCGGCAACAACCAGGCGGCGATCGAGCATCATCCGAACATCGTCGAGGTCCGTCTCCAGTCCGCGCTCGAGCTTGGCGAGCGCCTGCAGACGGAAGTCCAGGTGGCGCACCTGAAGCGCCCCCCACGTGCCCACAAGCGGGCTGCGATCCCGCCAGCCGTCAAGCGCGGGCAGGAAGTCCAGCGGCGACGCCAGCTCGATGTTGATGTCGAGCTCGTGCTTGAGATCGCTCAGCGCGCGCAGGAGCTCGTCGGAGTCTGGTTCCGGGCGCACGTCGACGTCGCGAGTCGACATCCTCCAGCCGACGAGCACCGCACTGGATCCACCCACGAGATACAGCGTGTGAGCCGTGCGCATGCGCCGACCGAGCGCGTCCAGCAACTGCCGGACGCGCGCGTCGTTCGACGTCAGGGCGCATGAGCTCGGCCGCGTGCATGAACGACACGAGCCGGCGAGTCAGGGCGTTGTAGGCGGTGTGTGCGCCGGCCCCCTCGCGCTCGGCCAGGAGCACGTAGAGCTCGCGGTCGGCATCGGGCAGCGGTGGCGGCATGGGCACCCCGCAGGAACGTAGCCGGGTGGTCGCGCGCGACACCAGCAGCGCCTCGACGCTGCGCCGGCCGGCGGCGAGGTCCGAGACGCCGCGCTCGACGAGGTCGGCGCCGGGCATTCCCGCGTACGCGCTGCTCATGCGTCGAGGATAGGCCCACGCCTGGTGGGCGCTTCGCTCACGGCGCGGCGTCCAGCAGCGCGCGCGCGGCATCGCCGCCCAAGCGCACGGAGTAGTTCGTTCCGCGGTCCTCGGGATAGATCTGCGTCGTGTTCGCGAGCACCAGGCCCGGCACTCCGCTGTCAAGCGGCGGGATGCGCTGGTGGTAGCCGACGGTGACGATCGGCTGGGCCGCCGGCTCGCGGTGCAGCCAGCTCGCGCGGATCCACTTTGGCGAGAATTCGGGCCGCACCGCTCGCAGGCCGGGCAGGTAGGCGTCGAGCAGCTCCGCGGCGCAGAGCGACAGCAGCGGGTCGCCCGCTACGAGGTAGTTGGCGACGTAGAGGAAGCGCCGGCCGCCGTAGCGCGCCGGGTCGATGAGGTTCGTGTGCTCGACGAGGCCGACGAAGGGGATCTGCGCGTCGGCGATGTTCGTCCAGTAAAAGGGCGAGAAGCGGCGGTCGAGCTCGAGCAGCAGGCACAATGCGGTGTGGTACTCGGTCGCGCGCAGGCGGTCCAGGTAGGCGGAGCCGATCGCGTCGCGCAACTCGTCGTCGAGTAGGCCGAGGAAGACGTCGCTGGGGACCGTCGCGACGACCGCGTCGTAGCGCTCGCCGTCGCCGTCGCCGGGCGGGAACGCACGCGGGTCGTGACCGCGGCGAAACGACCCCGCCGTCCCGGACGACACCACGAATCCCGCGCCGTCGCGCCGCAGCGCGGCAGCGGGCCGGTCGAGCAGCACGCGTCCGCCGCCGGCTTCGACGGACGAGCGCAGCGCGCCGAACAACAGCTCCCACGAGTGCCGCGGATAGCCGAGCTGCTCCTGGCGCGCCTCGTCGCCCTCCAGTTGGCGGCGCAGCGTGAGCTTGCTCCACAGCCACGCCATCGAGATGTCCTCCGCGCGCTCGCCGAACTTGCCGCGCAACAGCGGGCCCCAGATCTTCTCCCACGGCGCGCGGCCCATGCGCGACGCGATCCAGTCGCGAGCGGTGATCGACTCAAACGCACCCACCTGCGTCGCGCACTTCTGCAGCAGGAGCACGGCGAGGCCCATCCGCACGCGCGCCACCGGCGGCAGCGGGCCGAAGCGCAGCAGGTCCAGCGCGCCGTTGAACGCCCACTGGCGCCCGTCGACGAAGAACGCCATCGACGACGCGTGCCACTGCAGCTCGTCGTCGAGGCCGAGCTCCTCGTACAGCGAGACGATATGGCGGTCGCTCGTGAAGAGGTGGTGGTAGTAGCGCTCCAGCAGGTCGCCGCCGCCGACGTCGAGCGTCGCGGCCTGGCCGCCGAGCCCCGGCCAGCGCTCGTAGACATCGCAGGCGTGGCCCTCGGCCGTCAGCCGGTGCGCGCACACCAGGCCGGCGACGCCGGCCCCGAGCACCGCGATCCTCATGCCCGGACCGCCGCGCGCATACGCGCGACGCCGCCGAAGCGCGAGGCCAGCGCGGCGAGCCCCAGCAGGGTGATCGGGATCGCGATGACGAAGCGCAGCAACAGCAGGTAGGAGAGCGTCAGCGCTCCGGCGTGCCCGAGCGCGTGCAGCCCGAAGATCAGCGCGGCGTCGAAGGTCCCGACGTAACCCGGCCCGCTCGGGATCAGCACGAAGATCGTCGCGAGGCCCATCAGGTAGCCGACGTCGAGCAGCGCGAGGTGCAGGCCGACCGCCTCCGCCGTCAGCCACCACGATCCCCACTCCAGGCTCCAGACGAGCACCGACCACGCCAGCAGCGCCGCCCCGTGGCGGCCGCGCATGCGCAGGGTCGCCGCGGCCATCGGCGCGAGGAAGGCCAGGATGCGCCGCAGATGCCCGCGACGGTGCGCGAGCAGCGCGACGATCACCGCCACCACGAGCAGCGCGGCGACGAGCAGCGCGGCGACCGCCAGGCGTCCCGCCGGGACGTCGATCCCACCCAGCACGCCGTAGGCGAGGATCACGAAGAGGCAGACGAGCAGCGCGACGTCGAGCATCCGCTCGGCGACGATCGTGCCGATCACCGTGCGCCTGCTCGTCTCGGCGCGCGGGGTCAGGAAGACCACGCGCAGGGCGTCGCCCGCGCGAGCGGGCAGGACGTTGTTGCCGAGGTAGCCGACCGCGATCAGGCCGTAGGCATCGGTTCTGGACGGTCGCGCGTCGTTGTGGTGCAGCAGGGTCAGCCAGCGTTCGGCGCGTGCGGCGCAGCCGGCGAGATAGACGGCGATCGCCGCCGCCACCAGCGCGAGCCCCGAGCCCGAGCGCGGCCACGTCGGCGCCGGCTGATTCAGCGCCCAGACGACGATCGCAGCCAGAGCGAGCGCGGAGATCGCCGCCCCGAGCAGGGTCAGCGCCCGCTGCCGGCTGATGAAGCGCCGGACCATCGCTCAGCGGACCGGCGTGCTCTCGCGCTCGTCCTCGGCGGCGTCGACATCGACGTTCAGGCGCTCGCGCACGACATACAGCGGGCGGCGCTTGACCTCGTCGTAGATGCGCCCGACGTACTCGCCGATCAGCCCGATCGCGATCAGCTGAAAGCCCCCGAGCAGAAGCACGGCGATGACGGTCGTCGTGATCCCCGGCAGGAACTCGCCGGCGATGCGAAAGCCGATCGCGACCGGGACCGCGAGGAACGCGAGCATCGCGAAGAGAAAGCCTGCGAGCGTGGCGAGCTGCAGCGGGACGTTGGAGAACGAGGCGATCGCGTCAAGCGCGAAATGAACCATCCGGCGGATCGGGTACTTCGTCTTGCCGGCGTGGCGCGCCTCGCGCGCATACGGCACGGAGGTCTGCGTAAAGCCGACCCACGACGTCATCCCGCGCAGGTAGCGGTTGCGCTCACGCATCCGCAGCAGGGCATCCAGCGCGCGGCGGTCCAGCAGCCGGAAGTCCCCGGAGTTCGCGGCCAGCGGCACGCTGGAGACCTTGCCCATGATCGTGTAGAACCAGCGTGCGGTCGTGAGCTTGAAGCGCGACTCCCCCTCGCGGTCGGTGCGCGTCGCGTAGACGACGTCCGAGCCCGCCCGCCAGTGCTCGACCATCGTCGCGATCAGCTCCGGCGGATCCTGCAGGTCGGCGTCGATCATCGCGACGGCGTCGCCCGTCGCGTGGTCCAGGCCGGCCGTGATCGCCATCTGATGGCCGAAGTTCCGCGACAGCGTGACGACCTTCACGCGTTTGTCGGCGGCGGCCAGCTCGGCGAGGATCCTCGGCGTCGCGTCCTGCGAGCCGTCGTCGACGATCACGAGCTCCCACGGCAGGCCGTCCAGCGCCGCCCGCACGCGCTCGCAGAAGACGCGCGCGGTGCCCTCCTCATTGAGCATCGGCGCGACGACGCTCACCAGAGACAGCTGCCGCTCGGCCACCCGGTGATCGTAGAGGGCGGGCAGGGCGCACCGTGCTCGCGTCGCGAAGCCATAGGCTGCTGCGCACTGTGACGCGATGCGCCGCCTGCGGTGCGTCCGGGCTCGTGGCGCACCTGAAGGTGGCGGGCGACGCGGGGCCGGACGGCCTGATCCCGACGACCGACCGGTTCGGTACCGCGCTCGCCGATCTCGTGCGCTGCGAGAGCTGCGGGCACCGCCAGACCGAACCGATGCCCGCCGACGCGGTCCTCGAGAGCGCCTATGCCGACGCGTCGTCGGAGGACTACGTGCAGGAGGAGCCCGGCCAGCGTGCGACCGCCCGCAGCGCGCTCGCGCAGATCGAGCGGCACCTGCTTCCCGACCCGCACAACGGCGGCCCGCGCAAGCGCCAGCTGCTGGACCTCGGCTGCTGGGTGGGCTTCCTGCTCGCCGAGGCCGTCGATCGCGGCTGGGAGGCGGTCGGCGTCGAGCCCTCGCGGTTCGCCTCCGCCTATGCCCGCGACCGGCTCGGCCTGGACGTGCGCACCGGCGACCTGTTGAACTCGCCGCTGCCGCTCGGCGCCTACGACGCCGTCGTCATGGGTGACGTCCTCGAGCACCTGCCGCGGCCCGGGGAGGCGCTGGAGCGCCTCGCCGAGCTGCTGCGCCCCGGCGGCGTCGCGTGGCTGGCTCTGCCCGACGCCGGCAGCCTCGTCGCGCGGCGGATGGGCCGGCGCTGGTGGTCGGTGATCCCGACGCACGTGCAGTTCTTCACGCGCGACTCGATCACGACGCTGCTCGAGCGCCATGGCTGGACGGTGCTGCAGATCGCGACCGCGCCCAAGGCCTTCAGCGTGCGTTACTACCTGCAGCGCATCGGCGGCTACTCCCCGCTCGTCGCGAAGCTGCTCGTGCGCGGCGCGCGCGGCGCCGGCGTCGCCGAGCGCATGTGGGCGCCGGACTTCCGCGATCGCATGGCCGTCATCGCGCGGGCGCCGGACTGATGGACGGCGGCCTGACGCGCTCCTGGTGAGCGTGGGCCCGGGCCATGCCGTCGCCTGACACGCCGTCCGCCTCGGGCGCCCTGGAGATCCGTGGCGCGGCGACCGGGCTGCTCGACGACCCATTCGCGCTGACCGTGCGGGGCGCGGGGCCCGACGCGCAGGTGACGTGGCGCGCGCGCTACCGCGACGACGACGGCCGCGTGTGGCACGCGGCCGCCGCGAGCTCGCAGGGCCTGTCGACCTGCTGGCGGCCGGCGAAGGACGCCACCGGCGACGTCGCGGCGCTGCGATCGCTGCGCCCGGTGAGCATCGACGTGCGCGCCGAGGCCGCCGGTGGCCGCGCCGCCGCGCGCACCTTCGTGCGCCACCTCGCCGCCGAGGGCGTGCGCACCCGGCGCTGGCGCGACGGCCTCACGGCGACCCTGCACGTGCCAACGCGGCTGCCCGCCTGCGCGACGGTGATCATCGACGCGGCGGGGACCGAGCCCCAGGTCAGCGCCACCATCCTCGCCGCGGCGCTGCTGGCCGCGCGCGGCGTGCTCGTGCTGGTCGTCGCCCCGGCTCGCGGCCGAGCGGCCGATGGCGAGCACCTGACGCTCGCGCGCGAGCG
>Ga0136625_1000003_pt1 | contig 58985 bp, 60 predicted proteins | sample AntDrymUQ4832306_2_FD_104672 | JGI IMG/M metagenome (GOLD analysis project Ga0136625, IMG submission 104672) | Polar desert sand microbial communities from Dry Valleys, Antarctica - metaG UQ483 (23.06) | ecosystem: Environmental > Terrestrial > Soil > Desert | place: Antarctica: Dry Valley...
CCCCACCCTCATCGACACCAACTGACCCCGAAGCGATCCCGAACCCGTCGGGTTGATGGTTAGACTAAGTCTGGTCAAGGGGTCTGCCTACGTGAAGCTCGTCAACGTCTACGAAGCGAAGACCAACCTCTCGAAGCTGCTCGAAGCGGTCGAGCGTGGCGAGGAGATCGTGATCGCCCGAGCCGGGAGGCCCATCGCCGACCTGAGGCCCCACGTTCCCGCACGCCGCTCGGTCGTGATCGGCGGTCTCGCCGACCAGATCGACTACGACGACGAGGACTTCGAGCGGATCGATCCCGACATCATGAGGCTCTTCTACGGCGACGACGGAGAGCCTGATGCTCCTGCTCGATAGCCACGTTCTGCTCTGGGTGCTGACCGGTCGACGATCACTCGGCCCGTCCGCCGCCAAGGCGATTCAGGCGGCAGCCGCGGTCTACGTGTCCGCCGCCACCGTCTGGGAGCTCACGATCAAGGCGATGCTCGGCAAGGTCCGACTGCCAGACCGCTTCGCCGACCAACTGGAGGAGCACGGGCTCGCATCTCTCGACGTCACGGCGCAGCACGCCGCCGGCATTCAGGCGTTCCCCGAGCTGGCTCTCCACGACCCTTTCGATCGACTTCTCCTTGCACAGGCGACCATCGAAAGACTTCGGCTGCTCACCGCCGATCGAGTCCTGCTCGCACTCGATCGACCGTTCATCGTCGATGCCCGGGCCTGACCCACAGACCTCGTCAGGCTCGTGTCGCTTCGGGAGACGAGCGGCTGCCTACTTCGGCTCCCGGGAGAAGAGGACGTGCACGACGGAGGGCGAGCTGGCGGGAACTTTGAGCGTCTCACTCCGTCAGGCGGTGTGAGGCGCTCAAAGTTCGGGATCCAGAGCGAGACGCTGCGATGCCACCTCGGCCATCTCGACCAGGTGTCTGACCGCGGTGGAACGCTTCACGGCGCCATTGTCGCCGATCGGACCGGCGAGCGCTTCGCCGCCAGCCTGCGGTCGCTCTCGGTGAGGTGGCGCTTCCGCACCCGGATCACCTTGGGGGTGACCTCGACCAGCTCGTCGTCTGCGATCCACTCGATGGCGGTCTCCAGGGTGAGCCGGCGCACCGGGTCGAGCCGGACCGCCTCGTCCTTGGAATGGGTGCGGATGTTGGTGAGCTGCTTGGCCTTGGCGGGGTTGACGGTCATCTCCTCGGGACGGGACGCCTCGCCGATCACCATGCCCTCATATACGTCGGTCCCCGGCTCGACGAACAGCTCGCCCCGCTTCTGCAGGTTGTCGAGGGCGAAGGACGTGGCCACGCCCTGACGGTCGGCGACCATGGCCCCGCCCACCCGGTGGGGAAGCTCCCCGGCCCACGGCATCCACCCGGCGTGGTGCTGGTGGACCAGGGCGGTCCCCCTGGTGGCGGTCATCAGCAGCGAGCGCAGCCCGAGCAGCCCCCGGGCGGGCGCCTCCACCGTGACCACGGTGCGGCCGGCGTCCCCCTTGCGCAGATCGGTCACCGTGCCCTTGCGGGGGGCAACCGCCTGGGTCACGGTCCCCACATGGTCGTCGGGGACGTCGATGACGGCCCGCTCCACCGGCTCGTGCGGCCTGCCCTCGATCGCCCGCAGGATCACCTCGGGCCGGCTCACCTGGAACTCGTAGCCTTCGCGCCGCATCGATTCGATGAGCACGGCGAGCTGGAGCTCGCCCCGCCCGGCCACCTCGATGATCTCGGGTGAGGCGGTGGGGCCGATCCGGATCGACACGTTGCCTCTGACCTCGCGCTCCAGCCGCTCCCGGATCTGGCGAGAGGTGAGGAACGAGCCGTCCCGACCCGCCATCGGTGAGGTGCTGACCCCGAACGTCATCCGCAGCACCGGCTCGTCGACCTCGATCCGGGGCAACGCAACCGGGTCGTCGGGGTCGGCCAGGGTGTCGCCGATCTCGACCTCGGGGAAGCCGGCGATCACGAACAGGTCGCCTGCGGTGCGCTCGTCGACCGGCTCCCGACCCAGCCCGACGAACCCGAGCAGCTGGGTGAGCCGGCGGCGTAGGGGCGGCTGGTTGGGGTCGTCCTGGCACAGCGCCACGTTCTCGCCGCTGCGCAGGGTGCCCTGGGCGACCCTTCCGATCGCCAGCCGGCCCAGGTAGTCGGAGGCGTCGAGGTTGGTGACCAGTGCCTGGAGCGGGGCGTCCGGGTCGCCCGAGGGGGCCGGGATGGTGGCCACGATGGTGTCGAGTAAGGCGGACATGTCGGCGTCCTCACCCGGCACACCCAGCCCGGTCATGCTCCGTCCCATCCGGGCGACGGTGGAGACGATGGGGAAGTCTATGTGGTGGTCCTTGGCGTCGAGGTCGAAGAAGAGCTGGTAGGTCTCGTCGACCACCTCGTCGAGCCGGGCATCGGACCGGTCGACCTTGTTGATCACCACCACCGCCGGCAGGTGGAGGGCAAGCGCCTTGGAGAGCACGTAGCGGGTTTGCGGCATCGGCCCGTCGGCGGCGTCGATCAGCAGCAGCACGCCGTCGACCATGGTCAGCGCCCGCTCCACCTCGCCCCCGAAGTCGGCGTGGCCGGGGGTGTCGACCAGGTTGATCCTGGTGCCCTGCCACTCGATCGAGGCCGCCTTGGCCAGGATGGTGATGCCCCGCTCCCGCTCCTGGTCGCCGGAGTCCATCACCCGCTCCACCTGGGTCTGGTGATCGGCGAAGACACTGGTGGCGCGCAGCATGGCATCGACCAGGGTGGTCTTGCCGTGGTCGACGTGAGCGATCAGCGCAACGTTGCGGAAGGCGTCGGACACGACCGGCGGATGGTACCGGTCCCGGCGAGGCCCTCTACTAACGTCACCGAGGACCAACCGGGAGGAACCGTGCCTTTCATCCTCAGAACGCTGATCAGCGCCGCCGCCGTCTGGGTGGCGGTGGGCGTCGTGTCCGGGTTGGATTGGGACGGGAGCATCTGGCAGCTACTGCTGATCGGGCTCATCGTCGGGCTGGTCAACGCCCTGGTCAAGCCGCTGGCAACGCTGCTCAGCCTCCCGCTGATGATCCTCACCCTCGGACTGTTCCTCCTGGTGATCAACTGGCTGATGTTCGCCATCGTGGTGTGGCTTGCCGGCCCCGATCGGCTCGATCTCGGGCTGACCAGCGCCGACGGCCTGTCGACCTTCCTGGGTTCGATCGTGGTATCCCTGGTGTCATGGGGTCTGGCGGTGATCACCCCCGACGGACGGTGATCCGACCCCGGTCACGGCAGCCTTGAACCGCCCCGCCCGCTCCCATAGGTTCGGAGTGTGCCCACCTACACCGCCGACCCCGGGCTGCTCCGAGCACTCGCAGTCGCCACCGGCGAGGCGGCGGACGGCGCCATGGCCACCGCAGGCAACGCCGTGCTGCTCTCCGGGGACACGGCGGTGGCGTCGGCCACCGGTCCCGTGGCGGCGTGGGGACAGGCCTGGGCACACAGCCTGAGCGAGCGGGCCGACCTGCTCGACCACCCCTACCCGGTCGCCGCCACCGTCACCGACGCCGCCCATCTCACCGCCAGGGCCGACGCCGTCGACCACGCCCTCACCACCCCGCTCGCCGTCACCTGGGAGGCGTTCGACGCCGACGTCTCGGCGGCGGTGTCCGCCTGGGATTGGCTGGCGGCCCACCAGACGCCAACGGTCGCTGCCGGCTTCCTGGCCACGCTCGACCAGGCGACGGCGACCGCGGTGGGGCGGAGACGCCCCGAGATAGCCGAGGTTTCCGGGGTGCCCCTGGAGACGGTCTTCGCCGCCAACCGGCGCCGGATCGAGCTTGCCATCGACGAGATCGACCGGCGGATGGCGGGTGCGGACCCTTGGGCCGGGCTCGCCGCCGAGCGAGACACGCTCACCGGACTGCTCCACCGCAGCTTCGTCGTCTTCGACTGGGCGGGGCACGGGCGAATCGCCGAATGGGTTGGCCCGATCGACGCCGAGCACATCGCCGTCCTGCTCCCCGGGAGCGGCACCGATAGAGGTGACGTTGATCGGTTGGCCGGAGACGCCGCCCGCCTGCTCCGCCTCGACGGGGGCGGCGACCTGGCAATGGTCACCGCGCTGGTTTACGACGCCCCCGACCTGGCAGCCGCAATCCTCCCCGTCGCCGCAGCCGAGGGCATCGCCGGCCTGGCGGGGTTGCTCGGGCTGCTCCCCGCCAGCGATCGTCACCTCACCCTGATCGGCCACTCGTACGGCGCGCTGCTACTAGGCACGGCGCTGGCCGCCGGTCTCGCCGCCGACCTACCCGCCAGGCACGACATCGTCCTCATCGGGGCGCTTGGCAGCGGCAGTCGCCAAGCGGGTGATCTGGGAATCGACCCCGCTCGGCTCTGGGTGGGCGAGACGACGGACGACCTCGTTGTCGATGGGCGGCGGGTGGCCGATCTGGTCGGGGCGCTCGAGGGGCCGCTCTCCGCCTTCGGGCTGCTCTCCACCGTGCTCGACGACACGTTCGGGTCGATACCGACCGAACCGGGCTTCGGTGCCACCCGCTTCGACGCAGGCGCCGGGGGACACTCCGGGTATCTGGCCGCAGACATGGTCAGCGGGCACGATGGCCGGTTCCATCGCGCCTTCGAGCTGGCCTCGGTGTCGGCGGCGGCGATCATCGCCATCGCCACCGGTCGACGGTTCGCCATCGGCAGGGCGCGCAAACGAACCGCCAACGACGAGGACAACGGCGCCGCCAGCGGCTGACCCGGCTCTCTGTTTCCCCTAGGCCGGCCGAGGACGCCGACGTCTCCGTATCCCACCCCGCCCAGCTTCGCCGGGCACCCCTCCCAATGGGAGGGGAAAGGAACCGGGGGAGGGTCGGTGCGACCCGCAACGGCAGGGTGGTGGCATCATGGCTACGCCGCCGACCGTCATCCGTCCGGGTCCGGAGGGACACTGCATGACCGAGACCACCCGCATCCTCATCGTCGAGGACGACCGAGCGGTCCGCCAGGCGCTGGAGCGCGCCCTCACCTTCGAGGGCTACGACGTCGCCACCGCCAACGACGGGTCCGAGGGGCTCTCCATGGTCCTCAACCACCCGCCGGACGCCATCGTCCTCGATGTGATGATGCCCCTCATCGACGGACTCGAACTGTGCAGGCGGATCCGAGCCCGGGGCGACACCACCCCCATCCTGGTGCTCACCGCCCGCGACACCGTCACCGACCGGGTGGCGGGGCTCGACGCCGGGGCCGACGACTACCTGGTCAAGCCCTTCGCCCTCGACGAGCTGCTGGCTCGGCTGCGTGCCCTGCTGCGGCGCGCCACCGGGTCGATCACCGAGATCTACCGGGTCGACAACCTCGAGGTGAACGTCGGCACCCGGCAGGTGACCAGGGGCGGCGAGCCGATCGAGCTGACCAAGACCGAGTTCGACCTACTCGAGCTGCTGGTCGAGCACGCCGGCAAGGTCCTCAACCGGTCGGTGATCTACGAGCGGATCTGGGGCTACGACTTCGAGACCACCTCCAACTCGCTCGACGTGTACGTCGGCTACCTGCGCCGCAAGACCGAGCCAGACGGTGCCCCCCGTCTCATCCACACGGTGCGCGGGGTCGGCTACGTGATCCGTGCCCCTTCGTCGTGACGCTACGGGCCCGGCTGGCGTTGGTGACGGCGGCGGTGGCGGCCCTGGTCGTGGTCACCGGGGTGGTGGTGGCCCGGACCGTGGCCCGGGCGGAGCTGCTCGACCAGATCGACGAGAGCCTGGTGCAGCGCGCCGCCGACCTGAGCCGGGCCGAGCTCGGCTCGCTCGGTCTGGGCGGGTCACGACCCGTGGCCGAGCCCGGCCCCGACGACCCCTTCGGCCGCGGGCTGCGCGGCTTCGACGCCCTCTACCTCCAGGCCATCACCGCAGACGGCGTGACCGTCGCTCCATCCGACCAGACGCTGGAGCTGCCGGTAACCGACGATGACCTGGCCATCGCCACCGGTGAGGGGAGGGGGGCGGTCCGCACCGTGCAGACCGAGGCCGGTCCGATGCGACTGCTCACCGCCCACGTCAGCAATGGCGCCATCCAGGTGGCCCGATCCATGGACGAGTTCGACCGGACAATGCGGGGCATCACGGTTCGCCTGCTCGTGGTCGGGCTGGGCGGTGTGATCGCCGCCGGGCTGCTCGGCCTCTGGGTGACCCGCCGCGCCCTGCGCCCCGTTGACGAGCTCACCCGCACCGTCGAGCACGTCACCGCCACCAAGGACCTCGACACCGCCATCGCCGTTGATCGCACCGACGAGGTGGGACGTCTCGCCGCCGGCTTCAACCAGATGATGCACAGCCTGCGCCGCTCCCGGACCGAGCAGGAGCAGCTGGTGCGCGACGCCGGCCACGAGCTGCGCACCCCGCTGACGGCGCTGCGCACCAACGTCGAGATGCTGGCCAGGACGGACGGCCACATGACCGAGGACCGGCAACGTCTCATCGACGCCGCAACCCGGGAGATCGAGGAGCTGTCCACCCTGGTCAGCGAGCTGGTGACCTTGGCCTCCGACCCGGATGTCGGCGCCGAGCCGATGACCCCGGTGGATCTCGAGGACATCTCCAGCGAGGTTGTGGCCCGCTTCGGACGGCGCACCGAGCACCGCATCGTCCTCGACTCCAGGCCGAGCATGGTGAACGGCCGGGCGGCGGCGCTGGAGCGGGCGATCTCGAACCTGGTCGACAACGCCGTCAAGTGGAGCCCGCCGGAGGCGACGGTGCGGGTGTCGGTGGGTGACGGCATGGTCGCCGTCTCCGACGCCGGCCCGGGGATACGGGACGAGGACAAGGCCAGGGTGTTCGATCGGTTCTACCGGTCCGTCGAAGCCAGGACCACGCCGGGCTCGGGGCTGGGCCTGGCCATCGTGGCCAAGGTGGTGGAACAACACGGCGGCACGGTGTTCGTCGGGGACGCCGCCGAGGGGGGTGCCACCGTCGGGTTCCGGCTCCCCTGCTGAGACGACGACTTCTCACCCCGCTTTCACCCTGCCTTCAGGGGCCGCTCACCCGGATCGCCGACGATGCAGGCAGACGATGAGAAGAGCCGCGAAAGGAGAACGCCGATGCGCCGATTCCTCGTACCGCTGATCGCTGCCGGCGTCCTGGTGGGCGCAGGCGCCGTCTACGCCGCATCCCGAGGGCAGGACACCGCAGAACCACGGGGCGGCGACGCCACCACCAGCACGGTCGCCACCGAACGGGCCGCTCCGGACGACACCAGAGACCGCACCAGCCAGCGGGGCGGATCGGGTCTGGTCACCGACACCCTCGAGGGGCTGGTCGCAGACGGCACCATCACCCAGACCCAGGCCGACGAGATCGCCGCCGCCCTCCAAGCCAAGCGCGAGGAGGTGCGTGCCGGCATCCAGGCCCGAGACGAGCACGAGAGCGAGCGATCGGACGCCGCCTCCGGGCTCGGTGACCTGCTTGAGGACGGGGTGATCGACGCCGCCGAGCTGGAGACCCTGCCCGAGAGCCACCCGCTGCGTGACCCGGACGGTCCGGCCGCCGACTTCCTCGACGACGGCCGGATCACCCAGGACGAGCTCGACCAGATGGGGAAGACCGCGATCACGGCCCCCGGGCACGGCGACGACAAGCCGACGGAGGGGGCGACCGACACCACCACAGACGCCGCCGCCCCCAGCACCGTCCCGTAGATCCGTCCCTCCCCCCGCCCCGGTGCCGCGTCACGGCCGTTGATCATTGGCCGCAGCCGTGGCGTCTCCTAGGCTTCCGTATTGCAAGCGAGCACCACAGGAGACCCTCATGCACATCGGTAGGATCGTCGCCCTCCTGGGCGTCATCGTCGGCGTCATCGGCCTGGTTCTCAAGGCCCTCACCAGCCCGGGCGAGTCCATGCTCGAGGCGCTGTCGCAGAGCGTGGAGACCATGCCCGCCGGACTCCCCACCGTCTGGGGCGGGTTGGACACATGGGCCCAGATCGTGGTGGCCATCGCCATCCTGATCGTGCTCGCCCTCGTGTTCCAGCCACCCCGCAGCGCGCCGTTCACCAAGGCAGGTGCCGGCATCGTCACCGTCATCGGGGTGGCCCTCACCGCATATGCGGTCACCAAGTGGCTCGAGGCCGGCGACAATGCCGACGCCCTCCGGGCCGGCTTCCAGCAGGTCGCCGATGCCGGCGTCGAGGGAGTCCAGGCGTTCGACGTCACCACCGGGCCCGGCTTCATCGTGCTCATCGTGGGCACGCTACTGGTCACGATCGGTGGGCTGCTCGGGATGGGCCGCGGCGGCGACGACACCACCACGGCCACGACCACCACCACGACCATCTGAGCGTTCGCCCAGCGGGTTCGGCGATCACCCGTGCGACCGGGTGATCGCCGATCGACCCCTGAGACGCGGCGCCCGGCCTGGTCCGGTCCGTGCCCGCCGATCCGGCGACCACCCGGGGGGTAGCGTGCGGACGCGCCAGACGAGGAGGATGCATGCAGCTCGGGATGATCGGGCTTGGCCGCATGGGGGCCAACATGACCGAGCGGCTGGTAAGGGGCGGCCACGACGTGGTCGGCTACGACCTCTCCGCCGAAGCGGTCGACCGGGTGGTCGGGATCGGCGCGAGCGGGGCGGAGTCGCTCGAGGAGCTCGTCGCCAGGCTCGACACCCCACGGGCGGTGTGGATCATGGTCCCCCATGGCGATCCGGTCGACCAAACCATCACCGGGCTCGAGCCCCACCTCTCCGCCGGCGACACCGTCATCGACGGGGGCAACACCTTCTACAAGGACACCATGCGGCGGGCCGCCGAGCGCACCGCCGCCGGGCACCACCTGGTCGACGTGGGCACCTCGGGCGGGATCTGGGGCCTGGCCGAGGGCTATTCGATGATGATCGGGGGCGACCCCGAGCCGGTGGAGCGGCTCCGACCCATCTTCGAGACGCTGGCGCCGTCGCCCACCACCGGTTGGGGCCGGGTCGGTCCCAGCGGATCCGGCCACTTCGTCAAGATGATCCACAACGGGATCGAGTACGGGATGATGCAGTCGTTCGCCGAGGGGTTCGGCGTGATGCGGGCCAAGCAGGAGTTCGATCTCGATCTCGCCGACATCGGCGAGATCTGGCGGGAAGGAAGCGTCGTCCGCTCCTGGCTGCTCGACCTGACGGTGCGGGCGCTGGCGGAAAACCCCGAACTCGACGGCATCGCCCCGTACGTCCCCGACTCCGGCGAGGGCCGGTGGGCCGTGGTCGAGGCCATCGATCTCAACGTCGCCGCCCCGGTGATCAGCCTGTCGCTATTGCAGCGGATCGGGTCGCGCGACGAGGTCGGTTTCGTTGACAGGCTGCTGTCGGCGATGCGGGGCCAGTTCGGCGGGCACGCCGTGAAGACGGAGGGCTGATGGAGCAGCCCGACCGACACCTGTTCGTCATCTTCGGAGCGACCGGCGACTTGACCAGACGCAAGCTGCTCCCGGCGCTGTACCGGGTGATGAACGAGAACGACATCGCCGACAGCTGTGTGATCCTCGGGGTCTCCCCCACCGAGCTCGACGACGACGGGTTCCGGCAGCTCTCCCACCGGGCTCTGGCCGAGGCGGGCATCACCGACACCTCGAGGGATGCATGGGCGGCGGAGCGGCTCTTCCACCAGACGGTGCCCAAGGACGCCCCGCTCGACCAACTCCGGGATCGGATCGAGCGCTTGGAGAAGGAACACGAGCTCCCCGGCAACCGGGCCTTCTACCTGGCCCTCCCCCCTACGGCGTTTCCGGGGGTGGTCACCGCACTCGACGAGGCCGGGCTCAACAATGCGCCGGGGTGGGCCCGGCTGGTGATCGAGAAGCCGTTCGGCACCGACCTCGAGTCGGCCCGCACCCTCAACCGCTTGGTCCACCAGCACTTCGACGAGTCGCAGGTCTACCGGATCGATCACTACCTGGGCAAGGAGAGCGTCCAGAACCTGCTCACCTTCCGCTTCACCAACCCCATCTTCGAGACCACCTGGAGCCGGGACCGGCTCGATTGCGTCGAGATCACCGTGGCCGAGGAAGTCGGGGTCGGGTCGCGGGGCGGCTACTACGACACCGCCGGGGTGCTGCGGGACATGGTCCAGAATCACCTCACCCAGCTGCTGACCCTGGTGGCGATGGAGGCGCCCAGCTCCTTCACCGCCGATTCGATCCGCCAGGAGAAGGTGCAGGTGCTCGAGGCAATGCGGTCGATAGATCCCGGGCTGGTGGTGCTCGGGCAGTACACCGCGGGCACCATCGACGGGAAGGCGGTGCCCGGCTACCGCGAGGAGGAGACCGTCGCTCCGGATTCCACGACCCCGACCTTCGTCGCCATGCGGGTTTACGTCCACAGCTGGCGTTGGGAGGGGGTCCCCTTCTACCTGCGGACCGGCAAGCGGCTCCCGGAGGGAACCACCCAGATCGCCATCACCTACAAGCCGCCCCCGGTGTGCATCTTCCACGGGATCACCGACGACTGCCCGATCAGCCCCAACGTGCTGGTCCTCACCCTGCAGCCCAACGAGGGCTTCGAGGTCCGATTCGAACTCAAGGCACCGGGCGAAGCCAACGTCGTCACCCAGCCGATGTCGTTCAACTACGCCGACCGGTTCCACGAGCTCCCCTCCGCCTACCAGACCCTCCTTCTCGACGTGGTCACCGGCGACCAGACCCTGTTCGTCAGGGCCGACGAGGTCGAGGCGAGCTGGCGGCTGTGGACCCCGCTGCTGGAGCGAGACGACCTCCCGGTACACCCCTACGCCGCCGGCACCTGGGGCCCCGACGAGACCAACGACCTACTGATCAAGGGGGACGACAGCTGGACGATGCGGATGCGGTGGTGACGTCGCGGTCCGGCGCGCCCTCCCCTGAACGTCATCGGACATACCAGTCACGCCCGGCCGCAGACACGCAGCAACCTCAGGTTCGGCGAGCCGCGCCAACTCTCGCCGAACCTCAGCGGATTGGTACTCGCCAGGGGTACGCAGAACCTCAGGTTCGCCGCCAAAGGCCGCCGCCGCTCGTTGAACATCAGCGGATTACGTGGCGACACCCAGCGGATTGCGTGTCGTGGCGACACCCAGGAACCTTAGGTTCGGCGAGCCGCGCCAACTCTCGCCGAACCTCAGCGGATTGGTACTCGCCAGGGGTACGAAGAACCTCAGGTTCGCCGCATCCCATCGATGGATCATCCATGGCGAACCGGGAGCTAGTCCCCCTGCGTAACTAGGTTGACATGCATGCAACGGCGTACCGTCGGGTGGTCATGGTGACCCCCGACACCGAGCTCGTCGCCCGGTTCGTGACCGGCGACCCCGAGGCGGTCCGCGACCTCTACCGTCGCTATGCCCGACCCATGTACGCGGTGGCGCTGCGCTCGCTCGGCGACAGGGGCCTGGCGGAGGAGGCGGTGCAGCAGTCGTTCCTGCAGGCGTGGCGGGTCGCCGATCGCTTCGATCCGCACCGGGAGGTGGCCCCGTGGCTGTTCACCATCACCAGGAGGGTGGCGGTCGACCTGTTCCGCCGGGAGCGCCGTCACAGCAACCAGGGCCCCCTCGACGACCGGCTGGCCGAGCACCCACCGGGGTTCGAGGCGGCATGGACCACCTGGGAGGTGCGCCGTGCCCTGAACGGGATGCCACCGGACGAGCGGGCCGTCGTCGAGGCCACCCACTTCCTCGGGTTGACCCACGAGGAGACCGCAGCAAAGCTCGGTATCCCGGTGGGGACGGTCAAGTCCCGCTCCCATCGGGCCCACCGGCGCCTGGCCGAGCTGCTTCTCCACCTCCAGGAGGCGAGCGCGTGACCTGCGCCGAGTACCGGACCGCCAGGCTCAGCGGGGACACCGGCCCCGAACTGGACGCGCACCTGGCCGGATGCGTCGCCTGCACCGCCATTGCCGCCGAGGTCGACGAGGCGAGCGACCTGCTCGCCGCCCCCACCACGTGGGCCGATCCTTCCGCGGACCTGGAGGACCGGATCGTTGCCGCCGTGGTCGAGGCGGCGACCGTAGCGGGCTTGACCCCAGGCGGTGACGGGGCGGCCGCCCCGGACCCCACGGCCGAGCCCCCTCCCATCCTGCGGGTGGCGGAGGCGCCGTCGAGCCCGCGGCGGGGGTGGCTGGCTTGGGTCGCCGCCGCCGCCGTCGCTGCCCTGATCGCCATCCCCGTTCTACGCGCCAACGAGCCGGACTGGGAGCTGACCCTGTACGGCGAAGGCCCGTCACCGGAGGCAACGGCGACCGTGGTCGGATGGGCCACCGATGCCGGAACCCGGATGCGGATCAACGCCGTCGACCTTCCCGTCGCCCCCGCCGGCTACGTCTACGAGATGTGGCTCAGCAACGGGGACATCCACCTCTCCGCGGGATCGTTCCGCGCCGCCGACGGTGTCGACCTGTGGATCGGGGTGAGCAGGGCCGACTTCCCCCGGGTTTGGGTGACCCTCGAGCCCGTCGACGCCGATGCCTCGGTCAACGGCGAAACCGTGCTCGATCTCGAGATCTAGGTGGCTCCGGCGAAGAACCTGAGGTTCCTGGGTGTCGTGGCGACACGTAATCCGCTGATGTTGAAGGAGCGGCGGCCGTTTGCGGCGAACCTAAGGTTCTGCGTACCCCTGGCGAGTACCAATCCGCTGAAGTTCGGCGATCGGCCGGCGGCCCGGCCGTCAGCCCTCGATGACGCTGCCCGGAGCGTCGGGCAGCCCTGACGCCCGACGCACCGTTCGGACGGTGGCGGCGGTGCCGAGCGCCACGTCCGCGGTCCCGTCGACCGCCACCACCTGGCCCCAATGTGCTCACCGGTGAGCTCGACCAGCAGGGCGGACCGCTCCAGGAAGGCCCGGCGCTGCTCGGGTCGTTTGTCCCTGATCCGCTCGGTCCATCCGATCGACTCCAGCCGAACGAAGCAAAGGTCGATCGGGGTCGAGACCACCACCAGGACGTCGGGCACCGGGATCAGGTCGAGGTAACGGACCAACTCCCGCCGGTCGCGCTCGGGATCGAAGTCGGCGGCGAACAGGCTGGTGACCCGGTTGCAAAGACCCTCGTCAAGCAGCAGCCAGGCGTCGGGCGCCATCGTCTCCTGGGCCAGCCGGAAGGCGACGAGGTGGTTGAACATCATCCCCATCACCAGGTCCGGGCGGGCGTCGCCGTTGTGTGCCTCGTTAGCCTCGATGACCGCGGTGGCGAGCTGGGGATGGGCGACGATGGCCCGGCACAGGACGGCCATCCTGTCGCTCGATCGGGCAAAAGCCTTCTTCCAGACCGCCGGCGACCAGCGGCCCACGCTGTTGGCGACGACCCGGCTCAGCGGGTCGCGCCCGGTCCTGGCCAAGGCGTCGCGGGCGACGTCATCGAGCCGCGGCCACGGGTACCCCGGCAGCGGCCGCCCCGGTCTCCACCACACCCACCAGCGTCGACTTGCCACTCCCGGGAACCCCGAGGAACTCGACCAGCCGCATCCTCGCTCCCCCACGGACGGATCTCCAACGGTCCGTGGACCCTAGCTCGCCGGACGGATCCCTGCCGCTGCGGGAATGGCTCCACCGGCCCCTTACACTCGCCCCATGGTGTTCCCGGACGAGGGCGTCTCCCGGTGAGAGAGCGCCGCCACATCGAGCAGGGCCGGCTCCATCCCGATCGGATTCGGCGGGCGGTTGGGTGGCGCTGGCGCATGGCCACGTCGTCGCGCCGCGCCCTCCCCGACTTCGTGATCCTCGGTGCCCAGAGGAGTGGCACCACCTCGTTGTTCGACCACCTGTCCAGCCATCCTCAGATCCTCCCGCCCTACCGCAAGGAGATCCATTTCCACGATCTCCACCACAACAGGGGGGTGAGCTGGTACCGGGCCAACTTCCCGCTCGCCCGGTCCATCGGGCCCGGCCAGATCACCGGTGAAGCGACCCCGAACTACCTGGTCCACCCCAATGTGCCCGGGCGGCTGGCCCGGGTGACCCCCGAAGCCAAGCTCATGGTGCTGCTGCGCAACCCAGTGGACCGCGCCCACTCCGCCTGGCGTCTCCGTTCGAAGGAGGGTCGGGAGACGGCGACCTTCGAGCAGGCGGTGGAGAAGGAGCAGGCGAACCCCTTCCCTGCGATCGGGGATTACCAGGAGGACCGGAAAGGGGTCGGTGATGCGTTGCGGTTCCTCTACCTCGCCAAGAGCCGGTATGCCGAGCAGGTCGAGCGCTGGCTCGACCACTTCCCGCTCGACCGGTTCCTGTTCATGAGGAGCGAGGACCTGTTCTCCGACCCCGAGCCGGTGCTTGGCGACGTATCCCGTTTCCTGGGGATCGGGGAATGGGACGGGACCACGTTCCCCGCGATCAACCAGACCGCCCCGTCGCCGATCGAAACCGAGTTCCGGACCCGGCTGGTCGACTACTTCGCGCCGCACAATCGCACCCTCGAGAAGCTGGTGGGGCGCCGGTTCGACTGGGACTGACCGTCCTCTGCCCGACCGGGGCGACGGCACCGGGGGGCGGTAGCCTGCCGGCATGCACAATGATCTCGCCGCCGCCGTCGACAGCCTGTTCCCCACCGTCCGCTCCGAGCTGGAAGCGATGGTCCGCATCCCGTCGGTTAGCGCACCGGCGTTCGACCCGGCGCAGGTACGGCGGTCGGCCGAGCACGTGGCCGAGACGATGGGGCGATACGGCATCTCCGACGTCCAGCTGCTCGAGGTCGAGGGGGCCCACCCCGCCGTCTACGGCCGGGTCCCCGGGCCGGAGGGCGCTCCCACCGTGCTCCTCTACGCCCACCACGATGTCCAGCCCCCCGGCCCTGACGACATCTGGACGACGGCGCCGTTCGAGCCGGTGGAACGCGACGGCCGTCTCTACGGCCGGGGATCCTCGGACGACAAGGCCGGGCTTGCGGTCCACTTGGGCGCCATCGCCGCCCACGGCGGCAGGCCCCCTGTCGGGGTCAAGCTGTTCATCGAGGGTGAGGAGGAGATCGGATCGGTCCATCTCCCCGAGTTCCTCGCCCGCTACCACGATCTCCTGTCCGCCGACGTGTACGTGATCGCCGACAGCGGGAACTGGCGCGTCGGAGCACCGACCCTGACCACGTCGCTGCGCGGCCTGGTCGACTGCGTCGTCGAGGTGCGCACCCTCGACAAGGGTGTCCACAGCGGGCAGTTCGGCGGCGCGGTGCCGGATGCCCTGACCGCCCTGTGCCGGCTGCTCGCCACGCTCCACGATGACGCCGGTGACGTCGCCATCGAGGGCCTGGGCGGCTACCCCACCGACCCGCTCGACCTCACCGAGGACGAGCTGCGCCTCCAGGCGGGGGTGCTGCCCGGCACCGAGCTGATCGGAACCGGCACCCTGACCGAACGCACCTGGACCCGGGCGGCGTGCTCGGTGCTCGCCATCGACAGCCCGCCGGTGTCCGAGGCCATCAACCAGCTCCTCCCCTCGGCCCGGGCCAAGGTGAGCGTGCGCATCCCTCCTGGGACCGATGCCGCCGCCGCCATGGATGCCCTGGTGGCACACCTCGAGGCCAACGCCCCGTGGGGGGCAGAGGTCATCGTCACCCGTGGCACCACCGGGAGCGCCATCGCCCTCGCCACCGATGGCGCCGCCTTCGATGCCTGGCGGGCCGGGTTCGAGGCTGCCTGGGGGACCCCGACCGTCGAGATGGGGGTCGGTGGCTCGATCCCCTTCGTGGCCGAGTTCCAGGACGCCTACCCGAACGCCGCCATGCTGCTCACCGGGGTGGCCGATCCCACCAGCCGGGCCCACGGGCCCGACGAGAGCCTCGATCTGGCCGACTTCCGCAACGGGATGCTGGCCGAGGCCATCGCCCTCAGGGTCCTCGCCGGGTAGGGCCGGCGAGCCCCGGCATCACGCCTTCCCGCCGGCGGAAATCTCGTGCAGGTAGAGCCCGCCATAGCGGTTGACAGCCACCACCCGCCGGTACTCCTCGAGCCGATCGGGCTCGGTGGCCAACTCGATGAACCCCACCGGCTTGAACCCGGTGGCGAGCCCGGTCTCTCTTCCAAACGGCCGTGGAGTCTCGCCTAGGAGGGCCGCCTACGCCGGAGAGTCGTCAGTACGTCAAGACCCTGTCGGTGGCGAAGGTGAGCTCCACCAGCTTGGAGGGCATGGCGAAGGTGGCTCCTTTGCTGGCGGCATCGGCCTCGCTGACGCCCCGGCTCTTCGAAGACATGCCAGATACCCAGATCGGCACCCCGGCTTCCACCAGTGCCGGCAGCGTGTCGGCCAGGGCACCGGTGCCGATCCCCTGGACGGAAGCGACGATCTCGTCCTTCATGAGCAGTGCCGCGTCGCCGGCGAAGAACATGGAGACATCGTGACCTGCGTCGACCGCGGCCTTGGCCACGAGACACGCAAGCGCAGCTCGCGTCGGTGACTCGGGACCATGAGTGACGTGAACCAACAGCGAACCCAAATCGTCTCCTTGTCAGGTGACGGAAGAGCTTACGGGTTTTCATCCATCGGCTGCGATGCGATGGCCTCACAGCGCTCCTCAAGCAGCTCTGCCAGGTACTTCTCGACGGTGGCCGCCTGTGCTGTGGGCGGTGGTGGAACCTCCTCTGTCGGTTGAATCGCAAGCTACCAAGCGGGTGTGACAAGATCCGGGGAAGGGGTCACCGGGTCGGGGCCAGCACCACATCCACCGTCCGCCCGTCGGCCTCGGTCACCACGACCTCGGCCACCGTGACCGCGGCCACGTTGGCGGCTCGTGCCAGGTCGTCGAGACCGGGGGCGACCCTGTCCAGTTGGGTGGCGGTATCGCTCACCACCAACCGATCGACCGGGGCCCGCATCGACACCGCGGCCTCGGTCTTGACCCGGCGCACCTCGGCGAGCAGCGACGCCACCGCCTCGAGGGCCCCGACATCCCCGTCGTCCGGGAGCGATGACGTCCCCGGCCAAGGAGCGCGGTGGATCGAACCCTCCTGCCACCACGACCACACCTCCTCGGTGACGAACGGCAGGAACGGGGCGAACAGCCGGAGGAATGTCGAGAGGGCCGAACGCAGAGCGCTGCGGGCCGACTGCGCCGCCCGCCCCGACTCGTAGGCACGGCCCTTCACCAGCTCGAGGTAGTTGTCGGTCCACCACCAGAAGTCGGTCTCGGCCCGGTCCAGCGCCCTGGCGTAGTCGAACCCTTCGAGCGCCTCGGTGCATGCCTCGACCGTGCCCGCCAGCCTGGTCAGCATCGCCCGGTCCATGGCCTCGGCGACCGGCGCCTCCACCTCCTCGGGATCGCCCAGCCCGAGCACGAACCGGGAGGCGTTGAGCAGCTTGATCGCCAGCCGCCTCCCCACCCTCATCTGGCCCTCGTCGAAGATGGTGTCGCTCCCCGGCCGGCCCCGGGCCGCCCAGTACCGCACCCCGTCGGAGCCGTGCCGGTGGAGCAGCGCCATCGGGGTGACGGCGTTGCCCTTCGATTTCGACATCTTCTTGCGGTCGGGATCCATGATCCACCCCGAGATCGCCGCCATCCGCCAAGGGAGGGTGTCGTGCTCGAGATGGGCCCTGACCACGGAGGCGAACAGCCAGGTGCGGATGATCTCGTGGGCCTGGGGTCGGAGATCCATCGGGAAGGTCGCCGCGAACAGCTCGGGGTCCTCCCCCCACCCGGTGGCGATCAGGGGCGACAGCGACGAGGTCGCCCAGGTGTCCATCACGTCCGGATCGCCGACGAAACCGCCCGGTCTTCCCCGCTGAGCCTCGTCGTAGCCGGCGGGAGCCTGCGACGATGGATCGACGGGCAGGTCGGCCGCGTCGGGGACGATGGGCCGGGAATGGTCCGGCAGCCCGTCGTCGCCAACCGGGTACCATACCGGGAAGGGGACGCCGAAGAACCGTTGCCGGGAGATCAGCCAGTCGCCGGCGAGCCCGTCCACCCAGTGCTCGTAGCGGACCCTCATGTAGTCCGGAACCCACCGCAGCTCCTGGCCCCGCTCCCTCAGCCTCGCCCGCAGATCGGGGTCTCGTCCGCCGTTGCGCAGGTACCACTGCCGGCTGGTGACGATCTCGAGCGGGCGATCCCCCTTCTCGTAGAACTTGACCGGGTGGGTGATCGGTGTCGGGTCGGGGGCCATCTCCCCCGAGGCGGTCAGCAGCTCGACGATGGTGCGCCGTCCCTGGGCCACGGTCTTGCCCGCCAGCTCCCGGTAGGAGGCGACGGCGACGTCGCCGGTGAGCCATGACGGCGTCTCGTCGAGGAAACGGCCGTCACGCCCCAGCACCCCCCTGGTGGGGAGACGGAGCTCGCGCCACCAGACCACGTCCGTGGTGTCGCCGAAGGTGCACACCATGGCGATCCCGGTCCCCTTGTCGGGATCGGCGAGCTGGTGGGCCAGCACCGGGACCTCGATCCCGAACAGGGGGGTCCGCACCGTGGCTCCCACCAGATCGCCGGCCCGCCCGTGGTGGGGATGGATCACCAGGGCAACGCAGGCCACCACCAGCTCGGGTCTGGTGCTCTCCACCTCCACCGTGCCTCCGGGCCCCACAAAGCGCAGCCGGTGGAGGGCGCCTGGGCGCTCCCGGTCCTCCAGCTCGGCCTGGGCGACGGCGGTCCCGAAGTCGATGTCCCAGAGCACGGGGGCGTCCTGCTGGTAGGCCTCGCCTCGGGCCAGGTTATGGAGGAACGCTCGCTGCGCCGTCCGCTGCGACCGGTCGTCGATGGTGGCGTAGTCGTGCCTCCAGTCGACCGACAGCCCCAGATACCGCCACAGCTCCTCGTAGACGGCCTCGTCCTCGGCGGTGAGGCGATGGCACAGCTCGACGAAGTTGCGCCTGCTCACCGCCAGGGGCGGTTCGAACGGCTGGTCGGGGGCGGCGAGCCCCGGCTGGTAGGGCAGCGAGGGGTCGCAGCGAACCCCGTATCGGTTCTGCACCCTGCGCTCGGTGGGCAGCCCGTTGTCGTCCCACCCCATCGGGTAGAACACCTCGTCGCCCCGCATCCGCCGGTAGCGGGCGATCACGTCGGTATGGGTGTACGAGAATACGTGGCCGACGTGGAGCGAGCCGCTGACCGTCGGCGGGGGCGTGTCGATGGAGAACACGGCGGAGCGGGGCCGGGACCGGTCGAACCGGTACACCCCGTCGGTCTCCCACCGGGTCGACCATGCGGCTTCGAGACCGTCGAGCGTGGGTCGTTCCGGGATCGTGGTCGCCATGAGACGGTCAGGCTACCGACCGCTGCATCCCTCGAATCAGGGCAAGTTGCGAGGCGACAGACGATACTCGGGGGATGCAAATCGGATCACTCGGACCCGTCGAGCTGATGGACGACGACGGCGCCCATGTCACCCACCTCTACCGCGACTGGGAGAGCCCGGCGTGGCTGCACTGGCAGCGGCCGGACGGCGGCCTGACAGGGGCGCCCGGCAGGGTGGCCGGATGCCGTCCGACCGCCGCCCCGTCACAGCCGTGACCGCACCGGCCCCGATCGACGGACCGTCGCCGGTGCACCGCCCCGGTGCGACCTCGATCCGTCCCCTGCTGGTTGCCGCCGTCGTCGGCGGCGCCGTCTCGCTGACGGTCGGAGCCTACGGTCGGCTCCACGCACCGACGGGTCAGGCCATCGTCGACTTCGGCTTCCCCACGGTGATCTCGATGAAGGCATGGCTTGCCACCGGTGCCTTCGTGTTCGCCCTGTCCCAGCTGACCTCGGCGTTGTGGATGTGGGGGCGGCTCCCCTGGGTGGGGCCGACACCGGCCGGGCTGGCCACCTTCCACCGCTGGTCGGGCACCACCGCCTTCCTGCTCACCCTGCCCGTCGCCTACCACTGCCTGTGGTCGCTCGGCTTCCAGGACAGTGACGCCAGGGTCATCACCCATTCGATCCTAGGGTGTGCCTTCTACGGGGCCTTCGCCACCAAGCTGCTCGTCCTCCGCTCGGACCGGCTGCCCGGTTGGGCGCTCCCGGTGGTCGGGGGATCGCTGGTCGCCCTGCTCACCGGGATCTGGCTCACCTCCTCCCTCTGGTACTTCTCCACCACCGGGTTCCCCGGTCTCTAGCCAGGAGCCTTCGTGGGTCGTGTCACCCCCACCCTCGTCATCTGCCTGGCCGCCGCCACCGCCACCGCCGTCGCCTTGGCCCGTCCCGCCGATCCGGCCGCGGTGTCTTCGACCGGAGCCGCCGACGCCCGGCTGGTCATCGACGACTTCGCCTTCGGCGCGGTGACGGCGGCGGCGGGTGCGTCGGTGGCTGCGGTCAACCAGGACGGGGCCAGCCACACCGTCACCTCGGCCGACGGTCTTTTCGACACCGGGCCGATCGCCTCCGGAGCCGAGAGCAGCTTCACCGCGCCGGCCGAGCCTGGCACCTATCCGTTCTTCTGCGCCATCCACCCGTCGATGTCGGGCCAGGTGGTCGTGGAGGGATAGCGCCGTCGATGGCGGCGGTCCTTCGCGGGCCCGGCAAGAGCCGGGAAAGCCGTTCCGCCCAAACGCAAGACGGGCGAGCGGCGCCGGACGTGCCACTTCAGAGCATCTGAGTGCCTCTCTTGTAGATTTCTTCACGCCTCAGGAATGACCAGGAGGATTACAGCGTTACAGTGGCCAAGCTTTCCTCCGAAAGGACCAGCGTGGCCGACACCCTCACCCAGACCCTCCCTGTGCTGCCGCTCCGCAGCGGCGTGGTGTTCCCCAACATGGTCGTCTCGGTCTCCGTCGAGTCGGCCGAAGCCAAGAACGCACTCGCCGCCGCCGAATCGACCGGGGGGCGGCTGGTGATGATCCCCCGCACCGACGGGCGCTACTCCCCGGTTGGCACCATCGTCACCGTCCAGGAGGTCACCCGCGATCAGGGAGTCACCGCCCTCATCGCCGGCGTGGGCCGTGCCAGGATCGGGGCGGGGTCGAGCGGCGACAATGGGGTCCTCTGGGTGGAGGCCGAGGAGGTCGAACCGCTCACCGACACCACCGATCCCGTCATCATCGAGAAGATGGCCGAGTTCCGCGCCGTCGTCGCCGAGATCATGCAGCTACGGGGCATCGGGCCCGTCGCCGAGCGCATCCTCGACGTCGACGACCCGGGGCAGCTCGCCGACCTCGTCGTCTACGCCCCCGAGCTCAGCCTTGAACAGAAGATCGAGGTCCTGGAGACCATCGACGTGGCCGAGCGGCTCGACAAGGTCCTCGGATGGATGGACCAGACCTTGGCCGAGATGCAGCTACGCACCAAGATCCGCCAGGACGCCGCCGGCCGCATCGACAAGAGCCAGCGCGAGTACCTGCTCCGCCAGCAGCTCGAGTCGATCCGCAACGAGCTGGGCGAGGGCAGCGACGACGTCGCCGGCGAGTACCGCACCAAGCTGGCCGAGGCCGAGCTCCCCGACAAGGTGCACGAGGCGGTGAGGCGAGAGATCGACCGGCTCGAGCGCATGTCCGAGCAGAGTCCAGAGCACAGCTGGGTGCGCACCTGGCTCGACACCATCTTCGAGATCCCGTGGAGCAGCCACACCGACGACAACCTCGACCTGGTCAACGCCAGGACGGTGCTCGACGCCGACCACACGGGGCTCGACGACGTCAAGGATCGCATCGTCGAGCACCTCGCGGTGCGCAAGCTGCGCGCCGAGCGGGGGCTGACCGCCTCCGAGGAGGGCAGGCGGGGCGGGGTCATCCTGCTCCTGGTTGGCCCTCCCGGCGTCGGCAAGACCTCACTGGGCGAGTCGGTGGCCCGCGCCCTTGGCCGTACCTTCGTGAGGGTCGCCCTCGGCGGGATCCGGGACGAGGCGGAGATCCGCGGCCACAGACGCACCTACGTCGGGGCCAGGCCGGGCCGGGTGGCCCGTGCCCTGATCGACGCCGGTTCGATGAACCCGGTGTTCCTGCTCGACGAGATGGACAAGGTCGGGGCCGACTGGCGGGGAGATCCGTCGTCCGCCCTGCTCGAGGTCCTCGATCCCGCCCAGAACCACACCTTCCGCGACCACTACCTGGAGGTCGACCTCGACCTGTCCGACGTGATCTTCGTGGCGACGGCCAACATGCTCGACACCATCCCGGCGCCGCTGCTCGACCGCACCGAGATGATCAGGCTCGACGGCTACACCGACCGTGAGAAGCTGGCCATCGCCCGCCAGCACCTGCTCGATCGCCAGATCGAGCGGGCCGGGCTCAACCAGGACGAGCTGGTCATCAGCGACGCGGCGCTGGCCGCCGTCATCGACGGCTACACCAAGGAGGCCGGGGTGCGCAGCCTGGAGCGCCAGCTGGGCAAGCTGGTGCGCAAGGTGGTCACCCGAATCGCCGCCGACGGGGCGGCGGCACCGGTCGAGATCGGGCCGGACGACCTGTACGACCTGCTCGGGCATCCGCCGGTCCACCACGATGACGCCGCCGACCGCACCCAGGTCCCCGGTGTCGCCACCGGGCTGGCCGTGACCGGAGCCGGTGGCGACGTCCTGTTCATCGAGGCCACCGCCATGGATGGGGAGCCTGGCCTCAACCTGACCGGTCAGCTCGGCGAGGTCATGAAGGAGTCGGCCCAGATCGCCCTGTCCTTTGTGCGGTCGCACGCCTCCGAGCTGGGGATCGACCCCAGCCTGTTCGAGCGAAGGTTCCACCTCCACGTCCCCGCCGGGGCCATCCCCAAGGACGGGCCCTCGGCCGGGATCGCCATGACCACGGCGCTGGTGAGCCTGCTCACCGGGCGCAAGGTGAAGGACTCGGTGGGGATGACCGGCGAGGTCACCCTCCAGGGCCGGGTGCTCCCCATCGGCGGGGTGAAGCAGAAGCTGCTCGCCGCCCACCGGGCGGGGTTGACCCGGGTGATCCTGCCCGCCAGGAACGCCAACGATCTCGACGACCTCCCCGAGGATGTCCGCGCCGAGCTGGAGATCGACGTGCTCGACGACGTGCGCCAGGTGCTGGAGATCGCCCTCGAGCCGGCGGGTGCACTCGACCAGGCGCAGAGCGCCGCCTGACACCTCTCCAGCCGATCTGGCGAGCGTCTCGCTCGAACCTGAGGTTCCTGCATGTCGCCACGACACGCGATCCGCTGATGTTCGGGGGAGACCACCAACCTAAGGTCGTGACGTGTCGTCATGACACGCGATCCGCTGATGTTCGGCGAGCATCGCCCTCCTGCCCGGGCCACCTTTTGGCAGTCTTCTAGGCCTGAAGCCGGTGAGCAAGGTCTTCCCAGCCGTTGACGGCGTAGCCGTCGACGCTGGGCGCCGTGTGCCGCGGCTGGACGCCCTCGCCGGTGGCGCAGCGGGCCGCCACCCATGGCACCCCATCGCGCTTGCCCACCACACCCCGGAACCGCCGCCACCCGAAACGCCCCCGGGCAGGGCCCAACTCGACCGGGACCCAGGTGGAACCGTCGACGCTGAGGTCGACGGACTCGATTGCCCCGCCGTCACCGAAGGCGACCCCGGACACGGCCCAGCCTTCGTCCAGCGGCGCCGCCTCGAGGATCATCGCCACCGGCTTCATCGCCCACACGGAGGGGTGCAGGGGCGACGGCTCCTCCCCGGGCGGCACCATCCGGTATCGCACCGCCTGGATGCTGGCATCGGTCTCGGTGTCGGTGAGGGCGAGGCGGCGAACCCACTTCACGCTGTTCACCGCGTAGTAGCCGGGCATCACCAACCGAACCGGGCCGCCATGGACTTCTGGGATGGGCTCGCCGTTGAGCCGGTCGGCCACGATGGCATCGGCCATGGCGGCTGCCAGAGGAACCGAGCGCTCCACCCGGGCCGGATCGTCGGCGGTGCCGTCCCCGCCGAGGGTGGTGAGAAATGTGGGGTCGCCCGCAGGCCCCCCGCAGGCGGCGACCACATCGGCCACCCGGACTCCTGACCAGTCGACACAGGCCATCCCACCCAGGTCCCACTGCACACCCGGAGCGGTCTCGGGGAGCCGGCGGCGGCCGTTGCCGGCGCATTGCAGCACTGCGGTGAGCTCCACGCCGGGCAGCGGCCCGAAGATCTCGGAGAGGGCGAGGATCCCGGGCCGGGTGGTACCGGCAATCTCGATCGTCCAGGGTCCCTGGCCGTCGACCGCGCCGCGGTTGTTGCGGATGTAGACGGCGTCGAGGGGGGTCGGGTCGCACCGGAGTGCCGACGGGAGGGTCTCCACGGTGAGCGGGTCGGTCCCCAGCGACCGGGTGAGGTCTGCGTTCTTGGTCACGGGCCGATTCTCCCCGGGTTGCGGCGGTGCGGCTCGGCCCGAGGTTACGGGTCCCGGCGCCGCCGAGCGGCGGTCACCTGGTGGGGGCCACCATTCGAGCCGACCCGTCGCCACCACCACCCGGGCAACGGGGTGGGGGCAGTTCCTCCCCGGTCGGCCCCCGAAGCCAGCAGCCGGCCCCACCGTGCGTCGGCCGAGCCGGTACGGCCAGGAAAAGGGACCGGGCCGGTACCTGGCCCACGAGGCTAGGTCCGGCCCGGTCCACCAGCTCCCTGCGGGGTCGGGGCTGGAGGATTGGCGAAGGGACGGTCAGTCCTTCTCTTCGATCTCGATCTCAGGGGCGCCGCTGCTGGTCTCGTCCGCCCGGAACTCCGAGTCGTGCTCGTCGCTCTCGAACTCGACCTCGACCCGGTCGGGTCCGCTCTCCTTGACCTCGATGGAGAACCCTGGGTTGGGGGCGGCGCTGACCAGCTCGACGATGCCGGGGCCGTAGGCGATGGTGACCCAGCCGCCGACCAGGTTGTAGGTGGCGGTGGCGGTGGCCACGGGTGCCGGTGCCTTCGTGGTGGAGGTCGATGTCCCGCCCGACGAGGACGAGGTCACGGATCCGCCGTTTGTAGACGAGGTGACCGTGCCGCCGTTGGATGACGAGGTCACCGACCCCCCGTTGGAGGACGAGGTCACCGACCCCCCGTTGGAGGACGACGTCACCGACCCGCCGTTCGAGGACGACGTGGCCGAGGAGCCGGACGATGAGCTGGTGGCGGCCGTAGCAGCAGGCGGCTGGTCGACCACCTGGTCGGCGACGCTGCGCACCGCAGCTACGGCGATGCCGGTGGCCGCGATCGTGGCAACGACCCATGCGATGATCATTCCGGTTCGGCGGATCATGGTTCCATTCCTTTGCGAGGCATGACCCAATGATGCGGGACCCATCGCTAAGCCGGCGCTAAGCCGGCCCCAAGCCTGGCCCGTCGCCGCCGAGACGTGCCCGCCGCCCCCGCACCCGGCGGTATCGTGCTCGGCATGGTCTCGGTGCTCCTCATCGAGGATGACCAGCGGATCCGCCAGTCGCTGGCGACGGCGCTGGCCGATCTCGGCTACGACGTTCGCTCGACCTCTACCGGGATCGCCGGTGTCGAGGAGGCGGTGACCTCCGCCCCCGATGTCGTCGTGCTCGACCTGGGGCTGCCCGACGTCGGCGGGGACGAGATCCTCAAGATGATCCGCTCGGTATCGGGGGTGCCGGTCATCGTGGCCACCGCCCAGGACGACGAGGTCGGGATCGTCCGGGTGTTCGACTCCGGGGCGGACGACTACGTGATCAAGCCGTTCTCCTCCGATCACCTCGCCGCCAGGATCAGGGCGGTGCTCCGGCGCTCCAGCGGTGATGGTGTGGATACCGAGATCAGGATCGCCGACCTGGTTGTCGACCTGGCGGCGCGCGAGGCGGTCCTCGGCGGCAGGTCGCTCGGTCTCACCGGTAAGGAGTTCGACCTGTTGTCGTACCTCGCCGCCCGACCCGGCATGATGATCCCCAAGCGCGAGCTGATGGCGGAGATCTGGCGCCAGCCGTACGGCGGCGCCGACAAGACCGTCGACGTCCATCTCTCCTGGCTGCGGCGCAAGCTGGGCGAGAGCGCCTCCGAGCCCCGTTTCATCCACACCAGGCGGGGGGTCGGGGTCAAGCTGGTCGATCCTTCGGCGTGAGGCTCCGTCTGATGGCCGTGGCGGTGGCGGTGGCGTCGCTGACAGTCATCGCCTTCGTCGTTCCCCTCGCCTTCCTCACCCACGAGCTGGCCAACGACCGCGCCCTGACCAGGGCGGAGCGGGACGCCCAGCTGATCAGTGTGCAGCTCGCCGCCGCCGGGGGGCAGCCGTCGACGCTGGCGAGCATCGTCGGGGATGGGACCATCAACGGCAACGAGCTGACCCTGGTGCTCGCTGACGGCACCACCGTCGGCTCGCCGCTGCGCCCGGGCGAGGTGGTCGAGCCCTCGCAGGTCACCGCGGCGGGGCGGGTCGCCGTCGCCGGTGGTGTTGTGGTGTACGCGCCGGCGGTGGCCGCCGACGGCGGGATGCAAGTGGTCCGCATCTTCGTGGCCGAGGCGGAGCTCGACCGGGGGGTGCGGACCGCCTTCGTGGTGCTCGGGCTGCTCGGGCTCGGGCTGATCGTGATCTCGGTTGCCTTTGCCGACCGGCTGGCGCGCAGCTTCGTCCGGCCCATCGAGGAGCTGTCCCAGGCGGCGAGCAACCTTGGCGCCGGCGATCTGGCCACCAGGGTCGAGCCGGCGGGACCCCCCGAGATCCGGGAGGTCGGCAGCCAGTTCAACCACCTGGCGGAGCGGGTGGCCCGGCTGCTCGAGGCGGAGCGGGAGACGGCGGCGGATCTGTCCCACCGGCTGCGCACCCCGATGGCGGCGCTGCGGCTCGATGCCGAACGGCTGGAGAGCGGCGAGCCCAGGGAGCGGGTCCTCGACGACCTGTCGGAGATGGAGCGGGTGGTCGACTACGTGATCCGCGAGGTGCGCAGGCCCGGCCGCAGCGTCGAGGCGGCGGGCACCGATCTGCGCCTGGTGGTCGACACCCGAGCCGGTTTCTGGGAGGCGCTGGCCGACGAGCAGCACCGCACCACCACCACCGTGCTCCCCGAGGGCGACCCGCCGCTGGTGAGGATCGCTGCCGAGGATCTCGAGGTGGCCATCGACGCCCTGATCGGCAACGTCTTTGCCCACACCCCCGAGGGAACCGGCTACACGGTGGCCTGTTCGCACGGGGACGGGGTTGCCGGGGTGATCGTCGACGACGCCGGTCCCGGTTTCGGTTCGGAGGCGCTGGTGCGGGGCCACAGCGGCGGGGGCTCGACCGGGCTCGGGCTCGACATCGCCCGCAGGATCGCAGAATCCAGCGGGGGCTCGCTCTCCATCGGAGCGAGCCCCCTGGGCGGCGCCCGGGTCGTCCTCGAGGTGCCGGTGGCCATCGCCGGCTGACGGCTGGGATCCGGTCGACGGCTGGGATTCGGTCGACGCCGTGGTGGTCATCACGGCCCGCGCCCGTGACAATACCGCAGGTCCGCCGACTCGGAGTGGTTTCCCGCCCGCCCCCTTGGGGGATAACATGAGGCGGTCCCGAAGAAGGAAGGCCGACCATGACTCGATCCACCGGTATGGGCTTCATGGCGTTCGCCATCATCCTGGTTATTGCCGGCGCCATCATGGCGTACGCCGTCACCGTGACAACAGAGGGCTTCAACATCAACACAATCGGTCTGATCCTGCTGTTCGCGGGGATCGCGGCGTTCGTGGTGAGCCTGTTCGTGGTGTTCATGGGAGGCTCCCGGCGAACGACGGTCCGGGAGGACGTGCGGACAATCCCCGGGGGCCAGCAGCGGATCGTCGAGCAGGAAGACAATCTGGGCCCGGACGCCTAACCCGGACCACGGGCCTCACCAGTCGCCGCCACACCACGCTCCCTGCCGAGGTGAGGCTGCCTCGTCGTCCCCGACCTCCAGCGCGAGGGGTTGTTACCATTCCGGGCGGCGTGCCGGAGTTCACGTAGCGGCCGCACCTGGTGGCCGTTACCGGGCGGCAAGGTGCTAAGCTCCCCCGGCGGCCTGGTAGGACATCGATGGAGACGGCGGGGGATGACTGGGTTCGCCCAATCGGGGAAGGTGTCCGGTGGAACGGGTTGCTGACCGCATCCCGGTGACGGTCCAGTGTCCCGGGGCGGACCCTGTCGCCAACCGGTACGTGTCGGTGGTGATCCCCACCCACAACCGCCCGGGGACGGTGGCGGGGGCGGTTGCCTCGGTGCTCGCCCAGGACATACCGGTCGAGGTGATCGTGGTCGACGACGCCTCGCATCCACCCGTTGCCGATCTCCCCATCATGGCGGACGAGAGGATCAGGCTGATCCGGAACGAGACCGCCATGGGGCCGTCGAGGGCGCGCAACCAAGGCTTGGTGGCGGCGACCGGTGCCTTCGTCGCCTTTCTCGACGACGACGACCAATGGCTCCCCGGAAAGCTGAGCCGCTGCCTCGGCATCCTCGACGACGCCGGGGTCGAGGTCGTCACCCACCGCACCGTGTTCGACCGGCGCCAGATCAACCGGCCTTCCTCGGTGCGGATCGAGGCCGATCCCCTGACCCGGTTCGGGCTCGACCAGACACCGCACCTCGACGGGCTGGTGGTCGGCGCCTGGCTGGCAAAGGAGGTCGGGTTCGACGAGTCCTTCGACGCCGCCCAGGACGTCGATTTCGTCATCGAGCTGGCGCGGCGTTCTCCGTTCGCCATGGTCGATGACGCCCTGGCCCTACGCGGCCCCGACAGCGGCGGAACGGCGGTGGGGCTGGATCGTAGGATCTCTGGACGGCAGCTCCTCCGCACCAAGCACGCAGACGTCCTCTACCGGGATCCCGCCAGCCGCGCCTTCTACCACGTCCGCCTCGGGCACCTCTACCGCCGTTCGGGGGACCGGCCCCGCGCCCTCGCCTCGTTCGCCACCGCCATCCGCCAGGCGCCGGGTCAGGTGCAGGCGTGGCGGGGCATCGTGCTCACCTTCCTCCCTCCCGGCGCCGCCAACCGGTTGAGCATCCTGCGGCGGACACGCCCCCGCAGGTGAGCACCCCCCGGCTGACGATCGGGATGCCGGTGCGCAACGGCGCCAACTTCATCCGACCCGCCCTCGACTCGCTGCTGGCCCAGACCTACCGAGACTTCGTCATCCTGGTCTCGGACAACGCCTCGACGGACGACACGGTTGCCATCGTCGAGGAGTACATGGCCCGCCACCCGATGATCGGTCTCCAGCGGCACCCCACCAACCTCGGCGCCCACCGCAACTACAACTCGGTGGTCACCAACAGCACCGGCGAGCTGTTCAAGTGGATGGCCCACGACGACATGATCGCCCCCACGTTCCTCGCCAAATGCATCGCCCGGCTCGACGCCGATCCCGGGGCGTCCCTGGCCTTCGCCAACTCGGCCCAGGTCGACGAGAACGGCGACATCATCGCCGACCTCAGCACCAACCAGACGTACGAGGACTGGTCGTCGTACCGGCGGCTCCGCACCTACGTATCCGATCGGACCAAGATCCCCCAGGTGTTCGGGGTGATGCGGCGCACGGTGCTCGAGGCGACCCCGCTGCTGGGCAGCTACCCGAAGTCGGACACGGTGCTGATGTACGAGATGGCCATGCGGGGCCGGTTCGCCCTGGTCGAGGAGCCGCTCCTCCTCAACAGGGACCATCCCGCTCGGCAGGGCAGGCTGGCGCTGCGGGAGCGGACCCGGTGGTACCACCCCGAGCGGGACATGCCCCTGCTCCCCCGGTGGAACCAGCTCGGCGGCTTCCTCGCCGCCGTGGTGCGGGTGCCGATGCCCGCAGGCGACAAGGTGCGCAGCCTCGGCTTCGCCCTCTGGTGGGGGATCCGTCACGGAGGCGAGCTCGCCGCCGATCTCGTCTTCGGTCTGCGCCACGCCCTCCGGCGGCGTCGATAGGATCCGACGCCATGACCGCCGACGACCGGCAGGGCAGGCTGCCGACCTTCGTGATCGTCGGCGCCATGCGCTGCGGCACCACATCGCTCAACGGATACCTGCGACAGCATCCGCAGGTGGCGATGTCGTCCACCAAGGAGATCCACTTCTTCGATCGCGAGTTCGAGCGGGGTCTCGCCTGGTACCGGGACCACTTCACCACCGACCCCGCTCCCCGAGCCGTCGGCGAGGCGACACCCCACTACCTGTTCGACGAGGCGGCGCCGGCCCGCATCGCCGCCACGCTCCCCGGTGCCGGTCTGATCATCCTGCTCCGCAACCCGATCGACAGGGCCTACTCGCACTACTGGCACGACCGGTCGCGGGCCAAGATCGCCATCCCGTTCTCCGCCGCGGTCGACGCAGAGCTGTCCGGCCAGGGGCACACCTACGTGGCCAGGAGTCGCTACCGCGAGCAGATCGAGCGGCTGTTCGGGGTGGTCGACCGTGACAAGGTGCTGGTGGAGACCTTCGAGGACCTGACCGCCCGTCCCGCCGAGACCTTCGCCTCGGTGTGCCGGTTCATCGGCGTCGACGACGGGTTCCGGCCCGACATCCTCGGCGAGACGATCAACGCCTATACCGAGTTCCGGTCGCCGCAGGTGCGGGAGCTGTCCAAGCGACTCCCCCGCCTGTTGCGCCGGGCGGTGGGGCGGCTCAACCAGCGCACCATGCACGGGTACCCGCCGATGGACCCGGAAACGCGGCGGCGGCTCGCCGGGGTGTTCACCGGGGCGAACGCAGGGCTCGACGAGCTGGTCGGACGCAGCCTCCCCGCCTGGGACTGACCCGAGGAAAGGGGCGGGACGAGGAGCGGAAACCGAGGTCAGGCCCGGGCCAGCGCCTGCTCCAGCGCCCGTGCCACGTACACCGTTGCCAGGTGCCGCTTGTAGTCCTCGGACCCGTACAGATCCTCGAGCACGGTGACCCCTTCGACGGCCCGGGCGGCGGCGGCGGCGATGGCCTCCGGCGAGCCGTCGGTGCCGATGATGGCCTCGGTGGACCCGGCCGCCAGCGACGGCGCCGTGCCCACCCCGGTCAGCCCGATCCGGGCATCGCCGATGGTCCCGTTGTCGCGCCGCACCCAGGCGGCCGCCCCGGCGACGGCGTAGTCGGAGTGACCACCCCGCCGCCCCAACTTGTCGTATGCCGAGCCGCCGCCGCCCTTGGGGATGCGCACCTCGACCAGGATCTCGTTGGGGGCGAGCGCCGAGGTGAGGGTGTCCACGAAGAAGTCGGCGGACGGGATCTCCCGCTCGCCGCCTGACGACCGTGCCACCATGGTGGCCCCGCAGGCGATGGCGCCCGCAGGCTGATCGGCGGCGGTGTCGGCATGGGCCAGGGATCCGCAGGTGGTCCCCCGGTTGCGCACCTGGACGTCACCGGTCCACGAGGCCGCCTGGGCCAGGGCGGTGGCGTGCTCGGTGGTGAGCGGGTGCACCGCCGTCGTCCCATGGGTGACCCCGGCGCCGATGGCAATGTGGTCGCCCCGGTCCTCGATCTGGTCGAGCCCGGGGATGCGGCCGATGTCGACCAGGGTGCCCGGGGAGAGCAGCCGCAGCTTCATCAGCCCGAGCAGGCTCATCCCGCCCGACAGCACCTTGGCGTCTTCGGTCTGGTCGAGCACGGCCAGCGCCTCGTCCAGTGTCTTTGGAGCGACGTACTCGAACGGTCTCGGATACATGGGTCAGCTCCTCGCTTCCTGGATGGCCTGCCACACCTTGCGGGGGCGGAGCGGCATGTCGATGTGTCTCACCCCGAGCGGGGCCAGGGCGTCGACCACGGCGTTGACGATGGTCTGCGCCGAGCCGATGGTGCCCGCCTCGCCGACGCCCTTCACCCCCATCGGGTTGACGTCGGTCGGTGTCGTGGTGTGCCCCAGCTCGAAGCTGGGGAGGTCCGCCGCCGTCGGGATCGGGTAGTCGATCAGGGTGCCGGTGAGCAGGTTGCCCGCCTCGTCGTACAGCGCCTCCTCGAACAGAGCCTGACCGACACCTTGGGCGATGCCCCCGTGGACCTGGCCGGCGACGATCATCGGGTTGATGAGGTTGCCGCAGTCGTCCATGGTGATGTAGCGGAGCAGGTCGACGTTGCCGGTTTCCGGATCGACCTCGACCACGGCGATGTGCGACCCGAACGGCCAGGTGGCGTTGGACGGGTTGAACACGACCGATGCCTCCAGGCCGCCCTCCATCCCCTCGGGGAGCTTGTGCGGCATGTAGGCGATGTTGGCGATCTCGGCCCAGGTCACCGAGCTGTCGGGCGAGCCGGCGACATGGGCGCCACCATTGGCGAACACCACGTCGTCCTCGCTGGCCTCGAGCAGATGGGCCGCCATCTTGGCCGCCTTCTGCCGTACCCGATCGGACGCCTCGTAGGTGGCGGTTCCGTCGACCGCAGCCGACCGCGACCCGAAGGTGCCGACGCCCATGGGCGAGTCGCCGGTGTCCCCGTGGCGCACCTTGACGTGCTCCACCGGGATGGCGAGCCGGTCGCTGACGATCTGCGCCCAGGTGGTCTCGTGACCCTGGCCGCTGGGCCCGGTCCCGATCTGCACCGTCGCCGTCCCGTCCGGGTTGACCCTGACCAGCCCCGAACCGCTGAACGAGGAGGGCAGTCCGTATTCGGACCACGAGAACCCGAGCTCGGCCAGCCCGGCGGGTGCGAAACCGCACACCTCGACGTAGGTGGCGAGCCCGACCCCGAGGTAACGGCCCTCGGCCCGAGCCCGGTCCCGCTCGGCCAGCAGACCGGTGTAGTCGGCGGCGGCGAGCAGGGCATCGAGGTTGGTGGCGTAGTCGCCGGTATCCATGGCAAACCCCACCGGCGACACTGCCCCGGGGAACTGGTCGTTGGGGATGTAGTTCTTCCTACGCACCTCGGCCGGGTCCATCCCGATCTCGCGGGCGAACATGTCGATGATGCGCTCGAGGTAGTAGGCCGCCTCGGGACGGCCCGCCCCCCGGTAGGCGTCGGTGGTGTTGGTGTGGGTGGTGACGCAGTCGACCTTCCAGTACGTCGGCATCTTGTACTGGCCCGAACCCACGAAGAGCCCGAGGAAGGGGATGGCGACGGTGAAGTTCTGGGTGTACGCACCCATGTCGGCGATGCCCTCGAGCTGGTAGCCGATGATCTCGCCGTCACGGGTGCCGACCACGGTGGCGGTGCCGATCCAGCCCCGACCCTGGATAGTCGAGTTAGCCGCCTCGCGACGGGTCTCGGTCCAGCGCACCGGCCTTCCCAGCTGCATCGATGCCCACGACACCAGCACCTCGTCGTTGTAGACGTTGAGCTTGCAGCCGAAGCCGCCCCCCACCTCGGGGGCGACCACCCGCACCTGGTTGGAGAGCAGCCCGAGCGTCTTGCCGAGGGCTCCGGCCAGGGCGTGGGGAATCTGCGACGAGCTGAACACGGTCAGTGCCCCGTAACCCTTGTTGTAGTCGGCGACCACCGCCCGCGGCTCGATCGCCACCGGGATCAGCCGCTGGTTCACCATCTCCTGGCTGACCGTGACCGTGTCATCGCGTTCCTTGGCGGCGTCGATGTCTGCCTTGACCTGCTGCTGCGCCTCGGGCTCGGCGCCGAACGGCCCCACCCAGCTGATCAGCAGGTTGGAGTCGAGCGAGTCGTGGACCTTCATCCGGTCGGACAGGGCGTCCTTGAGGTCGATCACCGCCTCCAGCGGGTCGTAGTCGACGATGACCGCATCGGCGGCATCCTGGGCCAGGTAACGGTTGTCTGCCACCACCATTGCCACCGCCTCGCCGACATGGTTCACCATCCCGTCTGCGAGCAGCGGCCGAAGGGCGCCAACCGGCACCTGGGCCAGCAGCAGCCCGAGATGGCGCACGTCCTCGATGGTGTACACGGCATGCACCCCACGCATAGCCTTGGCGGCATCGGTGTCGATCGAGTTGATCCGGGCGTGGGCGAAGGGGCTGCGGGTGAAGGCGACGGAGACCTCGCCGGTGCGCTTGATGTCATCGGTGAACTTGCCGTACCCCTGGATGAGCGCAGGGTCTTCCTTGCGCCTGACGACGCCGCCGAGTGCGCTGGTCGTCGTGGTCGGGCCCATGGTGGTGGTCATGCTCCCTCACCTTCCCAATCGGCCGGGGCCGGCTCTTCGCCCCGCATCCGGGCCCCGGCGTACTGCACCGCCTTGACGATGTTGTGGTAGCCGGTGCACCGGCACAGGTTGCCGTCGAGACCGTGGCGGATGGTGTCCTCGTCGGGGTTGTCGTCCTGAGCGAGCAGGTACACCGATTGCATGATCATGCCCGGCGTGCAGAACCCGCACTGGAGACCGTGCCGCTCCCAGAACCCCTCCTGCACCGGGTGCAGCTCGCCGTTGCTGGCCAGCCCCTCGATGGTGGTGACCTCGGTGCCGTCCGCCTGGACGGTCAGCATGGTGCACGCCTTGGTGGAGACGCCGTTGACGTGGACCGTGCAGGCGCCGCAGTAACCGGTGTCGCACCCCACGTGGGTCCCGGTGAGACCGAGGGTCTCCCTCAGGAAATGGACCAGGAGGGTCCGGGGCTCGACGTCCCCGGACACCGCCTTGCCGTTGACCGACATAGACACTTGCATCGGCGAACCTCCCTGGGGACACCCTGATCGCAAGCTAGCAAACGGGGCGGCGTCTTGCCCGGGGAACCGGCCCCTCGATCGGATGTTCCGGCCCGGGTCAGTCCTTCGGCTTGCGTCCGAGCAGCCCCTTGAAGAAGCCGGTGACGGTTGAAAGCAGGCTGGAGAAGAACAGGCTGAGGCCCTTGACCTCGGGGGCGGCGACGGCGGCGGCCTGGTGCGGGTTCGCCGCCGCCAGCTTGGCGTCGAGACACTTGACGAACTCGGCGATGAGCCGGTTGGACATCTCCTTGATCAGCCCGGTGCGGCCGAACTGGGCCGCCGCACCCGACAGGATCACCTCGGCGTCGACGTTGATCCTGGTCCCGATCTCGATGGGCTCGACGCGGTATTGCATCTTCACCTGGCCCATGCTCCCGCCCCGGCGGTCGGCGCCCTTGCCGGAGACCGCCCCGGTGCGGGCGGCGGCATCGCTGGTGACGGTGGCCTCGCCCTCGAAGTTGGCGGTCATCGGGCCCAGCTTGGTGGAGACCTTGCCGGCGTACACCCCGTCGCCCTTGTCCTCGGTCAGCTCGGCGCCGGGGAGGCAGCGGGCCAGCTCGGGTACGTTCGAGAACAGCTCCCAGACCTGGGAGACGGGACGGGCGACCTCGATGACCTCGTTGATCTTCACGGGTGCGGCTCCTTGTGGCGGGCTGGGGCGATGCTACCGGCGGGACGCAGCCCCAGCCGGAGGCGCCGGGATGGTCCGTTAGCCTGACCGCCGTGAGGGCCTTCGTCGATCGGACCATCGATCGGGCGCGCTCCGAGGGACGGCTGGCCTTCGGCCGACTCACCGCCTCGGGGCGGCCCCTGCCCGACTTCGTGGTCATCGGCGTGCAGCGGGCGGGCACCACCAGCCTCTACCGCGACCTGAAGCAGCACCCCCAGGTCATGGGCGCCGCCACCAAGGAGGTCCATTACTTCGACTACAACCACGCCAAGGGTCTGGGCTGGTACCGGGCCCATTTCCCCCACCGCCGCACCCTGGCCCGGCATCCGGGAGCGCCGCCGGTCACCGGAGAGGCCACCCCCAACTACCTCTTTCACCCCCACGCCCCCTGGTGGGTTCGGTCCGAGCTCCCCGCGGCGCGGCTGATCGTGGTGCTGCGCGACCCGGTGCGGCGCGCCTACTCGCACTGGCAGCTCAACCGCAGGATCGGGCTCGAGGACCTGAGCTTCGAGGAGGCGATCGACCGGGAGGAGGACCGGATCGCCCCGGACCGTAGACGGCTGGAGACCGAACCCGAGTACCCCGCATACGACCTGTTCCGCTTCTCGTACGCGGCGAGGGGCACCTACGCCGGCCAGCTCGAGCGATGGTTCGCCGCCATCCCCCGTTCCCGTTTCCTGGTGGTGCGCAGCGAGGACCTCGACCGGGCCCCGGACCGGACCTTCGCCAGGGTCACCGACTTCATCGGGGTGGAGCGATGGCGTCCCCCCGAGTACAGCCATGCCCATGGCAGCACCGGAACCGCCATCCCCGAGTTGACCAGACGACGCCTCGAGCGGTTCTTCGAGCCGCACCGGCGGCGACTCGACGATCTGCTCGAAGACGGCGAACCTTAGGTCCTGACGTGTCGCCACGACACGCGATCCGCTCAAGTTCATCGGTCGTATGGTAGAATCTGGCGTTTCGTGGGATCGCGGAAGCCTCGGAACTCCGAGCCACTGCGACTCTGGCCGGCCGCTCTGCTCGAGATCGCTGACCGTGGGCCGTCGGCGGCGGGTAGCCTCGCCACCTCCCCGGAGACGGTTCCCGATGCCCCACCAGTCCCCCTCCAAAGCCGGCCCGGAGCACACCCCCTCGGGGCGGACCGCCTTCCTCGACGGTCTGGGTGACGTCGCCCCGCTCAACATCGGGACCGTCCCCTTCGGGCTCATCGTCGGGGTAGCCGCCGCTTCGTCGCGGATGGGGGCGCTTGCCGGGTGGTCGACCTCGCCGATCATCTTCGGCGGATCGGCCCAGGTGGTCACCATCGACCTGCACAACGCCGGTGCCGCCGCCCTGGTGGTGATCGCCACCGCCCTGATCGTCAACGCCCGCCACGTCATGTACTCGGCTGTGCTCGCCGCCCACTTTCGGCCCTTCCCCACGATGTGGAAGTACGGGCTCAGCTACCTGATGACCGACCAGATCTTCGCCACCGCGGTGACCCGTTGGGAAGGGGTCGTCGACCCGTTCTACAAGCGATGGTACTTCCTGGGCGGTGCGCTCGGGCTGTGGGTCCCCTGGCAGATCGCCACCATCGTCGGCGTGCTCCTCGGCGCCCAGGTGCCCGATGCCTGGTCGCTCGACTTCGCCATCCCCATGGTGTTCCTGGTGCTGCTCATCCTGGCGGTGCAGGACCGACCCGGGATGGTGGCGGCAATCGTCGGCGGCGCCGCCGCCCTCATCGGGGGCGACATCCCGTACAACCTCGGGTTGGTGGTGGCGACGGGGTGCGGGATCGTGGCCGGGCTGATCGCAGAGCGGTGGGGACGATGAGCGCCTGGCTCATCATCGTGATTATCGGGGTGGGGACGTTCCTGTTCCGGATCTCGTTCATCGCCATGTTCGCCAAGAGGGATGTCCCCGCCTGGCTGGGGCCGCCCCTGCGCTACGTGGCGCCTGCGGTGATGGCGGCGCTGGTGACCCCGGGGGTGCTCGCTCCCGATGGTGCGATCGACCCGACCACGGGAAACCCGCGGTTCTTCGCAGGGCTGGTGGCGCTGGTGGTGGCGGTCGTCACCCGATCGGTGGTGTGGACCGTGGTGGCAGGCCTCGGCTCGCTGTGGCTGTTCCAGGCCTGGTTCTGACCGAGCCGCCGTCCTTTAGGCCCTACATTTCGCCCCGACACGCGACCCATGAGGTTCGAGGAGCGGCGGCCGGTGGTGGCGAACCTTAGGTTCCTACGTGTCGCCACGACACGCGATCCGCTGAAGTTTCGTAGTTGCGTCCCCTCTGGCAAGGCGATCTTGGTAGAACCTGCCTGGTCACCGGGTCGGCGAACGCGACTGCCTTCTTGAAACTGTCGCTGGGTCGCCGGATGATGTGTCCATGTACACCGAAGCCGATCAACGACTGTCAGAGCTCGCCGCCCGCCAGCGGGGACTCGTCCTCCGCTCCCAGGCACTGGCACTCGGGCTGACCGCCACCATGCTCCACGGAAGACTCGGTTCAGGAGCGCTGGTCCGGGCGAGACCCGGGGTGTACCTACTGCCCGGCCATCCCTTCACCCGCATCGCCCTTCTGCAGGCGGCAACCGAAGCGCTCACCGCGGTGGTGTCGCACGAGTCCGCCGCCGAGACCCACGAGCTGCCATACGCCACCCGAGGGTTGGTGGTGGTCACCGTCCCGATCCGAGCGACCCACACCTACCCCGACGTCACCGTGCATCAGTCGACGGACCTCCTCCTCCACCACATCGAGGAGGCCGACGGGCTGCGGGTGACCACGGTGCCTCGCACCATCTTCGACCTGGCGTCCCGATTGCGACGCCGGAGGCTCCGAATGCTGATCGAGCAAGCGGTGATCGAGCGACGATGCTCGTGGGACGACCTCGTTGAGATCGGTGGGGAGCTAATCCGCCGGGGCAGACCAGGGTCGAGGTCGTTCCGGTCGGTCATGAACGAGATCGGACCAGGTCTCGCCCGCGCCGAGAGCGTGCTCGAGATGCTTGCGGTGACGCTCCTGGCCGACACCGGGCTGCCCTCGCCGGTCCAGCAGTACCCCTTCCCGTGGCGCGAGGTCCGCGAGGGTCGGGTCGACCTGGCCTATCCGGAGAAGCGGATGATCATCGAGCTCGACGGGCGGCGCTGGCACAGTCGCACCGAGAGCCTCGATGGCGACCATCAGCGAGACCGCACCGCCCAGTTGGCGGGGTGGAGGGTGTTCCGCTTCACATGGCACCAGCTCGAGAGCAACCCGCACGACTTCATCGCCACCGTCACCGAGGCCCTCGCCAAGCCGGCCGCTTCCTAGCCCATACTGGGTGGCGCCTGCTCCCCGGCGTCAACGGGCGCCACATCGGAACATCAGCGGATTGCCCTCCACCACGACAAGTCATCCCCGGAACGTCCACCCGGTCGAACGACGGCCCTCCAACATCAGCGGATTGCGTGTCACCACGACACCCCAGGACCTAAGGTTCCGGGATTTTCCTCCTCGGGCGCGGTCAAGCGTCCTCGGGGCGTTGGGCGTGGATGCGGCCTTCGATGCCCCGCAGCGACAGACCGGTCCCGGCGCCGTAGCGGACCCTGACCATCTCGGCCAGGATCGAGACGGCGACCTCTGATGGCTGTTCGGCCCCGATGTCGATCCCGATGGGGGCGTGGACGCGGGCGATCTCGTCGTCGGACCACCCCTGGTCCCGCAGCCTCTCGACACGAAGACCGGCGGTACGCCTGCTCCCCAGCGCCCCGATGTACCGCACCGGCGCGGTGCGCACCGCCGGGAACACCGGGTCCTCGAAGCGGGAATCGTGGCTGAGCAGGACGACGTAGGTGCGGGCGTCGAGCTCGATGTGATCGAACACGGCGTCTGGCCAGGCGACGATCAGCTCGTCGACGCCGGGAAACCGCTCCTCGGTTGCCCACGTCTTCCTGGCATCGGCGACCAGGACCCTGAACCCCAGCTCGGGGGCGATCCGGGCCAGCGACTGGCCGACGTGCCCCGCCCCAAATATGAGGAGGCGGGGCTGGGGGGCCACGGTCTCGATGAACACCGGGCGGTCGCGGTAGGTCAGGGTGCGGTGCTGCTCGTGCCGCATCAGCTCGACGGCGTCTGCGGCCACGTCATCGGCCAGCCCGTCGGGGAGATGCCCGGCGATGACCAGCCCCTCGGCATCGAGCACCGCCTTGGCGCCGGCGTCCGGACCTTCGATGACGGTGGCGGCGGCGCCGAGCCGCTCGGTGGCGATGAGATCCGCCAGGGCGGCGGTGACCGGGCTCACCATCTCTCGATGAACACCTGGATGGTGCCGCCGCAGGTCAAACCGACCTCGAAGGCCTCCTCGTCTGCGATCCCGTAGGTGACCAGCCGGGGCTCGCCGCTGGCGAGCACCTCGGCGGCGTGGAGGGCGACGTCGTTCTCGACGCAGCCGCCGCTGACCGATCCCTCGAGGTCGCCCGCAGACGAGACCATGAACTTGGATCCCTCGGGTCGGGGCACCGATCCGATGACCCGGACCACGGTGGCGACGGCGACCTCCTTGCCCTCGTCGGTCCACCGCTGGTAGATGTCGAGGTCGTCCTTCATCGCAGCACCCCCTCACCTCTGTGGCGTGGCACCGACTCTAGGAGCCGCACCACGGTGCGCAGATCGACGACGGTGGCGGCGGGGAGGAAGTCGTCGACGTGCGGCAGGGCGGTGCGCAGCCCCCTGGTCTCGGGGGCGAACCCGGGACGGCCGGCGTGCGGGTTGAGCCAGATGACCCTGTGCACCGAGCGGGCGAACCGGGCCATCGCCCGGTCGAGCACCTCGGGGTCGCCGGTGTCCCAACCGTCGGAGATGATGAGCCCGATGGCGCCCCCGCCGGTGACCCGGCGGCTCCAGTCGCGGTTGAACTGCTCGAGCATCTCGCCGATCCTGGTCCCTCCCGACCAGTCCTTGACCGACGAGCTCACCTTGTGCAGCGCCGCCTCCGGCTCCCGCAGCCTCAGGTCGCGGGTGATGCGGGTCAGCCTGGTGGCGAACACGAACGTCTCCACCTTGGCCACCCTGCCCTGGGCGGCATGGGCGAACACCAGGAACATCTCGGTGTAGCGCTCCATCGACCCGCTGATGTCGGCGATGATCACCAGCGGGCGGCGCCGCCTGCGGCGCTGCGACATCTCGATGGGGAGCAGGTCGCCCTCGGGCCGGTGCATCGCTCCCAGCGTGCGGCGCATGTCCGGTCGAGGGCCGTCGCCCCGCTTCCAGCGGCGCGAGTACGTGTCCGCCGGCCGCCACACCATCCTGGCGATCATCTGGCGCACGTCCTCGCGCTCGTTCTCGTCGAGCGATGCGAAGTCTCGGGTGGCCAGCCGCTCGGCGTACGACCCTCCGAGGGTCTCGGCGATCTCCTCGATCTCGGTGTCCGGAGGAGGGGCGCCCCGAGGGCGAAGGACGGGGACGCTGACGTGCAGGTCACCCCCCCGCTCCGGAAGATTGCGGGTCTCGAGCACCAGGTCGTCGACCAGCGACCGGGCCGAGCCGAAGAACAGGTCGAAGGCCTTGTCGAAGACGGGTCGCTGGTTGATGCGGGTGGTCACCGCCGACCGCAGCGCCAGGTAGAGGTCGCTGCGGGAATCGAAGCCGACCACGTCGATCACGTCGGCGAGCTCGTTGGCCGTCGCCGGCCCCAGGGGCAACCCCGCCGCCCGCAGGTACCGGACGAAGTGGACCACGTTGGCGGTGATCGCCTCCGGGGACGGACCGCCGCTACCCGGTGGCCGATTCGATGATCTGATCGACACCGAGTGCCTTCACCTTGGCGATGTCCTCCTGGTACTTCAGCACGACGCCGAGCGTGTCCTCGGCGACGGGTGCGGTCAGCTCGTGGGCGCCGAGCACGGTGAGCGCCGCCGCCCAATCGAGGGTCTCGGCGACACCGGGAGGCTTGAACAGGTCGAGCTTGCGCAGCCGCTGCATGGTGGCGGCGAGCTGGCGGGACAGCCGCTCGGGCACATCGGGCGCCCTCCGGTGGAGGATGGCCAGCTCGCGCCCGAAGTCGGGGTAGTCGATCCAGTGGTAGAGGCACCGCCGCTTCAGGGCGTCGTGGATCTCCCTGGTGCGGTTCGAGGTGATCACCACCAGGGGCCGCTCGACGGCACGCACCGTCCCCACCTCCGGGATGGTCACCTGGAAATCGGAGAGCAACTCGAGGAGATAGGCCTCGAACTCCTCGTCGGCCCGGTCGAGCTCGTCGATCAGCAGCACCGAGAGCTTCCCGACGGCGCCCCGCTCGATCGCCTGGAGCAGGGGGCGGGCCACCAGATAGTCGCGCGACATGATGTCACCGACATCGGGGTGGGACCCGTCGTGGCGGGCCTCGATCAACCGGATGGCGAGCATCTGGCGGGCATAGTCCCACTCGTACAGGGCCTGGGAGACGTCGAGCCCCTCGTAGCATTGGAGCCGGATGAGATCGGCGCCGACGATGGTCGCCAGCACCTTGGCCACCTCGGTCTTGCCCACCCCGGCCTCGCCCTCGAGGAAGAGCGGGCGGCGGAGCTGGAGGGCGAGATGGATGGCGACCACCAGCGAGCGGTCGGCCACGTAGCGCTCGGCGGCGAGCGCCTCGGCGACCTGTTCGAGCGTGTCCGGGATCACCACCGCAGGCTAACCCCGGTGGGGCACGGCTGGGTCCCGGCAGATCAGGCCGGCTCGTCCGGCGGGGCGTCGAGCCCGGCCACGATCTGCTCCACCTGCACCTGGGTGTCGTTGATGCGCTGCCGGCAGATACGTACCAGCTCGGCGGCCCGCTTCACCCGGGCGGCGAGCAGGTCGACGTCGACGTCATCCGCCTCGATCTCGCCGAGGATGGCCTCCAGCTCGCCCATCGCCTCGCCGTACCCGATCTCGCTCACGGACCCTTCCCTTCGACGACGCTGTTGATGGCTCCACCGGTGGTGGTGGTGACCAGATGATCGCCCAAGACGACCTCGTCGGGCGATCGCACCAGTAGCCCCGCTCCGGTGCGGGTGACCGACCAGCCTCGTGCCAGCATCCGGTCGGGGTCGTGGACCTGGGCCAGTGCCGCCAGGTTCTCGACCCGCCGCCGCTGGTCGGCCACCACCCGGGGGGCGAGCAGACCCAACAGGCGGGCGGCGGCGTCGCAGGCCCCCGTCGCCTCCTCGAGCCGGTCGCCGGAGGCGCGGCTCACCGCATGGCGCGCCGTCTCGATGCGGCGGTGCTGGTGGCGGAGGGTGGCTGCGGCGGACGTCTCCAGCCGGTGGGTGGCCCGATCGAGGGTGGCGCCGTGGCCGGCGAACCGCTTGGCGGTCACCGAGCGGAGCCGGTGCGCCCTGGCGTCGAGCCGTCCGCGGGCACGGTGAGCGGTGCGATCGGCGGCCCGGCGCAGCCCACCCTCGGCCGACGCCAGCCGGTCGGCGAAGTCCCGCACCATGGCAACCACCAGCTGGGCGGCGGCGGTGGGGGTCTTGGCCGATCGGGCAGCCACCCGGTCGGTGACGGTGTCGTCGATCTCGTGGCCGATGCCGGTGATCACCGGGAAGCCGGCGGTAGCCACCGCCCGGGCCACCATGTCGGTGTCGAACGCCGCCAGGTCGGTCTGGGCCCCGCCTCCCCTGACCATCGCCACCACGTCGAGCGAGCGGGCGGCGAGAGCGGCGAGGGCGGCGGCGATCGACGCCGCGGCACCGGACCCCTGGACGGTGGCGTGGCTGAGCACGACCGTGAACCCGAACCCGCTCTCGGACAGCTCGGTCATGAAGTCGGCGTGGGCGGCGCTCCCCACGCTGGTGACGACACCGATTCGCCGCGGGGCCACCGGGATGGGGACGAGGCTCTGGCGGTCGAGCAATCCCTCGGCGGCCAGCCGCTCCAGCAGCGCCCTGCGGTCGGCGGCGAGCCTCCCCATGGTGTAGTCGGTGTCGATCCACTTCATCCTCAGCTGGACCAGCCCCCTGGCGGCCTGGTGGCCCACCAGCCCTCGGATCCGCACCTGCATCCCGTCCTCGATGCGCCCCGCCGACACCCGGATCAGGGCGCGGTTCACCGCCTCCCGGTCGGCGGCGAACAGGACCACGGGTAGCTGGGCGGCGGCATCGGCGACCGACGTGTCGACCAGCGAGAAGTAGACGTGGCCGCTGGGAGCACGGTTGAGGTTGCGGATCTCGCCGGTGACCCACACCTGGTCCGGTAGGGCGCGGCTGACCGCCCTGGCGATGACCTGGTTGAGCTCGCTGACGGTGTAGGTGGGTTCGTGGGTCGGTTCCACCCGGGCGACGGTACTCGGCACGGGTGACAGAAGCGCGCCTGCGGGGTTTCTGGTGGGCCCGGCCCGGGTACGACCACCAGCGACGAGAGAAGGAGACGAGATGGATGCGCCACTGTTCCTATCGAGCACCACACTGGTGGGCGACCCGGTGGTCAACCGTGAAGGCGACAAGCTGGGCGAGCTGGTGGACATCATGCTCGACACGTCGGGTTCGGGCAGGATCGCATACGGGGTGATCGGCTCAGGGGGGATACTCGGGATGGGCAAGAAGCTGTTCGCCGTGCCCTGGTCGGCCGTCGCCGTCGACACCGACAACAAGGCCCTGGTCGTCGATGTCGACAAGGACACCCTCGACGCAGCGCCTGGCTTCGATCCCGACCACTGGCCGCAGCCGGGGGACGGCGTGTGGGCTCAGATGTACCGCCACTACGGCTTCGACCCTTACTGGGAGGATCCCGCTCCGCCGCTCACGTGAGCAAGGCGACGGCAACGCAGCGGAGGCCCCGCCAGCAGGCGGGGCCTCTGTGCGTCACCCGGGGCGGGTCACACCGGTGGGTGGGGGGGAAGCGACGATTCGCCGGCAAGGCGCGATTCGATGTCGTGTGCCTCGTCGACGGTCCGCTCCGAGCGGTCGTCGACCTCGGCGACCCGATGGGCCAGCGAAGCCGGGATGGCAGGGCCGTCGGCCGCCGCCGTGGCCAGGGCGGCGTCGACCCTGCGGTGCCAGACCTCGCCCATCCGACCGCCAAGCCATCCGCCGAGGAACATGGCGACGATGCCGAGCAACCCGCCGGCGATGGCCGCCACGGTGAGCTCGCCCGAATCCCATACCGAGATCCAATCGGGGAGGTCCATGGCGGCAAACACGTTGTACTCCTCGCCGATCCAGGCGCTGAGGGCGGCGAACACGGCCACCAGCAGCAGCATCCACATCGCCGTCATCGCCCCGTTGACACCCCCGTCGTAGCGGGCCATCCGGCCGGCCGCCCAGCCGCCGACGAGGAAGGAGATGAACAGGGCGACGACGGCGACGAGCACGCCGATCGTCGAGACCTCCGCCAGGACCCCCTCGGCGTCGAGCTGATCGACCTGGAAGTCGATGGTAGACGCCCACGCCGCCACCACACCACCGATCAGCAGGAACGTCCCCATGGCGGTGAGCATGCCGGCGACGGCGGCCGGGGTGTCCACGCCCCCGAACCGCTCCCGGATGGCGGTGAATCGGTACGAGCTCCCGCCCAGGTGCACGCGCTCGGTCGTCATGAGAACCTCCTCGATCTTCTTAGGACCGGAACGCATCACTCGTGACGCGTTCCGATCCTAAGAAACGGTCGCATCTCTGTCTCTGTCTCCACCGTGCCTACCCGGGGCCTCCGCTCGGCAAACGTTCTCCGCCGGGTTTGGGCCGGTGCGCCGGCGGGAAAGACCCCCGGGATCACAGGAGGTGCACCGATTGACGTGATCGATCAGGTGGTGCGAGCACGATCGGTACCGTTGCCGGGCCGTCCCCCGAAGGACCATGGCGTTGGCCGGGTCTGCGGTGTCGACGGGTGCACGATCATGCTGGCCCGGTACAACCCGAGGGCGATGTGCTACCGCCATGCCGGCCGCCGGTTCCCTCGCCTGCGGGAACGGCTCCGCTGAGAACATCCCGATAGAACATCCCTGCGCCTTCTATGGCGAACCGAGGCACGCCGGTGATCGGACGGGCACGCGGTGATCGAGCGCGGGAGCGCCGGGGGAAGGGATGGGGGCGCTCCCACACCCGATCATGTACGGCCCCCGGGGAAGGGGCCGAAGCCACGTCAAGCATTCAGAAAAACTCAGAAGATCAGGATCAGGATGATCAGCACAAGGATGAGGGTCCCCAGTCCGATGTACATGGCATCTCCTTCGATGGTCGTGCTCACTCCGCCCGGATGACTACCCATCACCGGGAATACCCAAACGTCGACACGGCGGGCACCAAATGAACCCGTGGAGGTTTGAGGATCGACCCGACAGGGCATGAGGGGAAGCAAGCAACGATCGATCGACGAGGAGGTTGCGATGGACGACAGCAAGCGGCTGCAGCTCGAAGGCAAGTGGGATCAGGTGAAGGGGAAGGTCAAGGAGGCGTGGGGGTCCCTCACCGACGACGATCTGGACCGCACCGACGGGCAGTGGGATCAGTTGGTGGGCAAGATCAAGGAGCGCACCGGCGAGACCGAGGAGGCCATCGAGGAGCGTCTCGGCTCGCTCATGGGGTCAGACGACGACGACGACAACGCCTGACGGCGTCGACACGACAGTCCATTGAGGGGGGTATTGAGGGGGGCGTCCCGCCCAGGGATGCCCCCCTCGGTCGCGCCCGGGGTCAGGCGCCGACCAGTTGGCGCAACGAGGCCAGGGCCCTGGCCAGCAGCCGGGACACGTGCATCTGCGAGATCCCGATGACGGCGGCGATCTCGGACTGGGTCATCTCCATGTAGAAGCGCAGGTACAGGATGCGCCGCTCCCGCTCGGGAAGGTCGCCGATGACGGCGGCGATCGGGTGCCAGCGCTCGGCCAGCCCGAGCCCGGGGTCCTCACCGCCCATCTTGTCGAGCATCTCCAACGAGTCTTCCTGGCCGGTCGGCATGTTGATCGATATCGAGGAGAAGGCGTCGCCTGCCTGCAGCGCCTCGAGCACCTGCTCCTGGTCGAGGTCGGTCGCCGCCGCCAGGTCCCCAACCGTCGGCACCCTGCCCAGACGCTGGGTGAGCTCGCCGGTGACCCTGGTCAACTCGAGCGAGGTCTCCTTGAGACCGCGGGGGACCCTGACCGACCATGCCTTGTCCCGCAGGTGCCGCTTGAGCTCGCCGATGATGGTGGCGGAGGCGAAGGTCGAGAACGAGGCGCCGTGGGTGACGTCGAAGCGCTCCAGCGCCTTGAGCAGACCCATCGAGGCCACCTGCTCCAGGTCCTGTATGTCCTCTCCGCGGCCGCTGAACCGTCTCGCCAGCCGGGCGGCGAGCCGGGAGTAACGGCCGAAGAGGACGTCGCGCGCCGGTCGGTCGTGCTCGATACGGGCGAAGAGAACGGCGTCTGGCTCATCCACCGCCGTCGCCGGCCGGCCGTCGGTGAGATCGATCTCGAACCACACCGTGGTCCCCGCCCCCTCGTCCCAACCCCAACGGTCGGAGAGGCTGGACACCAGGCGGAGCCCCCAACCGCCAGCCAGATCGTCCCCATCCACCTCGGGGAAGCCGGTGCCATGGTCGTGGACCACGACCCGCACCGTGACCGGGCCCGGCGAGATCTCGACCAGCACCTCATCGTCGGGGCCGAGACCGGCGTGGCGGACGCTGTTGGACACCAGCTCGGACACCAGCAGCACCACCTCGCGCACCCGGTCCGGCGATGCTCCGGAGAGGAGCCTGGCAACGGTGCTCCTGGCCCTGGCGGGCGCGCCGGGCGACGCCGGCAGCGCAACCACCAGCGGGTCAGCCGCCACCTTCGCCCCCCGGCGACGCCATGGTGAGGACGACCCGGTCGTCCCGCGACTCCACCGAACCGTCGAACAGGGCTCTGGCGACGTCGAGGTGGTCGATGTCGTCGTCGGAAGGCGAGACGGGCATCGGCAGATGGATGGAGATGATCCCTTCGCCGTCCTCGATGATGAGGTCGACGGCGGGAAGGCCGGAGACCATGGCGGCGGTGGCGATCTCGGAGACGGCCAGCTTGAGGTCTCCGACCAGGGCCTCGTCGAGCCCGGCGCTGCGGGCGACGGCGCCGACGAACAGGCGGAGGGTGATCAGGTACTCGGCGGTACCGGGGACCGTGATGGTGTAGCTCGCCGCCACCGCGGATCAGGACAGGACGGCGGCGTCGACGCTCCCGAACACCGGGAACTGCCCTTCGAGCGCCGTCACCTGGAGCAGGCGACGGACCGGGCCGTCGGCTACCACCAGCGCCAGCCGGCCTCCCCGCTCGGCGAGGCGCTGCTCGGCGGCGAGGATCGCCTTGAGCCCGGTCGAGTCCATGAAGCCGACCCCGGCCAGGTCGAGAACCACGTCCGGCGACGTCCCCAGCGCCTCGTCGAGCGCCTTCTCGAGATCGGCGACGGTGGCCATGTCGATCTCACCGCGCGCCGTCACCACGGTCCACGGTTCCCGCCTGGTCACCTCAACCGCCATGTCGGGTCGCATTGGCCTTCCCCGGGGAGCAACTGCCGGGATCCTAGTATGGGCGGGATGCATGCTCCCGAGAGGACTGCGGTCGACGTGGTCGTCCCCGCCGCCTTCGGTGCGGCCCACATCCTGCGGACCACGGCGGTATCGCTGGCGTCCTCGCAGCTCGACCTGGACCGGCTCGACGACCTGGCCCTCGCCGTGGGCGAGACCACGGTGGAGCTGCTCGCTCTCGAGGGGGCGACCCGGGTGGCGATGACGATCGACAGGGACGGCCACGGGCTCGAAGTGGCCCTGTTTGCCGAGGGACCGACTCGACCCGACTGGAAGGACCGGTGGGGGCGGTCGCTGTCCGCCCAGGTGCTGTCCGTTCTGGCCGAGGAAGTCTCCGCCGAGGTCGGGGCAAATGGCCGCGGGGTCAGGTTTCGGTTCCAGGCCTGACCGGAAGCCCTGTCGCCGCTGGCTCATCGAGGGGGGGCGGGCTCGGCAAGACGACCCGGTCACCCACGCCGGCCACCAGCAGGCAGATGTCGTCGCCCACCGGCTCGTCCCCGACCAGGGCCGCCAGGATCTCGTCGGCCATCATCTGGGGCGGTTGCCGACCGATGGCGGCGACCAAGCCGGCCAGGTGGCCGGTCCCCACCTCCAGGCTCTCGCCGCGCCGCTCGACGAGACCATCCGAGTAGAAGACCAGCCGGTCGCCCGGGTCGAGAGCGACCGCGCCCTCGATGCACCCCTCCCCGTTGCCGGCACCGAGCGGAACGGTCCGGCCATCGCCGAGCAGGGTCACCCCGGTTGCGGAGAGCAGCACCGGGGGAGGATGCCCGGCGGAGGCGTAGATGAGGGTCCCCCTCTCCAGGTCGATCGAGGCGCAGACAACGGTGGTCCCCAGCGCCTCGGGGATGCGGGCGACGGCGGCGTCGAGCCTGGCGATGGCCTTCGCTGGGGAATCCCCCTCGACCAGATAGGCGCCGAGCAGGGTGCGTAACCGCCCCATGGTCGAGGCAACCACCACGCCGTGGCCGACCACGTCGCCGAGCACCAGCGCCACCCTGCCGTCCCCGATGCTGATCAGGTCGTACCAATCGCCCCCTGCCACGGATTGATCGACCTCCGCCAGGTAGCGGACGGCAACGTCGAGACCCGGCACCGGCGGCAGGCGCCGCGGAAGCAGGTCGCGCTGCAGCGCTTCCGCCACCTCGTGCTCCTGCTCGTACCGTCGGGCCCGCAGCAGCGAGCGGCCCATCACATCCCCCATTGCCGTCAGGTACCGCCGGTTGGGGGGGTCGAGCCGGTCGGGATCGTCGAAACCGACGCAGAAGGCGCCCAGGACGTCGCCGCCGACCGCGATCGGTATCACCGCGATCGCCCCCAGGCCTTCCTCATCCGCCATCGCCTCCATCCGCCGCGATCGCGCCGTGCCCGGTACGAGCGGCGGGTGCCACAGGGCGCGGCCCGACAGCGCCACGAACCCGAGCGCCGATTCGTCGTTCAGGTCGACCACGGACCGCGTCGGCGCCACCGCCTCCCGCGGCCAGGCGAACACCTCCATCTGGTCGCCCCGCTTCACCACCACCCAGGTGCACTCCGATTCGAGCGCCTCCAGGCCTCGCCTGGAAGCGGCCACGACCTCCTCGACGGTGAGCCCGGACGCCGCCGCCGCAGTGGCGTCCTGGAGCGACCGCAGCAGACGGTTGGTCCGCTCCTCCTGGCGGCGGGACCGCTCCGACTCCTCGTGGTAGCGGGCGTTCTCGACGGCGGTGCCCACCCTGGCCGCCAGGTCCATCGCCATCACCAGATCGGCGGACCCGAGCCGGTGCTCCGGGTCGGTGGTGGCCAGGGCGATGGCCCCGACGACGCGTCGTCCGACCCGCATCGGCAGGATGAGCAGCGAGCACCAGCCGGCGGCGTCGATGATCCGCTCGAGCTCGGGTCGACCGGAGAGGTCCGGCCGCCCACCCTCCACCTGATCGATGCGCCGGTTGAGGTACGGCTCACCCGAGCGCAGGACGCGCCCCATCGCCCCGGTGTTCTCCTCGGCGTCGCTCGCCGCTGCCACCTGCCCGGTGGGGGAGCCCAGATCGGTCTGGCTGCGCTCGGCCACGGCCACCAGCCGCCGCGGTGCTGCCAGTTCGATGAGGCAGGTGTCGGCGAGCCGGGAGACCATCAGGTCGGCAACCGACCGGAGACGCTCGGCCAGCAAGGTGTCGGTGTCGAGGGCATCGGCGACATCGGCGGCGAGACGGGCGTGATCCTCGATCCGGCGACGCTCGGTGACATCGGCGAAGATCATCACCCCGGCCACGATCTCGCCTGAGGGGTCGCGCACCGGCGCCGAGCTGGCCCGGAGCACCCGCCGCTCCCCGTCGGCGAAGAAGTCGGCCTCCTCTCCCTGCACCACCTCGCCGTCCCGCAGCGATCTGGTGAGCGGCCATTGGTCCGGAGCGATCGGGATTCCATGGCGGCGCAGCGACGGCATCGGGGCGGCGGCGAGCCGTCCCGTCCCGGCGGCGGCTCCGGTGATCTCCTCGACCTTTCGGTTCCGCAACCTCACCTGCCCGTCTGCGTCGGTGATGACCACACCGTTGGGGAGCTGATCGATCACCGCCGCCAGCCCGACCCGCTCGATCTCGAGGTCTCGGCTGATCGCCTCCTCGCGCACCAGAGCCCTGGCCAGACGCAGCCGGTTGTTGCGCACCCGCGCCCCCAGCAGGAGGATGAACCCGCCTGCGATCAGGTAGCCGAGGGGAATGAGCACATCCGTGCCCCGCTGCAGGAACGGGTAGCCCCGCGACGTCACCAGCAGCGGGATGGCGAGGGTGGTGACGGCGACGGCGATGGCGGCGGGCCCGGTCCCCGCCACGGCGACCACCAGGGCGACGGCACCGAGGTTCCACACCAAGGTGGGCTGCATCGTGGTCTCGGACAGCCACCAGGAGATGAGCAGCGCCGCCCCGGTGATGCCGATGGCGATCAGGTAGCGCCAGCGGGGCGACCACCGCTCGGTGGGCAGGCCCTGCATCGGGTTCAGGCGGTCTTCGGTCATAGCTCCGGGGGGTCTCATCGGTCGGCACCGGGCCACGGCGACCGGGGGATCGGCGGGGGCCGATCTTCCCGCGGCGGATGATACGCCGCCCACCCCGGTGGGGCCACGACGGGGCACCCCGAGGTTTGTCCTCGCGCCCTTGCGGGCATCCTCCCCGGGTACCAGTCGAGGAGGTGACAATGCCGCAGAAGGCATGGAGCAAGAAGCGGGAACGCCAGTACGAGCACATCAAGGATGGGCTGATCGACGATGGCCGGTCCGAGGACGAGGCCGAGGAGATCGCCGCTCGCACCGTCAACAAGGAGCGGGCTCGTAAGGGCGAAGCCAAGGAGAGCTCCGAGCTCTCCCGGAAGGACATCTCGTCGGGTCGGCGGGGCGGCCTCCGCTCCCGGGGCGGGCCCAAGGGACGCACCCGGGACCAGCTCTACGAGGAGGCGAAGAAGCTGAACATCCCCGGTCGATCCTCGATGCGGAAGAAGGAGCTGGAGCGGGCGGTCAACCGCAAGACCGGTCGCAAGGGCTGAACCCCACCACCGTCAGCGGCGCCGCAAGGCCAGCGCCTCCACCACCCGGTCGACCTCGTCGAGCGTGTTGTAGTGGACGAACCCGATCCTGACCAGGCCACCGGTGTCGAGCACCCCGAGCCGTCGCATCACCTCGAGGGCGTAGTAGTGGCCGTCCCACACGAATATGCCGTCACGCCCCAGCTCCTCGGCGACCGAGCGGGCGGAGCGTCCCTCGACGGCAACGGCGAAGGTCGGGGTTCTACCCAACACCCCCGCCACCCCATGCACGGTGACCGCCGGGACGGCGGCGACGCCTTCGAGGAAGCGCGCCGACAGCGCCGCCTCGTGCTCACCGATCCGCTCCATGGCCGAGACCAGAGCGGAGCGCCGGTCGGTGCCCTCGCCCAGCGATGCCAGGTAGTCGACGGCGGCGGCGACCCCGGCCAGGCTCTCGAAGCTCTGGGTGCCGCTTTCCCACTTGCCGGGCGGCTCACCGGGCGCGGGCCGGATCCTGACGGCGTCGATGGCGGCGAGCTGGTCCGCCCGCCCGTAGAGCAGCCCGGTGTGAGGCCCGAAGAACTTGTATGCCGAGGCGGCGAGGAAATCGCAGCCGATCCGGGCGACGTCGATGATGCCGTGCGGGGCGTAATGCACGGCGTCGACGAAGGTGAGGGCGCCCGCCGCGCCCGCCGCTTCGGCCACGGCGGCCACGTCGACGACGGTTCCGATGGCGTTCGAGGCGTGGGTGACCGCCACCAGACGGGTACGGTCGGTGAGGGCGGCGGCGACCGCACCCGGATCGAGCCGCCCCGTCTCCCGATCGAAATCGACCAGGCGGACGGCGGCGCCGGCCTCGCCCGCCGCCTGCATCCACGACGACACGTTGGCGTCGTGGTCGAGGGTGGTGCACACGATCTCGTCCCCCGGCCGCCACGTCCTCGCCAGCGCCCGACCCAGGGTCAGGGTGAGCGAGGTCATGTTCTGCCCGAACACGATCTCGTCGGGCCGGGCCGCACCGAACAGGTCGGCGCCGGCGGTGCGGGCGTCGGCCACCACCGCCATCGTCTCCTCGCTGGTGACGAAGGACCCGCCCAGGTTGGAGCCGCCCCTGGACAGGTACCCGGACATGGCGGCGATCACCTGGTCGGGGACCTGGGTTCCACCGGGACCGTCGGCGTAGACCACGGGCAGCCCGTCGAGGGTGCGGGAGAGGGCGGGGAACCGGGAGCGGACGGCGGAGGTGTCGAGCACCGCCGGAGGCTACCGACACCGCGGCTCGGCCGGGCCGTCCCGGTACATTGAGCGGATGCACGAGCTCGCCATCGTCCCCGTGGTCCTGTCCGGGGGGTCGGGGACCCGGCTGTGGCCCGCATCGAGGCTGGAGACCCCCAAGCAGCTGCTCCCCCTGGTCGACGACCACACGCTGTTGCGGTCGACCCTCGACCGGGTGGCCCGGGTGGCAGGCGCCAGACCGGCCATCGTGGTGTGCAGCGAGGTCCAGACGGCTGCGGTGCGCCACGAGATGGAGGCGGGGGGCCACGGGGCCGGGCTGGTGATCGTCGAGCCCGAGGGACGCAACACCGCCCCGGCCGTCGCCGTCGCCGCCCACGCCGTCGATCCCGACGCCGTGCTGCTGGTGATGCCGGCCGATCACGTGCTGCGTGACCTCGGGGCCTTCGCCGAGGCGGTGGCGGCGGGGGCCGTGGCCGCCGCCGGCGGCTCGCTGGTCACCTTCGGGATCGTCCCCAAGTATCCAGCCACGGGCTATGGCTACATCCGCACCGCACCGGGGGCTACCGGCGTCCGCCCCGTCGCCGAGTTCGTGGAGAAGCCGGGTCTGGAGGACGCCACCCGCTTCGCCGCAGACGGCGAGCACCTGTGGAACAGCGGGATGTTCATGTTCACCGCAGGGCGCTTCCTCGACGAGCTGGCCGAGTTCGAGCCGGAGGTTGCCGAGGCGGCGGCGGCGGCGATGCGGGACGCCGTCACCGACGAGACGGGAACGGTGACGCTCGACGCCGAGGCGTTCGCCCGGTCGCCCGGGATCTCGATCGACTACGCCGTCATGGAGCGGACCCGATCGGCGGTTGTGGTGCCCCTCGACGCCGGGTGGAGCGATGTCGGGTCGTGGGCGTCGCTGATGGACTTCGCCATCCAGGACGCCAACGGCAACGTGATCGTCGGCGATGTCGTCGCCGAGGATGTCGACGGCAGCTACCTGCGCGCCGACGGGGTGCTGCTCGCCGTTGTCGGTCTGTCCGACGTGGTGGCGGTGACCACCCCCGACGCCGTGCTCGTCGCCGCCAAGGATCGGTCCGAGGACGTCAAGCAGCTGGTCGAGCATCTCCGCAGCCGGCAACGCTCCGAAGCCGACCAGGCACCGGTCATTGTCCACGACTGGGGCACCACCGAGGTGCTCGACCGGACCGGGGACGGCGTGGTCACCAGATGCCAGATCAGGCCGGGTGCCACCGCCTCGCTCGAAGACGGGGTCGGCGTCGTCGTCGCCGGGACGGTCGAGCGCCATGGCGTCACCTCCCCATCGGGGACGGTGCTGATGCTCGGGCCCGGCGCCGGGACACGAAACCCGGCGGGCGAGGACGCCACGGTGGTGGTCACCACCTGGCCCGGCCCGGAGACGACCGACCGGTGACGGTGCGCTGATGGAGATCATCGCCGCCGTGATGGTCGGGATCGGGCTGGGGTGGATGCTGGGGCGGCGTCGTCCCCCCGCCGCTGACGAGGAGGGCGGGGGCACCACCAGGGGCGCCCACCGGCCCACCAGGAGTCAGCGGGCGATCCTGGAGACGCTTCCCCCCGATCGGCCCCTCCCCACCATCGAGGACCTGGTCGCCGAGGAGCTGGAGGAGACGGGGGCGGGTCGCATCGCCGGAGCCGCCGAGCTGGCACCCCCGGTTGTGCTCAAGGTGTTCCGCAGGGACCGCCCCGGTCTGGGCGAGATCGCCGTCGATCGCCTCCGCTTCGCGGTCGCTGACGGCGTCGCCCCCGCCGAGGCGACGGCGGACGACGTGACCCTGGTGGTGGACGGGTAACACCCGGCTCAGCGGTCGACCGCCAGGGCCCTCGTATCCCACCCCGCCCGGCTTCACCGGGCACCCCTCCCAATGGGAGGGGAAAGGGAAATGGGAGGGGAAACAGAACGGGTCAGCCGGGGTGGTGGGCAGGAGCGAGGATTCCACCGGCGGTACACTCGCCGCCGTTCACGACCGTGGAGGGCAGGCATGAATCCGTCGAGGCGGCTGCTGCCGTGACCACCGAGGGCTTCTTCCTCGGTGGGGAGATAGACGCCGGGACCGGCGAGCGCACCGACGCCCCGGTCGACTACGACCCGTCCGATCTCACCACCCACGGGGTGATCGTCGGCATGACCGGGTCCGGCAAGACCGGGCTCGGGGTGATCTTCCTCGAAGAGGCGCTGCTCAAGGGGATCCCGGCGCTGATCCTCGACCCAAAGGGGGACATGACCAACCTCATGCTCACCTTCCCCGATCTGGCCGCCGCCGACTTCGAGCCGTGGATCGACCCGGCCGAGGCCAAGCGCGAGGGGGTCTCCACCGCCGACCTTGCCGCCAGCAAGGCCGAGCTGTGGAGCGACGGGCTGGCCGGATGGGGTGTGGGCGGCGACCGGATCGCCGAGCTCAGGGAGAGGGTCGGGCTCACCGTGTACACCCCCGGGTCGGGGGCGGGTGTCCCGGTCGACATCGTGGGCTCGCTGGCCAACCCGGGGCTCGACTGGGATGTCGAGGCGGAGAGCCTGCGCGACCAGATCCAGGGCTTCGCCTCGGGGCTGCTCGGGCTGCTCGGGATCGACGCCGACCCCATCTCGTCGAAGGAGCACATCCTCATCTCCAACCTGGTCGAGCACGCCTGGCGGTCCGGTCAGGATCTCGATCTGGCCCGGCTGGTCGGGCAGATCCAGGACCCACCGCTGCGCAAGCTGGGGGTGTTCGAGATCGACTCCTTCATCCCGACCAAGGAGCGGCGCGATCTCGCCGTCAAGCTCAACGGGCTGCTGGCGTCACCCGCCTTCGCCGAATGGACCAGCGGGACGCCGCTCGACATCGCCAGGATGCTGTGGGACCTGGACGGCAAGCCCCAAGCGGCCATCGTCTACCTCGCCCACCTCTCCGACGACGAGCGCCAGTTCATCGTCACCATGCTCCTGTCGCAGATGGTGACCTGGATGCGCACCCAGCAGGGCACCAGCGATCTGCGCGCCCTGGTGTACATGGACGAGGTGTTCGGGTTCGTCCCCCCCGTTGCCGAGCCGCCCGCCAAGCGCCCCATCCTCACCCTGTTCAAGCAGGCCCGCGCCTTCGGGATCGGGATGCTGCTGTCGACCCAGAACCCGGTCGACCTCGACTACAAGGCGATCTCCAACGCTGGGACGTGGTGCATCGGCAGGCTGCAGACCGAGCGGGACAAGGCGAGGATGCTCGAGGGGCTGCAGAGCGCCGCCGGCGACGTCGACGTGTCCGAGCTCGACATCGCCATCTCGGGGCTCGACAAGCGCCAGTTCATCCTGCACCGCACCGGCGGCGACGCCCCCACCCGATTCGTCACCCGGTGGGCGATGTCGTACCTGGCCGGTCCGCTGACCCGCCGGCAGGTGAGCACGCTGATGGCGGACCGCAAGGGAGCGGGCCCGGCGCCGGCAGGAACCCCGGCCGCCACCCCTGCAACCGGAGGGCCACAGACCGCCGGCCCTGCCGCCACCGCCACCGCGGTTCAGGAGACGACGCCGGGCGTGCCTGCCCCCGTCCCCGACGACACGGCCGCGGGCGACACCACCCCGGTCATGCCTGCCGTTGCCGACGGGATCCAGGTGCGGTACCTGCACCCGAGCGCCCCGTGGGCCCGGGAGGTAGGTGCCGACCCGTCGTCGACCACCCTGACCCCTGCGCTGGCGGTCCGGGTCCAGCTCACCTACGACGAGACCAAGGGCGACATCCGCCAGCACCAGGAGTGGGAGGCGATCGTCCCCATCACCGACCGGGCCGATGTCGCTCGGGCCGTCCACGTCGACTACGACGACCGCGACCTGGCCGACACCGCCCCTCCGGGGGCGCGGTACCGGATCCCGTCCGCCCGCCTCGACACCAAGGCGCTGTACTCCAAGGCGGACTCCGACCTCACCGAGCACCTCTACCGCCATCAGACCATGCAGGTCCCGGCCAACGCCGAGCTCGAGGTCTACGGACGGCCAGGGGAGACCGCCGAGGACTTCGCCGCCCGGCGCGATGCCGCCGCCCGGGCCATGGCGGACGCGGAGACCGCCAAGCTGCGCGACAAGCACGCCGCCAAGATCGCCGCCGCCAGGAAGCGGTTCGAGACGGCGGACCGCCGGGTCTCGGAGCTCGAGACGGATGTGTCCGGATCCAGGGGCGAGGAGGTGATGAGCGGCGCCGAGACCCTGATCAACATCCTCACCGGGAAGCGGAGCAGCCGGTCGGCGAGCACGGCGGCCCGCAAGCGCCGCGAGACCCGGGAACGCGAAGCGCGGCTGGACACGGCCAAGGACGCCGCCCTGTCCGGGTGGGACGCCATGGCGGCGCTCGATGCCGACCTGGCCACAGAGGTCGATGAGATCGACCGGCGCTGGGCCGAGATCGGCGACAGGGTGGAGCAGCTCGAGGTCCGGTTGAAGAAGACCGACATCCATCTGGACCAGATGGTCCTGGTCTGGCTCCCTCGCTGAGCCGGCGGCTGCTACTTGGTCGCCAGGGCCCACAGCAGGTCGCGGATGTTGACGATGCCGAGCAGCTCGCCGTCGCCGACCACCGGCAGGTGCCGGTAGCCGGTCTCCATCAGCCAGGCGGCCGCCTCGTCGATGGAGGCATCGGGGGAGAAGGTGTCCGGCGCCTCGGTCATCCAGTCCGCAACCGTCTCGGTGTCGACCTCTGCGCCGTCCGCCACCGCCTCCACCAGGTCGTGCTCGGTGAATACCCCGACCAGGCTTCGCTCGTCGACGACGGCGAGGGCGTCGACGGAGCGCTCGATCATTCGTTGCGACGCCTCGAGCACGGTTGCCTCAGGCCCAATGACCTCGGCCGCACCGCTGACCAGACCGGCGAGCTGCATCTCCCACCCTCCAGAGCCGTACCGCGACCTTACCGGATCACCGGCCTCGGGGGCCAAGCAAGCCGTTGTTTGGCTCGCAAGACGTGGCCTGCGACGGAGGTTGCCATCGACAAATCGACCTCCCGCGAGCGCCATGGGCCACAATGGTGCCGGTGATAACCGTAGCCCGCTCCGACCAGATCCTGACCTCCGACCCGTCCCGGGTGGTGGCGCAGCCGTTCCTCCCGGGCACCCCGACGATCGCCGACAATCCGCGACGAGCCGACGTCATCGCCAGGCGCATCCTCGCCCTCGACCCTGACGACGCCAAGGCGCTGCTCGAGCAGACCCGGGTGCGCTTCGAGGACCGGCACCGCGACCTCGAAGCGGTCTGGCTGCGCAGCCTCGAACAGGCGGCCCCACACTACGAAGGCATCTCGGACGTCTCCGGGGATCTGCGGCTCCTCCTGGGCGCCACCTTCACCCATGAGTACGCCATCGAGGCGGCCGCCCTGTGCAACCCGTCGATGGCGCCGGCCACACACGAACCCGACCCGGACGGCTCCCTGCCGGTGATCATGACCCTGCGCGCCATCGGTGAGGGCCACATCTCGTCCATCGAGTTCCGCACCGGTTCGGTGTCCGCCACCGGGACGGTCACCGTCGATCCGGTGTCCGAATACTGCACGCTCGGTTTGCGCGACAGCCCCGGGTATGACACATCGCTGTTTGTGGGCAAGCTCGAGGAGATGGGGGCCGACCGCGCCATGGTCACCGACATCTTCGAGAAGCTCCCCCCGACCCACGACCTCGGCCAGCTCGAAGCGGCCATCACCCGGTTCAAGGAGGACAACGACGACTCGGACACCACCGCGGAGACGATGCACCTCATCCACTGGCTGGCCTCGTCGAACTACCGGTTGAGCTTCGACGACGTACCGATCTCTGAACGGGTGATCTCACCCGCCGGGCCCGCCGACAGTCGGGGAATGGAGGACGCCCGTCTGGTCCGGTTTGTCGATGACGACAGCACCGTCACCTACTACGCCACCTACACCGCCTGGGACGGGACCAGGGTGCTCCCCCAGCTCATCGAGACCACCGATTTCCTGACCTTCCGTATCGCCACGCTCAACGGCGCCTACGCCCAGAACAAGGGCATGGCGCTGTTCCCGCGCCGCATCGACGGCCGGTACCTGGCGCTCTCCCGATACGACCAGGAGAGCATCTTCCTGATGCGATCCGACCACAGACGGTTCTGGCACGAGGCGGCGCCGGTCCACGCCCCCACCGAGCCGTGGGAAGCCGTCCAGATCGGCAACTGCGGATCGCCGATCGAGACCGACGCCGGCTGGCTGGTGATCACCCACGGGGTCGCCCCGATGCGTCGCTACACCCTCGGCGCCATCCTGCTCGATCTGGGCGACCCGGCCAGGGTGGTGGGCCGGCTGCGCCATCCGCTGATCGAGCCCGACCCCGCAGAACGCGACGGGTACGTGCCCAACGTCGTGTACTCGTGCGGGGGGCTGGTTCACGCCGGCCACCTGGTGCTTCCCTACGGGGTGTCCGACCAGGCGGTTCGGATCGCAACCGTGGACCTCGACGAGCTCCTCGGGGAGATGACCTAGCCGCCTGGTTCCGCCGGTCCCCCGCGCCGAACCTAAGGTTCGGCGTACCCCTGGCGATGTCCAATCCGCTCAAGTTCGACCAGCATCGGCGGTGGCGATCACCTTGCGGTAGGCGGCAACATATCCGTCCGCCATCGTCCTGGCACCGAAGCGCCGCTCGGCGTCCGCCCGGCAGACCGAGCGGTCGATCCCGTCGAGCCGACCGATGGCGGTGGCCGCCTCGGCGACCGAGTCGACCAGGAAGCCGGTCACGCCGTCCTCCACCAGCTCCGGCATGGCGCCCCGGCGCCACGCCACCACCGGGGTGCCGCTGGCGAGCGCCTCGACCACGACCAGCCCGAACGGCTCGTCCCAGCGCAGCGGCATGATCAGGGCCGAGGCGGTGCGGTACAG
>Ga0136625_1000006_pt1 | contig 47476 bp, 79 predicted proteins | sample AntDrymUQ4832306_2_FD_104672 | JGI IMG/M metagenome (GOLD analysis project Ga0136625, IMG submission 104672) | Polar desert sand microbial communities from Dry Valleys, Antarctica - metaG UQ483 (23.06) | ecosystem: Environmental > Terrestrial > Soil > Desert | place: Antarctica: Dry Valley...
GCTCGAGGCGGAGGCTGTATCCCTTCGGCGGCGGTTGGCTGAGCTGGAGGCTAAGACCCCCTATGAGCAGTTGCCTAGTGGTGAGGCTGAATGAATCCGGCGGATGAGGCTGCGGCTAGACGCCTTGAGTTGGTGGAGGAGGTGGGCCGGCTGCGGGCTGATGTGACCAAGGCTGAGATGCGGGCTCAGATGCCTGCGATTGAGTTGCTGCCCCATCAGATTGCACCGGCTGGAGATTGGTCGGGGTGGTGCATGACCGGCGGGCGCGGGGTAGGGAAAAGTGTAGGGGGCGCTCACTGGCTCAATCAGCACGTCATGGGACCGGCTTGCGATCCGGCTCTACCGGGTGGGCATCGAGTCTCTATCATCGGCCCTACCCTCGGAGACGCTCTTGATTCAGCGGTCAATGGACCCAAGGCGTTGAAGGCTCAGAATCCCTCGATCACGACTGTTCAGACTACCGGCGGAACCTTTGTGCGCTGGCCGTCTGGGGCGGAGGGCAAACTGTTCGGGGCTTCGACGCCGGATGATGTCGAGCGACTCCGTGCCGGAGGCGGCCGCTGCGCTGTTTGGATCGAAGAATTTTGTGCGCTACGCCGGGCGGCGGCGGCTTTTGAACACATGCAGTACGGCCTGCGAGTCGGTCCACATCCTCAATGGATCATAACCACCACGCCGAAACCAATCAAGGTTTTCCGCAATATCATGGCCGACCCCACCGTCGTTGTTTCACGTGGAACAACCAACGACAACCCACACCTCGACCAAAGGGTTAGAGATCGGCTGTTCAAGTCCTACGGTGGCACCAGGCTTGGGCGGCAGGAGCTTTATGGGGAGATATTGGAGGACATTGAGGGGGCATTGTGGGCATTTGACGCTATCGACGTGAACCGCAGAGACGTTCCCAGGCTGGATAACGGTCAACTAGACCTACAGACTGTGGTGATAGGAGTAGACCCAGGATTCTCAACCGCTGAAGCCGCCGATGAAACAGGGATCATCGTCGTTGGTAAGGGCTACGATGGGCATGGCTACGTCATAGCCGACCGCTCAGCCAAGGCCAGCGCAGAGCAATGGGGCCGGCGCGTCTGCGTCGCATTCCACGAGTTTGAGGCCAACTACGTCATCATCGAAACCAACCTCGGCGGGGGTGAATTGGTCAAAGGAGTTATCCGCACGATTGACCCAGAGGTGCGAGTCAAGGCGGTCAGGGCAAGCCGGGGCAAGCAGCTTAGAGCCGAGCCAGTTTCAGCCCTCTACGAGCAGAAACGCATTTCACATCCGGTGATCCCGCTCGATGCGCTGGAGGCTCAAATGACCGAGTTCAGCCTGGAGGACCCGGGCTCTCACGACGACCGCACCGACGCCCTGGTCTACGCCTGCACGCAACTGTTCGTTGACCAAGCTCTAGTAGGCAGCGGCGGGGGCTCGTCGATGGAGATTATGCGGGGCCGAGAGATCGGCTAGTTGAGCGCCCTAGACTCAACGTTGACCCCCTGAATTCCGCTCTCCGAAAAACACCAAAGACCCCTTTTTCAAGGGGCCTTTAGGTGATAGAGTTCCGCTAACGTGACGGAATGGTTATCTTACACGATTGCCTTCCGGTTGACACAATAAGCCATTTAGAGAAAGGCAATCGTATGGCACGGCCAGTCTGGCTTGGCGAAGATAAACACCTCTGGGACCATATTCGAGTCCACACCACGCTGCTAGAAGATACTCGTTTGAGCATCTACGATGTCATGGTTTGGCTCGGAATTGCCTACCACGCAAACATCGACGAGGGCGAAGCATGGCCCGATCAAGTGACCCTAGCGAGGGTTGCCAGATGCGGCATTTCGATGGTCCAAAAGTCGATCAAAAATCTCACAAATTGCGGCTGGATTAAGGTCGCCAGAATGGACCAAAAAAGGGGTCGCCCTTTGACCTACCAATTGCTCTCTCCACCGGCATTATGCGTACCACGTACCGATAATAAAACGGGGGTATTACCGGTACCACAGCAGCCTATTACCGGTACCACATACGTGTCATTACCGGTACCACATACCGACGCCTTCCTTAATGAACAAGAACCAATAGAACAAGAACCATTGAACAAGAACCAAAAGCTTAAAGACTTAAAACCTTTGGCGATTTTGCCAAATCGCAAGGGAGACGAAAATCGCAAAAGGGACCTGCTTTTCGATGCCCTGATTTCAGAGCTAAAAATCCGCGAAAAAGACCTCACTGGATCGACCCGCGGAGCGATCAATAAATCACTCAAAGAATTGCGTTCTGTTGGGGCCACCGCTGAGGAGATTCACCGTCGCTGCGAAAACTACCGGCTGACCTGGCCGACGATCACTCTGACCGCTTCGGCGCTGGTGAAACACTGGGCTATTCTCAGCAGCGCATCTAGTCCGAAAATGAGCGAAAACCAACAAAACGCTATGAACGTAGCGAGAAGGCGAGGATTGATATGACCGAGGCAGAGGCAATTAGTTGCGTGGCAGTGTTAAGCGAAATGTATTCTCACGACAAGTGGTCCGAGACTCGGATCAGTACGTCCGTAGACCTGATTGTGGATTTGGACTACGCGAAAACAAAGGTCGCCATCGCTGAATTGCTTAAAACCTGCAAATTCCCACCGACCATCGCTGAGATTCGCAAGCTGGCCTTGCCGCCAGACCCAGATGACTTGCAGCTTCCCGCTGGTGAGGCGTGGGTACAGGTCATGTGTGAGGTTAGGCGCGTCGGCTCGTGGGGTGAACCGAGCTTTTCAGACCCGATGATATTGCGAGCAGTTCAGGGCTTCGGCGGCTGGCAGGACCTTTGCGCTTCGGAAAACCATGTGGCCGACAGGGCGCACTTTATGAAGATTTACGATCATTGCTCAAGCTATGCCGCAAAACAATCAACCACCAGGGCGCTCGATCCAGCTGCTCAAAAAATGATCGCGGACTTTTCGTCGCAGATCGGCGAAATCGACGAGACAGTCGATGCTCTAGAACCAACGACAGGTGATTAACAAACTTGCATATCTAAACCGAGTGATGTATCTTTCTTAGCTATGAGTATTCGTAAAGACCAAAAACCACTTTTAGTAGGTGTCCCGCCTGCACTTCACAAACGCATTCGCCACTTTGCGATTGATGCTGAGAAAACCCAGACGGCGATAATCTGCGACGCCATTTCCCACTACCTGGATGAGAAAGAGAACGAGGCCGCCAAACAAATCCGGCACACTTTCACTTCCTAAAGCCAACGGTTTATGATTCCAGCATGAAGCCCTACTCGCCGATGGCATTTTTGATCGAGGCTCTTGCCACATATCGAATCTGGCGCTTCTTGGCGTTTGACACATTTCCCCCGATTCGCTGGCTCCGGGATAAGTTCATCATCCGGTTCGGCGATAACTCGTCAGCGGTCGAATTCTTGAAATGCCGGTTCTGTTCGGGCTCGTGGATTGCAGCCGCGGTTGTGATATCCGTGATCTTGTGGCCGTGGATGATTACGATTTGGCTGGTGCCAGCGGTAATGACGCTGGTCGGATTACTCGGCTACGTGGAGCGGCTCTAAGTCATGGGATTTTTCAAATCGAAAGCACTGGTCGGGTCTGCCGCTCGCATTGAGATCGGCAACCAGGAAGCGCAGGACGAGCTTCGCAGGATTCGCTCTCTCACCGACTGGCAAGAGCGCGCCTGGTGCATGTACCGCGAGTCGTCTGCGCTGCACTACCCGGTCCAATTCGTCGGGCACGCAATGGCGCGGGTCAAGCTCGTAGCCGCACGCCACAACGACGAAACCGGCAAGTGGGATGTCGATGTCACCAAGAACCTGCCGAACAAGTTGATCGAGGATTTAGACGTTGGATTCGCCTCAACCGGCCTCGATGGGATCGCCGGGCTGATGTACGGGCTAGGGGTGCATTTCACTCTGGTCGGCGAAAGCTATCTCTACGCCATGGAAACGGAAGAAGGCAATTCGTTCAGTCTGCTATCGACCTCGGAGCTAGAGGTTTCCAGCGGTGGAAACTACCGCCGCCGGAAATACATGAGCGACCGGGGGACCGAGGATTTGCCCAAGGACTCGAAGGTGTTTCGGCTTTGGATACCAGACCCGGAGTGGCAGCAGATGGCCGACAGTCCGGTGCATCCGCTGCTCGATACGTTCGACGAGCTAGAGCGACTTTCCGATGCCCTCGGGGCTATCGACCGCTCCCGGGTTCCCGCCGGATTATTGCTTATGCCGAACGAGATCAGTTTCGGCAAACGCGGATTCGCGGGTTTCGTCGAGGACTTGATTGAGCATCTCAAGGCCCCGATTGAAAACCGCAAGTCAGCATCGTCGGTGACGCCGTTGGCAATCGAGGGAGCTGCCGAATACCTCGATCACGTCCGGCTGGTCAAGCTTGAGCGCGAGACGATTGGAACCGACATCGAACGAATGTCGCTGCTACACAAGCGCATAGGTGTCGGCATCCCTTTGCCCGCAGAAATTATGTCCGGCAAAGAAGGGCTGACTCACTGGGCTAGTTACCTCACGTCGGCTGATGTGTGGCAGGCGATTCAGCCGATAGCGTCTCTTGTGACCGGCGGGCTAACTCAGGTTTGGTTCCGCCCGGCGCTAAGGGCTCAGGATTTTCCAGACGCGAACAAGTGGCGAATCCAGGCCGACCCCAGCGACCAAAATGTTCGCCCCGATGCAATCCAGATTGCGACCGACGGCCTCGACCGGCTGGCGCTTTCGGAAGCGACTTGGCGACGAGTGGCCGAACACAGCGAGGATGATGCGCCAGACGCAGCAGAGTACGCCAAACGCGCAGCGCTCGGTCGAGCCACCGCTCCTACGGGCCCAAGCGCTAAGCCGGGTCAGCGAAGCTCCGACATCGGTCGGTCCAGCGTTGACCGGCGGGGAGCACCTAGTTCGTCGCCGCCCACGCCCCCGGCAGATGCAGCACCGGCGATGGTTGCCGCTGCCGACGGTGATCCCAACCTCCGGCACCTGGCGGTTCAGTTGATGAAGTCCGACGCTGAGTTGCGTCAGAAACTATTTACCTCCGGCGAGATGGCGGTGGCGGCATCGGTGCGAAAACTCGGTGCCAAGATTCGTACCAAACTCAACAAGACTCAAGCTCAGCAAATGAAGTCCGCCGACAACCTCACCGTCGCAGCGACTCTCGGCCCGACGAAGGTCAAGCAACTCGGCGTTGACGACAAGGCGGTGCTGTCCGATGCGTTGTCGGGCTACATCAAAGATTCCATCGCCGCGATGACTAGGATTCAGTCAGCATCGGTTGTTGCCGCAGCCAAAGCGGTGGACCTAGACCCCACCGTCGTAGCAGCGTCGCTCAAGTTCGAAGCCGATAGCGACGTAGCCAAAGGGGCCGAAGTATTCAGGGCAGAGATGATTGATTTGGCTTTGGAGCGGGCATACGACCCGACCCCGCGGACACCGACGAACGGAGAAGTCGGTGGGTAACCTTCGGGGTCTAATTCGCAAAGTCATGCAGATCGTCGGCGGGGGTTCCGTAGACCCCGGCGGCATTGCTCAGGGCGAGTTCGTGCGGCGAATCTTGCGGCGTGGAGGCGTTGTTGAGGAGGGATACATCTGGCACCACGGCAATCCGCTCAGGCCGCTAGACGGTCATTTGAAATTGGATGGAGTAAGATTCTCCTCATGGTCAGACCCTGTACTCAGAATCAAACCAGAGGACGCTTGGCTGGGCCGGAGTTTCTATGCCGTCGGGGACCATCCCGGCGAAACATGCGACTACGAATCCGTGTACGGCCGAACGAAGTAGCTCGCTAATGACACCAGTAGCGGTTGACGATGAGGTCGAGATCGATGTTCCCGATGCCGATGAGGTAGAGCCGGACAAGGACGAGAACGAGTGGGAGTCGTTGGTGCTGGTCGAGGACAAGCCGACGGTTGATGAGCGGATGGTGCGCCAAGACGCCGTGAAGTTCACACGTTTTGAAGCTAGTGACAACGGCTTGCCGCTGATGGTAAATCTCGAAAGTTCTCACGAGGGTTCGGTGCTCGCTGGAAACGTCACCATGATCGAGCGCAGGGACAATGAAATCTATGCTCAAGGCGTCTTTGCTCCCACCGAAGCCGGGGCGATGCTGAAAGCTTTGATGGACGAGGGTATGCCTTTAGCTCCGTCCGTTGACCTAGCCGACACCCGTTCGATTTTGACTTTGGATGAGGAGGGCAAAGGCTCGGAGTTGTTCACCACCGGCGATCTGATCGGCGTGACGATTCTGCCGATGCAAGCTCAGACTGGCACCTGGATTCGCTCGCTAAAAAGCGAAGCGGACGAGATGGTAGCGGCGGCAACTTTGCCGGAAGTCCTGCCAGCCGAATGGTTCCAGGACCCGGAGCTAGAGCAGTTGACTCCCATGCAAATCACCGCCGATGGTCGAGTCTTTGGACACTTTTTTGGCTGGGACTCTTGCCACATCGGACGTAGCGATGTCTGTATGCGGCCGGAGCGCGACGTGACCTTTGCTGCGTTTCATCACGGCAAAGTCGGCACCGACCAGGGGGATGTAGCCGTAGGGCAAATCACACTCACCGGGGGCCACGCTGAGTTCGACATCGCTCCGGCAGCGGCATTAGCGCACTACGACGACACCCGGTCAGCGGTTGCAGACGTTCATATCGGCCACGATGATTTCGGTGGCTGGTTCGCCGGCGCGCTTCGGCCTGGGCTTGACGACGAGCGGCTTCGGGTGCTGAAGGCTTCTGGAGTCTCCGGCGACTGGCGGCGCATTCAATCCAAACTTGAACCTATTGCGATCTTGTCTGTAAACAGCCCGGGATTGCCGCTGATGACCGAGGCGCTGGTTGCATCCGCTGACGGTGAGCGCCGAGTGCTCGCTCTGGTTGGCGCAGGGTCGGTGGAGGTTTTGCTTGCTGGAGCGACTGGATCGACCGACTACCCGCTCCAGTCCAGAGAGACTCGTTGGGATGGCAACAGTGCGGAGCTACGCATTCGCAGTTGGGCGTCCTCCGACGGCTCAGGAGATTTGGACACCATCGACTTTGGAAAATACCAAAAGGGATTTTTCTGGTTTGACTCATCTGACCCAAGCCACATCACGTCCTACAAACTCCCATATGCCGACCTAGTGGATGGAGGCTTGCGAGCCGTGCCGAAGGGCATCTTTGCTGTCGCTGCTTCGCTTCAGGGCGCTAGGGGCGGCTTAGACATCCCAGAGGCCGACAAGACTACGATCAAAGGCCACGTCGAAAAGTATTACAAGAAGATCGCCGCCGCTGAGAAAGACCCGACCATCATTGCCCCCTGGCTTCGGGGAAAACCTGAATCAGACGCGATGGTGGCGTCTTTGGAGGCACGAATCGCCATGCTTGAGGAGTCGATGTTGCCGATCCAGCTAGAGGCGCTGGAGCGATTGGTCGCCGTCTCCCCCTAAAATCAACTGGTAAATTCTTCCAGTTAGGTTTACTATCTCCCTAGAACGACCGGCGTGCGTTGCTCGTCGAAGGTCCCCTGCGCTGCTTGGGCGGTAACGAAACCTTTATCCGAATTCTGTCCAAAGGAGGCGAAATGCCTAAAGAATCTAAGCCAGTAGAAATCTCATCCCTGTCCGACGAGGACCTTCTAGCGAAGCTGGCGGAAGCCCGCAAGTCCTACGATGCGGTACTGCCCAAAGCCAAGGAAGGTGAACTTGCCGACCGCAAGGCTGCGCTGGCCGAGCTTGAAACACTCGCCGCGGCAGTAGCCGAAGTGAAGGCAGAACAAACTGTTCGCGCCGAGGCTGAGGCCGAAGTGCAAAGCAAGTTGACTGAACTCGAAGTCCAATTCGCTGAGCCCGAAGCAGAGGCCACCGCGGAGGAGGAAGCCGACGAGGAGGGCGAGGAAGCAGAGCCGGAAACCCCCATTGTCGCCGACCCCGAACCGCAGCCAGTACCAGTACCAGTAGTGCCAGTACCAGTACCGGCCACGGAGCCTAAGGCTATGGCGGCCGCAACTCCGATCAAGGCAACGCCGGTCAGCCAAATCAAGGTGACGGCGCAGGCCAAGCCGGTCAAAAGCACTGTTTCCCCCATCACGATTACGGCGGCCGCAGGCGTTCCTGGACTAAACCCCGGGGGACGCATTGAAGGCATCGAGGAATTGTCGAAGGCCATGCTCTCGCGCCATGAGGCGTTCGCTCACTCTCGGATGTCGGGCCCTCCCGGCGACGAGTCGATTCCGGTGGCGACCGTCCATGCTCCGTTCCCCGAGGATCGCACTTTGACGGCTGACCCTCAGCACAACGATGCGGTGCTCAAAAGGCATCTGGCACCAGAGGCGATGGTCGCGTCCGGTGGCTTGTGTGCTCCGCTTGAGGGCTACTACAAACTGGTTTCAAATGAGAGTCTCGACCGACCATGGCGTGACGCTCTGCCGAACTTCAAAGCAGCGAGAGGCGGCATCCGGTTCATCCCCGATGCAGCGCTTTCGGAATTCGGCGGCGGCATAGGACGCACTACCGTGGCGCAGGACGTTTCAGGGGCCAACTACCCCAAGCCGTGTCTGAGCTTCGTTTGCAAGCCTGAGCAGACCGTGCAGGTTGAAGCGCAGCATGTGTGCTTGACCTTCTCCAACTGGAACGAGCGGTTCTACCCGGAGATGATCGAGAACTTCACTCGCAAAACGATGGTGCAAGGCGCACGGATAAGCGAGACGGCCATTGCCGACAAGGTGAGCGCTTGTTCGCTCCAGGTCACCTCACCAGAAGCTTACGGCGCAGGCCGCACGATGCTGTCGGTGATTGACCAGGCGGCGGCAGGTATGCGTTCATCCAAGAGGCTAGGCGCTCGCTACATGCTTCGTGCGGTCTTTCCGTTCTGGGTTCACGAACTCATCCGGGCAGACCTAACCCGTAGCCAAGACGACTGTGCATTTGGTGTCACGGATGAGCAGATCGACACTTGGTTCAGAGTCCGCCACATTGCACCGAGCTTCGTGCTGGAAGGTCCGACCGGATTAGGTCAGACATTCGCGGCGCAAGGCGCAGGCCCGCTTCGGGACTTCCCCGACGTTGTGGTCTGGTTCATGTGGGAAGAAGGATCGTATCTCTACTTGAACGGTGGAACGCTTGATGTCGGCGTGGTTCGCAGCAACACCGAGAACCGAGTCAACACCTTCGCTACCTTCGAGGAGGAGTTCGATAACGTCGCTTGTGTCGGCCCGCAGGGGTGGCGCATTCAGACTTCCATCTGTGCCAACGGAACCGCAGCACCCGCCGGTACTTTGGTTACCTGCGCTCCTGGTTCCTAATCGTCAGGTAGTGTAGAAAAGTCTCCTGTCTCGGAGAAAAGAGAAGGCCCCCAAATTGGGGGCCTTCTCTACGTGTATTGCCGGGGCAGCACGAGCACCCTACCTGGCGTTTTTCTGAAACGTGCCCTTCCAGAACTCTCTATGCCAATCAATTACTAGCGTTTCGACCACCGATGCAGGTAATCCCGCGTCGAGCAACGTCCGGTAGTGCTTGATAACCACAACAGAGAAATCCTTTACTAACTCCCCCACCTGGTCGCACCCCGCTTTCATGGCTAGGCTTTCGGCTTCTTCGTTATTCACCGTGGGTTCCTTGTTGCGCCTCGGCGATTCTCCCTGTTGATTTCTTCGAGCAACTTCGTTTGCTTCTTGAGTTGCTTGTTAGCGCGCCGGCGCTGGTTGTCGGGGTTGATGCCGCTGCGGGGATCGGCCAGCGTCATCCCTCCGGTCAGCATTCCCTTAACGATGTATCGAGCTATTCCCATTTGCTTTTCTCCTTTCCCTTAGTCTCGGATGCAAACTGCATCGTTGCATAGTAACCTACAACACATGCCAAAACAAATACCGAAGAATTTGCGCTGTATCTACGTGGGCAATTTTGGTCCTCACAACACCGAGACTCACTTAATGCAAGCACTAGAACGCCGAGGGCATATCGTCGAGCCCGTTCAAGAGCGCCATGGCATTTGGAACAGAGTCTTGCCGGATGCTGTTTCGTCTAGGCCGGACTTCGTAATGTGGACACACACCGGCCGCCTGGATAGCGACTACCAATCGCAGCTAGTCGCGCTGAATGCTCTCAAGGATTTTGGTATCCCGACTGTGGGCTACCATCTCGACTTGTTCTGGGGCATCAGTCGTGAATTGCTCATCGGCGTTGACCCGTTCTTCAATGTTCAAATCCTCATAACGCCCGACTCCGATCACGACGACCTGTGGCGCGACGTGGGTATTGACCACCGGGTTTTGCCGCCCGCTACCAATCTGGCCGACGTGTTGTTGACTGGGCGCTTCACCGACGACCGCGTCGCGGATGTGGCATTCGTAGGTTCGTGGCACAGATACCATCCTGAGTGGGGCCATCGTCAAGAGCTGGTTCAACGGATGCTGCAAGTTCAGCGGTTCCGTTACTGGCCCGCCGGTGGTGGCGAGGTTCGTGGACAAGCTCTAGCCGATGTGATTGCATCCACTAAAATTCTGGTGGGCGATTCATGTTGGCCCGAAGGTCCGGCGGGATACCATTCAGACCGGATAGCGGTAACACTCGGCCACGGTGGGTTTTTGCTGCATCCGTGGTCGGAACAATTAGGTGAAATCTACAAGGACGGAGTTCATCTGCGCTATTGGCCGCTTGGCGATTGGAAGGAACTCGACAAACTGATTGAATACTATTTAGCCCATCCACGAGAAGCTCAGAAAATAGCCGCCCAAGGGCGACGCCATGTGACCAATAATCACACCTTCGATGAGCGGGTGCCCGAGATTATTCGGACGGCACTATCGGTCAAGGCAACCCGGTGAGCTACCTCGTGGTGCTGCCGGTCGTTGACCCATTCATCGCACGCGCTTGCATCAGGTATCTTGCGGTGCCGGGTGAGCAGTTAATCGTTGTGGACAACACCCCCGAGGGTCTTGGGGGACCAAATGAGGAGGCAGGCAGAGCGTGGGATTTCGAGATCGTACGCGACCCTGATGGTAAGAACTTTGGCGTCGCCGCTTCATGGAATTTGGGGGCTCAACGAGTGCTAAGTCAGGGTCTTGATTGGCTGATTATTGCGTCGGCGGCATTCATCCCTACGGCTGGATTGCTCGACTTGATGCAAGTGCTTCCGGCTGACCCCGATGGGAAGATTTGGATCACCGACCGCAACTGGCATCTTCGTCCGGTTCATCGCTTGCAGTTTGAATCCGTGGGTCTTTTTGATGAGGGCTTTTACCCCGCCTACTACGAGGATATGGATTTCGAGCGACGACTAGCGCTGGCTGGCTGGCTTGAGCAAGTCCGGGTGCCGGTGGCCGGGGTTGATCTCGGAGCAGGGCATGGCACGCGCACCATTCCCGTTGATTACGCAGAGCCGCGCTACCACTACCGCAAGAAGTGGGGCGGCTTGCCGGGACGAGAAGCCTACGTTTTGCCCTGGAACGGAGCACCACCAGCCTGATGAGTTGGGGTCTGATTGCCCGCTCCGAACCACACAGGGGCCTTGGGGTCATGTGCTACGACGCTTTCGTGAAGTTGAAGCCTGACAAGGTACTCGTTTTGGATGCTACGGAGCGTGGCTCAAAAGACCAAACACCTGAGCGCTACGGCCCGAATGCGACGCATTGCAGGATTAGCGACCTAGAGCTAATCGTCGCCAAATGGATGCAGGGGCTCGATACGATCTTGACCTTTGAAACGCCCTATTGGCCGGGCCTGTTCGCTTTGTCCGCAACTCTGGGTGTTCGCACAGTAATGGTTGTGATGCCTGAATACCATCCGGTGGGCCGCAGCGACCGCCAGCCCGACCTCTTGCTGAATCCGTCCCCCTGGTGGCCGCATAGTATGCCAGCGCCGGATGTTTGTTGGTGGCCTGTTCCAGATGTCAAAGGCCGTTTGCGAACCGAGGCCAAAACATTTCTTCATCCCGCCGGGGCACCGGCAAAAAGCGATCGAGCGGGCACAGGAATACTCCTGCGGGCGTTGCCGTACATCACCGAGCCGGTGAAGATCATCGTCCGCTCCCAGGTCAACGCCAATCCTGACTTCGATTTCCATGCAGCATCTAAAGCGTCGTGCGTGGAACTAGATGTTCGGATCGAGGATCGCCGGGACCATCTGTCGATCTACGATGAGGCCGATGTCGCAATCCTTCCCCGCCGCTACGCCGGGCTTTCATTGCCGCTGTGGGAATCGCAGGCTCATGGCCTGCCAGCGATCACCCTGGATCGCCAACCGGAGCGCCACATAGTGCCCGCCAACTTGCGTCTGCCTGCCTCAATCGTCAACCGAATGAACCACCTCGGGGGCCCGGTGCCCATCTACGGCGCTGACCCACGCGACCTTGCGGATAAAATCAACCTGCTGGCTTCGTCTCCCGATTTAACGAAAGAAGCGTCGCTGGCGGCGCTTAGTTGGGCAGAGCAGCATTCATGGAATTGGCTAGGACCAGCCTGGCGACAGATAAGTGGAGACTTAATGTGCATCCAGCGGTAAGAGACTTTGTATTTGAGATAGCGACGCGCTTTGAACCTCACCCGCCTTACGCTTTGCTGGAAATCGGAAGTCTGCATGTGAACGGCGGCGTTCGTGACCTATGGCCGAACGCCGACCCCTACATCGGTTTGGACATCTCACCCGGCCAAGGCGTCGATATTGTCGCCGACGCCAGGACGTGGATCAAGGATCGCAATTACAGCGTCGTTGTGGCGACCGAAGTCCTAGAGCACGTATCCAACTGGCAGCAGGTTGTGCGCACAGCCCGTGAGGCGCTCTCACCCGGAGGTTTGTTCGTTATGACGTGTGCAACCACCGGACGACCACCGCACGGCGCTCACGGGCTACCTCAGCCACCTCAGGGCGAGTATTACGGGAACGTCGGCTTTGAAGAATTTGCTCAGGTAGTAGGGGAATTAGGATTCTTGGGGTGCGAGCTTAGGCAGACAACTGGGTTCGATTTGCAATTCTTCGGGTTCGCACCCTAAGTCATGGATTTGCATTCTGCTGACTTTGCCGTTGCGATGGTTAGCATTGGCGTATCCGTTGATCTAGCTTCAGGCGGCACCCAGCTAGTCGCCCTGATGTTCGGCAGGCATACCTGGATACGCGGTTCGTCGTTGCTTGTGGTCCACAGGTTGAAGTGAATGGCTTTCGTTTCTGCGAAAAGCGCGACCAAATCCGGCGGCCATGGGCCAGACAGGTTCAACCGAACGACGCGGCTCTCCGTTGGGAACCTCCATTGCCTAACGCTATCGCCAGTTAACTCACTGGGTTTAGTTTTCATATCCACTTCCAGGTGCACGGGAAAATCCCCGGTTTGCATCTTCCGGCTAATTCGCCAGCGCTTCGCCGGGCTGCCCGCTTGTTGCGCCTCAACGGCCACAATCCAGGTCCGTTTGTTTAGGTCGTCGGTCATTTGGTGACCACCAAAATCGCAAGGGCGAGAAGAACTAGGGCAAAAACGATAGCCAACCCGCCAGCGTCACTCATTGCTCACCCCATGACGTTAGCGCAGGCTCCCAATCGCTCGCCCGGCCGTACTCTCTTATCTCGGCTTGCTCTGTGCGCTCAAGGAATTCGATGTCACTTTGTTCGCGCTCAGCAAGTAAATCCTCCTCCAGCGTTGAAGCGTTTGTCTCTGTCTCTGGCATTTTCATCTCCTAAGTGCAAATGGACTCTTTGCATTCTAGGGCAAATACCGATAGCAAGTCAACTAGGGTTGGTAGGATTGGCTCATGCGATTTGACGCCTACGCCACAGAACCTCACTACTTTCGGGCAATTGCTCCGATACTGGCCGCTCTACCGGCTGAGAATCGTGGGCAATTCTTCTCCATCAACTTTGAATACGCCCCGGACGGTTGGGAGGCTTCAAGAGGCTCCCCGAACACCTCCAATCCTGTAATCGTTGCGGGCTATCGGGACTTGCAGATGTGCGGCGGTCGTCCGGCGATCATGGTTGCTCACGGCGCAGGGCAGACCTACCAGGACATTGGCGACCACCCCAGCTACGCCGGAGGCCGGAGCCATGAGAGCGTTGTTTTGTTCATCAGCCCATCCAAACAAGCGGCCGGCAAATGGGCGGCAAAGTATCCCGAAGCAAAATCAGTGGCGGTTGGGTGCCCGGCATTGGATCAGCATTTTGCCAACCCTGTTCGAGGTGAGCAAATCGCCGTTTCCTTCGGCTGGGGCCCGGCAAGTTGTCCTGAAATGAGGACCGGGGCTGATTTCTTTATGCCGGGGGTGGCAGAGCTTTCCAAACAACACAAGATCATCGGCACCGGACATCCACGGATTATTGACCCGCTGATTCCTCTTTACCAAAATCTCGGCATCGAGGTAGTTCGTGACCCCGATGAGGTTCTGCGGCGAGCAAGCCTGGTTGTGGCCGATAACACGAGTTTGGCCTGGGAGGCCGCTAGTTTGGGCATTCCGCTGGTCTGGCTGAATATCCCAGAGGCCCGCCGAGACGTAGAACACGGAATGCGCTGGTGGAAATACGCCAGCTCAGGGATTCAATGCAATCTACTCAGCCAAATGCCAGATGCCGTCGAGGCTGCTCTAGCCGACCCGAAGCGACAACAAACCCTGCGCGCAAAGGCGGTAAAAGCGATCTACGAATTCACCGATGGACGCTCGGCAAAACGTGCCGTAGATGCAATCTTAGGACTTGCAGCCTAAAGTATCTTCCAAAATATGGAAAATTAGTGCGATACTTCTCACATGGCTAGCGCTGGAGTAAGGACCCCGGTCGAGGGACCGATTACCGTTCCACCCCTATTTTCGCTCTTATCTTCGGCGCAGGTCATCGAGGACAACGACGAGAGATGGGCCGGTAGCGTCAGTTTTGATCCCGAATCTTGCGCTGGTGACGTGTTCGTTGCTCCCCTGTGTCCGCCCGGCGGCTTCGAGAAACCAACCGGAGACAACCCCGGCATCGTAGACGTAGAAGGCTTTGGCGTCATCGCTGTTGACAGTTGCTCTCCTTACTCAGGGCGCGAGTTTGCAGCCAGAGCCCGGCGCAAGCTACTTGCTTGCCAGTCGAAGCAGATTGAGAAAGAGTTTTGGACCGGAGCGGCCATGCCGGGCGACCCCCATTTGGCTGCGACGGCATCCACGGATTTTGGCTTTGCTCACACCCCACTAGAAGCCCTGGCTCTGATCGAAAAAGAATTGGGTATCTGCGGGTGCGGCCGCGGCATGATCCACATGAGTCCGAAAATGGCGACGCTACTTTGCGGCGACGGCAACATCATGCGTGTGGGCGACCATCTGGAAACCTGTTTAGGCTCCATTGTCGTAGCTGGTACGGGCTATCCAGGCACCAACCCCGCAGGCACGCTTGCCTCCGGTAGCGAATACATGTACGGCACCGGCATGGTGCAGGTGCGTCTCGGCAAGATCACCGTCATCCCCGGCAACCTGGGGGAAGCATTAGACCGGGCCACTAACTCCGTGAACTTTTACGCCGAGCGACCTGCAATGGTTCTTTTCGATCAACCCTGCTGTCACCTAGCCGTCGGGGGAACCCTGCAAGACACCCCGCCAGGGACTTAAAATTAGCAGTTCAACCTGCGCCCCCTGGATCACCGATAGCGACGTTCGCGCCTGCTGCTCGAAAGTCGCGCCGGAGGTTGATCTCACCAATGCAATCCAGGCCGCGTCAGAGATCATGTTTCTGCTGTCCGGCGAGCAATTCCCTGGTTCGTGTTTGGCGAGCTACCGGCCTTGCGAGGTCGAGTGCGCCTGCGGTTGTCATGGCTCCGGCAACTGCGGATGGTGGGAAACATCCGGCGACTGCTGCTGTCCGCCGCGGGTGGACCTCGGCTACGGCCTGGATGTCACCAAAATCATCGAGGTCAAGATTGATGGGGAGGTGGTTGACCCCTCAACCTATCGACTCGATGAACGCCGTTGGCTGGTCCGGCTGACCGGAGCGGACGGCATCAACCCATCGTGGCCCTGCTGCGGTCAGGACATGTCGCGCCCGACGACGATGCCCAATACCTTCATCATTGACTATCTCTATGGCGTGGCCCCTCCGCTAACGGGCAAGACGGAAGCGGCGCGACTGGCTTGCGAGTTCGGCTTGCTTTGCAGCCCTGCTACGGCTGGCCTGTGCCAGTTGCCGAAAACTATGACCGGGCTATCCAGGCAAGGGGTCAGCATGACGTTCGACGCTCAGTCATTTCTGAAGGAAAGACGAACGGGGCTGTTTTCGGTGGACCTGTGGCTGAAAGCAATAAACCCCAGTGGGCTCATCCGCTCAGCGCGAGTGGTTAGCCCCGACGATCATCGAGGAATTAGAGCTTAATTACCAATTTCTTCCATCTACGGTGGAAATAGGCTAGACTCGCAGCAATGGCAAATTCTGGAAGGGTGACCGAATCCCTTAATACTTTCGTCGCTTTGGATCATGCGGTTTAAGTTTCCAAACCGGCATTCGAGCCCCTTTGGGCAGAATGTGCGTGCAAATAAGGCAGCCTTTATCGCCGTCTTTGTAATAGAAAAGCGAACGCCTGTTGTAGGGGTGCCCGTTGAAACATTTTGATGAGTCCCTCTTGCGGTATCGAGAATCAATCGCATTTTGTCGAGCCGTTTTAAGTGAAAGATGCTCAGGATTAACACATCCGCGGTGCGGGCAATCTGGACCGCCCCTACACGAAAGATCGGCGTTATGACATTCGTGGTCAACTTGAATGCCTTCGGGAATGGGGCCTTTCCAGCGGGTATATGCCCAACGATGGGCCAACCAAAGCTGCTCACGGAACATTCCGAACTTGCCGTATCCGGCAGGCGATCTAAAGGCGGTCCATTCCCAGCATCCATTTTCAAGTTTTTTGACCTTAGAAAGAAAGCGAGCTTCGTGGTCAAGACGAAACGGGCTTTTGGTTATATGCGGGTCTTGATGTCGAGTCCACCGCGTGTAGTGCATGTTGCACATTCCTTTGCGAGTGGCTTTCCGTTCGCATTCTTCAATAGCACAAAATCCGATCATTCCATGAGTGTAACAGAGGAGTATATAAAATGAACAAATGTTTAGCTAGTGTTCAGGCGTGCGCGCTAAGGGTTGGTCGGCTTCAATCCAATGGTCGCACCGCCGCCGGTGTTGCCGGCCAATACACCACAGGGCAATTTACTACCGTCTCAGTTTCGGCAGAGGTCGAAGAAGGCGACGAGATTAACGTCAAGAACGCCTGCGGTGGCTTGTGCGTGTCCTTCAAGGATTGTGACCGCCTCAAGCGCCTTAGCCTTGAGCTTGAGCTTTGTGTGCCTGACCCAGAATTGCACGAAATACTCATCGGCGGCACGGTGCTAACCAGCGGGGCTGCGACTGGTTATGCGTATCCGCAACTAAACGCTGCCGGTTGCCCCAACGGTGTGAGCCTTGAAATTTGGACCAAGCATGTTGACTCCGGCGGCGCTCAGGACGGTCAATACCCTTACCTTCGCTGGGTCTTTCCGAGAACCTACCTGCAAGTTGGAGACAAAAACTTTGAGAACGACGCTATGGCATCCGGCTTCTCGGGCTTCGCAGTAGAGAACCCAAACTGGTTCGACGGTCCGCAGAACGATTGGCCTGTCGCCAGCAACCGAGTAGCTCAGTGGTTGCCAGTAGCTACCCTGCCGCCTGTCTCGTGTGGCTATTCCGTAGCGTTAGCCAGCTAGTAACACTCTAAACACCTAGCTTGGCGAGTAGACTCTCGCTATGGCGGCAAATACTCTTTTCTATGATCTTGCTCGCAAGGTTCTTGACGAGGTAGTCGCGCGCTTCGCTACTGCAGGGGTCGCACTTCCCGCTCGGCGCTACGTCGCAAACGGTGAGGTAGCCCGCGACCCCAACGCCGAGGAGGATTGCAGCGCCGTTTCAGTAGGCTTTCCCAGAGCGTTCATCGGCTCACCGGGCATCCCTCGATTCGAGGCGATTACCTGCGCCCCAATTCGCACCGCCGATCTGCTCATTGAAATCACTCGCTGTGTCCCGGTCCCCGACGACCATGGCAATCCCCCATCAGCCACAGAGATCGACGACTCAGCCAAACAGATTCTCACCGACGGCTACGTCCTGTTTGCCGCTATCCTCGCAGCCAAATCGGATGGGTCGATGGCCCCTTTGTGCGACAAGATAGCAATGGGGGATTTGGTTTTGATCGGACCCGAGGGCGGTATCGGCGGGGTAACGATCACGATAGCGGTGCAGTTCTAGTGGCCGTCCGGTCAATCAAGATCAATGACGCTCAGCTTGCTCGAATCACCAAAGACCCCAACGGCCCTGTCGGCAGATACGTCGGCGCACTAGCGAGCAAGATCACCCGCGAAGCCAGGATCGTCGCCAGTCAACGAGTCAAAACCAGGACCGGCAAATACATCAATGCCTTTAGGACAACAGGCGTCGTACAGACCGGAGGGGGATTTCGAGTCAAGGCGTACAACGACGCTCGCCACGCTGCGGTTTTAGAGCGTGGAGCACCTGAGCATATAATCCGTGGCAACCCGCTCTTATCCTTCGTTTGGGAGAACGCCCCGCAGAGCGTTAGGATCGGCAAGGACGGCAAGGTCACATTCAGGTTCGTGAACCACCCGGGATTCAAGGCTCGACGAGTTCTTGAAGTCGCGACACGCAGAGTAGTATCCCGAGAGAGAAGATAGGAGACAAGATTGGCTAGACATAAGGCTTTTAGTTTCAGCAACGAGAGCAAAGAGCAGGTCACCTTTGAGTTGGCCGGGGAGCAATTCACCTGCATCCCCGACGTACCAGGGGGAGTGCTAAGCGACTTCATCGGTGACGCAGGGGAAGGTACTTTCAGGGCCGCCCCTGCGATGGTAGACCTCGTAAAATCTATTCTCATCGACGAGGACGTGCCACGTTTTGAGAGGCTGATCCGCTCCAAAACAGTCATGGTCCCGCTCGAAACTTTGATTGAAGTAGTGGCCTGGCTAGTGGAGCAATATACCGGCCGCCCTACCATGCGGCCCTCGCCATCGGTGCCTGGGCCGTCAGCAATGGAGCCTACGTCGAAGGGCGCTGTATCCGCGACGGCTTCGACGTAGGCGCTTTGCCGATGCGCAAATTCTGTAACGTCGTCTATTCGATGATCGTCGATGATGCTGATGGGATGGTCAATAAGTCAGATGTCCGACGCAAAATCGACGAGGCGCTTGAGAGGCTGGCTCCTGACCCTGAGAAATGGGGGGTAGGCGCTAAAGCTGCTCAGGAGCAAGCGAACCTGATGAACCTCATGGGGTAGAGAGTAGAATCTCCCATATGCTGGTAATTTCTGGGAACTCCTAAGTGGCAATAAGCGTTGGTGGCGTCGAGGTCGATGTTGATGCGAATACCGATGATCTAAGGCCCCAGTTAGAGGCAGGGCTCCAGACCGCTAAGCAAGGCTTGCAAGCCGTCATCGACGCGATAGCCGACTCTAGTGGACTCACGGAGAGCCTGAAATTAGCGGCTGCCACTGCTGCTGAAAGAGCTGGGGGCGAGGATGTTGAGTTTGATGCTGTCATCGAGGGTGAAGCGGGAGTAAAGGCCAAGGCCAAGGTGCTTGCGGCTGAGGCCGGAGGGGACATCAAGTTCAAGGCCAACCTTGAAGGCGGGGATCGGGTTGAGGGGGGGCTTCGCAGGCTAAGCGATTCCGCCAAAAAAGCAGGTGGAGGCAGCGACGACCTAACGACTAAGGTCAGAGGACTAGGCCGAACCCTAGCGTCACTTAACACCATCGTGCGCTCGATTGGCTTCGGAGCAATCGCCGGTTCCATCGCCCCGGCCATTTCAGGAGTAATCGCCCTCGCCGGGGGCGTAGTCCAGCTTATTGCGGAACTTTCTCGGATGATCCCATTGCTGGCTGTCCTGCCGCAGTTGGGGTCTGCCGTGGCTCAGGTGTTTGGCGTTATCAATCTGGCGTCCATCGGCGTTGGGGATGCGCTGAAGTTTGCACGTGAAGGCGGCGAGAAGTTCGATGAAGCGTTGGCGAAACTCCCACCTGCTGCCAGGTCATTTGTTCTGACCTTGCGGGACTTGATCCCCAAGCTGGATGAGCTTCGAAACGTCGCAGCGGCGGGGCTTTTCCCTGGAGTTGAAGATGCCGTCAAAAGACTAAGCACGACGCTGTTTCCAATCCTTCGTGACATCACCAAAAGCACCGCCGAAGCATTGGGGGACTTGGCAAAGCGGGGCGGGGAACTTGCAACCTCCGGTCCATTCGCCGCCGACTTCAAAGCGGTCGGGGAATCCAATGTCAGGATCATCAAGGACTTAGGAACGTCCGGGTTGAATTTCGCAGATGTGCTTCGGAACATCGTCGCCGCAGCCGCTCCGGTGCTAGAGGCACTAGTTGGGCTGCTGGTCCCGTACTCCGAACTCATCAAAGCCAACTTTGAAGCGTCCAGAAGCTCAGGCGAGCTTCAAAGAACCATCCAGGCGGCGGCCGACACATTCCTCACGGTTATCCAGATCATCGGCAACCTCGTCAGAGGATTGTGGGAAATCGGCCAAGTGGCCGGTGGGACTTTGCTCACTTCGCTGTCAGCGCTTAGCGAGCGGTTCAAGGACTTTACTCAGTCTGCCGAGGGAGTAGAAAAGATCAAAGGATTCTTCGAGGGGATTAAGCCAATCCTGTCCGCTCTAGGTGGCCTGATAGGCGACGTGTTCAAGCAACTCGGACTCATCGGCGAAGCGGGTAGCGGCCCCCTGTTGGTTTTCATCCAGCAAATCAGAGACATTTTGCCAGCCTTTTTGCCGATCCTTAGTCTTTTCACGTCAGTCAAAGACGCCTTCTTTGCTTTCTTGGTTCCGCTCATCCAGGTGGCCGGGACAATAGCAAACGCGCTCTTGCCGGTGATTCAGGAATTGACCCCGCTGTTTAAACAATTGGGCGAGTTCATCGGGGGATTGATGTTGGAGGCGTTCGCAGCGTTGCAACCGATACTGCCTATTCTCGTAACTGCTGTTCAAGCGTTGTTCAACGCATTCGCTCCGCTGATCCCGCTGGTAGGTACTTTGTTGACGCCGATCATCGAAGCGCTTATTCCTATTATCGAAACTCTGGCTCCGATCATCGGCGAGGTAGCTAGGATTTTGGCGGACGTGTTCGGACAAGCTCTTACTCTGGTGGCCCCGCTCCTTGTGGATTTGGTCAAGATAGTGGCCGAGATTGTCAAGCAAATAGCGCCGTTTATTCCTCAACTGGTCGAGGTTGCAGGGCTGCTTATCGGGGCATTGTCTGGCGCTCTGATTGAGGTGGTAAGGGCTCTGCTCCCGATGCTTCCGCTGCTCGGTGATTTGATCGTAGAGCTGCTGCCTGTTTTGATCCCGCTGGTAGAGAAAGTGGCAGCGGCGATAGTGCTTCTCACGCCCCTTTTCATAGCCCTAGCCAAGGCTGTTGCTGAGGACGTGATAAACGCCATCCAGTTCGCAATCAAGGTTATTAAAACCATTGGCGAAACAATCGAGATTGTCATTGAGTTCATAGACGACATCGTTTCTGCGTTTGAAAAATTCATCAAAAAACTCAAGGAGTTTGGCGATAAATTGCCCGACTTCCTGCGCCCCGGCTCACCGACCCCGTTCGAGATAGCGATGCTGGGAATTGCGAGCGCGCTCGATGAGGTCACCAAATCAATGAGCGGGACGGTACGCGCTGCATCCAAGCTAGACATTCCGGCTCTCAGGCAACTAGCAGATGCCGAGGCCCTAACGTCTCTGAATAAACTTGGCGTAACCGGACCTAACGTCACCCAGTTAACTCTCTCCCCAGGAGCCATTCAGATCAACTCAGAGTTCGGAATAGGCACCAATGCCGGGGACGTTACCGACGCCATGACGGAGATCGTAAAAGGCGAGTTGACGGACGCATTTAGAAAGATCGTGGAGCAGAGCCGAGCCGGGGTCAGCTAAGTGGCGACAGTTGAACTACTGGTTGATTCTTTCGGAACCGACCCTGCTAGCAACCCGGGGTTATGGGTGCCAGTTGGCGGAACGGTTGTTGCTTGTTTGAGCGATGCGTCAGACGCCACCTACGTTGAGCAGCAACAGGACAACAACACGGCTGGCTTCAGGGTCGGTTTCGCTGATTACACCATTCCGTCCAATGCTCAGATTCGCTCAGTCCAGACCAGCATCAGAGCAGGGCAAAGCGTGTGGAACCCTCAGACTTTGAGATCGACTATGGGCACAGTCGGGACCATCCTTGAGCACTTCGAGGATTACGTAATTACAACCAGCGTGCAAGCCGTTACGGGAACCGCCGAACCAGACCCCAACTCTGGGCGGCTTTGGTTTCAAGACGAAATAAATCTTGTAACCGTCGCTTTCTCCTCAAGCCCTGATTCTCCCGCCAACTCACGGGGTATGCGAATTATGCGGGCAAGCCTTCTTGTCGTGGTGAACATGGCTCCATCCGTGTCAATGACCGGCCCGGCGGGAGTAGTTTCAACCACTTCCCATCCGGTGGTGACGTGGACCTATTCAGATGCCGAGGGAGACGCTCAGGAGCGTTACCGGATCAGGGTGTTCAACTCCGCTCAGTATCTAGCCGGTGGCTTTGACCCAGCGAAGTCAGATGCAGTTTGGGATTCGGAGGAAGCCTTTTCGAGCGGAACCTCAAGAGCAATCAATCCGATTGTTTTGGGCGATACCAATGCGCCGGTCCTGTACCGGGCCTATGGGTCGGTGGCCGATCTGGGGTCGAAGGGGCGTTTTTCCTATTGGAGCCCGTTCGCCTCGTGGAGCCAAGCCGTGGCCTCGCCTGGCCCCCCTACTCTTGTAGCGTCGGCGGATACGCCTAACAATCGAGTCGCGCTGACGCTTGTTGCTACGGGGCTGCTGGTAAGCACCACATCTATCATTGTGCAACGCTCAGACGATTCTGGGGCCTCTTGGCGGGATGTGGTGAGATGCTCGCCTGGCACTTGCTACGACTACTCAGCCCCTCGAAACGGCTCTCCGCTGCTCTACCGGGCCCGTGCAATTCACAACGACGGCACTACCTACTCAGAATCGGCTTATAGCGCCCCCGTGCCAGTAACGCTAGCGTCTGATGGCTCGGCGTGGCTAAAGTCCTTCAGCAACCCGGGGCTCAATACGCGCCTGTGTCTGTCTACGCATGAGTTTTCGTCCAAGTCAGAGGAATCACAAGGCGTGTTTCTGGCGCTAGGCCGCCCCGCTCCCGTAATCAACGGAGGCCAGATCAGCAAAGAGGTTTTCGATTCAATTCCCTTCGCATTTCTAAACGATGCCCAATACAACGCCTTCGAGGCTTTGAGAGCAACGAAGGAGCCGCTGCTTCTTCAGACTTGCTACGGAGATTCCCGGCAAGAGCAGTACGTGATCCGGCTTTTATCCCCCAGGAGCCGGACTGTCGTGACTGTTCTAAATCGACGCCAGGGACAGCTAAGAACGACGGATATTGCAGCGGTGGAGGTGGCTTACCCTGCCGTCTAACTGGGATGCCGCCCGCTGGGACATTGACGTTTGGGACGATCTATCCTCCGCCGTCTTTCTTCGGAGCCCCGGCAATCCGGCTTTAGATATGCAACTTTGTCTCGCCACCCACGAATTCTCATCGGAGTCAGCCGAGGATTTGAAGATTCGATCAGTGGTCGACAGCCAGTATCCGCTTGTTAGGCCGGGCACAATTCGCAAAGAAACCTATTCCACGATCCCCTTCGTTTTCCGCAACGACGCCGAATGGTTTGCCTTCGAACGGCTTAGGCTTCTAGGTACAAAACTGAAGTTTGAGACTTGCTATGGGGAAACTCATTCGGATATTCAATATCTGCGTTTTGGACAGCGGCAAGTAACCCGCCTAACTTCCGGCATGATGAGCGCCGGGCAAATCCGGCTAGTCGAAGTGAGCGCGCTGGAAGTCGCTCCTCTCTAATGCCCAACCATTTCCCAACCGAAAGGCTAAACTGAATCATGACTTACACCGATCCCGCAACCGTCCACGATCCCGCCGGAGGTCTAATCATTCCGTCAGCCTGGGGCGATGTATTGAACCAAGACCTTCAGGATCACGAAGCTAGACTTATTTCGGAAGCCTCAGCGCGAGCAGCAGCACTCGCCGCGCACGAAGCCGATACAACGCTTGTTCACGGGATCACCGACACCGCAGACCTGGCCCATAAGTCCGGGGCTGAAACCATGACCGGCCTAAAGATCTTCTCAGGCGGACTCGCTCTGCCTGGGTACACGAAAGCCGGACTTCCCGCCGCAGGGAACGTAGGACGGCTGGCTAGGGTCACGAATGAAGTGCGAGGCGTCTGGATGGACCAGGGGAGCCAGTGGTTTGGCCTTAACGGCGAAGTTGTCAATGCTAAGGAGTTTGGGGTGGTCGTGAATAGTGCCGGTGCGGCGGCTGCTAATACTACTGCTCTTAATAACGCTTTAGCCCAGGCAACCGTCGGCGGCAAGGGAACTGTTTTGTTGCCTCCTGGAATTATTTATTGGGACGGTTTGGTCAACATACCTCAGGGGGTTTCCCTAGTTGGTATGGGGATAGCTGCGACTGTCTTTTTAGCGACAGCTAGTGCTAGCCAAATCCGATTTGGCGATGGTGGAGGGACAACCGTTGCCGAAAATTATTTTGGATGGGCTGGTCATTTTTATGTCAATGGAAACTCCATAGCAACCAACGGTCTGTTTATTGGGTTGAGTATTCACAGGGTCTTTCATGACATTCGGAGCGCCAATTCGGTAGGTGATGGAATTCGCATTGAACAAGCGCAGAACTGTCTCTTTAGCCAAATATTTGCAGACCAAAACGGCGGTTCGGGGGTCGTTTTAGATTACGGAGCGGGCGGTCACGCTTTTTATAAGTGTGAGTTCTACAAAAATGGCTATGCCAATGGAAGGTCCACGTATAGCGGGGCAAACACAGGAGGTGGCTACACCTCCACGAAGCACAATCTATTTTCTCAATGTCTTTTTGAGGGGACGAAAGCCACAACAGTTGCTTGTTTTGACCAGGGAGCAGGCGAACGCCTTACTTTTGACCAATGTCATTTCACGTTGTTTGGGGGAACGCAAGGCCACGCTGATTTATATGGCACTAACATCCCTGTTTATCGGCAGTGGAAAGAACACGCTGACGTAGCAGCCGTGTCTAATGGCGCACATTTCAAAGGCGGCACTTGGTTTTACGGTTCAAAGCCCAGCGTAGGAGTGGTCTACAAGGGCATCGGGTTAGATATTTCATCTTCTCCAAGTGCTCTAGCCGCCAATTGCGTACTAGACGACGGTACTGTCATTGCTAACTGCAACGTAGCAGTGAAAGCCGCAGACAATTCGATAGTCAATGAAACTGGTCAAGTTTTCAAAATAGACAACACCACTAGGTTCGCTGCTCAAACTGGAAGCACCGTCACCGAGGGGGACACATGCAAGGCACGTCACGGGTATGGGCATTTTGTTGGCGTAGACCCTACCGACGTTGTTGTGAAAATAGATAGGGCCGCCGGACAAATGGTTGATATGCTCCAATTTAGAGCCAGTGATGGAGGCTTACTCTCACAGATTTCAAACTCAGGGTCATTTGTTTCGTCGTTGGGCGGCGTATTTGTAGGCGATGCCATACAAGGAATTAGAGCCCAACTGTCGGGACGAGGAACGGCGGCGGCCCCTGCCTTTACGTTTTCCAATGACCCTGATTGTGGGATGTGGTCACCGGGAGGCAATCTACTTGCATTCTCGGCGGGCGGCGTCGAAAGCTTACGGCTTGCACTTAATCTAATAACACTTGCGGACGCACAAGACCTTGCGCTCGGTTCCACCACGGGAACGAAGATAGGGACAGCCACCACTCAGAAACTAGGGTTCTTCAACAAAACTCCGGTGGTACAACCCGCCGCAATCCTTACCCCTCCTGCCCCTTCAGTTACTTACATCCAGGCTGAGGCGGCAGCTATGAAAACCGCCGTAGATGCTATTCGGACCACTTTGATTAACCTGGGACTGACCGCCTAATGGACGGACTCCTACATCTTTTGAACCTGGCGGGATTAACCATCCAGCAACTTCAGCAACAAGTAGCTCAGTTGGAGCACCAGATACAGATGCTCGCAAATAAACCCCCATTGGAGGAAGCCCCATCGACAGACTCCTAAGAGACACCCCGGCCACATTAGAGCGCAAGGTACGCGACGCCGCCCAGGCGCTGGTGGATAATATCGCGAATTAAATGCTCTCTCGAAGCGCAGCCTATGACGCAGCGGTAAAAGCCGGTGCCCGCCCGATAACCAAAGTTGATGTCATCCAGGGCTTCAAGGTTCAAAAGCAGAACCTCAGTTTGGTTGAGGGGTCGATTTCGGTGGACAACAACGCCGCCCACCAAAGAAGCCTGCAATGCACCATTGCCGATCCCGACCGAAGCCTAAAGCCGAGCGATCCCCCAGCCAGAACCGATCTCATCACGCCGTTCGGCAATGAGCTTGCGATCTCGATGGGCTACGAGGGAACAGAGATGCTACCCGTAGGGATTTTCAGGATTAAGGAAACCACCGACCTCGACGGAGCGTTTGAAATCAGCGCATCCGACCGTTCCGACTACGTTGAGAATGCGCTGTTTGAAAGGCCCTATGCCCTGCGCACCGGGTGGAGGATTATTGATGCGCTGCGCACCATCATCGGCGACAGATACCCAGGCATCCAGTTTGACGTTCAGAGCACCTCGATGTCCAAAACGGAGGAGCGGCCGCTGATGTACTACGACGGCGTGCCACAGGGCGACCCGACACCGCTAGTCGTTTTCCAAGAGGGCTCCTCGTCGGGCAGTCCGTGGAAAGTCTGCCAAGAGCTTGCGGCGAGATTCAATCTGCAAGTGTTCTTCGGGCCCTCCGGTCTGGTGGTAATCCGCGACACGCCGACTATCGCTTCACCTTTGGCCTGGACCTACACCGTAGGGGCGGACGCGATACTAACCAGCGCCTCCAATAAACTCTCAAGCCAAGACGTGAAGAACATCGCCTGGGCCTTCTCCGAGGGCTCAACGGTGCCCGATCCCCTCAAAGCCACCGCTGAGGTAACCACGCCTTCATCGGTGCTCTACCCCGGCGGCGACCTGGGACGGCGGCCATCATTCGTGCGCTTCGCCTTCGCAGACCAAGCAGCCGCACAAGCCGCAGCTAATGCCGAGCTTGCGAAGATGCGCGGGGGGATACGCACTCTCGGCTTCTCCGCTGTTCCCCATCCGGCGCATGAGGGCGGCGACGTGGTAAGAGTAGTGGTACCAGAGATCGGACTGGACCAAACCACCATCGCAATCGGATTTGCACCGTTAGACTTGAAACTAGCGACCCCTGCTTCTTTCTCAACATCGAGGGCCGACACGTGAGCCTAGACCCGATTCAAAACTTCTCCCGCCAGCTAGCCCAGCGGGTGCAAGAACCTATACAGGACCCCGTTAAGCCGCTTAACCGTCGCGTAGCCAAAGTGATAGGCGTAAACAGCGGAAACCCACCGAGCGTCAACATTCACCTAAACGGCTCAGATATTCCGTCCGTCAGGATTCTAAAGGGCTACATCCCAACCGTGGGCGACACAGCAGTCGTGGAGTTTTCAGGAACCGACCCGCTGGTTATCGGGGCGCTGGCTGACACACTTGACCTTGACCTTTGCTGGGACTTCGGAGCCCTGCCGGGGTACTTGTGTCTGGATGACGTGGCGGGGGTGACGAGTATTCGTGGATTCTCCTCAAAAGTAACTCTCACCGTTCCAAACGGTGGTGCACTTACGTTGGACACAACTCAATCCCTCCTTGGCTACGTCTCATCCGGCGCTTTCCAGGCTACTGCTTCGACCATCAGGCTGTATTGGGGCAGCGCTACTCAGGCTGTTATAGAGGTCAAATCTGACAGGGCGCTTATGACCTACGGCGGCGAAAATGGAGCACGGTTTATAGCTCAATCTGGATTCGTACAGATGGACACCGGCGGTGGGGGTAGTGGTTCCGTCAGGGTCATACCAAGTCTCATTCGAGCAGGATGGACCAGCGGCACCGCGATTAATATTTTCACCGACAGACAAGACTTTTATGTCAATAATGTGCACAGAGCATATATTGACTCAACGTCTTCTGTCCTTCAGTCGGGCAGCGGCCTCGTCCGCGCTACTACTACTGACGCTCTTTTGTGGTTCGACAATAGCTACTTTCAGGCGGTTCAAAGCAATCTACGTCTCGTTGCTGGTGGGGTCGAAACCGCCACTTGCAACTCCTCAAGCTGGGTCTTCAGAGTTTCGATGAACATCGACGCTCAGACCAACTTCTTAGGCCATCGCGTTCTACTTAACGGAACGGCTTTGGAAATCGGCTACATCGCAGGGTTTGGAGTTGCTTACGGCAATTTCAACGGCCTGTCATCACAGCCTGGAGTCGTAATGGTTTCGCAAACCTTCGATACTCAGGTGCGAATAGATGGCAGTTTTAGTCAATACACTCGGTTTAGAAATTACACATCAAGCGGCGATACAGACATAGGTTACAGAACCGCTTATCCATCGTCGGATTCCAGCCTCAAGACGGCAATCGCAACCATTGATTCGAGCAGGCTTTTGCGTGGGATAAAGATGAACCCCGCCAAACATTTCACGTTTATTGACGACCCCCTCAGCATCCCCCAGATTGGGATTATGGCCGACGCTCTGACCCTTCCCACGGAGCTAAGGCGGATTTTGACCTCTCCTTCTTCGAGCGTAATAGGCTTGCTGCCTGACGGAACGAGTAGCATGACCGATGGCCCCATGACCGATGTGGCTTACCTCAACTTCAACGCCCAAGTCGGCTGGCTCTGGGAATCCATGCGCCACCTAATCAGCCTTCTTGAAGCGGAGAATATAATCACCGTCCCAGCGTCATAGAAAGGAACCCATGCCAGAGCCTCAGCAACAGCAAGTAGGGATTGACCCAGGAGCAGTTCTGAATCAATTGCAGCAAATCGCCGGAAGGTCAGAGGTGGTTCAGTTAGCTTTGGAATCCGCCATCAAGGGCGCAGCGGCCGAACAGTTGCAAGCGCAATTAGCGGAGTCCGAAAACCTTGTGGCAGCCCAAGCTAAGGAATTGGCGGAAATGCGCGACGCCGGTAAACCGAAGCCCTAGCTAGATTTTAAGTAGACTAGAAACTTCAACCGAGCAAAGGAGAATACAAAATGGGTTGTTGTGGAGAACCGACACCAGAACCGACACCAGAACCGCCAGCGCCACCCCCGCCGCCGCCGCCGGAGCCGGAACCAGCCCCCCTCGCAACATAGGTTGTTGCGACTTACTTCCTAGTGTGCTAAGGTCAGTCTATGACAACGACGTTTAAGGAGTTGCGCCAGGATCGGGGGTTGACCATCGAGGCCGTCGCATTGATAGCCGGGGTGGACAAAGCAACGATCTCACGTATCGAACGCGGGCTATCGTCCGCGCAATCCGGGACAGTAGTGAAGCTGGCTAAGGGGCTAGGGCTCTCAGTAGGTCGGCTGGTTTTGCTGCTAAAAAATACAGGAGAAACGACAAATGGAGCGGGAGAGCAAGCCGAAGGCTGACCAATCTATATGGGAGGCGCTAGCGGACAAAAAGCCGCCAAGCGCCGTCCAGGTCCGGCGAGAGCAGATCAGCCAAGTATTCTCAATGGTCTTGACGCTATGTCTGGTCGTAGTTGTTGTGGCTAGCACCATCCGGTTCGTCATGTGGGTGTTCGGTGGCTAGACCCTTACCCGATAGGGTTCAGACAAAAGCCGTCGGGGTAACCTTTAACCCAGACTACCCGGCCAACCTGCACTATCTGGCCGAATTGCAACGGCAAGGCCCCGCGACCAATGCACCCCTAGAGGCTTCGCTTGTAAGGGAACCAGAAAATCCTTACGACCCCAACGCTATTAAGGTGTTTACCAACGGTCGTTTTATCGGGCATCTGCCGAGAGCTATTGCCGCACGCATGGCCCCGGAGATCGACGCAGGCACTGCTTGGACGGCTGTTGTTGGGGAAATTGTGTTTCTCCCCGACAAGCCTGAACAGCCCGGAGCGTGGATTGTCTGCACTCGCATCAGGGCACTTGCCGAGGGCACCCCGTGAGCGAGCGAGAGTGGAATTACGATTGGATCGACACGCCTATCGGCGATGGCCCCGAATGCACCGCGTGCGAAGGGTTTGGTCACGTCGAAGATGAATCGGCTTGCAGCGACGACGAGTGCTGTTGCCCCGTTAGAGCATGCCCTGTTTGTCAGGGATGGGGAACACTTGAGGTCGCCCCATGAGCGAGCGCTTCTACCCGATCCTTGTCCAGGACCCCACCGCCGCTGAGACTGACATGCAGGCGATCAAAGGACTTGTCGAGCGCGGGGCACTAACCAAAATCTACGACGCCCCATCGGTGACGACTATTACTCCAATGCTCGCCACCGGCCCCGGCATGACCATTTCGGCGGTTAACCTCACCAAAGAGGGCAAAAACTACAGGAAAGAATGGGACGTGGCCGCCGACAAGGGGACGGCTATCCATAAGATTGCGGAGAAGCTGTACGAGATCGAGGAGGTAGATACCTATCCCGAAGAACTCCGCGGCTTTGTCACCGCCCTTATCGCTTGGCGCGACAGATGGAAGCCGGTGGAGGTCACCAACGAATTCGTGATCTGCGGTTTCGGCTCGAATCCTCCATCGACGATCTTCGCCGGGCGAGCGGACAAGACGGTCGATGTTTACCCTCCGACCAGAGACGGCAAGAACTTCGTCGAATTGCAAACGACCAAGCCAAGCCGAGTACTTCTTGATTTCAAAACGTTGGGCAAACCCAAGCACCTAAAAGACTATCCAAAAGGCTTCCTCGGCAACCAGATTGAATTGGTCGCACGCGCTATGGCGATGCCAGAGGGGTCGGTTGATGTATGCGGGCTGGTCCGGCTAGCGTCCGATGGGCAGCAACAAACGACCTGGATTAACAAGTGGGAATGGCCCCCCCTGTACGACTGCTTTTTACGATGCCTGACTGAGTACGAATTTAGACGCACGGACAAATGGAATTGACCCCCGAGACAGGAGAGAAGATGAGCAATGAGCTAGCAGTGCGGCAAGACGGCGGCGAGTTAACCCAGCAAGATGTCGAGACGATCAAAGCAACTCTGGCTAAAGGCACCACGGATTCAGAGCTAAAACTGTTTCTGGCAATGGCACGAGAGCTTGGCCTGAACCCGTTTGGCAACCACCTCTATGCGATCAAGTTTTGGGACTCCGAGGCCAAGCGGTACGCGATGGCCCCGATGGTCAGCACCGATGGCCTGCTCTCGATCGCTGAGCGCAGCGGCGAATACAAAGGGATGCTTGGGCCGCTCTACACGGCGGACGGCAAGGAATGGACGGACACCTGGCTGGAAGATAAAGCTCCGGCTGCGGCAAAGGTCGGCGTCCTTCGTACCGGCTTTGCTGAGCCGCTATGGGGCGTCGCCACCTGGAAGTCGTATTGCCAGAAACTCAAAGACGGTAGCCCGCGGGCCTTATGGAAAACGATGCCAGACTTCATGCTCGGCAAGGCTGCGATCCGGCTAGCGATCAAGCGGGCATTTCCCATCCAGACCGGCACCGACTATCCCGAACCAGAGGCCGGACAGGTAGTCATTGATGAGGCGATCACACCGGCGCAGTTGAAGGCGCTACACACTCTCGCTGGCTTGCTTGGTTGGGACGCCGACCGCCGCCACAAGGAGGCAGGAGCCGAGTCGTTTAAGGACTTGACCAAGGGCGAGGCGTCGGTGTTGGCCGATCTGTGGGCGGCTAAAATAGATGCGCCGCAACTTGAGGCAGCGCCTGAAATGGCAGAGGAGGACGAGGAGGTTGTTGATCTGTGGGAAGGAGAACTCACCGAATCCCCTCCGGCTGCGGAGCCAGCCAAAGACGGCGCAATATCGCTTGAGAAACTCCAGGAGCTTATTAAAGATATGGGCTGGACTACAGCCAAGACAATGGCCCGGACGTTCAAATTGGCGGGCGATGCCGAGATCGGGAACCTTGACGATGGGCAACGGGCCAAAGCCTACGCCCTGTGGATGGCCGATGATGGTCCATGTTGGGTCGGCGATAATGATGGGCAACAATGCACCCTGCGTGGTACTCACGAGGAGCACAACTTCGGTGGAAAGAAGCCAGAATGATGGCACCTAGAGGTCTAAACCGCCAGCGGCTTTGCCCCGGCTGCGGGTATCGGTATCAATTCAAAAACGGTTTCTGCGCTGAGTGCAATCCAGCGGGTGTCGATCCCCAAAATGTTAAAGAACGCAAAAACAAACGAATCTCTCGTCTATCAAAGGAGCAGTCAGCATGACCGTCGAATGTGATCCAGAGACGAAGCAAACACCCAGAACAGTCACGGACAGGCTTAACAAGCGCTCTGAGCGCCTACGGAAAGGGAAGGTGAGTGTTAAATGTCGAGTATGCGGGGATATCGTTCGCCCTTCAATCGCGGCAAATTCGTTCGCCGCTGAACTCCGTGGTCATTTTTGGGAGAGGCACCCTGAGCTTATGGAGGGCGTATCAAAGTGACCGCCGCCCTGGCCGCACGAGCAGGGTTGGACGATAAGATTCAGCCCCCTCCACGTCGGCACTTGCAGCCGGGAGCGGAACTGCGCAATCAATACGGAGTCTGGGCTGTTGGGACACCAGAAGAAAGACGGATTCTTCAACGGGAGCGCCTGCGCCGAGGGAAGCAATCAAGAGCCACCCGGCTAAAAGCTGATCCTTCCTTAGCTCCGCACGGCGAACTCAGTACCTACACGAATTGGCTATGTAGGTGTCGTGCCTGTTCGGATGCTTTCAATGCTTACAAAAGGGAATATCGGGCCACGAAGGCCGCCATGCGTGGCACTCAGCCCTGGCCGGAGTGTGGCCGATGACCGTCGCCAAAGTCCTTGAGAAGGCCGCTACCAAGGTTGGGCAGGGCTGGACCCGTGGGGCTAGTGCTAGAGACGTCAACGGGGCTGTAACTAACTCGCCGTCGGAAGCCGTCTCCTGGTGCCTTTTGGGAGCGGTAGATGCCTCCACTAGTAGTAGTCGTTTGGCTGATCTCGCTATGTCCGCAGTCGAGAAGATTCTCGGTGAGGACCCGATGTGCTGGAACGACTCCGTAGCCAAGAACAAAAGACAAGTGGCCTCAGTCCTTCGCAAAGCAGCTAAGGCAGCCGCGTGAACGTCCTAGTACTCCTAACCCTTCTCGCCGCCATCGTCTACATCGGCATCGGCTGTTGGAGATTGCCTCCGGTTGAAGACGTTGAGTTCGACCCGGAGGACGGCGAATGAGCGTTGAGCCCGGAGGGTTGCGGGGAAGTCATTCTCCGGGCTCTGCATTTTCGGATGGTGAGGTGGTACGCCTAATCCCTTTGGCCGCTGTCGCCTTGCCGTCCGGAACATCCTTATGAAAACGTCCTGCAAAGATTGCGGTCGCGAGTGGAGCGGCTACGCAGAATGTCATTGCAGAAAATGCCACGTTCATTTCGGCGGTGTCTCCGGCTTCGATGCTCATTTCAACAAGGGATCATGTGCAACGCCGCCGACTTTCAACAAGGACGGCAAGCCACTCTTCCATTTGCTCGATAAAAAGTACGGCAAGACTTGGTGCGGCGTAGTGCAGCATCCGTTTTCCGACCCCAAAGTGTCACCAAAGCCGAGAGTAAAGGCTGAGTCGGTATGAATCTACCCAAACCCGTCAGATATCTCGATCCTGCCACCGATGAACAGGGCCAACCCCGACATTGCCGACGGATTGAATTGATCCCCAAGGTTGAATGGACGCCACCGGACCCCCCAGCGGTGGCGTCCATTGAGCCCAGTGGATCGCGAGAGATTCTCGGGGAAGCGGATTTCGAACCGACCCGCTGGGCTCACCAATGAACCGCCCCTCAATCCCCGAAAGGAAAAAGACCGATGCCTGAAACCGACAACACAACCGTAACCATCACAGCCGATGGTCGTACGTCCGGCCCGATGGAGTTTGATGAATTTACCGAGAACGTCGTCGAGAACGTCGCTCAGATGACTTTCGAAGCGGAACTAAACGTTTTGGGCAAGACCCAGCTAACTGGTTTGACCAAACTCAAACGGGGCCAGTGGGTCAAAGGAACGTTTGAGGCGCAAGTTGTAAAGACGTACTTTGAGCCCCATCCGAAGCTGGGGAGAGTACGGGTAAATCACCTTGTGGCAGTGACGGCCGTTGTGACGGAAACGCTCTAGTCCGGTGTCAGTCGTTTTCGCAAATCCCACCGAAAAGCAATTCCAGCTTGCGGTAATTGAGCTAGCGAAACTCTGTGGCTGGCTTGTTCACGCCGAGAGGCCGGCCAGAACCGCTACCGGGTGGCGGACCCCGATTCAGGGCGACGCCGGGTTCCCTGATGTGGTTTTCGTAAAGCCCGGCACTAACGACGACACCGGCAGGATCATCTTCGCCGAGCTAAAAACAGTAACCGGCAAGGCTTCTGTCGCTCAGCGAATCTGGCTCAAAGCTCTCGACGATTGCATCGACGTACACGCCTACATTTGGACCCCAAATGACTGGGACGAGATCGCCAAGGAACTGACTTCTTGACCGTGTGCGACATTTGCGGTTGCCCAAACCCCTCCCGCTACGACGTAGCGCGAATGGAGGCTGAATACACGCCGAGTGTCATGCAAATCGATCTTTGCCTTGACTGTGCGACACGTCTGGTCAAGGGCCAGTTCGGGGCGTTATCGGATAAACAATTCCTAAAGCGCTGCGAAAAAAAACTGCGGGTCGTTGGGGATCAAACATGATGACCGGCGGCAAAAGATGATCCACACCCCTCTCGGCTGGCGTCGTGAATCCGACTTTATCGGCACTCAGTGGCAGAACGACGCGCTCTGTAAAGATCACCCCAACCCCGATCTGTGGCATCCCGAATCCAAGACGCCATCCGCCCAGGCCATCCAGATTTGCCACCAGTGCCCTGTCCGTCAACCGTGTCTGGAATATGCCTTGAAGCACCGTGAGACTGGCATTTGGGGCGCGTGTCACTTGACCGACGCAGACTCCCGGCGTGCGGCGCTTAAGGGGGCAATGGCGTGATTGTCCGCGGTAACGCCCTACAAATCCCCCTGGCTGACGAATCCTGCGATTTGATCGTGAGCTCTCCGCCTTATTGGTCTTTAAGGGCTTACCAGGACAACGGAGAGAGCCTAGAAGGCCAGCTAGGGAGCGAGGAGACGCCGCAAGCCTTCATCGACAATCTGATGTTGGTTATGGCTGAGTGCTGGCGAGTGTTGAAGCCGTCTGGTAGCTGCTTCATAAATTTAGGAGACAAATTTTCCAACAGTGGCGGGCACAACAACGCTACGCTTGGTGTTCCGCACGTAGGTGCTTCGCCGAAATCCACCTTGAATAACGGGGGTGGTCGAAAAATGAAGGCATTAGCCGAAGCAGAGCGTGTCGGGTTACAACAAGCCACCCGCCGCAACGCCCCTGACCGCTACAACCAGAACTCGGGCGGCATCAGAGCCAAGAGTTTGATGGGCCTACCCTGGCGCTTCGCCATAGCCTGCATCGACGCGGGGTGGATTCTGCGCTCGGAGATAATATTTTCCAAGTTGAACGGTTTGCCTGAAAGCGTGGTTGACCGCGTAAGACGCAGCCACGAACAGATATTTCACCTAACCAAGCAGGGCAAATACTTCGCCAGTGTCGATGAGATTAGGACCAAGAAATCGGGTAGTATTACCAAATGGAATGGAGACAGCGTTTCCTGTCAAAGGTGCGGTTTGCCGAGGGCGATGGATGTTGGGAATGGCTCGCCGGAAAGACCCCCGAAGGGTACGGAAAGTTCTGGCTCAACGGGCGTACAGAGCTTGCTCACAGGCTCGCACATGAACTCTGGATCGGACCAATCCCCGCTGGACTTCAAATCGACCATCTATGCAGAAACAGAGGATGCGTCCGGCATATCGAAGCCGTCACAGTCAGAGAAAATCTCATGCGAGGAAACACTCTCGCCGCTGCCAACGCACGCAAAACCCATTGCTGCAATGGGCACGCATTCAACAAAACCAATACCTACCGAGTTCCAGACGGCAGCCGAATGTGCCGTGTGTGCATGCGAGCAAGCGACCGGCGGCTTTATTGGAGAAACAAGCTTAGGTAGTCTCCCAGGCTCAGTCTGGCAGATTCCAAGCGAACCGCTGATAGTGCCAGACTGGGCCACCGAGAAGTACAATCTGCCGTCACATTTTGCGGCATTTTGCCAAGAAATCCCCCGCCGCATAATCCTGGGCTGGTCGCCTAACGGGATATGCACCGTCTGCGGTGAAGGCAGAAGGCCGGTTGTGGATAAAAGCTACTTGAGCATTGGCGATAAGTTCAAGGGCGGTACAGAAACGGAAGGCCGACATAACAGCGGTAAACGCATGGGCGACGGCATAGAGGCCACCATCACCGGCTACGCCTGCGCCTGTCCAGACGACCAAGCGCTGACCCGACCGGCTGTGATACTCGACCCTTTCGGCGGCACCGGCACAACTGCCCTAGTCGCTGAAGCACTTGGACGCAAGGCAATCTCCCTGGATTTGAGCGCCGACTATTCGCGCTTGGCGAAGTGGAGGGTTGAATCGTCCGGGCACGGCAAGAAGGCTGAACAACGCACATGGCGCGAGAGACAAGGCGCGCTGATATGAGAACCTCAAGAACGCAGATAGCCAGTCAGCGGGTGGGCATTTGAACCCGTTCAAGGAGCTTCGCTGCCGTCTGTGCAAATCCCTAATCGACAACTTGAAGCTCAACGGTCTATGCCCGGAGTGTTGGGATCGGCGGCAGAACCGATGACCCCCGACCCCAAGGTACTTGAGGCGCTGGAAATGGCTTACAGATACTCGGACGATGGTGATGGCCCACCAAATCCCGTTGAAACTTTCTACACGGAGCGAGCACAGATAGTCCTTGATTTCCTGGCTGAACAGGGCTACGAAATAGCCAAAAGGCAGAAATTGGAGATGGTCGGCTACCTGAATCCAAATGGTGCCTATGTCCTACTCCGGCGACAAGGGGATGAATCCTTCGAGCCCGTCTACCGGAAGGTAATCAAATGACCGAAACCACCCGCCTCTACATCGTTCCTCTAACGCTCAAAGAGGCAAACGATTTCGTAGCCGTCCACCACCGGCACCATAAGCCAGTCGTAGGTCACAGATTCTCGATAGGGACGATGGATGAGGCTAACCAACTCCGAGGGGTTCTGATTGCTGGCCGCCCGGTCGCGAGAATGACCGATTGGCATACCACGCTCGAAGTGCTCAGGGTAGCTACCGATGGTTGCCGCAATGCTTGTTCGGTGCTTTATGGTGCAGCGAAACGGATCGCCCGGCACATGGGTTTTGAGCGCATCCTGACGTTCACGCTAGAAACGGAACTTGGAACCTCGCTCAAAGCCGCTGGATGGATTCAGACCGGGCAAACTGGCGGTGGCGAGTGGGGCCGACCATCAAGGGCGAGGGAAATCGTCGCTCCCATTACACCCAAGAGGCGCTGGGAATTAATCCTTAATCCGAGCAGGAGCAAAAAGGTAATCAAATGACCGACGACCAAAAGTTACTTGAGGCGCTGGCTGACGCAATCCTAGACGCCCCCGACATCGAGGACGACGTAGAGTACCACGCACACGGCGTCATTGAAAATCTCAAAAAACAAGGCTACGAGATAACCAACCCGGTTGCAGCGACTGTTCCGATGACGGTACTTGAGGCGCTGGGCAAAGCCGTACTGGTTGGCATTGTTAAAATCCAGCCCCCTGTGGGTGACGGGACAGGTCCGCAGTGCCTTGAATGGGGTGATTGCCAATCCATAGCGGAAATGATCCCTGAGCACATCTTGGAATGTCTGCAAAAGTTGGGCTACGAGATAACCAAGCCTGTGGAACTGGAACAGTGCGGTTGGCATCTCATTGACCATCCTGATGACTTTGCTCCTATGGGTAAGTGGCATTCGCCCGAGAACGATCCAGCCTGGGAGCCTGTTTTCCGCCGGGTGACCAAATGAGCCTAACCGGCAGGCCAATCGTACAAGGTGCCATCCGGGAAGAATGCGCCTGCGGCTGCGGCCTCACCGGAGCCGTCAGGGTAAAGGTAATGCGCGACGGCCTTCAACACGTCAAAGGTTGTCTCTGCAATCGGTGCTCAGGAGCACGCCACAAGCCACGAAGTAGACGCAGGGAGACCCCCTACCGTTTGTATTCTGTTGACGAATGCGGTAAGGACGGCTACCCCATGGCCTGGCACCAACTAAAGCATGAGGTTCGCAAGGTAGCTGGTAATCGCTGCCTTCGCTGCAAACATCCGTATCGAAACGGCGAACATGGCAAGGGCGAATGGACGGCCTGTAGTCGTGAGTGCGTCCATGAAGGCCCCGTGCGTTTCGGACTGCTTGACCACTACCGGGAGGCTCAATGGCGCATTCTGACCGTACACCACTTGGACGGCGACAAGCGTAATTGCCGATGGTGGAATCTTTTGGCTTTATGTCAGCGCTGCCACTTGAGTATTCAAGGGAAGGTGAACCCGGCGCAAACGTACCCGTGGGAGCACTCCGAATGGTTCAAGCCCTACGCCGCTGGCCTCTACGCCCACTCTTATTTGGGTGAAGACCTAACCCGCAAGCAAGTCGAAGCCCGCCTGGACGAGCTCCTGGCGTTGGAGCGGGTTTCCGCGTGATCGTATGAGCACCCTAACCGTTCAAAAACTCTGCCCCAATTGTTCAGCCAAGACAAGGCGGACCTATTCATGGCGGGAGCCTGCGCTACTAAGACACGGCGGCTACGGGGCTACTCTGCACGTTTCGGTAACCGTCTGCGGAGAGTGTGGTTTGAAGCTGGGGACGGAGACGAGGGAGGAGGCACCATGACCGAAACCACCCACCTCGACAGCTTGGAGACAGGCATGCGAATCATAAAGGGCTGGATCGCTGTTCTGCACACTGAAAGAGGGCACATCATGGAAGCCCTCTTGGATGAGTGTTCCTGCCGAGAAGATGCTGAGGATGCTTTTTGCCGGATGGCAGCAGCGAAAGCGAGTAGGCCATGACCGAAGAATTACTAACCCGTTTGGAGAAGCTCGAAGCTGATGCGACTTGCTCTCCCTGGCATGTTACAAACAGCAATCGGGGTCACTGCGTAAATATTGGCAAGATGGAACTAGCTATTGAACTCGATTCAACCGACGCCGAATTAATAGCCGAAATGCGTAACGCCCTGCCTAAATTGCTGAGAGAGATACGGGAGCGCAGAACCATTGACCAAGCGGTTATCAAATCGTCATGGGGTGAGGAATGACTACCGAAACCACCCGCCGCGTAAAACGTGGAGAATCAGCCAAATGTCCCTGGTGCCATCGCAGTTTCAAGAGTGAGCGCAGCGTTTCGATCCACGTAGGCAAGTTGCATTGTGACGGCTGCCCGGTCTGCTTCGGCGGCAACGGCCCTGTCTGTTCTACGTGTAGGTATGTGCTAGGCGTAAGCGTATGACCACTGAGGCACGCCGGAGGACTAATGGCAAAACATGAACCTGGAGCGATGTGGGCGGTTAAACCCATCGGCAAATATCCGCAAGCCTACGTCAAGACTTTCAACAAGGCTGAATTACATATTCAGATACTTGTGTCATCGACCAGTGGGACTAGTTTTGTCCTGGACCGCCAAATGGCCCGGATGCTCGCCAAGCGCATCAACCAATGCCTGGATGACACAACTAGCCGAGCAAGGAGGGTTAAATGATTCCTTACGAGCATGGTGGCAAGACCAAGTGGACTCCCGCCAAAGAATATCTCGATGAGCTATTCGACCAAGAATCGAAAGATGAGCTTGCAGCGAAGTTGGCTGAGTTTGACCGCTGTCAAGCCGAAGCGTTTCATTCAAGCAAGGACATTTTGCTCTACGGGACAGTTGGAGATGGATTCGGCACCTTCTGGGCACGCTGCAAAGTGGATTGCAAAATGGAAGTAGTGCGACCGGGGAAGGTTCAATGTGAATGTGAGAGGGAGGGGGCTAAAACGGGATGATCGAGTGTCCGATCTGCGGGTCACCGAACTGCGCGTCATCGAACATGGAGCAAGAAAAGTTGGGCTACGAGATAACCAAGCCGGTGGAACTGGAACAAATCGGCTGGCATCTCGACGGTGCTGTTTTAGGGCTGAACATACAGCCACCGCCAAAAGGTTGGGAGCCAGTTTACCGAAAGGTTCGGCCATGACAGAAGAACAACTAACCCGTTTAGAGAAACTCGAAGCTGAGGCAACTCCGGGGCACTACAACACGCTTGGAGATTTCGGTTTTAAGAACTGGCAAGTTAGGTCTAATGAGCGTTGCCTGTACGGGAGTCATGGATTTAGCCGGGCAGACGCTGAACTAATAGCCGCCATGCGCAACGCCCTACCTGAATTGTTGAAAGAGATTCGGGAGCTACGGAAGTCAGTTGCTTTTAGGGAGGAACTGATAAGACGGTTGAGGCCACAATGACCGACTCAGACCTTAAACAAAAGATGCTGGAAGCGGTCAGAGAGGTCCTGTCCAGGTATTCAGCAGATTTAGTAATCGACGCAGAATTAATAGTCGAAGCCGCTTACCCAATCGCTGCCGAGCACATAGCCGCAAGGCCAAGACCCTCATTTGATGAACGGGTCGATTATGAGACTCGCATTATCGATCTTCAAGAAACGCTAGCCGAAGTAGCAAACCTCATTTCAAAGAAACTAAACGAGGATGACGAATGACCGACTCAGACCTGAAACAAAAGATGCTGGAAGCGGCAAGTAGTTCGTATTTCAGATCCGGTATTGATGGGCAATGGGCAACGGGAGTAAAGACAGTCGAAGCCATTTACCCCATCGTTGCCGGTGAAATTGACCGGCTGGAAGCAGATTGTTTAGAAATCGTAAGGCAGCGTGAGGGCTACCTTCGAATAGCACAATTGAATGAAGAAAGGTTCAAGGTAGCCCAAAAGAAGTTGGCCGAGGCGGTTGAAATCTTCAGGAATATTGACGTTCACTATTTAGACGAGGAGTTTATTAACTTGTTCTTAGATTCCATCCAGGCTAGGAGGATCGAATGACTGATTCAGATCACAAGAGTTTGCCGCATTGAGGCCAAGGTTGACGACCGCGTTGATTGTAGAGTTTTTGCGCTGCTTGCGATTGCACTTCCAAACTGTAATCACTCGCTACGCCGGGTAGGCCGGTGACGCCTCTGAATGTCGCCCTGTCGAATTGGTAGTACCCGTAGTAGCCGTTGCCAGTATTCACGTTCCTGCCGCCGCTCTCACAGCCGCGCAGCGCTGCCCAGTTAAGCCCCTGCTGTAAATGGGTGTGCGGAGCTGGAGGGGGTGCGCGGTGGTCATGTCCCTGTGAGGGAGCGAACTGAGGCGCTGGCGGGGCGGCTACGAGTTCGAGAGTGGCCCGGGGTACGGCCTCAAGGATAAGCGGCAGCGGCGCAAGGGCCCGGGCTACTTCGACCTCGACTACTTGGGCCTGGACCTTAGAATCTAGTGCTTGTGAGACTGCTAGAGAAGGGGTTGCCAGAGCTAGAACGGCAATGATTGCGGCAACCACCGGAACGGTCTTGGGCATAGGGATGTTTCTCCTTTGGTTTGGGGGGGAGGGCCGGGCGAACGCCCGACCCTGTGAGCCAGCTAACAGCGTCCAAGGAAACCCTAACCTATGCTTTGCCTAGCCTGTCAAGCGTTAGTTCAGCCCCAACGCACCAGATCGTCTATTGAGCATCTGGTTGCCTATTTGCTCGGCTACGCTGGATTTGTGCTGTGCCTCCTCCATCGCTTCAATGCGCTTCTCCTGTATTTGGTGGGCGTGTCTTAGGGTGTCGTTGGAATCTCGTAGTAAACGAATGCAGTCTGTCTTGGTGTGCTTGCCTAACTCTCCGCATCGTTCGCAGATCAATGGCTTGGTAAAGGAGGTGGTGGCGGTGGCCCTGATGGGGGCTTGCGCTGCATATATCCACCCTTGCGAATCTGTCCCGGCGTGGGACGTTTACGCTCAGCCGGTACGGTGAATGTCTCTGTGGGTTGTGCTTTCCAGGTGCGGCGTCTTTGATCCTTGCGGATTGATTTCGTGGCGCGGTGTCGTGCTAGCCAGCGGCTGTGAGTCTCGCCACCCCAAGATTTATTACGTTTGCCGTCCCACTCTAGCTCTGGTGACTCAACCGACCAAAACCATTCGCCCACACCCCAGGGTTCAATCGTTACTTGGTAGTCGATCAAGACTACAGCGCCCAACCCAGCGCCACCAAGAACAGTCCTAACGCGACGAGATTGACCGTGCCAAGCGACACGCCGAACACGGCTAAGGCAAAGACTATGGCGGCGAGGATGAAGCAAATCTTTGGAAATGGCATGAGTTTCTCCTTTTGGTTTGTTGTTTAGTAGGTTCCATCCGGTCTAGTGTGACTTGTTTGCTCCGGCACATCGGACTCGGACTCAGAAACATCTAGGCCAGGATTCTCCCTCATCGCTGCGTCAAGGCAGTCATCCTTGCGCGTGTACCCCTCGCCGCCGGTGGCGACTATCTGGCTGTTAGCCGCTCGCCGTCTCCAGTAGTATTGCGTGTCCGTCCCACTGTAAACCTCAACTTTAGACTTGTTGTTGTCGGCCTTGTCGAAATCTTCTACCTTGATCCCGGCTATTTCATCGGCCAACTTATTGGCTACTGCGTCTTCGTCGTTGCTCATGGGCTCTACCTCCTTCAGCGTTTTAGTTTCGAGTATCCCGGCTCTCAATTTGAACAACAAATCGGGGGGCCAATATGCTTTCCTGGGTTGCGATTTCTCTTGAAGTACCCGGCCAGCGAAACCAGAACAGTCACCAATGCAGCGGCAACGGTTGCATCGATCTCGATGTCTGTCTGCTCACCGACAAAGACTAGCAGCGTCACTAACGCACCGGAGAATCCAACGGCCTGGATTTTGAGGGTCGGGGTTCCGGTCGGTTGATCTACCAACTCTGATTCAGGCATGGCTTTCTCCTTTGGTTGAGGGGGGGCTCATTTGATTAGCCGTTCCTCGCTTCCTAACGGGTTTGGCTACTGGACGATGCAGATAGCACCATTGGCCTGGGTTGTACCTAGTGAGAGTCTTGTCGCACCGAACGCAGGTCCTTCCGGCTGCGTGGATTCTAGTGGGCTTAGAAGCGAGCCGACGACGCCCACTGTGCGTTTGGGGATTGTTCAAGGGACTGCCTCCTTACACTCCCAAGCATCGAGTACGGACTCATGGCAATGAGAGCAAGTCCAAATGGCTCTTCCTTCAGAAGTTGAGGCAAAACTCCCTTTATGTTTCTCACTCCAATATGGGTACCAGCTATTTGCCTTGTGGAAATATTTAGCACCACAGCGCCACACGTGATAACGATGCCTGCCTTCTCTAAGATCGCTCATTTGATCGCAGTCAGCACGACGTACCAAAAGACAACGCAAACCACCAGGGCTATCCACCAAGGCAAATTAGCTGCGATGTATTTCAAGGGCTGCACGCCACAATGCGGTTCATCATTTCTAGTTCGGTCATGGCAGGCTCACGTTCCTGGCCGAATCCATTGCTCGCCGTCTTTGTTTTGCCATGTACTCCAGGGTTTTTTGTAAGTCAGCTTTCTGTTCGTCAGTCAGAATATCCTCGACCCTATCGAGCTTCAAGCCGACGTCGGTTAGCGGCGGGAGAACGTCCTTTCCTTGGATCATGGGCTGCACGCCTGCTTGGTTACAGGTGGTGGGTCGCCCTTGTCGATGCTGCGAAGGATGCAATCAATCCGGGCAATCCTGCGATTGCCCTCTTCAATGCTTCCCTGCTTGAAGGTGTCCTGGCATTGCTTGGGAGTCATTTCTATGGTGCACCCGGTCACGGCCACGACGATCTTTTGCGTCTCCAGGGTTCGTCTCCCTTGGGCCTTTATAGCTTCCTGGTTGGCGAGCACGACTTCCTGGTTACTTAAGGAAACGCTGAGCAACCCGATGAACACCACGCCGATTCCAAGCACCAGGGCAGCGGCTATCCCAACCAGCAGGTTACGTCTTGTGACGGCATTTTTCAGCCCGCCAACTTCGTCAACTAAGCTATCGATCTGCTCCGTCAAGACCTCAGCTTGAGCGGCAGAAAATTCTCGGTCATCAAAAGCCCGACGCTCAGATATGTCTGCACGCTTTTCGGATTCGTCCGCCCGCTGCTCTGACACGTCCGCTCGCAAGCCCGACACGTCTGCTCTTTTTTCAGCTACGTCTGCACGGTGGCCCGATTCATCAGCCCGTTGTTCTGCCGCATCGGCCCTTTCTTCAGACACATCAGCACGGAGAATCGAATCGTCTGATTGATGTTGCAGGCTGTCCTTTTCTGTCATTGTGTTCCCCTCTTTCGCTCGTCAAGGAGTGCTCTTTGTTGCCTTGCGAACGCCTGCAAGGACTCCGCTAGTTGCACCAACTTGGTGACGGTAGACGTGATATCTCTACCGAGAGACTCCAACCTTAGGTCCACTTTTTCACCTAAAGCCTTGATCTCGGCCCGTACGGGTTCTCTGTCTGCCGTCATTTCCACAAGCTGATCGCAAGGTTCATCAGGGTAACCAAGACACCGCCGACACCAACGATTGCCGCCGTCCGGCCCTGAAGGTTTGAGGCCAATAGCTCCAACGCTTTGACCCTAGCGGACACATCCTTCACCGTGTCGGTTATCTCGCCCTGCTGCTCCCGCAAAAGCTGCACGATCTGCTCTGTGGTCCGGCTGGTGAAGGTAATGTCCTTGCCGATAATCGCAAGCTTGAGATCAACCCTCTCACCCAGCGCTTTGATTTCAGCCCGGAGTAATTCATCCGTCAGGTCAGTCATTGCGGGGCCAATAGACTCATTTGCCACCGGGCGCTGGGCCAAATGTGATGGCCGTGCTCCCGTATATACTTGTCTCGTGCCTATTTCCTGTGAGTGCGAACGCTGCGGAGCGCACTTTTTCACCAAGCCGTCTCGATTGACAAATGGCCGTGGACGTTTTTGTAGCCCGGCCTGCTTTTGGGAAAGCAGGCGCAAGGTTATGACGGTTCCCTGCGAGGTTTGCAGCAACCAAATCACCCGCACACCGTCCTTTTTTAAGTACAAAACGGCGGTGTGCTCTCAGGAGTGCCACAACGAACTGCAAAGGCGCACTCGCCAGGGGCCTTCCCATCCCGCCTGGAAGGGCGGGCGCAACATGGAAAACGGTTACGTTGTGGTTTGGATTGGGCACGACCAACCGATGGTGGATTCCCAGGGGTACGTCTTTGAGCATCGCCTCGTTATGTCGCAACACCTTGGGCGACCACTTACGGCCAAAGAGCACGTTCACCATATCAACGAACAGCGGGACGACAATCGCCTTGAGAATCTCGCCTTGCTCACGTCGTCTGAGCACGCCCGCTTGCATAAAGCGGGGTCCACTATTGGCCGGTGGGCACGCAAGCACGACGCCTGCATTGAGTGTGGAGAAACTAGCCGCCGCCACTTTGGGCGGGGACTGTGCTTCCGATGCTATGGCCGAGCAAAAAAATCTTTCGTTCACTCTACTTCCCCCCCTCCCGCATAACTGAAAATGCGATTGCCGTGATACCAAAACTCACATCGGTTTTACCGTCCGGTCCTTTACGTTTGTGCATGTGCGTTTCAAGTTCACCCACGACAGTTCCGTTCAAGGTCACCGTCCATCCGCGATGGGGTACGGTCGAGCCGTCAGCGTAGGTTTGCAGCGAGTCCTTAGGCTCCCCGAAGCCCCAAACGTCAGGCATTAGCGAATGAGCCGGACGACGATCACGATCAGCACAACCACTACTAGAAAGTAAAGCAAGCTATCCATTTAACGAGCCCTCCATTTAATTTGAATAAGCCCAGGTGGTCGGGTTAGCGGGCGTCCCTCCGGTGGTATTGGGGGCCATGATCCCCCGAACGTCAACATGCCTTACCGCTCCACTCGGTGAGTACCCAATCCCCGAGAACAGCCCGAGACGCTTCACAGCGTTAACCGAAGGGGTTGCCCGTATAAATCTGGGGTCAACGGCTGCTGCGAAAAGATGTTGAGAGTTGGGCTTGCCACCGACTCTGCGGTTATGGGCAGGGTCACGATATCCGGACGTAATGCCTATCGGCCCGTAGTGGTGCCTAAGCTGATCCAACCGCCGGTAAAGCTCCCGGTTGCACTTGATCCAGCCGTTCCCCTTAGATTTGAACTCAGCGAATTTGAAGTACAGGCTGCAAGCACCGCCCTTCTGCACCGATTCGGTAAGGGCTTGCCAGGTCGCCGGACCGGCGCGGCCATCGGCCAGTAAATCCCGGAAAGAGAACCCCCGCTGAAACTCCTTCACCGCGTCGAAGGTGCGCTGTCCGTATGACCCATCTACGTTGATCGGCCAACCTATGGCCTTGAGGTGTTCCTGAACTTGTCTGGTATCCATTGGCCTAGTCTAAACCCCTTGCGTATTCCGGGGGCGGCAAGAGAAAGATGCCAGAAAAAAGGAGCACCTCCCACGGGGTTAACCGGGGAGGTGCTATTATTCCAATCACCTTAATTGAATAACGTGACCGATTGTACAACAAAATCGGATGGAGCGGGTCGCTAACCGCCACAAAAAGAATGCGAAACCGGCCAGAGCAGAGCCGGGCCACCTGGAATGGGCGTCGCCGGGGGTGGCTCAAACGGTAAAGGTGAACCTGGCAAATCTAGCCCCATTGTGCGTTGATCCGCGTAACGGCGATCAAGCCTGATGCTCAACCGGAACTCACCAGACTCAATAAACCCGTTTGAACTCAGAGGCTCCCTTTAACTTTAGGGGGCCTTAACTCTGCCCAAAATCTACCTCCTCATAGGGTTCAAACCAGGGGCTGGAGACATCGGAGCGAAGAAGGCTAGGCTAAGCGCACAGAGACTAGGAGCAAGAAAAGCAATAAGCAAGGGGGCTGAAGAAGGCAAGACAAGGAACCGAGACAGCAGAAGGAGACAACTTTGGCGAAATCAAAAATGCAGGTTCAGGAAAAACTGGGGGTGGGGACACTAAGTTTCTTCGCCGACGCTGGAGTTAAGCACAACGGCAACTGGGGGGGCAAGCAACAGGCTCGGATAGCGGTCCACGACGGACAAGGGATTGTGGTCGATGAGGTTATCGGCGACTACACGAGCAACCAGGCGGAAATCCTAGCTATTCGCAAGGGCCTTGAATTGCTTGAGGCTGAGGGGGGCGGAACCCTTTACTCGGATTCTCAAATCGCCGTGAATCTGGTTAATCGTCGCTGGCGTGGCAAGAATCCTGTGCTTAAGTTGCTGACCGCTGGAACCATCGTGCCAGGCAATTGCGAGGTGGTCTGGGTCCCAAGAGAGATCAACCTTGCCGGGCACTACATCGAAGCTGTGTACAGCGTCTAGCCGCAGCCTCATCCGCCGGATTCATTCAGCCTCACCACTAGGCAACTGCTCATAGGGGGTCTTAGCCTCCAGCTCAGCCAACCGCCGCCGAAGGGATACAGCCTCCGCCTCGAGC
>Ga0136625_1000007_pt1 | contig 46363 bp, 40 predicted proteins | sample AntDrymUQ4832306_2_FD_104672 | JGI IMG/M metagenome (GOLD analysis project Ga0136625, IMG submission 104672) | Polar desert sand microbial communities from Dry Valleys, Antarctica - metaG UQ483 (23.06) | ecosystem: Environmental > Terrestrial > Soil > Desert | place: Antarctica: Dry Valley...
CGCTCCCGGCCCGGGTGGCGGCGCAGCGGCCCGGCGACACCCCGGCTCTCCCGGCGCCACGGGACACCCCCGTCGAGCCTGCCGACGATCTCGTCGGAGTCGCCGGCGAGCACCTCGGCGATCCCGGCGCCGTGGTCGAACCGCACCAGGGTATCGGCGACCACCACCCGGCTCTCCGGGAAGCCGTGCCCGTCCGCGGGGAGCGTCACGGTCGGCTCCAGCCCGGCGACGGCGTCGTAGCCCAGGTAGCCGACCACGGGGAGCCCGGTGGCGGCGGCCTCGTCGAGGGTGGCGATGCGATCCCCGGCCCCGATCCACGAGCTGCGGCCCAGCCGGCCCCGTTCAACGGACTCGAGCAGGAAGCTGGCCCTGCCGGCGTCGCGCAGCCGGAGGTAGGCCCCCAGCGGGGTGAGCAGATCGGTGGAGATGGTGGCGGTCATGGGTCCTCGGGTGGTCCTGGGAACGACAAAGACCCCCGGGAAGCGGAGGTCTGGCGGCGAGGTGGGGGTGGTCGGAGCGGATCAGGGCGTGCGCTCACCTCGCTGCGGGCGCCACCACCACACCAAGGTGCTCGATCCGTTCATCGGTCGGAGCCTACCGCATGGTGATGCCGCCGGCGAGCACGATCTCCGTCTGCCGGGGTTCCGCCGCCTGCTCGTTCTCCTCGGTCCGGCCGGCTCGGTCGGACGCCCCGAGACGGTACCTACGATTCCGCTATGGAGGACCGCCGGTTCGGGTTCGACACCCGGGCCATCCATGCCGGGCAGCGGCCCGACCCCGAGACCGGGGCTCGGGCGATGCCGATCTACGCCACCACGTCGTACGTGTTCGAGGATGCCCAGCACGCCGCCGACCTGTTCGCCCTGCAGACGTTCGGCAGCATCTACACCCGCATCGGCAACCCCACCACCGCCGCCTTCGAGGAGCGGATGGCGTCGCTCGAGGGCGGGTTGGGGGCGGTGGCCACCGCGTCGGGGCAGGCGGCGCAGCTCATCGCCGTGCTCACCCTGGCCCAGCAGGGCGATGAGATGGTGGCGTCGAAGTCGCTGTACGGCGGAACGTTCACCCAGTTCGACGTCACCCTGCGGCGGATGGGGGTCGACGTCACCTTCGTCGACTTCGGCGACCCTGGGGCGGTGGAGAAGGCGATCACCGAACGCACCAAGGTGCTCTACGGCGAGACCATCGGCAACCCGGCCGCCGACGTGCTCGACATCGCCGCCTACGCCGAGCTGGCCCACGACCACGGCATCCCGCTGATGGTCGACAACACCTTCGCCACCCCCTACCTGTGCCGGCCGATCGAGCACGGCGCCGACATCGTGGTCCACTCCGCCACCAAGTTCATCGGCGGCCACGGGGTGGTCATCGGGGGGGTGATCGTCGAGTCGGGCCGCTTCCCGTTCGACAACGGCCGGTTCCCCCTGCTAACCGAGCCGTCGCCGGCATACCACGACCTGATGTTCTGGGAGAACTTCCGCGAGTACGGCTACCTGATGCGGGCCAGGGTCGAGCTGCTGCGCGACATCGGAGCCGCCCCCTCGCCGTTCAACTCGTTCCTGCTGCTGCTCGGGTTGGAGACGCTGCCGCTGCGGATGCAGCGCCACGCCGACAACGCCGCCGTGGTGGCCCGCTTCTTGCGGGAGCGCCCCGAGGTGCGCTGGGTCAGCTTCCCGGTGTTCGACGACAACCCGTGGACCCCGCTGGCACGCCGCTACCTACCCGACGGGCCGGGAGCGGTTTTCACCTTCGGGCTCGATGGGGGCTTCGAGGCCGGGGTGCGGTTCATCGAGTCGGTGGAGCTGGCCTCGCACCTGGCCAACGTCGGCGACGCCAAGACCCTGGTGATCCACCCGGCGTCGACCACCCACCAGCAGGTGCCTGCCGACGAGCGGGAGGCGGCCGGGATCGGCGATGACATGATCCGCATCTCGGTAGGGCTGGAGACGGTGGACGACATCGTCGCCGACCTGACCCAGGCGCTGGAGACGGCGGCGTGGTGACCGGTGCCGTCGCCGTCCCCGAGGCCACCGCCGGCGACCGGCTCCGCATCATCCAGAACGCCAGGACCGTCGCCCTGGTGGGGGTGTCGGCCAGCCCGCTGCGCTCGTCGAACTTCGTCGCCAGCTACCTGGTGCGGACGGAGCTCACCGCCTATCCGGTGAACCCGGCGTACCACGAGGTTCTGGGCCGCCGTTGCTACCCGAGCCTGCACGATCTGCCCGAGGTGCCCGACATCGTCGACGTGTTCCGCCGCCACGACGCCATCCCCGAGGTGGTGGACGAGGCCATCGCGGTCGGTGCCAAGGTGGTGTGGCTGCAGCTCGGGCTCCGCCACGACGAGGCTGCCCGCAGGGCGATCGCCGCCGGGCTCCAGGTGGTACAGGACCGCTGCCTCAAGATCGAGCACTCCCGCTTCTCCGGGGCCCTCCACCTGGGCGGGTTCGACACCGGGGTGATCAGCTCGAAGCGCCGTCGTCCGATCTGACCCGATCCGCCGCGCTGACCCTGGCGAGCAGCTCGTCGTAGTCGGCGGGGGTGTCGACGTCGACCGGGGCCGGAGTGGCGATGCGAACCGCCAGCACCGGCTGCGGCGGGTCGGTCATCAGCAGCCGCCACAGCGGCTTGGGGCCGGGGGTGGCCCTGACCACCCCGACCGCATCCGCCGAGAGAACGAACGGGTGGTTGGGCACGCCGTTGTCGTAGACGGCGTAGGCCGCCCACGGACGGTGCTCTCGCCACGCCTCCGCCATGGCGTCGATCACGGCGGTGTCGACCTCGGGCATGTCGCCGAGCAGCACCATCACCGCATCGAAGCCGCCGGCGGCGTCGACCCCGGCCACCAGCGACGACACGTTGCCGCTGGGGTAGTCCGGGTTGTGGACGATGGTGGCCGAGGTGTCACCCAGCGAGGCGGCTACCTGCTGGGCGGCGCGTCCCGTGACCGCCAGCACCCGGTCGAGCGTCGACGCCACCGCCGCCTCGACGGTGATCCGGGCCATCGACCGGCCGCCCAGATCGAGGAGCTGTTTGGGAACCCCCCGATCGAGCCGCGACGACTCCCCCGCCACCAGCACCAGACCCACCACAACCCCCGAGCCGGTCACCCGGTCCACCCGGTCACCAGTCGGCCCATCCGGCCCGAAGGGAGACCAGGGCGCCCCCCAGGTCACGGTCGCGCCCGTAGCCGCGCTGCTCGATGAGGGCGACGGCGCTGCCCGCCATCTCCCAGTCCGCATCGGTGGCAATCGACGCCAAGGACCGCAGGTCGTCGTGGTCGGCCGGGCGGCGACGGTCGTCGCGAGCAAGCAGCTTCATGGCGATGAGGTGCCCGGTCCGGGCCAGGGGCACCACGAGCCCGGGAAGGATCTCGACCATCTCGGCTTCGGTGACGATCTCCTGCTCGATACCGCACGAGGCGAACAGGAGATCGACGATCGCCCCCTCCGGGTCGGGACCGCCCAGACGGACCGCGGCGAGGCGACCGGTCGCCCGTTGCTCGACCACCGCACCGGCCCGGTAGCCGCGCCCCGCCAGCTGCGCCACCACCTGTTCGGCCATGGGGTCGCCATCGACCCAGACGGCGAAGTCGCAGTCCCGGGTGAGTCGGGGCTCGGCGCGGGCCGACACCGCAAGCCCCCCGACGAGGGCGAACCGGAGACCCTCATCCACCAGATCGGAGAGGACCTGGCGAAGGGAAACCTCCAGTTCGGTCATCTGGAGCGCGGCCAGGTACCGGGGATGCCCACCGCGTCGCCGTACGGTGCCTGGGGCCGACTGGCATACCAGGCGGCGACCACGCCGCGGATCTCCTCGTCGCTCGCCTCGGGATGTTCCCGGCGGTGCCGCTGGGCCACCAGATTGGCGGCAAGCTGGGCCAGGTCGAGCGCGATCTGGACGTTGCTCCTCGCCATCACCGGATGCTACCGGCCGGGGGTGACAGCCGTTGGAGGGCTGGTGAATGGATAACCCCCTGTCATCCGTTCACCAGCTCGGCGGCGAGGCGGTTGTGACGCTCGATGACCGGCTCGAGTTCGATCCCGACCAGACGGCCCTGGTCGACCACCACCCGACCGCCCACGACCGAGACGTCCACCCCGGAGGGGGCGCACAGCACGGCGGCGGCCACCGGGTCGTGCATCGCCCCGGCGAAACCGATCTGGTCGAGCGAGATAGCGACCAGGTCGGCGCACCGGCCCGGTTCGAGCACCCCGATGTCGCCCCGTCCCAGGACGGCGGCGCCGCCCCTGGTGGCCAGCTCGAGGGCGGTGCGGGCGGTGAGCAGCGGTCCACCCTCCTGGCTGGGAGCGGCGGCGAGCCGGCTCAGCAGCATGGCCTGGCGGGCCTCGGCCAGCAGATGTGAGCCGTCGTTGCTGGCCGACCCGTCGACCCCGAGCCCCACCGGCACCCCGGCGGCCAGATAGCGGCGGATCGGGGCGATCCCGGAGGCGAGCCGCATGTTCGAGGTGGGGCAGTGGGCCACCCCGGTCCCGGATGCCGCCATGGCGGAGATGTCGGCGTCGTCGGCGAACACGGCGTGGGCGTACCAGACGTCGTCGCCGAGCCAGCCGACGTCCGCCATCAGCTCCACCGGGCGCCGCCCGAACCGCTCCACACAGAAGTCCTCCTCGCCCATGGCCTCGGCCAGGTGGGTGTGCAGCCGTACGCCCCGGTCTCGGGCCAGGTCAGCGGCGGACCGCATCAGGTCGACGGTCACCGAGAATGGCGAGCACGGGGCCACCACCACCTGGGTCATCGCCCCCGGCGCCGGATCGTGGAAGGCGTCGATCACCCGCAGGCAGTCCTCGAGGATGGCGTCCTCGTCCTCGACCAGGTGGTCGGGGGGCAGCCCGCCCCTGCTCTCCCCCAGGCTCATCGACCCCCGCGACGCCACCAGCCGGATCCCCACCGCTTCGGCACCCTCGAACTCGTCGTCGAGCCGGCTCCCGTTGGGGAACAGGTACAGGTGGTCGAAGGCGGTGGTGCAGCCGGACAGAGCCAGCTCGGCCAGACCCACGATGGCGGACACCGTGATGTGCTCGGGTCGCATCCGTCCCCACATCGGGTACAGGGTGCGGAGCCAGTCGAACAGCGCGGCGTCCTGGGCTCCGGGTACCGCCCTGGTCAGCGTCTGGTAGAGGTGGTGGTGGGTGTTGATCAGCCCGGGGAGCACGATGCGGCCGGTGAGATCGACCACCTCGTCTGCGGTCACCGGCAGCCGGTCGGTGGGCCCGACGGCGACGATGCGCCCCTCCTCGGCGTAGAGCCCACCCCCGGGGATCTCGCTCCGGTCGTCGTCCATCGTCACCAGCACGGTGGCGTTGCGGACGAGCAGGCTGGGCACGGCGGGTCGCTAGCGGGGCGCCATGCGGATGCCGCCATCCATCCGCACCGTCTCCGCGTTCATGTATCCGTGGGTGAGCAGGAAGTGGACGAGGGCGGCGAACTCGTCGGGGGTGCCCAGCCGCGGCGGGTTGAGCACCTGGTGTCCGAGCGACTCCCGGGCCGCTTCGGGAAGACCGGCCAACATCGGGGTGTCCATGATCCCGGGGGCGATGGTGTTGACCCTGATGCCGCTCTGCGCCAGGTCGCGGGCGATGGGGAGCGTCATCCCCACCACCCCACCCTTGGACGCCGAGTAGGCGGCCTGGCCCACCTGCCCGTCGAAGGCGGCCACCGAGGCGGTGTTGACGATGGCGCCCCGCTCCCCGGCGGGGTCGGGTTCGTTGCGGGTCATCGCCGCCGCCGCCAGCCTGATGCAGTTGAAGCTGCCGATCAGGTTGATCGACACCACCCTGGTGAACTGGGCGAGGTCGTGGGGGTTGCCCTCCCGGTCGACCGTCTTGGCGGCGGTGCCGATGCCGGCGCAGTTGACCAGCGCCCGCAGCGGTCCCATCTCCACCGCGGCGTCGACCGCCGCCCGCACCTGGTCGGGGTCGGTGACGTCGGCGTGGACGTAGACGCCGCCGATCTCGGCGGCGGTGGCCTCACCGGCCTCCACCTGCAGATCGACCAGGACCACCTTGGCGCCGTCGGCGGCGAGACGGCGGGCGGTGGCGGCCCCAAGCCCGGAGGCGCCGCCGGTGACGATGGCCGCCATCCCGTTGAGCAACATGGCGGGCAGCCTAACGGCGGCCCTTTGAGCCAGGCCGAGCCTTGATCAGCGGGGAGGCTGTGGCGAGTCTCGGTCAGAAGAGGCGTTCGTCCCAGGGGACCGGGAAGGGATCGGAGAGCTGGATGGCCCCGGCCTGGGGATGGAGCGGGTTGACGATAAGCATCCGACCGATGGGGCGGGCTGGGACCGAAGGGACCGACAGCACCGCCGAACGCCCTTCATCGAGCCAGCGGTCACCAAATGTCCGTGCCTCCGGTGATTCCCTGGTGTCCCACCCAACCAGTCGGTCGGGATCGAGGGTCTCCACGAGGTCGTCGGGGATGTCGATGCGGACCGCATGCGGTGCGCCGGGAAGCGTTCTGGGTCGCAATGCGTGGGCGAGGATCTCCAGGATGGCGCCCGCATAGGTGTCGGCGGCGTAGACGACCTCCCGGCCCGGCGAGTTCCAGCGGGCGCCGCGCAGCCGGGCGCCGGTGCCATCGAAGGGGTGGTGGCGGGTCTTGGTGATCCGCCATCCGGTCGCCATCAGACGGGAAGGGAGTACTCGAGCGACCAGAGGAGGTCTTCGACCCGGCGGGTGCCGAGATCGGTGCGGATGAGGTCGGCCGGCCGTTCACCGCCAAGCTGCGGCTGCGGGCTGACCAGGAACTCGTGAGCCGGCTCGGGGTCGTCCCAGACGCGCTCGGCGAGCGCGGTGAGACGAGCGAGTCGTTCGAGACGTTGGCTCTCGTCGGGCGAGAGGCGGTCGTGGCGCCGCTGCAGCGTCGACTTGGGCACGATCCGGTGTGTGAGCTCGGTCGCCTGCCGACCCTCCCCGGCCACCCGGCGGACGACGATGCCCAGCGAGGCGACCCGGTCTCCACCGCCTCGGCCAGGTCGGCGGTGGTCCGGATCTCCCTCTTCAGCGCTCGAGCCCGCCGAGCACCTCGACGACCGCACCGGTGCCGGTTCTGGTCCTGGTCGACACGCTTCCTCCGATCCAACTGGGCCAATGGCAGTACCAGATGGAACACCTCCGTGCCACGCTTTCCACGCTCACCCGGGACGGCGTAACCTGGAATCCCTAGGTTCTCTTCGGAGGTCGTGGTTGGAAGCGGTGTGGATCCAGCTCGTGCTGGTGGCGGTGCTGGTGATCTTCAACGGCGTGTTCGCCGGGAGCGAACTCGCCATGATCTCGCTGCGTCAGGCACAGATCGAGTCGCTGGAGGAGCGGGGCGCCACCGGTCGCGCCGTCGGCCGGCTCACCGGTGAGCCCAACCGGCTGCTGGCAACCATCCAGATAGGGATCACCCTGGCGGGGATGCTGGCCAGCGCCACCGCCGCCGTAACCCTGGCGACCCCGGTCGCCGAGGCGCTCGACCCCTTGGGTGATTTCGCCCGCCCTGCCGCCATCGTGCTGGTGACGATTGGCCTCGCCTTCCTCAGCCTGGTGTTCGGCGAGCTGGTACCAAAGCGGCTGGCGCTGCAACGGCCCGAGGCATGGAGCCTGGTGGCGGCCCGCCCCCTCGAGCTGCTCGCCAAGCTGACCGGCCCGGTCATCTGGCTGCTCGGCATCGCCACCAACATCGTGGTCCGGCTCTTCGGGGGCGATCCCGACCACGTCAGGGACGACGTCTCGGAAGAGGAGGTCAAGTACCTCGTGTCGACCCACCGCGCCCTCACCGTCCACCAGCGCACCATCGTTGTCGGCGCCTTCGAGTCGGCAACGCTGACCGTGCGCGACGTGATGGTGCCCCGCACCAGGGTGACCGGGCTCCCCGCCGACCTTCCCGCCGCCGATGGGGTGACCCGGCTGCTCGACTCGACCCATTCCCGGGCCCCGGTGTACACCGGTTCGCTCGACGAGACCCATGCCGTCGTCCACCTCAAGGACCTGGTGGGATCGACGGGGTTGGTGAGCGACCACACCTCCAAGATCCTGGCTCTGCCCGACACCGTGCTGGTGCTCGACGCCCTGCGTCGGATGCAGCGGGAACGCCAGCACCTCGCCGTGGTGGTCGACGAATACGGCGGGGTCGACGGCATCGTCACCCTCGAGGACCTGCTCGAGGAACTGGTCGGAGAGATCTACGACGAGTTCGACCGCGACATGCTCGACCTCGACTGGCAGCCGGACGGCTCGCTGATCGTCCGTGGCACCTTCGGGATCCACGACCTCATCGAAGCCGACGTCGAGCTGCCGGACGGCGACTACTCCACCATCGCCGGGCTGGTGCTCGACGCGCTGGGCCGGATGGCCGTCACCGGCGACGCGGTCGACGCCGGGGACTGGACCATCGAGGTGCTCGGTGTCACCGGTACCACCATCGAGAAGGTGCGGTTGACCCGCAACCTCCCGGATTCAAGCGAACTTTGAGCGCCTCACCCCGCCTGACGGTGTGAGACGCTCAAAGTTCGCTCGATCGGCCGCCCCTGACGGAGCTCGGCGCCGCCCGCCGTCTTCCGCCGGGCTCTAGCCTCCCAAGCGTGGACCACGCCGACGATCGGACCCGCCGAGACCGTGCCTCGGATGTAACGCCTCCCGGCGCCGAACACCAGGTCACGCCGACGTGGGCGACCTGGCGGGAAGCGCGCCATGTGGTCGGTTTCCGCCCCCACCTGTGGGCCACCACCAGGGTCGCCCTCCTGGTCGGCACGGTGCTGTTCGCCATCAACCACCTCGACATCGTCCTCCGCGGCGACGCCTCGACGGCGACCTGGGTGAAGACCGCGGTGACCTATCTGGTGCCGTTCACGGTGGCCAACGTCGGCATCCTCATCGCCTCGCGGCGGCGAGGAGCGTGAGCACGGGCCACCGTCCCAAGATCGATCGTCATCCTCACGCAAACTTTGAGCGCCTCACCTCGCCTGACGGTGTGAGACGCTCAAAGTTCGCTACGGAGGCCTTGCCGATCAACCGAACTCGATGCCCTGAGCCAGGGGGAGGTCGTCGCTCCAGTTGATGGTGACCGTCTGGCGGCGCATGTAGATCTTCCACGAGTCCGACCCGGCCTCTCGGCCACCGCCGGTCTCCTTCTCACCGCCGAACGCCCCGCCGATCTCGGCACCCGAGGTCCCGATGTTGACGTTGGCGATGCCGCAGTCCGAGCCCTCCGCCGACAGGAACCGCTCGGCGCTCTTCATCGAGTCGGTGAAGATCGCCGAGGACAACCCCTGGCGCACCCCGTTCTGGACGGCGATCGCCTCATCCAACCCGCCAACCTCGATGAAGTAGAGGATGGGGGCGAAGGTCTCCTCCTGGACGATGGCGGCGTCGCCGGGGATCCTGATGATGGTGGGCTCGACGAAGTTGCCGGGACGGTGGAGCATGTTGCCGCCGACCAGCACCTCACCCCCCTGCTGCTTGGCCTGGTCGATCGCCTTCATCATGTCATCGACGGCGCCGGGGGTGATCAGCGGGCCCATCAGGGTGCCGTCCTCGAGCGGATCGCCGATCGGAACCTGGCCGTAGGCGTCCACCAGCCGCTTGGCCATGACGTCGGCGACACCTCGGTGGACGATCAGCCGGCGCAACGAGGTGCAGCGCTGCCCGGCGGTGCCGACGGCGGCGAACAGGGCGCCCCTGGTGACCAGGTCGAGGTCGGCGTCGTCCATGACGATGATGGCGTTGTTCCCGCCCAGCTCGAGGAGGGAGCGGCCCACCCGCTTGGCCACCGCCACCCCAACCTTCTCGCCCATTGCGGTCGACCCGGTGGCCGAGATCAGCGGGATGCGGCGGTCGTTGATCATGGTGTCGCCCACGGTGGAGCCGCGGCCGATCACCAGGTTGAACACCGCCTCGAACCCGGTCCCCTCCATCACCTCGTGACAGATGTTGGTGACGGCGACGGCGGCGAGGGGGACGTGGCTCGATGGCTTCCAGATATTGGTGTCGCCGCACACGGCAGCGATGCAGGTGTTCCAGCTCCACACCGCCACCGGGAAGTTGAAGGCGGTGATCACCCCGACCGGGCCCAACGGGTGCCACTGCTCGTACATGCGGTGGCGGGGGCGTTCACTGGCCATGGTCAGCCCGTAGAGCTGGCGGGACAGGCCGACGGAGAAGTCGGCGATGTCGATCATCTCCTGGACCTCACCCTCGCCCTCGGCCGTGATCTTGCCCATCTCCAGGCTGACCAGGGAGCCCAGCGGCTCCTTGTAGGTGCGAAGGGCATCGGCGATGCGGCGGACGTGGCCGCCCCGCTCGGGCGGCGGCAGCATCCGCCACCGGTTGAAGGTCTCCACCGAGCTGGCGACCACGGCGTCGTACTCGTCGAGGGTTGCCTGGGTGACGGCGGCGATGGGATCGCCGGTGGCCGGGTTCTGGCTGACCAGCTCGTCGCCCGTGGTCTCGAGCCAGCCGCCGGCGTAGGCGCCCCGGTTGACGTCGGCAAGGCCGAGAGCTGACAGAATCGCGTCGCGTTGCACCGGCGGAACCTCCTGGAGACCGTGGGCCAATGCTACCGGGCGGCGACGACCTCGATCTCGACCCGGAAGCCCCCGGGGAGGGCGGCCACCCCCACCGTCGACCGGGCCGGTCGGCTGTCCCCCACGTATTCGGCGTATGCCTCGTTGACCGAGGGGAAGTCGGCGATGTCGGCGAGGAAGATGGTGGTCTTCACGATGTCCTGGTAGCCGAGCCCGAGGTCGCCCAGCATCGCCCCGATGTTGCGCATCGTTTGGTGGGTCTGGACGGCGACCTCGTCGCCGACCGGGGCCCCGGTGGCCGGGTCAAGCCCGACCTGGCCGGACAGGAACACGAAGCCGTTGGCCTCCGCCGCCGGCGAGTAGGGCCCGAGCGGCGTGGGGGCGGACGGTACGGACGGGATGGTCTTGGGCAAGCGGTCCTCCGAAGCTGGCTGGTGGAGACACGCTATCGGCTCCCGGTCCGACGGCGCCCGATGAGTTGAGCCGCCGGCTGTGGTCAGATACGGAGCAAGCACCCGACCCCACGTGAGGAGAGCCACATGCGCAAGCTTGTCGAGTCGACGTTCGTGACCCTGGACGGCGTGATCGGCTCACCGGAGAAGTGGAGCCCGCCCTACTGGAACGAGGAGCACAACGAGTACGCCAGCAGGCTGCTGTTCGCCGCCGACGCCCTGCTGCTGGGTCGGGCCACCTACGAGGGGTTCGCCCAGGCGTGGCCCACCCGGTCGGGGGACCCGTACACCTACCGCATCAACAGCCTTCCCAAGTACGTGGCCTCCACCACGCTCGAAGACCCCACCTGGAACGCCACCGTCCTCGAGGGTGATGTCGCCGAGGCGGTGGCGAGCCTGAAGGAGCTGCCGGGCGACAACATCCTGAAGTTCGGTACCGGCGAACTCGACCGCACCCTGCTGGAGCACAAGCTGGTGGACGAGTACCACTTCTGGATGTTCCCCGTCCTGGCGGGAAGTGGTCAGCGGCTCATCGAGGGCATCGAGACCACCCACCTGAAGCTGGTCGACCATTCGACGTTCAGCACGGCATCGTGGTGCTCCCCTACTCGCCAAAGTAGCCCTCGGTCTCGCCGTCGCCAGGGTCGGGGTGAACTGACGGTCTCAGGCGCTGCCGTGGCCGGACAGCCGCCCCGGGACGGGGCGCAGCGTCGCCATCAGCAGAAGGACTGGCCGCAGCCGCAGGAGCGGGTCTGGTTGGGGTTGCTGACGGCGAACCCCGCACCCTGGAGACCCTGGTTCTTGTAGTCGACCACGGCGCCGCTCAGCATCGCCGCAGACTCGGCGTCCACCGCCAGGCGGACCCCGCCCTTCTCGGACACCACGTCGGTGTCGTCGATCTGGGTGTCGAAGAACATGTCGTAGGAAAACCCGGAGCATCCACCTGGACGCACGGCGAGACGCAACGCCAGGCTGGGATCACCCTCGGCCTCGATCAGCTCGCGCACCTTGTCGGCGGCGGCGTCACTGAGGGAGACGGCAGGCGCGGCGACTGCGGTGACGTCCTCGATGGTCTCGGTGTGCTCGGTGGTGGTCATGTGTACAAGCCCTCCTGGCCCTCAGTATATGGCCAAACCATCAACACCCTGCCGGCATTCCGAGAGCGGCGGTCATTGGGGGGTGTGGCATACGGCCTCGACATTGTTCCCGTCCGGATCTCGCACGAATGCCGCGTAGTAGCCCTCGTGGTACTCGGGCCACTCCCTTGGCTCGTGGAGCACCTTCATCCCCCGGGCGGCGGCGGCCTGGCGGAAGGCGTTGACGGCGGCCCGGTCGGCGGCGCGGAAGGCGATGTGCGCCTCCTGGCGGATGTCGCCGTGGGTCTCCTCGATGCCGATCCAGAAGTCGGGGAAGTCCACGCCGTAGCCGATGACCCCGGGGCGCTCGAGGAGGCGTCGGCCACCGAGCGGAGCGAGCACCGCGTCGTAGAACTCGGCGGCCCTGCCCAGGTCGGCGACCTGGATGGAGAGATGATCGAGCATGCCTCCATCATGGCCCACCGGAGCGGCCTCAGGCAAGGGTGACTGGAGCCTCGCCGAACCTGAGGTTCCTACGTATCGCCACGACACGCGATCCGCTGAAGTTGAACCTAAGGTCGTGGCGTGTCATGGTGACACGCGATCCGCTGAAGTTGAACCTAAGGTCGTGGCGTGTCATGGTGACACGCGATCCGCTGAAGTTGAACCTAAGGTCGTGGCGTGTCGTGGCGACACGCGATCCGCTGATGTTGGGGCGGATCACCGAACCTAAGGTTCTGCGTACCCCTGGCGATGCGCAATCCGCTGAAGTTCGAGCCGACGGCAGGCCGACGCCCGGACCTGGGGATCTGCGGGGGGAGGGGTGCCGGTGCCCCCTACAATGGGCCCGTGCCCGACCGAGCCTCGATCGAGGCCACACTGCGGGGCGTCATTGACCCCGAACTCGGTGCCGACATCGTTGAGCTCGGCATGGTCAAGGGCGTCGACATCGACGGCGGGAGCGTCGACATCCGCATCGCCCTCACCATCGCCGCCTGCCCGATGCGGGACCAGATCGAGAACGACGTGGTGCGCAAGGTCACCGCCATACCCGGGGTCGACCGGGTGAAGGTGCACATCGCCGGCATGAGCCAGGACGAGCGGTCCCGGCTGATGGACCGGGCCCGCCGCCGCGCCAGGGACAACGCCACCCCCACCCAGGTGAGCCCGCTGACCAGGGTCATCGCCGTCAGCAGCGGCAAGGGCGGAGTCGGCAAATCCTCGCTCAGCGTCAACCTGGCGGTGGCCATCGCCGACCAGGGGTTCTCGGTCGGGCTCCTCGACGCCGATATCTGGGGCTTCTCGGTGCCCCGGATGCTGGGCGTCACCGAACGGCGCCTCGAGGCGGGTGAGGACCGCCGAATCGTTCCCACCCAGGCACACGGGATCCACGTGGTATCGACCGGGCTCATCGTCGAGGACGAGCAGATGGCGTTGATGTGGCGCGGGTTGATGCTGTCCAAGGCGCTCGAGCAGTTCCTCACCGACGTCGCCTGGCCATCCACCCTCGACTACCTGATCCTCGACATGCCCCCCGGCACCGGCGACATCCAGATGGCGCTGGCCCGGCTGCTCCCCCAGGCCGAGCTGGTGGTGGTCACCACCCCGCAGCTCGCCGCCCAGCGGGTGGCGGCCCGGGTGGCCGACATGGCCCGCCGTTCGCACATGCCGGTGGTGGGGGTGGTGGAGAACATGTCCGGGTTCACCACCGAGGATGGCAGGCACTACGACCTGTTCGGCTCCGGCGGCGGTCTGGATCTGGCGGATGACCTCGGGGTGCCGCTGCTGGGGCAGGTCCCGCTCGACCCGTTCGTGGTCGCCGGCGGCGACGAGGGCAACCCGGTGGTCAGGGCCCACCCCGAGTCGCCCGCCGCCTTCGCCATCGCCGAGGTGGCCAAGCGGCTCACCGACCTGGTGCCCCCTGCCGAGGACGAGACCTGCACCTCGCGGATCGCCGTCCTCGCCGAGCAGCTCTCCCATCTGGGCTGAGCCGATCCGCTCAGGCTCAGCCGGCGGTCGGGTCGAGCCAGTCGGTGACATCATCATGCAGCGCGGCCAATCCGCGGTCGAAGGTGACAAGCCTTGCATCGCGGGACCTTGCCAACTGCGCCAGGTACGCATCCGTCACCTGCCGGTGCCCGATGATCCCGGTCGGGTCGACATCGGTGTACGGGACATCGTCCGCCCAGAAATCGTGGCCGGTGCGATCGGTCAAGCGGCGTAGCACCGTAAGGGAGTCGCCTGCGGAGACGTTGTTGTGGAGCAGCAAACGGAGCAGGGTGCCCTGAGTGATCGGGCAGGTGGCAAACGGGCGACCGGTATCGAACCAGGATCGCATCGCACCATGGTGGACGTGGTCGTCGACGACGAGGGCGACCAGAGCGTTGCCATCCAACAGGTGCATCACTGGTCATCGTCCAGGGCGGCGACATCGGCGGAGGTGACGACCGCGCCAAGATGCACCACCGGCAGGTCGGTCTCGGGGTCGTGCCCGACTTGCGTCGGACCGGTCTCCCCCAGTCCTCGGCGCATCAGCATGCTGACGGTCTCGCTCATGGTCCGCTGCGAGTCGTTGGCGATGGCGCGGGCGATCCGATGGAGGTCATCGGGCAGATCGATCGTGGTTCGCATCGCTACATCGTAGTGCAGTATGCATCATGATGCAGACACACCTCATCCCGCGTGGTCGGGTTCGGCCGGGGGGATGTCGGGGAGGGTGCGGCCATCGGCGGCAACCTGGCGGCCGCCCACCCACACCGCGGTGACGCCCTCTCCGGGTTGGCGGGGGCTCTCGTATGTGGCGTGGTCGATCACCCGCTCCGGGTCGAACAGCACCAGGTCGGCGGCCCGACCGACGGCGACCCGGCCGAGACGATCGCCCAACCCGACGATGTCCGCCGCCTGCGAGGTCATCTTGCGCACCGCCTCGGGGAGCGACACCACACCCTGGTGGCGCACCAGACGGCCAAGGACCCGAGTGAACGTGCCGTACAGGCGGGGATGGGGCAGCCCTCCCGGGTTGACCACCCCGTCCGAACCCACCGAGGTGTACGGCTGGGCGAAGAAGCGGGCGACGTTCTCCTCGACATTGTTGAACGAGATCAACGTCACCCCGAACGCCTCGGAGGCGAGCAGGTCGAACACCACGCCGAAACCGGCCGGCGACAGTGTGTCATCGACCCCCTCCCGCCGGATGAGGTCGGCGAAGGACGACCCCACCAGCTCGTGGCGGCTGGCGCCGGCCACCCGCAGCCCCTCCCAGCCGCCGGAGAAGTCGTACCAGTTGTCCCAGGTGTCGACGTCGTGGAGCATCTGACCGCGGACCCGCTTCCGCACCGCCGGGTCGGCCAGCCTGGTGGCGATGTCGGCCATGGTCCCGTCCTGCAGCCACGGGGGGAGCAGCACGATCGCCGTCGACGACCCGGCGATGTAGGGGTGGATGTCGGCGGTGATCCGCACCCCCGACGAGGCGGCGGCGGCTAGCTGGTCGAGCATCACCGGTGCCTTGTCCCAGTTGCGCTCCCCCGCCGTCTTGATGTGGCTGTAGTGGAGATGGACCCCGGAGCGGGCGGCGACCTCGATCACCTCGTCGGTGGCCTCGACCACGTGCTCGGACTCGGAGCGGACGTGGACGAAGAACGGCTTGCCCCTGCTCGCCGCCACCTCGCACAGGGCGGTCACCTCGGCGGTGGTGGCGAAGGCGGCGGGGACGTACACCAACCCGGACGAGAACCCGGCCGCCCCCTGGTCGAGGGCGTCGGCGACCACCGCCCGCATCTCGATCAGCTCCTCAGCGGTGGGTGGCCGGTTGGCCATCCCCATCACGTAGCGACGCACCGTGGCGTGGCCCACCAACCCGGCGGCCCGGGTGGTAGAGCCCCGCCGCAGCGCCGCCAGGTACTCGCCGAAGCTGCTCCAGGTCCACCGGTCCCGGTCGATCACCCCGTCGAGCCCCGCCAGGAACCGCCTGAAGTCATCGAGGTCGTGGCCGTGCACCGGCGCCGCCGAGATCCCGTCCTGACCGAACACCTGGGTGGTGCATCCCTGGAGGAGCTTGGGCTCGTCCCCGATGGGCGCCCCGCCGTCGCCGGGCACCATGGTGTACAGGTCGGAGTGCGAGTGCATATCGACGAACCCCGGGGCCAGCACCAGGCCGTGACCGTCGATCACGGTCTCGGATTCGGTCGGGGTGATCGAGGGTTCGATCTCGGTGATCAGCCCGGCGGCATCGAACCGGACGTCGGACACCACCATGTCGGCCCCGGTCCCGTCGAGCACGGAGGCGCCCCTGATCACGGCCGGTGCAGGTGTCGTTGGCAAGGGCACTCCCGAGGGTACCGGCGGAGTTGACCACGCAGTATCCCCGATCGGCGACCGCCGCCGCACACGGTCCAGCCCGCAACGGGGGGTGACGAACCTACAGTCTGCCTTGCGTCGTCTGGGTGGGCAGACTGTGCCCGAACGGACCCGATCAGGAGACCTCGATGCGGAGCTTCGCCGGGCGCGACATCCTGTCGCTGAAGGACTTCGAGCGCGCCGAGTTGGAGCACATCTTCTCGGTGTGCGACCGGCTGGAGCCGATCGCCCGGGAGCGGCGCAACACCGATCTGCTCGCCCACAAGACGCTGCTCACCGCCTTCTACCAGCCCTCGACCCGCACCCGGCTGGCGCACGAGGCGGCGATGCACCGGCTCGGCGGCCACGTCCTCGGGTTCGCCGATCCCAAGATGACCAGGGCAGGCGACTTCTACCAGGAGTCGATCAAGGACACCGTCCACATGCTGGAGTACTACGGCGACGTCATCGTGATGCGCCACTTCGAGCAGGGGGCGCCCCACGAGGCGGCGAGGTGGGCCAGCATCCCGGTGATCAACGCCGGCGACGGCTGGGGCGAGCACCCCACCCAGGTGCTCACCGACCTGTACACGGTGATCAGGGAACACGGCGGGATCGACGGCCGCACCTTTGTCGCCATCGGCGACGGGCGGATGCGGACCATGCACTCGTTGGGCTACGCCCTCACCCGGTTCGACGTCGACCTGGTGTTCATCTCCCCCGACGAGATGCGGGTCACCGACGAGTTCCTCGCCGAGCTGTCCGATGGCAACCTGCACCCCCGCCGGGCCGAGCACGTCGACCAGGTCATCGCCGAGGCCGACATCATCTACATGGAGCCGGTGGTCCAGGCCGACTACACCCAGTCCCGGGTCGAGGACACCGGCGACAGGGCGACAACCCCGGCCAACTACCGGGTCACCCGGGAGCTGCTGACCAAGGCGAAGCGGGACAGCATCATCCTCCACTCGCTGCCCCGGATGGACGAGCTACCCCCCGACGTCGACGCCACCCGACATGCCCGCTACTGGCAGGAGGCGTACTACGGCGTGGTGATGCGGATGGCGCTGCTGGCCCTGGTCCTCGGGGCGACGGAGTAGCCGTGCCCAGGGCAGTCGTCGCCATCGGGGGCAACTCGCTGATCAAGGACTCGGCCCATCAGAGCGTGGAGGACCAGTACGAGGCGGCGTCGGAGACGACCGACCACATCGCCCCGCTGATCCGGGACGGCTGGGACATCGTGATCGTGCACGGCAACGGGCCCCAGGTGGGGTTCATCCTGCGCCGCTCCGAGCTGGCCGCCCACGAGCTGCACGAGGTACCGCTCGACGCCTGCGGAGCCGACACCCAGGGGGCGATCGGCTACGCCCTGCAGCAGAACCTGCAGAACGACCTGCGCCGGATGGATGTGCCCAAACGAGTGGTGACCATCGTCACCCAGGTCGAGGTGGCCGCCGACGATCCAGCCTTCCAGAACCCGTCCAAGCCGATCGGGTCATTCATGGATGCCGCCAAGGCCGAGGAGCGGCGCTCCGAGGGATGGGACGTGGCCGAGGACGCCGGGCGGGGCTGGCGCCGGCTGGTGGCCTCGCCCGAGCCGCAGCGGATCGTCGAGCTGGAAACCATCGCCGCCCTGCTCGACTCCGGCGCCACCGTGATCGGCGTGGGCGGGGGTGGGATTCCGGTGGTCCGCCAGCCCAACGGCGACCTACGCGGGGTGGCCGCCGTCATCGACAAGGACCGTGCCGCCGCCCTGCTCGGAGTCTCCCTTGGCGCCGATCTCCTGCTCATCTCCACCGGGGTCGAGAGGGTGGCGCTGTACTACGGGACGCCCGAGCAGATCGACCTCGACGAGATCTCCCTGGCGGAGGCCAGGGCATACCTGGCCGAGGGAATCCACTTCGCCAAAGGATCGATGGCCCCGAAGATCGAGGCGGCGATATCGTTCCTCGAGGGCGGGGGCGGGCTGGTGATCATCACCGACCCCAGCCACATCGGAGAGGCGGTCGTCGGTAACACCGGCACCCGGATCGTGCCGTGATCTCGCCGGCGGTCACCGGGCTGCGCTGCGTCCTGTGCGCCGCCGCATACCAGCCGGCCGTCGACCGTTACGTGTGCGACCGCTGCGGCCCGCCGGGGACCCTCGACGTCGAGTACGACTGGGATCGGGTGACCGACGGGTGGGGTCGCCATGTCCTGGCGGCCGATCCCGACCCCACCATGTGGCGGTGGCGGCGGATGCTCCCGGTCGCCGCTGGAGCGGCGCTCCCACCGCTTGCCATCGGCGGCACCCCGCTGTACGAGGCGCCCCGGCTGGCGGAGCGGGCCGGGGTCGCCAGGGTGGTGGTGAAGGACGAGGGCCGCCAACCCACCGCCTCGCTCAAGGACCGGGCCTCGGCGATGGCGGCGGTGATCGGCGCCGGCTTCGGGGCTGAGGTGATCACCACCGCCAGCACCGGCAACGCCGCCGCCGCCCTGGCCGGCGTCACCGCCAGCATGGACCTGCGCAGCGTGATCTTCGTCCCCGAGACGGCGCCCGAGGCCAAGGTGGCCCAGCTCCTCGCCTACGGAGCCACCGTCGTGCTGGTGCGGGGCAACTACGCCGCCGCCTTCGATCTTTCCGAGCGGGCGGTGGAGCACTACGGCTGGTACGACCGCAACACCGGGATCAACCCGTACACCACCGAGGGCAAGAAGACGGCGGCGCTGGAGCTGGCCGAGCAGCTCTCCTGGTCGATGCCCGACGCCGTATTCACCGCCGTCGGTGACGGATCGATCATCGGCGGGCTGCACAAGGGGCTGGTCGAGCTCGACCGGCTGGGGTGGATCGACCGGATCCCCCGATTGTTCGGAGCCCAGGCGGCGGGGAGCGACTACCTGGTGCAGGCGTTCGAGTCGGGCGAGGACGTTGCCACCAAGCAGGCGATCGCGGCGGACACCGTCGCCGACTCGATCTCCGCCGATCTGCCCCGCGATCGGGTGAAGGCGATGCGGGCGGTGCGCACCACCGGTGGCGCCTTCGTCCGGGTCGACGACGACGCCATCCTCGCCGCCATCCCCGTGCTGGCCCGCGGATGCGGGGTGTTCGCCGAGCCCGCCGCCGCCGCCGCATGGGCCGGGGTGAAGCGGGCGGTTGCCGACGGACTGCTGGGCGCCGGCGCCACCGTGGCCGTACTGTCCACCGGCAGCGGGCTCAAGGACATCGCCTCGGTGCGGCGCGCGGTGGCCGCTGCCGGGTCGCACCCGATCGTCATCGAGCCCGACCTGGGGGCCCTCGAACAGGCGCTGGAGGAGGACGGATGATCGATCTCACCATCGACGAGGCGGCGCTGGAGTCTGCGGTGGAGCGGGCGCGGGAGCGGTCCATCGTGATCCCCACCTTCGCCCAGATGCGTGATCCGAGCCTGATGCCGGACCACATCGCCGCAGGGCTGGGCGACGTCGGGCTGTGGGACCTCCACCCCCGCAACCTGTTCCGCATCACCTGGCACAACGAACCGGTCGAGCACGGGGGCGGCTTCGGACCGGTCAACGTGCTCGAGTTGCCCCCGGAGCTGACCGGGGTCCCCACCCGCATCCTGATGCTGATCGGCGAGTGGTTCCCCACCGGGGCCCACAAGGTGGGGGCCGCCTTCGGGTGCCTGGTGCCGCGGCTGGTCACCGGGCAGTTCGACCCGGCCACCCAGAAGGCGGTGTGGCCCTCCACCGGCAACTACTGCCGGGGCGGCGCCTACGACTCCCACCTGCTCGGCTGTGAGTCGATCGCCATCCTCCCCGAGGGAATGAGCCGGGAGCGGTTCGAATGGCTGGAGTCGGTCGCCGGGGAGATCATCAGGACCCCCGGCACCGAGTCGAACGTCAAGGAGATCTTCGACAAGTGCTGGGAACTACGCCGCTCCGGCGAGGACCTGGTGATCTTCAACCAGTTCGACGAGTTCGGGAACTATCTGTGGCACCACGCCGTCACCGGTCCCGCCATGGAGGAGGCCATCGAGGCGGTGCTCCGCCCCGGCGAGCGATACCGGGGAGTGGCGCTGACCACCGGGTCGGCGGGGACCATCGCCTCCGGCGACTACCTCAAGCAACGCTATCCCACCTCACTGATCGCCGCCGCCGAGGCCGTGCAGTGCCCCACCATGCTCTACAACGGCTACGGTGAGCACCGTATCGAGGGGATCGGCGACAAGCACATCCCCTGGGTGCACGACGTGGCCAACACCGACATCGCCGTGGGGGTCGACGACGAGGCCACCGTGTCCCTGCTGCGGGTGTTCAACGAGCCCGCCGGCAGGGCCTACCTGGTCGACCACGGAGTGAAGCCCGAGTTGGTGGAGCAGCTCCCCCTGCTCGGCATCTCGGCGGTGGGCAACCTGCTGGCCGCCGTCAAGGTGTCCAAGCACCACGAGATGACCGGGCGTGACGTGCTGGTCACCGTGGCCACCGACTCGGTGGAGATGTACCGCAGCCGGCTGGCCGAGTTGACCGAGCAGCGGGGTGCCCTCACCACCGTGGCAGCCGCCGCCGCCTTCCACCGCCACCTGCTGGGAGTGGCCACCGACCACGTCCGCGAGCTGGGCTACTGGGACCGCAAGCGCATCCACAACCTGAAGTACTACACCTGGGTGGAGCAGCAGGGCAAGACCGCCGCCGAGCTAAACGCCCAATGGCACGACCCCGACTACTGGACGTCGATCCAAGCGCAGGTGGAGCCCATCGACCGGCTCATCGCCCGGTTCAACCAGATGGTGGCCAGGCATCCAGTGCGCTGATCCTCGACGGGTGCCCGCCGCGACCAGTCCGACCCGGAAGTCCAGCGATACTTCATGGACAAGGCTTCCCGCGGCAAGCTCGGCGTCTGACCCGGCGACGCCCTCCATCGAGGTCACCGGCTCTACCCCGAGGCACTGTCGCCGCCGCCCAGCTCGACGGTTATCTCGAGGCCGCCCTCGGGCAGGTTGCGGGCGCGCACCCCGCCACCGTGGGAAGCGGCTACGGCAGCGACGATCGATAGCCCGAGCCCGGCCGAGCCAGGACGCGACGCGGCGCGCGTATAGCGATCGAACAGGGTAGCCAGCGTCTGCGCCTCCGCACCCGGCCCGGTGTCGCGCACGATGAGGATGGCGCCGCGCGTGCCGGGCTCGGCGAGGATGCTCACCGCGCCGCCGGCAGGCGTGTGCCGCAGCGCGTTGTCGAGCAGATTGGCCAGCGCTCGCTCGATGGCCGGGGCGTCGCCGCTGATGGTGGCCGTACCGCTGGCGGTCAGCGTCACGCGGCGTGCCGTGGCGACGGTGCCGAACCGCTGAACCGCCGCCGATGCCAGCGCGCCGAGGTCCACCACCTGGCGGCGGTCGAGCACCGCGGCCGCGTCGGCGCGGGCCAACAACAGCAGGTCGTCGACCACGGCGGTTAGGCGGTCGATCTCCTCCAGCGCGCTGTCCAGACCCTCCCGGGCGACCGGCTCCCCGGCCGCGGCACGGACCAACTCGACTTCGGCGCGCAGGATGCCCAGGGGAGTGCGTAGCTCGTGGCTGGCCTCGGAGGTAAAGTCTCGCTCTCGCTGCACCGCGGCTTCAAGCCGCTCGAGCATGCGGTTGAGTGTGGATCCGAGCCGGCGGATCTCGTCGCGGCGGGCGGGCACCGGAAGGCGTTGGGACAGGTCGTAGGCGCCGATGCCATCCGCCTCCGCGGCCATGCGCACGAGCGGCGCCAGTCCGCGGCGGCTGATCCACGCACCGGCGACCCCGGCGAAGGCGCTGCCGGCCAGGGCGACCGGTCCGAACACGGCCAGGAGTAGGCGCTCGGCGTCGGCCAGGGCGGTGATCGGCGTGGTGACGGCGACGATGCGGCCCGACCCGTCGGCCACCGCGGTGCCGACGAACCGTAGTGGCTCGCCATTGACGTCGGCATCGCCGAACACGGGCACGCCTGCAGCCACCCGCACCAGGCGCCCGCCGGCGACGAGCCCCTCCATCCCCTCCAGGCCCGGCGTGGCGTGGAGCACCGTGCCGTCCCGCGCCAGGATCTGAGCCTCCAGGTCGCTCGGCGTCAGGCCACTGTCGGGGTCGGGTTCCAGGTCGGAGAGCAGGTCTCCGTCGAGTCCGGTGCCGCTGGCGGCCCCCTCGACCGCCCTGGCCTGGACGACGGCGACATCGACCAGCCCCTGGTCGATGGTGTCGCGCAGACTGGCGCGGAACTCGCGGTAGACGACCGCGCCCACCAGCACCATGAGCAGGAGGAAGGCCAAGCTGGTCATGGCGGCGAGGCGCACGCTGGTTGGCAGTGCGCGCAGCCATGCGCTCATGACGAGCTCACTCGGCGGTTTGGTGGCGCAGCCGGTAGCCGACGCCCCTAACCGTCTCGATCACGTCGACGTCGAAGCGCCGGTCGATCTTGTCGCGCAGGTTCTTCACGTAGGCGTCGATGATGTTGGACGACTCCTCGTCGGACTGGGCGCCCCAGACATGGCGGCGGATCGTGGCGCGCTGGACGACCTCACCGGCATGATGCATGAGGTACTCGAGCAGCGCGAACTCACGGCTGGACAGGTCGATGGTCGCCCCCGCCCAGGTCACAACGCGGGTGGCGGGGTCCAGCGTGAGCGGGCCGCAAGCCAGGGCGGTTGGACGTGGCGGGCGGCCACGGCGGATGAGCGCCCGCAGCCGCGACAACAGCTCCTCGAAGGCGAACGGCTTGGTGAGGTAGTCGTCGGCCCCTGCGTCCAGGCCGGTGATGCGGTCCTCGACGTCCCCGAGCGCGGTCAACAGCAGCACCGGAGTCCAGACCTCGGCGCGACGCAACGCGCGGCACACGTCGAAGCCGTCCATACCGGGCAGCACGATGTCGAGCACGAGGGCGTCGTAGTCGCCCGCTACCGCCCTGGCGAGGCCCGCTTCCCCGTCGGTGACGCCGTCGACGGCGTAGCCGGCTGCGCGCAAGCCGCGCTGCAGCGCGGCGCGCATCTTGTCCTCGTCCTCCACGACGAGCACCCGCATCCCCACCTCCTTGCGGTCCCGGGGCTTCAGGCTGGGACGCACAGTCTGCCAGTGCGGCGGCGCTACGACGCTCATGAAGCAAGCATGAAAAACCGCTTGATTTTCATCAAGAATTCATGCATCCTTCGCTGAGCGGAGGAAGCACAGCCGCACCCCGAGGCGTGGCGCTCACCCGAGGAGGAGGCAACACGATGACCGCTGGTCCACAGACCCCAAGCGCGCCGGCAGAGCAGGGGCGCCCTGTCCCGCCGAAGGACTGGCTGCCTGGGCTCGTCGAGAACGGCAAGACCGATGTCGTCTCCGGCTTCATCCTCTTTCTGATCGCGCTGCCGCTGTGCCTCGCCATCGCGCTGGCCTCCGGCGCCCCGGCGATCGCCGGCGTGATCTCCGGCATCATCGCCGGGACGCTCGCCTGCCTGCTCTCGGGTTCTCATGTGACCATCAACGGCCCCGCGGCCGGGATGATCGTCATCGTCGCCGGCGCCGTCACCGAGCTCGGCTACGAGACGGCGCTCGCCGTCGGTGTCGTCACGGGCGGGCTCCAGATCCTGCTCTACTTCGCCAAGGCCGGCAAGATGACCGGGTTCTTCCCGCTGTCGGTCATCCACGGGATGCTGGCCGGTATCGGCCTCATCATCATGGCCGGTCAGATCCACGTCGCCCTCGGCCGGCTGAACCCTGGTGCCCACGGGTTCCACATCCTCACCGAGATCCCACCCAGCTTCCAGAACCTGGTTCCCGAGATCGCCCTCGTCGGGCTGGCCGCCGTGCTCGTCATGGTGCTCTGGCCCATGACCGGAGCGCTGGGCAAGATCGTGCCCGCCCCGTTGGTGGCGGTCGTCGTCGGGACTGTCATCGCCGCCATCAACGGGGCCGGCGACATCTTGGTCGGCGAGGGAGATGACCAGCGCAGCTCGCGCGTCGACCTGGGCGGCGGGCTTCTGGACGGGTTCATCTCGCCGAACTTCTCGGAGGTATTGTCGGGCCCGGCCATCAAGTGGATCTTCCTGTACCTCTTCGTCGCCAGCCTCGAGTCTCTGCTCACCGCGGAGGCCGTCGACAAGCTTGATCCCTGGAAGCGCCGGTCGGACATGAACCGCGAGTTGCTCGGCAAGGGCGTCGGCAACATGGTGTCCAGCGCCGTGGGAGGCATCCCGATGATCGCCGAGGTAGTGCGGAGCAAGGCCAACATCTTGAACGGGGCCCGGACGCGGTGGTCGAACTTCTTCCACGGGCTCTTCCTGTTGGTTTTCGTCCTCGCCGCACCCGGTCTGCTCGAGCTCATCCCCCTGGCCGCCCTGGCCGGCATCCTGCTCGTCGTCGGCTTCAAGCTCGCTCACCCCAACGACTTCCGTCACGCGCTCCATGTCGGCAAGGTGGACTTCCTGCTCATGACCGTCACCGCCTTCACCGTGTTGCTCACCGACCTGCTCATCGGGGTGGCGGCCGGGATCGTCCTGGGCCTGGTCTGGGCACTGGTGAAAGGCACGTCGTTGGGCAACCTGTTCAAGCCGGCGGTTGCCGTCACCGAGCAGGGCGAGCAGATCACCATCCAACTCCGCAAGGCCCTGGGGTTTCACAACTTCATCCCGCTGCGTTCCAAGCTCGACGCCCTGCCGCCGGGCAAGACGGTCACGCTCGACTTCGCCGGCGTCCACTACGTCGACCCCACGGTCATGGAGCGCCTCCATGACTTCGAGGACAACTACACCGCCGACGGCGGCACGGTCGTGCGCGTGGGCGACGAGCGGCTGACCGCCGACTCCCACCACGAGTTCGCGACGAGGACGGCGCCCAAGACGCTGGCGCAGACCTAGCCCCCACGATCCGGAATCGAGGCGACAGCCATGGGAATCCTCACCGTCATCACCTGGCTGCCCATCGTGGGGCTGGTCGTGATCCTGCTGCTCCCCCGCGGTCAGGCTGCACTCGCCAAGGGCGTGGCCCTGGCTGTCGCCGGCGGCACCCTCGTGCTCTCATGGGGCCTGCTCACTAGCTTCGACCGCTCCTCATCAAATCCGCAGTTCACCGAGCAGGCGACCTGGATCCCCGAGCTCGGCATGACCTACACGCTCGGCGTGGACGGGCTGAGCTTTCCGCTGATGCTGCTCACGACCCTGCTCACGGTCGTCGCCCTGATCGCGTCGCTGAAGGTGGACCACAACCACAGGGCGTACTTCGCCTGGATGATGCTGCTGGAGTTCTCCATCCTCGGCGTGTTCGTGGCGCGCGACTGGTTCCTGTTCTACGTGTTCTGGGAGATCGCCCTCGTCCCCATGTTCTTCCTCATCGGGATGTGGGGCGGCCCGCAGAAGGCGCGGGCGACGCTGACGTTCTTCATGTACACCCTGGGCGGCTCGGTCCTCATGCTGCTCGGCATCTTCGCGGTCTACCTCGCCGCCGACCCGCACACCTTCGACATGGCGGCGCTCGAGGCGGCCAGCGATGGGTGGACCCGCGGGTTCCAGATCGCGCCGTTCCTCGCCTTCTTCATCGGCTTCGCGGTCAAGATCCCGGTGTTTCCCCTGCACGGCTGGCTGCCGCTGGCCCACGTGCAGGCGCCGACGCCGGTGAGCATCATGCTGTCCGGCGTCCTGCTCAAGCTCGGTGCCTACGGCCTGCTGCGCGTCGCCGACACGCTGCCGCTGGGCCTGGAGGCGTTCCTGCCTTGGTTGTTCGTCTTGGCGCTGGTCAACATCCTCTACGGTGCCTTCCTCGCCTTCCGCCAGACCGACCTCAAGGCGATTGTCGCCTTCTCCTCGATCAGCCACATGGGGTTCGTGTTGCTGGGGATTGCGGCGTTGAACGTGACGGGCGTGTCCGGGGCGGTGTTCATGATGCTTGCCCACGGCATCATCACCGGCGGGCTGTTCCTCCTCGTCGGCATCATCTATGACCGCACCCACACGATGGACCTCGGGCAGCTGTCGGGCCTCAGCGGACAGGTGCCGGTGTACACGAGCCTCACCGTGCTGGGCCTGCTGGCGTCGATGGGCTTGCCGGGTCTCGCCCAGTTCGTGGGCGAGTTCCAGACACTGATCGGCGCGTTCGAGCGCTGGGGCCTGTTCGTGCTGTTCGCCCTCCTCGGCATCCTCGTGACCGCCACGTTCACGTTGCGGGTCATCTCCTCGATGTTCACCGGCGAACTCGACGCCCGCTGGAAGGGCATGGCCGACCTGGGCGGCCGCGAGTTGGCTGCGGCGGTGCCGCTGGCGATTCTGACCGTGGTGCTGGGGGTACTCCCGGGCCTGGCGCTCGGCCTGATCGACGCCACCGTTCGCGCCATGACCGCGCTGAGCGATTGACCGTGCATCGATGACCACACCCACGCCCGGAACGTCGACGGCGGTGCTCGCGGACCACCGGGCACACCTCGCCCACGAGCTCGAGCACTGGGGCCACCTGCTTCCCAGCCAAGGCCCGATGACGACGTTCGTCCACCACAACACCCTGCACGGGCTGCAGCACAAGCCGTTCGAGCACGCCGTCGCCGAGGCCGAGCAGCTGCTCGGCGGCCGTGCCTACGAGCCAGTCGACCTGGGACGCGCCCGGTACCGCGCCGGCCGCATCGCCGACGCCGACCTGGACGCCGTGTTCGCCATGCGCCCAGAGCTCGACCCCGCCGAGGTGCTCGGCACGGTTGGCGGTCGCACCATCTCCGACGGCGAGATTCGCAAGCTGCACCTCCTGTATGGGGCGACTGCCGTCCCTCCCGCCGTGCTGCGCGACGCCATGACATCGGGCGACGCCGGCCGCCGCATAGCCGCCGACGTCTCGGTGGCCGCCCGGGCGCGGCTGCTCAGCCGCTCGCAACAGGAGCTCGCCGCCAGCCTCGAACGCATCGGGGCCGGCTGGACGCTGGTGGACTGGCTCGGCGCGTTGCTCGACCTGGATGCGCCCGCCGCCGTGCTCGGCGACGCCGAGACACACCTGGCGGCCGACGCCACATCGACCGGCGCGCCCGTCGGGCGACTGCTGCGCGTGCTGGGCGTTCCCGCCAATCGGCAGGAGGGGTATCTCGCCGCGGTGGACGCGCACTGCCATGGCCTGCGGGATACCGGCCGTGGCCAGGAGCACACGCGGCTGCTGTGGCTCGAGGCCGAAGCCCGCGTCGTGCGGGGCCTGGCACGGCGCCACTTCGGAACCCGGGGCACGCTCGATGCGCTCGAGGCCAATTGTGCCCGCGACCTCGAAGGCTACGCCGTCGCCGCGCTATGGCATGCCTGTCTGGCCGCATTCGCCATCACCGACCCGTACGGGCCGACCGACCCCGTGACCCTGATGGCGCGTGACCCCGATGGGGTCGGCGAGCGGGTCGCCGAGGGACTCGCCGACATCGAGCGCTGGGGCGGGCCCGCTGTGCCCCTGCCCGGCGACCTTCGCTCGTCGGTCCGCGTCGCCGCCGGTGAGACACTTGACCGCCTGCGCCGCCGCGCCGCCGACGAGCCCGGCGCCGCCGATGAGCCCCCGCTGCGCGAGGCGGCGTGCGCCGCATGGTTCGTCATGGCGGACACCGACGCTGGCGGACTGTCGCGCCAGGGCGCCGACGCGCTCTACGACCTGGCGCGCCAGCCCGACGGTGCAACGAGCAGCGCACTGCAATCCCTCGCCGACGAGGTGCGGACCCATGACTCCCGGCGGCGGCTGGCCGCTCACCTCGAGACGGTGGCCCGCGCCCAACTCGACCGCGTCGGCCGCGACCGGACACATGCCGACCTCGTTCACGCCCTGATCGGCGAGGACATCGTCGAGCGGGTCAACCGCTACCTCATCCGGCGCTGTGCGGCGTTTCTCGACCTCGGTCAGGCGGCCTGGCGCATGCCGGATCGCACGCTCGGCTTCTATGAGGGTTGGCGCCGAGCCGCGCCGCACGACCATGCGCTGGACCTGGAGGGGCTGCCCGGCTGGCGTGAGGAGGCGGCTGCACTGCCCGAGCCCCCCGAGGATGCCGTCATCGCGCTGCTCATGCGCCTCGGCGTCGGCGAGGAGCACTGGGGCAGCTACGTCGGGCGGGTCCTGACCGGTCTGCCGGGATGGGCCGGAATGATGAACTGGCGCGGAACGAACCCCCAGTTTCCTCGGCAACAGGCTCAACCCACCAGCCTTGTGCAGTACCTCGCCGTCCGCCTGTTCGTCGAGGTCCAGCTGGTCACGAATGTGACCCGCCGCACCTGGAACCTGGAACCTGCCGACCTCGTCGCTCATTTGCGCGCCCGCCCGCACGAGGTCTGGCTGCGAGCCGAGGCGGCAGCCGGCACCCTGCCCTCCTTCCTGGCCCGTTCCGTGCACGAGCTCCCCGTCGGAGGTGAGATCGACGCAAGCTGGATCCTTCTCGCCGACAAGGCGTGGGCTTATCACGAGCAGCTCGATGGCGCCCGCCCGCTGTTCCGGGCGCATGACCACGCGTGGCGCTTGTTCCGTCTGGCGCAACTGCAGGGGTGGTCGGCGGCCGACGTGCGGGTACTTCCGGCGACGGTCCGCGACCGCCTGCTCGCCGTCCTCGACGGCTTCCCCGAGTCGGCGCACCGCCCCGTCTGGCTGGCCGCCTTCGAGCGCCACTACCGCGAGCAGATCCTGGGCGCGCTCGCCGCCAACCGCGGACGCGGTCGCTGGCGGGATCGCCCGGATCGGCCCAAGGCGCAGGTGGTGTTCTGCATCGACGAGCGCGAGGAGTCCATACACCGGGCGTTCGACGAGCTCGACCCGGGCTACGAGACGTTCGGCGCCGGCGGCTTCTTCGGCGTCGCCATGGACTACCGCGGACTCGACGACCACACGGTCACACCGCTGTGCCCCGCCAACGTGACCCCGGCGAACCGGGTCCAGGAGGTCCCGCGTCCCGAGGCCGTCCCCGTGGCCGAACGCCGTAGCGCGCTCCGTGCCTGGGAGGAGGTCTTCCACAACACCTACTGGGAGACCAAGCGCAACGCCGTCTCGGCGTTCTTCCTCACCCAGTTGACCGGCCTCGTACAAGCGGTGCCGCTGGCCGGCCGCGTGTTGGCCCCCCGGCGGTGGACCGAGCTGGCCGAAATGGCGCGCCGCCGGCTCGTTCCGAGGCCGCCCACCCTGCTCACCCTGGATCACGACGACCTTGGCCGCGGCTTCGAGACCGTCCAGCAGGTCGACCGCGTCGAGGCGCAGCTGCGCAACATCGGCATGACCCACCATTTCGCCCGGCTCGTCGTCTTCTGCGGGCACGGGTCGGTGTCTGTCAACAACCCCCACGAGTCGGCCCACGACTGCGGTGCGTGCGGCGGTAAGCACGGTGGTCCCAACGGCCGCGCCTTCGCCGGGCTGGCCAACCGCACGGTGGTGCGGGCGCTGCTGCGAGAGCGCGGGATCGACATCCCCGACGACACGCATTTCGTGGGGGCGATCCACAACACCGCCAGCGACCAGATGGTGTTCTTCGACACCACCGACATCCCCGCCACCCACGCTGCGGAGTGGGAGGCGTTGCGCGCCGACCTCGAGGAGGCGCGCGCCAACTCGGCACGCGAGCGTTGCCGGAGGTTCGGGTCGGCGCCCAAGGACCCCACCCCGGCCGTGGGCCTGCGCCACGTCGAGAGTCGAAGCCGCGACCTGTCGCAGGTCCGCCCCGAGTGGGGCCATTGCACGAACGCCTTCGCCGTCGTCGGCCGCCGCTGCCTCACCCAAGGGGTGTTCTTTGACCGTCGCGGCTTCGTCATCTCCTACGACCCCACCCAGGACCCGACGGGCGCCATCGTCGAGCGCATCTTGCTCGCCATGGGCCCGGTGGGGGCGGGCATCAATCTCGAGTACTACTTCTCCAGCGTCGACAACCGGGTCTACGGTTGTGACACCAAGGTACCCCACAACGTGTCGGGCCTCCTCGGGGTCATGGAGGGGGCGGCCAGCGATCTGCGCACCGGGCTACCGCGGCAGATGATCGAGATCCACGAGCCGATGCGCCTGCTGTTGATCGTCGAGGCCACGCTCGACGTGCTCGGCGACATCTACACGCGCCAGCCGGCGATTGCCGAGCTGCTCGACAACGAGTGGGTGCACCTGGTGGCGATGGACCCACAGGCAGGCACGTTCACCCGGTTCGTGGCCGGCGAGGGCTTCGTGCCTTGGGACGAGCGGGTCCCCGACCTACCGGTCGTCGGGACCTCGTACGAGTACTACCGCGGCAAGGAGGGATTCCTGCCTCCCGTCCTGATCGGGACCACCGGCCCGCGCGACGGGACGGTGACCCGGTCGTGAGCGCCTTCGAGCTGGTTGCCGTCGCCGTCTTCGCGCTACCTCTGGGCGCCGCCGTGGCCAACGGCCTGAACGCCCTCTCCGGTGAGCGCCTGTACGGGCACGTGACCGTTGCCCGGGTCGCGGTCGCGACCGTGTTCGCCTCCTTCTTTGCCAGCCTGTATCTCGCCGCGACGATGGTGGCGCAACCGGGCACGCGCCAGGTCACGATCTACCGCTTCATCCACAGCGGCGACCTCAGCGTCGACTTCGGGTTCCTGCTTGACCCGCTGAGCGTGGTCATGATGCTCGTGGTGACCGGCATCAGCGCGCTGGTGACGCGCTTCTCGGTCAACTACATGCACAACGAGCACGGCTTCACCCGCTATTTCACCGTCTTGTCCCTGTTCGTGTTCGCCATGCTGGTCCTCGTCATGGCCGACAGCTACCTAGTCATGTTCCTGGGCTGGGAGGGGGTCGGGGTCTGCTCCTACCTGCTCATCAGCTTCTACCGGGACCGTCCGGCCTCGGCCCAGGCCGGGACGAAGGCGTTCCTCATGAACCGTGTCGGCGACGCCGCTCTGCTGATCGCGATGTTCGTCCTGGTCGCCCACACCGGCACGCTGCAGTACGGCGAGGTCTTCACACAGGCGTCAGCCCTACCGCGGGGCGTCGTCGAGGGGGTCGGCCTGCTGCTCCTCCTCGGCGCCACCGGCAAGTCGGCGCAGCTGCCGCTTGGGACCTGGTTGGCGCGGGCGATGGAAGGGCCCACGCCGTCCAGCGCGCTGATGCATGCGGCGACGATGGTGACCGCCGGTGTCTATCTCGTGGTGCGCTCGGCACCGATCTACGACCAGGCGCCGACCGCGCTGATCGCCGTCGGCATCATCGGCGCGGTGACGGCGCTGTACGGGCAGCTCGTCGGCTACGTGCAGACCGACATCAAGGGCATGCTGGCGGCCTCGACCACTGCGCAGCTCGGGTTGATGTTCCTGTTCTGCGGCCTGGGGCTGTACGCCGTCGCCATCTTCCACCTGGTGGCGCACGCCTTCTACAAGAGTTACCTGTTCCTGACCGCGCCGTCGATCCTGCACCACCTCCACGGCGGCCCTGATCCGACCGCGGTGCGCCGCCCGGCGGGCACTGCCCGCCCGCTGGCCGTAGTTGCCCTGGTGGCGGCGGCGGGACTGCTGTCGGCACCTCTGGTCGGCCGTGTGCTCCAGTCGGCCGGGGGCCTCACCGGGAACTTCTGGATGGTGCTGGCGCTGGCGGTGATGGCGGCCTTCGCCGCGGTCTTCTCAACACGGCGCATGACTGCGGTCGCCTTCGCCGGTCATACCGGCGACGAGGACCACGCCAGCGATGCCGGCCATGGCGCCGATGATCGCCCTTCCCACCAGGCGGGCCGGCCAAGCCGCACCCCCACGGCTCGCCTGGTTGTGGCCCTTGGCGTCCTCGCCGGCCTCGTCGCCCTTGGCTTGGCCGTCGACGTCCTGCCCGGCGGGCTCGACGGCTCCTGGTTCCAGCGCCTGCTCGGCCAGGTCGCCGCAGGCAGCGTCGACGTGCCGTTGGGCAACGTGCTCCTCACCGCGGTCTTCACCGGCACCATCGCCCTGCTGTTGCTCTCCGGCTGGTATGGCCCGCGCTACCTCGACCGCTTCCGGGAGGAGTTGCCGGCCTCGGCGGGCCCTGCCGCCATGCGCCGCCTGTACTGGTGGGGGCTGAACCGCGGCTACCTCGACGACTTCTACGGTCGCGCCATCGTTGCTCCGACAGCGGCGCTGGGCCGCGCCCTCGAACGCTTCGACATGGCGGTGCTCGACCGCCCCGCCCCACCGCCGGCGCCGGCAACTGGGCCAGGCGTGTCCCTGTCCGCAACCTGGGAGGCGCGGTTCGCCGCCCTCCGCAGCCGGCAGACCGGGGCCACCGCACTCGCCGAAGCGCCCGAGCCTCTCGATTGGCTGCCGGCAGCGACCGGCGCCGTCCACTCGGGGCAGGACCACCCCCGCGGTGCCGTTGCGCGGATGGGCGCCACCGCCAGGCGCGCCTCCGACACGGGCGGCGTATTCGGCACCGTCGCCGATGTGATTGCCGGCCTCGTCGAGCGGATCGAGCGGGCCGTCTTCCAACGACCGGCCGACACGGGTGGCGTGTTCGGCGCGGTCGCCAACGCGTTTGCGGGCCTCGCCGAGAGGATCGAGCGGGCCGCCTTCCAACCGATCGACACCGGCGCCTTGAAGCTGACCGGAATCATCGCCGGGATCACCGACGCCGTGGAGCGAGCTGTCTTCCAGAGCGGAGTGGAGCGCGGTCTGGAGAGCGCAGGTGCGAGCGCCCAACGGCTGTTGCTGGCGATCGAGCGGCGTCTGGGCCATCCGATGGTCATCGGCAGCATCCTGGCGCTGGCGCTCCTGGCCCTGATCGTGGGCACTCGATGAACCTCGACGAGGTCATGGCCGCCGAGCAGGTGGGCTTCCCGATCCTGTCGGTGCTGATCGCGTTGCCGCTCGTCATCTGCGCGGTGCTGCAGTTCGTCCGCAACGACCGGGCGGCGACGACCGTGGCCATCGGCGGCGCAGGGCTCGAGGCTGTCCTCGCCGCCTTCCTGGCGCTGCGGTTCAATGCCGGTGTCGCCGACCTCCAGTTCGTCGAGCGTTCCGCCGAGGTGCTCGGCGTCAGCTGGCATCTCGGCGTCGACGGGGTCAACCTGCTGTTCATCCCGCTGACCGCGCTGCTCGGCCTGCTGGTGATCGTCTATGCCGAGCACGCCACCGCCAGCAGCCGCACCGGCGACGCACGCCCCTATGCGGTGGCCACGTTGGCGCTGGAGGCGGCCATGATCGGTGCTTTCGCCTCGCTCGACTTGGTCGTGTTCTGGTTCTTCTTCGTGGTTGAGCTGGTGCCGAGCTGGTTCCTCATCACGCGCTGGGGCACCGGTGCCGCCCGGCGGCGTGCCGCCGGCGAGTACGTCGTGTTCATGGCCGTCGGCTCGGCGCTCATGCTCGCCGGCATCCTGCTGTTAGGCCGCAACCACGCCCGGATCACCGGCGACGGCTACAGCTTCGAACTGCTGGAACTGCTCGAGGTCGGCGTGCCCGCCGAGGCCCAGACCTTGATATTCTTCCTGCTGTTCTTCGGCTTCGCCATCAAGGCGCCGATCTTCCCCTTCCACACGTGGCTGCCGAAGGTGCTCGAGCACGGCCCCGTCGTCGGCATGAGCGTCTTCCTCGTCGGCGTCAAGCTCGGCACCTACGGGCTCTTGCGCTTCGTGATCCCGCTCCTGCCCGGCGCCGCCTCCGGCTGGTTCTGGCTGATGGCGATGCTCGGGGTCACGGGCACGGTGTACGGGGCGTTGCTGGCGCTCGGGCAGACGAACCTGCGTCGCCTCCTGGCCTTCGCCAGCTTGTCACATATGGGCGTGGTGATGCTGGGCCTGTTCTCGCTCAACCTCGATGGCTTCGAGGGGGGCCTGCTGCAGATGGTCAACCTCGGGATCGTTGGCGCCGGGCTGTTCTTCGTCGCCGGGTTCCTGTTCACCCGGGTCGGCCCGCCCGAGGTAGGTGAACTGGGCGGGGTGGTCCACCACGCGCCGTTGTTGACCGGCACGTTCTTGATCATCGCCCTCGCCGGCATCGGACTGCCAGGTACCAACGGGTTCAACGGCGAGCACCTGGTCATGCTCGGCGCCTACGAGCAGCACTGGTCGATGGCGATCGCCGCCGGTGTCGGTGTCTTCCTTACGGCCGCCTACTCGCTGTCGTACTTCCAGCGGGGGTTTATGGGTGCGGCGCGACCCGCGGTGGTCGAGCGCGTCTACGACCTCACCGGCCGCGAGCGCGGCATAGTGCTCACCCTCGCCGCCCTCATCTTCTGGATCGGTCTCGGCACCGGCCCCTTCATCCAGACGATGCGCCCGTCGTTGATGGCTGTCGAGCAGCTGGTCGAGGACGCAGCAGGTTCCGCGATTACAATGGGTCGACCGGAGGTCGTGGGCAGATGAACGAGATCACGGCCGCCGAGCAGGCCGGCTTCCCGATCCTGTCCACGCTGGTGTTCCTGCCGGTCGTCACCATGGTTGCGCTCGGCTTCGTACGCAAGGACCGCGCCCTGCGCCGCGTGGCACTGGCGGGTGCGGTAGCCGTGCTCGGCCTGTCGCTGCTCCTCACGGTGGGCTTCCAACGGGACACGACCGACTTCCAGTTCGCCGAGCAGCTTCCGTGGATCGAGTCGATCGGGTTGAGCTATCACCTCGCGGTCGACGGCGTGAGCGTCCTGTTCGTGCCGCTGACCGCCCTGCTGGTCGTCGTCGTCATGCTCTCGTCGTGGACCGCGGTGCGGTACCAGCCCAAGGCGTACCTCATGGCGGTGCTGGCCTTCGAGACCGCCGCCATCGGCGTGTTCGTCGCCGTGGACCTGATCCTGTTCTTCGTGTTCTGGGAGCTCATGCTGATCCCCACCTATGTGCTCATCAAGGTCTGGGGTGACGGGCCGCAGCGCGGCCGGGCGGCGCTGCGCTACGTGCTGTCGATGCTGTTGGGATCCGCCGCGCTGCTGGCCGGCTTCATCATGCTCGGTGTGAGCTACCGCTCGGCACCCGGATCCGGGGGCGCGCTGTCGTTCGATCTTCTGGTGCTGATGGACTCGCCGGTGCCGCTCGGCACGCAGACGGCGGTGTTCTTCCTGCTCGCCTTCGCCTTCGCCCTGAAGGCCCCGATGTTCCCCTTCCATGCCTGGATGCCCACCACCCTGCTGGAAGGCCCCATCGGCATGGCGGTGTTCCTCGGCGGGCTCAAGATGGGCGTGTTCGGGTTCGTGCGCTTCGTTCTGCCGCTGGTACCCGAAGCGTTCGCAGCATGGAGTTGGCTGATCGCCGCCCTCGGCGTGGCGGCCGTGCTCTACGGCGCGCTCATCGCGCTCGTCCAGTCCAACCTGCGGCGCCTGCTCGGCTTCGCCAGCGTCAGCCATGTTGGCTTGGCCATGCTCGGGCTGTCCAGCCTCAACGCCCCGGGATTGCAGGGCGCGCTGTTCCTGCTCGTGAACCTCGGCCTGGTCTCGACCGCGATGCTGCTGGTAGCGGGCTTCGTCCACCAGCGCGTCGGGAGCACCGACCTCGCCGCCCTGGGCGGCCTGGCGCAGCGCACCCCGGCGCTGGCGACATTCGCCCTGATCGCCTGCCTCGGTGCGGTCACGCTGCCCGGCACCAGCGGCTTCCCCGGCGAGTTCCTCATCCTGCTCGGCGCCTTCCGCGCCCACGGCTGGCCCGTGGCCATTGCGGTCACGACCGTGATCCTCGCCGCCGCCTACGTGCTCGGGTTCTTCGAGCGCGCCTTCCACGGGCGTATCCGCAGCCCGATCGTGGACGCCACCGCCGACCTGAGACCGCGCGAGACCGTCACCGCTGGCATCCTCGGGGTCGCCATCGTGGCGTTCGGCTTCTTCCCGACAGCATTGCTCGACTACTCCAGCGCGTCGGTCGATGACCTCGTCGGCCGGCTAAACCCACCGACTGCCGTCGCCGCCGACGACTAGAGGGATTGCTACATGGACGTCACCGGCCTGACCCCGCTGCTGGCGCTGCTGGTGCCGGTCCTCGGCGCGGCCGGGGTCGTGCTGCTGCGCCATCGCACGCCTGCCCGCGAGCTGTGCGGGGTCGTCGCCGGCATCACCCAGCTCGGTTTGGTGGCGACCATGGTGCCCGCGGTGGGCGACGGCGGCACCGTCTCCTTCACGCTGTCGACGTTCTTGCCGGAGGCACCGATCGCGTTGCGCGCCGATGCCCTCGGCGTCGTGCTAGCCGGCACCGCAGCCGCCTTGTGGGTGCTCACGACGGTCTACGCCATGGGGTATCTCGGGACTGCTCCCGACCCGGCGCTGACCCGCTTCCACGCCTTTTTCTGTCTGACGATGGCAGCCACGATCGGCGTTGCGTTCTCCGCCAACCTCCTCACGATGTATCTGTTCTATGAGGCCTTGACGGTCATCACGTATCCCCTGGTGACTCACACCGGAACTCCCGAGGCCGCACGGGGGGGCCGGCGCTACCTGGCCTACCAGCTCGGCTGCGGCATCGCTTTCCTGCTGCCCGCCATCGTGCTGACCTACATCGAGGCCGGCACCTTCGACTTCGTCCGGGGCGGGATCCTTGACGCCGACGCCGGCGGCACGCTGCTCGTGATCGTCTACGGGCTCTACCTGCTGGGCATCGCCAAGGCGGCGCTGATGCCGGTGCACTCCTGGCTGCCGGCGGCGATGGTGGCGCCGGTGCCGGTGAGTGCCCTGCTGCATGCGGTCGCCGTCGTCAATGTCGGCGTGTTCTGCGTGCTGCGCGTCGTGCTCGACGTGTTCGGTACCGACCTCGTCGCCGAGCTCGGCTTGGGTGTCCTCACGCTGGTGGTGGCTTCGGTCACCATCGTGGTGGCGTCCTGGCACGCGCGGCGCCTGGACAACCTCAAGGGCATCCTGGCCTACTCGACCATCGGGCAGCTCTCCTACATGATCCTGGGGATGGCGCTGCTGTCGCCGGGTGGCCGCACCGGCGCGGTCCTGCACCTGGTCGGGCATTCGTTCAGCAAGATCACGCTGTTCTTCGCCGTGGGTTCGGTGAACCTGGCCTCCCACCGGACCCTCGCCAGCGAGCTACGGGGCATCGGCAGGCAGCTGCCCTGGACGATGGGCGCACTCGCCGTCGGCGCGCTCTCGATCATCGGCCTGCCACCGACCATTGGCTTCATCGCCAAGTACTTCCTGTTCGTGGGTGCCGTCGAGGCCGGGCAGTGGGCGGTGTTGGTCGTCCTGGCCGTCTCGACGCTGCTGTCGGCCGGCTATTACCTGCGGGTCCTGCGTTCCGCGTTGTTCGACGCGCCGCTGGCCGTGAGCGCAGGCGGCCCGGGCGACACCACCGGGCTCCTGCGCTCCCCGATCGTCACGGAGCCCGGCGCTCTCGTGGTGGGCCCCATGCTGGTGACCGCCACCGTCACCCTGCTGCTCGGCGTGGCGCCTGGTTTGCTGCTTGACCTGATCAGGGTCTCGAGCGGATGAGCTCGACCCGGCCGGCCACCACCGCCCACATCCGGCCGTTCGAGCCGCGTGACCTCGACGAGGCGGTGGCGGTTTGGGCCGAAGCCACCGCCGACCGCCAACCCGCCGTCTTCCCCCTCGCCGACGTGGTGAGCGCGTTGGGCGCCGAGCACATGGCGTTGGTGGCCGAGCGCGAAGGGGCACTGACGGGGGCGGCCGTCGCCCACCTCCAACAGGATCACGCGTGGATCCTGCGAATCGGGGTGCGGTCGGGCGCCCGCGGCGAGGGTGTCGGCGGGGCGCTGCTCGACGCCCTGGTCGACGGGCTGGCGGCGCGCGGTGTCCGGCGGGTCTCGGTGCTGCTGCCTGACGGCGAGGCCGGGGCCGAGGCGCTCGGTGCGCACCAGTTCACGCGTCGCGGCGGCGTCAGCTACCACCATCGTGAGCTCAGCAGTGGCGGGGGCGGCGACGTCCTGGAGCGTCTCGGCGGGCTGTACGTCACGCCTGGCCTGTTCGAGAGGCTGGCCGGCATGGAGCGGGAGAAAGACCTGATCGAGCGCCGCGTCATCCTCCCGCTGGCGCGCGCCGAGCAGGCGGACCGCCACGGGGTACGCCCACCGCGCGCCATCATCCTGTTCGGCCCGCCCGGGACGGGCAAGACGACCTTCGCCAAGGGCGTCGCCTCGCGGCTGCGGTGGCCGTTCGTGGAGCTGTTCCCGAGCCACCTGGCGGTCGGTGGCGGGCAGGCCGCGGCACTGCGGGAGTTCTTCGCCAGCATCGTCGAGGTCAACGAGGTGGTGCTGTTCATCGACGAGGTCGAAGAGATCGCCGCCACCCGCGACGGCCGGCCGGTGACCCATGCGGTCACCAACGAGTTGCTCAAGCTGATCCCGGCCTTCAGGGAGCGGCCGCGCCACCTGCTGGTCTGCGCCACGAACGCCATCCACAGCCTCGACGCGGCGTTCATCCGCCCCGGGCGTTTCGACTATGTGCTGCCGGTGGGGCCGCCTGACGAGACGGCGCGTGCGGCGATCTGGCGTGGCTACGTGGCCCAGATCACCGACGACAATATCGACATCGACCGTCTCGTGGAGGCCACGCAGCTGTTTACCCCCGCCGACATTGACTTCGCGGCGCGCAAGGCAGCGCAAGCTGCGTTCGAGCGCGAGGTGTTCGGTGACGGCTCCACCGAATGCAGCCTGATCCCGGGCTCAACGCGCGCCACCGTCGACGACTTCCTCGGCGCCATCGCCGACACCCGGCCGACGCTGACCCAAGCCATCGTGCAGGAGTTCGAGACCGACATCGACACCTACGCCCGGATGTAGCGTCCGCCGCCGGGGTCAGGTCGGGCGCGTGCAGCTGCGACGTTGGCGTCCCGCAGCACCTTCACGATTCGTGGTTGAGGGCGTGCACGTCGTCGTCTGCCCCAGGCGGATGACTTCCAGCCCGGTGCGGTCGCTGACGGCCGGCCCTCAGTCCTCCAGCCGGAACACCCACAGCCCGGAGTTGATGTCCGAGGCGAGGGCGTATCCGTCCTCCAGCCAGACCCCCCACACGAACGGGAACTCCTCGCCGGGGAAGAACAGGCCGCGCGGATCCGCCGCCGGGGTGGGCACGAACTGTGCCTTCTGCACCGGGTTGCGCACATCCGTGATGTCGAGGATCACCACGCCCTCGGCGTAGTACGACAGGTACAGATCGTTGCCGTCGATCTTCGGGTCGTGGACGGTGAAGTCGCCGATCCCGGGCGGCAGCAGCCGGGTGGACGGCATCTCGAACGTCGCCAACGGAGCAGGGTTGGCCGGGTCGGCGATGTCGTAGAAGCGGGTGTAGCCCCAGGCCTCCTCGAACCCGCCTCCGGCGAACGGGAAGAAGTCCTCGTCGGTCTGCACCAGGAGGCGACCGCCCCGCCCGGTCCACGCCGAGTGGGCGTTGCCCTCCTCGTCGACGTCGTAGTCGGTGCGCCCGATCATCGTCGGGTTGCTCGGATCGGACACGTCGAGGATGATCGTCCCCAGGTCCCAGTACGACAGGTAGGCGGTGCCCTTTCCGTCTGCGATCACCGAGTGGGTGAAGTTGACCCGGAAGGCGCCCTCGTCGTCGAAGTCGGCGGGATGCACCCCGAGCTCCGCCCAGGCACCCCACTCCCCTACCTGGCGGGGACGATCGGGGCGGGTGACGTCCCAGATCTGGAAATCGGGATCGCCAGGCGTGACGCCGTCGGGGCTGGTGTCCAGCTCGGACAGGATGATGGCCGTGTACACGTAGACCTTGTCCCCGCGCACGTCGAGGTACAGCTCGTGCGACCCGCGGGCAAGGGTGCTGGTCTTGACCAGGGCCAGCCGCTCCGGGTTGGCAGGGTCGGTGACGTCGTAGAGCCCGAAGCCGCGGAACACGTCCTCGCCGTCGACACAGTTCTGGAACGAGACGGCGGCGAGGTCACCGCTGAACCAGGGTGTGTTCACCGACTCGACCTTCACCTTCTCGGTCCAGGTCCCTTCGACATCCGGCTCGTTGCGCCGGTCGGCGAAGGTGGACACATGGGTCGGCGCGGTGGGGTCGCTGAGGTCATACACCCGCACCCCCTGCGAAGGGCAGAACCGCCGCGGCCCGAACGTGCCCCAGGACCCGAGGTAGGCATGAGCGTCATGGGCGACGACGTCGGCGTTGAAGCCGCCACCAGGATCGATGTGGCCGAGCAGCTCAACCCCGGAAGATTCTGCCGCGGCCAGGGTGGCGTCGCGCCCGTCGTCAGCGGTTCCCTCCCCCATCTCCCGAAGGTCGCCCTCGCCTGCGTTGTCTGGCACGCACAGCTTGCTGGTGTCGTGGGCGCAGGCGTGCTCGTGGCTGGTCATCAGGCCCATGATGAGAGCGAGCGCCAGGACGACCAGAGCCCAGCGGGCGCCACGCAGGATTGATAGCGTCATCGCTGCCTCCCATGGTGAGGGCGGAATCTGTCTGCCCGCGTTCGTCGATGTATACACCAACCGCCCGGCGCCGCGCCGGGCTCAGCGCCCGTGGGGCATGACCAGGCGGGGGCCGATCGCCTCGGGAGGCCCGGCGAACACGGCGAACAGACCGCCGGGGCGGTAGTAGCGCAAAGCGTGCTTGAGCTGGGCTGCGATCGCCGCCAGCCGCTCGGGTGACGGCCCGCCGGCGGCGGGGTCGCCGCCGGTGAGGTCATCGATCTGCCCCGATGCCATGGCCAGCACCTCGGACAGACGGGGCAGGCCGCGATCCGCCAGCCTCCCCAGGTGCTCGGTCCGGTCGGCTGTGATCCGGTCAGCGGCGGCTCCCGTCGCCAGCGGCGCCGACTGGGCGAGCTGTTCGGCCCACAGCACCGGCCCGTCCGGGTGCTCCGGGAACCAGTCGCTGAGGTTGCGCAGCCAGGTGTCGTGGAGCAGGTCGAGGCGTCGTGCCCGGAGCAGCAGCAGCCCGGCCACCGTTGCCGACAGCGGTGACTGCATCTTGCCGCGCAAGACCTCCGACATCAGCCCGAGATCGATACCGGCGACGGCCACGGCCAGGTTGTGCGTCTCGTAGTTTCCCCACGCCTCGGCGACCGGTGCCGTCGGGCCGTTGGTGTGCGGCGACAGCCCGGCCTCGAGCCGCGAGATGGGGCGGGGCTGGTGATTGCCCTCGGCCGGTTCGACATCCATCTCGATCTCGTAGGTCGGCGCCACCGGATGATCGCCGGACAGGGCGCAGCCGAAGCCCATGCCGGTCCGATCGGTGAACTGGAGCCAGTGGCCGAACGGTGACGGGGGCAGGTCGAAGCCGATCACGTTGGCCACCGTGTCCTCGCTGCGGTGCACATAGCGAACGACGAGGTCGTCGGGGGCAACCGGAGTCCCGTCGTGCAGGTGCCGGATCTGCAGGTTCACCCAGAGGTCGGTGACGTTCTCGCTCCCGAACAACTCGTGGCCCTCCTGATACGAGGCCGCCGGGCTCCACGAGAGGTCTTCCTGGCGGATGGTGTACCGGGCCTCCAAGGCGGTGGCGGCAGTGAGCAGCGGGGCGGGAGCCTCGCCCCGAATCGGGACACGGCGGGGCACCATGGTGATCCCCAGATCCTCGGGGTTGCCGCCGATCCGCACCCGCTGTCTCTCGGTGCTGCCAAAGCCCGCCAGCAGCTCATCCACCCGCCCCTTGAGGTAGCGGTGCAGGGGGAAAACCCGCACCTCGCAGGTCGCCTCGCCGCATTCGAGCTCCAGCCCGTCGGCCCCGCCCAGACCGTCGACCAGCGACCCACCGAACAGGGAATACCCCCGCTCCAGCTCCTGCGGTTGGTATGCCCGGGTGCCCGAGGCGGCGGCGTAGAGGAGGGGGGCGAACACGTCGGGGTTGGCGTGGGCCGACGACCTGATGTTGAGGGTGCGGCGCCCCTCGACGTCCATCTCCCGCAGCCGCTGCACGTCGTTGCGGCAGGCGTCGACGAACAGGAACTGCTGGGGCACCGGCGACGATGCCAACCCCTTGCGCAGGAACTCGGTGCTGATCGCCTCGTTGACGTTGAACCCGGGTGGGGCCAGGTAGTCGGAGGGGAGCAGAATCTGCCGGTCGAGGTTCATCTCCAGCCCATGGCCGCTGAAGAAGAACAGGGCCCTGCTCCTGGTGGCGGCCTCTCTGGGAAGCTGCTCCATGGCGGCGCCCCAGGCGGCGATGGCGGCGGCGCAGTTGGCCATCGTCGCCGGGACCGCACCGACGGCGGCGACGGCGGCGGCGCCGATGGCGGTCTGCTCCTTCTCGGTCGGGGAAAGCAGCAGCCAGCACATGGCCGGCGGCGCCTGGGGGAACGAGTAGCGGTCGCGCAGCCACAGGAACAGCCGGTACCCGGTGGCCGCCGAGACGTAGAGCTGCCCCAGCGTGTACGTGTCCGGGGCGGGGTCGGGACCGCCGTCGAGGTGGTCATAGCGGGATACCCCGATGATCAGGGCGAACGTGCCCGGATCGCCCGGACGCCATGCCGGGTCGGCGAGGAGCCCGGGGGTGCCGGCCACGGGCTCGAGACCGCTCACCGGCCCCATCCCCCGGCGGCGGCATCCTCGAGCTTGCCGGCCAGCATGCGATAGAAGCTGGGGCGGACCAGATAGCCGCTGTGGGCGCCCACCAGGGTCATCCCTGTGTTGAAGGCCTCGTCGTCGACGCCCTCGAAGATGTCGGCGCCGGTGTAGCTGATGAAGTCGTTGTGGTCCCACACGTTCCACCACCCGCCCAGGTGGGCGCGGTCGGGGAAGGGGACCTTGCTCCCCTTCTGATACGACGGGTCGCTCTCCAGGAACAGCTTCAGCTCCTCGAACAGACCGACCTGGGAGGCGGTGGCGCACCAATAGTCGATCCGCAGGTCCTGCCAGGCGGCCGCCTTGGGGAGGAAGTGGGTGACGGTGTCGTACACCACCTGACCACCCATGCTGTGGCTGATCACCACCAGTGGCTCGTCAGCAGGTGCCGCCTCCCGTGCGGTGCGCAGCGCCTCGAGCAGGCGTGAAGGGATGCTGCCGACGGCGGCGGCGTCGCCCCGATTGTTGACGTACGCCATGACATCGCCGACGAACATCGACGCCATGGTGTTGATCGGCGCCCGGAACTCGGCGACGAGGCGGCTGGCGACGTACCCGGGGACACCGACGCCTCGGCCCATCGACTCCTTGAGCCGGTCACCAAGCCTGGCGAAGAAACCGCCGCCGCCCATCCCGGCCAACCCCTCGCCGGTACGGGCCTCGACCAGCTCGGAGACCACCCTCCATTCGGCGTCCAGGTCGGGCGCCTCGGCCAGCCGGCGGGCCGTCTCCGGGTCGTGGGCGATCTCGTCAACGGCGATGAGCAGCTCCGCAGACGGCTCGCCGCCGGCCAGAACCACCGCCACCAGGAGATCGCTGAGCTGATCGGCGCCGAGGTCGCGCAGCCGGAGGCCGGGGGCGGCTGCGGTCGTGGTGCGGGGTCCGGCGGCCACCAGGCCAATGGGGGCGAGCTCCGCAGCCTCCGGCTCGGGCAGCCCGTCGAGGGTCCCGGCGAGGTAGGCGGCGAGGGCGGCCCTGGCGCCCGGGTCGAGCTCGGCCTCCCCTCCCATGCCCCGTAGCGGGGTCCTGGGGCGGGAGGCACCGCCCCAGGCGAACGAGGCGGCTACGTCCCCCCAGTAGGCGTAGACGATCTCGAGGTCGCCGCCGGGGGCGATGGCATCGGTGAGGTATCGCCGCATCAGCCCGGTGACGGTGTCGTCGGCCTTGGTGGAGCGTGTGGCAACGCCGTGGATGTAGACGACGGGCATGGCTCTCCCCTCCCGGTCTCAGCGCCCGATCGGCGCCATCAGCCAAGCGTACGCGTCGCATCCGGCCTGGTACGGATCGGCGTCAGTCGGCGTACCCGATGAGCCGTTCGCCCAGCTCCCGCACCGCATCGTTCAGCTCGACCGGTTCGAGCACCTCGAACCGGCAGTCGAGCCCCGCCAGGTAGCGGGCGATCCAGCCGATGTCGTCGGCTCCGGTGCGCAGCAGGGTGCCCTTGCGGGTCTTCTCCAGAACGCCGACGGTGGGCCCGATCCGCTCGATCGCCGCCTCGTATCCCAGGTCGAGCAGGACCTTGGCCTGGTGGGGATACACCTGCACCGAGATCCCCTCGGCCACCAGGGCGGCGGCATCGGGTGGGTCGGAGTGGGTGAACCACATGCCTGTCCGCTTCGGGTTGGTCATCCGGTCGACCCGGAAGGTGCGCCACGCCTCCCGGTCCCGGTCGCGGGCGACCAGGTACCAGCGCCGGGAGGTGTGGACCAGCTGGTAGGGCTCGACGTGGCGCTCGGTGGCGTTGCCCTCCCGGTCGACGTAGTCGAAGCGCAGTCGTTCCGGCCCGCGGCAGGCCTGGGCAGCGGTCACCAGCACGCCGGGCTCGACCGGTGAGGACGACCACCCCCGGCTGCGTAGCCCGATGGTGGCCGACTGGACGCTGTTGATCTGGTCCGCCAGCCGGACCGGCAGCACCTGTTCGATCTTGGCCAGGGCGGCTACGGCTGCGTCCTCGAACCCGGGCAGCGCCCCGCTGGCGGCGGCGCGCAGCCCCAAGGCGACCGCCATCGCCTCGTCGTTGTCGAACAGCAGGGGTGGGAGCGCTCCCCCGGGCGCCAGCTGATAGCCGCCGGCGGGTCCGGAGAGCGCCTCGACCGGGTACCCGAGGTCACGCAGCCGGGTGACGTCACGACGCAGGGTGCGGGCGGTCACCCCGAGCCGGTGGGCCAGCTCGTCGCCGGTCCAGTTGGAGCGCGCCTGGAGCAGCGACAACAGACGCAACATGCGGGCGCTCGGGTCCATGGATCCCAGCTTGACGGATACTGCGGACAGAATCTGTCCGCAATCTTAGGTACCTTATGCGGGCATCAGCACAGACAAAGGGAGGACGTCATGTACACCAGCGCCGAGATGCTCTACACCCTGGTGAAGTCGATCCAGGACGACCGGATCCGCGAGGCCGAGCAGGCCCGCAGGGCTCGCGCCGTCGTGCGCCCGAGGTCGGGGCTGCCGCGGTGGCTCCGGTCCCTGGTGCCGTACCGACCGGCCACCCCCGACCTCCCTGCGGCCGAGCCGCCGCCCGAGGTGCCGGTCGAGGATCCATGGCGGGAGGCCGCCTGAGCCGACCACAGGGAACGGTGAGGACCGGTGCCACGCCACCGGTCCTCATCCGCGTTCGGTGCCGAGCCGGAACCCCGCGTCGGGGTGATGTGTGGTCCTTTCATGCGAGCGTGTGCACACACCGCCGGTGAGACGCGTTCGATGGATTCGGTCGTCACCACGAGACCTGGCTCTCACCTGGCTATCCAGGCATCGTGAGCGGGGCCGGTAGCCTGGATCCATGCCGACCAAGATCCACTCCCAGGACGTCACCATCGGTCCGGCCCGGGCCGGCGCCCGCGCCATGCTGCGCGCCGTCGGGCTGGGCGAGGACGACTGGGTCAAGCCGCAGGTGGGGATCGTCTCGGCGGGCAACGAGGTCACCCCGTGCAACCTGACCGGGCCCAAGCTGTCCGAGTTCGCCAAGCAGGGGGTGGGCGACACGGGCGGGGTCGGGCTGATCTTCACCACGATCGCCGTCTCCGACGGGATCTCGATGGGCCACGAGGGGATGCGGGCCTCTCTGGTGAGCCGTGAGGTCATCGCCGACTCGGTGGAGCTGGTGATGCACGCCGAGCGTTTCGACGCCATGGTCTCGATCGCCGGCTGCGACAAGTCGCTCCCCGGGATGCTCATGGCCGCCGCCCGCCACAACCTCCCGTCGGTGTTCCTGTACGGCGGGTCGAGCCTGCCGGGGCGTCACGCCGGCAGGGACATCTCGATCATCGATGTGTTCGAGGGGATCGGGGCCCTGTCCGAGGGGCGGATCGACGACGCCGAGCTGCTCGCCATCGAGCAGGCGGCGTGCCCAGGGGTCGGGTCGTGCGCCGGGATGTTCACCGCCAACACCATGGCCTCGGTCGGCGAGGCGCTGGGGATGTCGCTCCCCGGCAGCGCCACGGTCCCCGCCGCAGACGACCGACTCGACGGCTACGCCGACGCCTCGGGTCGGGCGGTGATGGCGCTGCTGGAGTCGGGGATCCGTCCCCGGGACATCATGACCGGCGGGGCCTTCGAGAACGCCATCACCGCCGTCATGGCGCTGGGCGGGTCGACCAACGCCGTCCTCCATCTGCTGGCGATCGCCCACGAGGCCCGGGTCGCGCTCACCCTCGAGGACTTCGACCGCATCAGCCGCCGCACCCCCACCTCGGCGACCTAAAGC
>Ga0136625_1000008_pt1 | contig 46219 bp, 54 predicted proteins | sample AntDrymUQ4832306_2_FD_104672 | JGI IMG/M metagenome (GOLD analysis project Ga0136625, IMG submission 104672) | Polar desert sand microbial communities from Dry Valleys, Antarctica - metaG UQ483 (23.06) | ecosystem: Environmental > Terrestrial > Soil > Desert | place: Antarctica: Dry Valley...
AACATGCCCATATGCAGGCATATTCTGACGATCAGACCGGACGGAACAGCCCCACCAGAGGCGTGAATCAAGCCCGTCGAGACGGCGACTTTATCCGCGGAAAGTAGCTAGACATTGAATAGACATTGAATCTGTCGATTACGAGCTGCTCGCACACAGCAACGCTTCCAAGGATCGCGAGTCCTTCGACGCGGCCGCGTTCCTGCGGCGCCATGCCAACCGGCCCGCCCGGCTACTGCAGCAATTCGATCTCGCACCGTGGTCCCGGTGCGTTCGCGAGCCGCGCATCAGCAGTAAGAACGCGGACCTCCAGTGCTTCCGCGACGACCACGTAGGCGGCGTCGTAGACCGTGAGGTTGTACCTCAGCTCCCAGCAGCGACGTAGCAGCGGCCGGTGCGGGGCCCGGCGGAGCGGCAGTTCAACGAGATCCATCAGCGCGAGGTCAGCCCGGCGCTCGTCGAGCTGGCCGATACGGGCTAGGCGGCGGATCACCGACGTCGTCTCGAGGTCGATCAGATCAGGAGCTGCGAGCGTTTCGCCGCGGAGCCGGGCACGCGCGAGGTCGCCATCGGGTCCGTCGTCGGCCAGCGCGGGCGCGAGAACGCTCGCGTCAACGACGATCACGATCGTCCCGCAACGTCTCGGCGGACGCAGCGAACGAAACCGAGCCACCTGCCCGACCGCCTGCGCGGTCCAGGATCTCATCGACGGTCGGCGTGCTCGCCTCGTCGATGAGTCGGCTGCGCAGGTATTCCTGTAGCGACTGGCGCGCCGCGGCCGCTCGTTGGCGCAGCACCGTATGCGTCTCCTCGGGAACGTCCTTGATCTGGATACTGGGCATGGCGCCACTATGGCGGACTGAGCGCCAAAGTGCAAGCATTGGCACCTATTGACATGCGACCGTCGTTCTACGCGAGATGTCAGCGGTTGCGATTCTCGCGTCACTCGGCTTCAGCGCCTGCTCGCTCGCGCAGCCGTTGACGTCCGGGCGTCTTGGATCGTCACCACGACGACGCGGTCCTCAGCCTCAAGGAACACGTAGACGAGGAGCAAGCCAGCGCCATGGCCCGAGCACAAAGCGAAAGCCGTCCCAGCGGCCCTCCAACGGAGCGCCCAGCAGCGGAAATCGCCCGAGCTCCCGCAGCGAGCGTGCGACGCGTGTGCGCGTGTCCGCGGGCAGGCTGTGCGTGACGATCAGCGCGTCGAGATCGTCGATCGCCGTGCGCGCCAGCTCGACTGACGCCACCGGCTACAGCTCGTCAACCGACACGGTCCGGCCTGCGTGGGCGTCGTGCAGCCCCAGCTGCGCTCGATCAAGGGCAACGTCGATGCCGTCCAACAGCGCGACGACGTTGCGTGGATCGGGATCGGCGTCATCGAGCGCTTGCGCCAGCAGCGACCGCGCGATGGTCCCAGGCTGCACATGCATGCGCTCGGCCAAGCGCAAGAGCTTCTCACCGTGCTCATCGTCAAGCGTGACGTTGATACGCTCCACACCCAGCACGGTACACGTTCCTGCACGAAACGTTCAGCGGTGGCTCTTACTCGAGTGGCAAGTCGCAACGCGTCGCCATCCCTGGCCGCGAGGGTCTCAGCCTGAGCCGGTTCGCTGGTCAGGAGGTCACGGTTGGCGGACTGCCGCGCCACGCGTTCCGGCGGCGCGTCGCCGCGCTGTCGCCGAAGCGCATGGCCCAGGCGTGTCGCGCGCTGCGCAACGCGGCCGGCTGCTGAGGACCCTCAGAGCCCGCCCGTCTGGCGGGTCGTGGCGGCGATCCATGCGCGGTCGACGTCGGAGTGCGCGAGGCTCGACGGGTAGGGCGGTCGCCGCCACACCTGATTGCCGACCGCGCCGTAGTGCTCGCGCAGGAACGCCACGAGATCGCCGCGGTGTGCCGCGCAGGCATAGCGCGGCGGACCGAGCAGGCCACGACCGTGGAAGATCAGCCAGCGCCCCGGCAATGCGTCCTGATACTCGCCGAAGGTGGTTTCGCGCATCGCGGTGACGAGGCTGATGTGCGTCAGCGGGTCAGGTCGCTCGTCGCAGTACTGGCAGCGAAATCGCAGGCTGACCGGCATTACCTGTGTAGTGCGGCCAGGACGGCCAGCTCCGATGACTCCGGGAGATGTGGGCGCGACGGAGTCTGGTCTGGCTGGCTCGATGTGTCCGCGCGCTTCCCGATGAGCGCCCATGCGGTCGTCGTGCTCGCTCGGCCGTCGGCCCCTACCGAAGCCGTCTCGGTTCGGTCACTCCCGCCCGGCGTTGGCGACGCGGTAGATGGTCTGCACCATCCCCCCGCCCAAGACCTCGGTGCGCACGTGTTCGAGGTCGATGTCGTCCGACAGTGCTCCGAACAGCGACGGACCCTCGCCGATGAGCACCGGGACCCGCGAAAGCGTCAGTTCGTCGATCAGCCCGGCGGCGAGGAAGCTGCGCACGGTTCGCCCGCCATCGACGTAGACGCGCCCGTAGCCCGCTGCCTGCAGGGCGGCCACCGCCTCGTCAAACCCGCGGTGCACCGTGATCCGCTCGTCGACGTCTGCGGGCAAGGTCGTGCTCAACACATGGATCGGACGACCCAGGTACGGCCAGTCCTCGACCCCGGCGATGACGTCGTAGGTGCCTCTGCCCATGACCAGCGCGTCGACGCTCTCCATGAACGGGGTGAAGCCGGCGTCGCCCGCGGCCGCGCCGCGGCTGGTAAGCCAGGAGAGATCACCGTCTGGCCGCGCGATGAAGCCATCGACGCTCAGCCCGAGAAAGACACATCCGCTGAAGCTCGCTTGGCCCGACATGCTGTCGGCATCGTCGCTGACGGCGCGGACGGTCCGCCGGGCGGGTTGCTGCGAGGGCGACCGGATCGTCAAGGTGTCGCAGTCGATCGACTACGCCGCCGCGGCACGCGCGGCCGGCGGCGCAGCAACGCAGGCGGGGGCTTGGTTCAGCTCGTCGGCCCCGGCCGGCCGTCCGCCGTGCGCAACGAACGGCGTCCTCGCGCTCCTCGGGGTCGGCCGCGCGCTGCGCGGCGGCGTAGGTGCCGGGATGCTCGCGCGCGTACGCACGGTACGCGTCGGCGGCGGCGCTCAGCGCGTCGCTTGATCGCCGCTCGGCCGAGCCGCTCGGCGAGGTCCCGCGCGCCGCGCGTTCCGAGCCGGCGGCGCACGTCGCGCAGGCCGCCGACGTGGGCGTACAGCGACGGCGTGCGCACGCTACGGTTGCGCCCATGAGGACGCCGATCGCGGTTGGCACGTGCTGCGCTGCGATCCTCGCGCTCACGACGGCCTGCGCCGCGGATCGCGCGTGAGGGTCGCCGGCGGCACGCTGCACGAGCGCTTCGAGGGTCTGGACCGGCGACCGCTGGCGGATGACCTGACGCTGATCGTCGCGTCGACGCGGCGCTCGCGGATGCGCGGGCTGGCCAGGCTCGGCGCGCTGCCGACAGGCCAGGGCCTGCTGCTCTCGCCGTGCCGGTCGATCCACACGCTGGCGATGCGCTTCGCGCTGGACCTCGTCTGGCTGGATCGCGACGGCGCACCCCTGCGCCTCGACGAGAATGTCGCGCCGCGGCGCCAGCGCAGCTGCCTGCGGGCGCGATCGGTGATCGAGACCAACGCCGGCGAGGGCCGGCGCTTTCAGGCGGTGCTGGCAGCTGGGAAGCCGCCGGGCTAGTCGCCCAACCCGCCTGCGCGCCGGGCCTGCGGCGCCGTGCCGACGCGTCGCGCCAGGCGCTCGTTGACCACCGCGCGAGCCTCGCCGGGCAGGAGCTTCATCAGCGGCAGCAGATCGTCGAGCAGGTCGCCGGCTACCGCGGCATCGACGATCGCCGCGAGGATCTCAGGCTCGTGCAGCGCCGTCAGCGTCGCGAAGCGCTCGCGACCCGCGTCGCTCATGTTGCGCGACACCGGCAGCACGACGTCCCACAGGCCGTCGCGCTGCGCGCAGCGCGCCAGGCCCTCGAGGACGTGGTCCTCCTCCCCGGCCGCCATGTCGGCCAGCCATGCCGCCTGCTCGGCGGGCACGCGCATCAGCAGATCCAGCGCCTGCGGCCACAGGTCGGCGTCGGTGGCCGCACGGATCGCGCCGCGCACGCGATCGTTGGCGAGCAGGTCGACGACGTGGCCGAGCTGGTCCTTCTCCTCGACGAAGTAGGAGATGCGCAGCAGCGACGCGTCGTCGAGGACCTCGAAGGACGCGCGTAGCGCGACATCGGTCATCTGCCCGACGAAGCGGCCCATGACGATGTGCTCGCCGCGGCGCGTCAGCAAGGCGGCGACCTTCGCGATCAGCGCGGCAGGCAGGCGCAGGATGATCGCCCGCGCGCGCCGCGGGTCCAGCTGCATCGCCAGGTCGGCGAGGAAGGTCGGCGGCAGGCGCTCGGCGATCGCGACCGCGTGGGCGGGGTTCAGCAGGCCGGTCACCCGCGCGCACAGCAGCGCACCGAACAGGTGTTGCGCGATCCAGGCCGTCATCGGCGCGGGCGGGATCCGGCTTGCCAGCGCGACCCGGGCGAAGCGCCGGTCGCCCTCATAGAGGACGACGGTCGCCCGCTCGCGCAGCATCCGTACCTCGCTCGGATCCAGCGCCTCGAGATACTGCAGGCGCTCGCCGGACGCGCCCAGCAGGCGAGCGAGCTTCAGGACCTCCGCGTGGCCCTCGAGGGTCATCCGATCAGCACCCGGCGCACGAGGCCGGACAGCGGCCACGGCAGGAAGCGCAGCGTGTGATCGATCGCGCCGTCCAGCGTGCGCTCCTGCTCGCCCCGCGCATCGGCCAGCGCTCTCGCGAGGTCGGCGAGCTCATCGTCGGACAGCTCATCCAACGTCGCAGGCAGGGGCTCGCCGTACTCATCGCGCACGACTTGTAGGCGATCGGCCATTGCACCGGCGATTTTAGGTCCGCCGAGGCTCACCGGCGCGGCGTACCCGCGGTGTTGATCCAACCGTGGACGATGCCCGGGCCCAGGGGCGATCCCCCGTCGTCGCGCAGGAACTCCGTTGTGAGGCGAAGCAGATCGGTCATTCGTCAGCCGTTTCTGTGAGTGCTGATCGCTGCGCCGGCCACCGGCGGGAGCGGACCGATCAGATCCGCTCCTGCCAGCTGACGGCGGCCTGCGCCACGCGGCGCAGGGCGTCTCGCATGCGCGTCGGGTTGCTCGTCCGGCGTGCCGCGGCGAGGGCCTTCAGGAGTACGGCCCCTCAAGCGCGCACGATGCGAGGACTTGCCGACGCCAGCCGGCGATGCGGCATTTCCAGGATGGGTTTCCGGTCTGCTGCTCGAGAGTGGGTGGTCGTCTGTCCAGTTGGCGTGTCGAAGCTCATGCTCGGCCGGGTGTGTGCCGATGCAAGCAACAGGAGCTGAAGCCGCCGTGTCGCGCTGTGCGCTGATCGCGTGGGCCGTTCGGCTCCTCTGCACCCTCGGCGTCCGGGGCATTCTGGTCGCTGTCTCTGCTGATCCATTCCCATGCCGCCTTCGCGCGGAGACAGGAACACCATGATGATCAACCCTGCACGGAGGATCGCGCTCGTTACCGCGATGCTCACCTTGGGGGTCGTCCCACCCGCGATGGCGGGACCAACCGCCGCAACCGTCACCGTGACCGGCGGCGCGCTCTCCATCAGCGTCCCCACCGACGCGGGCAACCTCGGCAGCCGGGCCAACACCGTCTCCGGCGGCGTTATCAGCGGACCGTTGGGCCAGGTCCAGGTCAACGATGCACGCAGCGCCGCCGCCGGCTCAGGATGGGTCGCCAGCGTCATCTCGACCGCCTTCACCCCGAGCTCCGGGCCGACGATCGGCGCCGCCGCAGTCGGCTATACCGCCGGAACGGTCGCGAAGGTCGGAACCGCGACGTTCACCGCCAACGATCCGGGTGACCTGACGGGCACGGTCGCTGCGGTCACGGCGACGGGGATCACCGGCGACAACTCTGCCACCTGGAACCCGACGATCAACGTGGCCATCGCGGGCGGCAAGGCCGCCGGCGTCTACTCCGGCACAATCACGCACTCGGTCTCATAGAGCCATGCGCGGGCGGGGCGTCATGGGACTCGCAGGACGCGCCCTCCCCGCGCTCGCCCTGGCCGCCGTGCTCACGGCACCTGCTCACGCGGAGACCGGGGCCATCGGGGTGCAACTCCGCGACGTGCCGACCACGGCGCGCCTCGACCCTCGAGCGCGCCTCTACATCGTCGATCACGTCGCACCCGGGAGCGTCCTGAACCGTCGCATCCAGGTCTCCAACACCACAGCCGCGAAAACCCGCGTGGCGATCTATACCGCGGCAGCCACGATCGCGAAGGGCACCTTCGTCGGAAGTGACGGACACACGCGGAACGAGCTCTCGACGTGGACGTCCGTACGTCCCCACAGCTCGGCGATCCCAGCCGGCGGACGACGAACCGCCGTCGTGACGATCAAGGTGCCACGCGATGCGTCCCCCGGTGAACGCTACGCCGTGGTCTGGGCCGAAACGCGAGCAACACCTCCAGCGGGCGGCGGCATCACCCAGGTCAGCCGCGTCGGCATCCGTATCTACCTCTCCGTGGGCCGTGGCGGGCCGCCCGCCGCCAACTTCACCGTCGCCTCGCTAACCGCCAAGCGCTCCGCCGACGACCGGCCGATGGTGCTCGCCACCGTACACAACACCGGCGGCCGCGCGCTCGACATGAACGGAACCCTGCGGATGCGCAACGGCCCCGGCGGACTCAACGCCGGCCCATACCCGGCCAACCTGGGCGTCACGCTGGGCATCGGCGAAACCGAGCCGGTCACCATCATCCTCGACCGCCGGCTGCCGGCCGGCCCGTGGCACGCTCAGATCAACCTGCGCAGCGGCCTGCTGGAGCGCAGCAGCCGCGCGGCGATCACGTTTCCCGGTGCCAAGGCAACGTCGTCCTGGCCCCCGCTCCTGATCGCCGGCCTGGTCTGCCTCCTCGCGCTGCTGCTCACCATCGCCACACTGCTCATCGCACGACGAAAACGCGCAACCTCGCCGACGTAGATGCGTTCAGTCGCGACGCCGAGCGCCTGCAACCCATCACGTTGGGCGGTGAGGTCTTGCTGGTCGGCGGAGACGCTGGCGTAGCCGGCTTCGCGGTAGATCTCGCGCCCGCCGAGGGCAAGCGCCGTCTCGTCCGCGCTGACGTTCGGCTGGCGAGGCATGCTGAAGGTCAAGCACGTTCCCGAGCAGCTGCTCGACGTGACGATCACGCCGGTCATGTTCGTCGTGATGTTCACCTACCTCTTCGGTGGCGCGATCGCGGGCTCAACCGGCGAGTACCTGCACTACATCCTGCCCGGGATCCTCGTCATGAGCGTGCTTTTCACCACCGTCTACTCGGGCGTCAATCCGATCTCAGTCCTGGCGACCGCGTCGCGCGGGCTCATGCACGGCGGCGCGCAGACCAGCGACATCCTGATCGTGCTCGCGGTGGCGGCAGGGTTGACGGCGGCGTTCGCACCGCTGACGACGCGGCTGTACCGCCGGGGCTGAAGCGTCGCCTACGCCGTGGCGAAGCGCCCGAGCGTGAGCTCCGGACGCACACCCGGCAGGTGCTCGGCGAAGATGCGGTGGTAGGCGAACTCCTCGAGCGTGCGCAGCGGCGGATCGACGGCGCCGCGATCGCTGCGGAAGTCCTTCTCGGTCACGGTGTCCTCGATCGTCGTGCGCAGCACGTCCTTGGCACCGCTCCCGTCGCCGAACTCCGCCTTGACGCGCCACAGGATCTCGTCTGGCAGCCAGCCCTCGAAGGCCTCTCGCAGCATCCGCTTCTCGAGCTCGCCGGGAGCGGGAACCTTCCATGCCATCGGCAGGCCGAAGGCGAAGGCGATGACCTGGCGGTCGAGGAACGGCACGCGCGCCTCGAGGCCGTGCGCCATCGTGACGCGGTCGCAGCGCTGGAGGTTGAGGTTGTGCAGGCCGTGAACAGTGCGCATGAGCTCGCCCTGCAGCTCGATCGGATCCGCAAAGCCGCGCAGGTACTCATAGCCGGCGAACAGCTCGTCGGCCCCCTCCCCCGTCAGCACGACCTTGACGTGCTGCGCGGTCATCTCGGCGAGCAGGTAGTTGGGCACGGCGCTGCGCACGAGCGACGGATCGAAGTGCTCGATCGACCGCACGACCGCCGGCAGCGCGCGGATCGCCTCGCGCGAGTCGTAGATGCGCTCGTGGTGCTCGGTGCCGAGGTGGTTCGACACGACGCGGGCGGCGAGCAGATCCTCGCTGGAGGCCGTGCCGACCGAGAACGTCTTCAGCTGTTCGCCGCGCTCGGCGAGATGGCGCGCCGCGATCGCGGCGACGAGCGCCGAGTCCAGCCCGCCCGACAGGAACACACCGACGGGGACGTCGCCCATCATCTGTCGTTGCACCGCGCCCGTGAGAATGCGACGCGTTTCGGCGAGCGCCTCCTGCGGCGCCTCTGGCGCGTCGCTCCAGACGGCGCGTGCCGAGGGTGCGCCCTCGCCGGTGTCCGGCACGGCGCTTGAGAATCGTGTCAGGCCATCCTCGGGCGTCCAGTGACAGCCTGGCGGAAAGGCCTCGACATGCGGCATCCAGTCCGGCGCGAACGCCGAGATCTCCGATGCGAAATGCACGGCGCCGTCGCGCTGGGCCCAGTACAGCGGCTTGATCCCGACCGGGTCGCGGGCGGCGATGAAGCGGCCGTCCTCGCCGGCGACGAGGAACGCGAACATGCCCTCCAGCTCGTCGAGCGCCGCCGGACCGCGCTCGTCGATCAGGTGCAACGCGACCTCGTTGTCCGAGCGCGTGGCGAACGGGGCGGGCGCGAGCGTGGCGCGAACCTCGTCGTGGTTGTAGACCTCGCCGTTGCCGACGAGCCAGACGTCGCCGTCCGCGTTGGCGAACGGCTGATGGCCGCCCTCGACGTCCACGATCGACAGCCGTCGGTGCCCGAGCCAGGTGTCCTCGACGGTCACCTGGCCAGCGTCATCCGGACCGCGATGGACGAGTCGGCCGAGCATGCGCTCGGCGTCGCCGTTGGGATGGGCGCCGTACACGGCTGCGATACCACACATTGATCTACACGCTCGCGATCTGTGCCGGAAGCTCGGCGTATGCCGAAGGCCGGCGGTCGTCTAGGTAGGACATACGATTGCGGGCGGCGGCCACGACGCCCGGTGCGTCGACGCGCGCGAATGCCGATCCCGCGCGGGTGCCGGTCTTCGCGAGCACGCGCCCGCTCGGATCGACGACCTTGGACTGGCCCGGAAAGCGTAGCCGTCCGAACCGCCCGACCTGATTGGAGGAGACCCACACGACCTGGTTCTCCAGCGCGCGGGTCCGGTCGAGCAGGTTGAAGTGGCGCACCTGCGCGTCGCGCCGTGTCCACATCGCGGGATCGACGCGGCAGATCGCCCACGCCGACAGCGAGGCGATCAGCCCGGCTCCGTCGAGTGCGAGCTGGCGGGCGGACTCGGGGAAGGTCTTGTCGTAGCAGACGAGCATGCCGATGCGCCCGATCGGGGTGTCGAACGCGGCGAAGCCGGAACCGGCGTCGTAGGCGGCTCGCTCGGCCGGAGGCAGGTGGACCTTGCGGTGATGGCCGAGGACTCCGTCGCCGTTGACGCACACGGCGCTGGAGAACGGCTTGCCCTCCGACCGCTCCGTATAGCCGAGGCAGACCACGACGTTGCCCGCGGCGCGGGCGATGCGGGCGATCTCCGGACCGTTACGATCGAGCTCCGGCGGGGGCGCGCATGGCACGGGCGCTCCCTCGAAGTACGGTTCGTAGAGGTAGCCGCCGAGCGACGCCTCGGGCAGGACGACGAGTGAGGCACCGCGCTCGCGGGCCCCGGCGACGATGCGCTCGACCTGCTGCAGGCATCGCTCGAGGTCACGCCCGAAGCGCTCGTTGACGGCCATCACGGCTGGTGTCCGAATCCGGAGCGCGGGCATGCCTTGCAGGTTTCCCCCGGATCGGCACCCGATGTATGGACCCCGGTCCATACATCGCGCTCGGCGCTTCGACATCGTGTTCATCCGAGAGATGATCTGCCCGCATTCGGGAATCTTTAACACTGGACGTGCGGCGCCGCGCTCGTAGCCGATCGCTGCCTGCCGTCGGGACCGCGGCTACGATCGCCGGCGTGAGCACCGGCCCGACCCGCCAACCGCGCAGCCTCTACGAGGCCGTGGGCGGCGAGTCGACGTTTCGCGCGATCGTCAAGCGCTTCTACGAGGAGGTCGCGGCCGACGAGAAGATTCTGCGTCCGCTGTATCCCGAGGAGGACCTCGCTGCGGCCGAGGATCGACTGGCGCTGTTTCTCATGCAGTACTGGGGCGGGCCGACGACCTACGGCGACACGCGAGGGCACCCGCGCCTGCGCATGCGCCACGCTCCGTTTCAGATCGGGCCGGCCGCGCGCGACGCCTGGCTGCGCGCGATGCGCGTCGCCATCGACGAGGCGCAGCTCGACGAGCCCTACCGTGAGCAGCTCTGGAGCTACCTGGAGTCGACCGCCCAGCACATGATGAACCGCGGCCGCGACTGAGCGAGATCGAACAGGCCGCCAGGCTCGCCGCTCACGCTGGGCTGACCCTCCGCCGGGTCCGGGCGCGACGGCGCGCTCATCGGACGTAGGCTTTCGGCCATGGCAAAGGTACGGTTGCGCGGACAGCTGGAGAAGCTCGCGAGTGCGGGCTCCGAGCACGAGGTGCCGGGCGTCACGGTCAACGAGCTGCTGACGACGCTTGAGAGCACGCACAGCGCGCTGAAGGGATGGATCCTCGACGAGCGCGGGGTGCTCCGGCGCCACATCAACGTCTTCGTCAATGGCGAGATCGTCGAGCCGGACACCGCCGTCGCCGACGGCGACCGGATCGAGATCCTGCCCGCCATCTCCGGCGGCTGACCCTTGATGACCGAGCTGCTGGTCGGGACCCGCAAGGGCCTGTTCGTGCTCGTGGACGAGCCCGGCGCCCTCCGGCGATCGCCTCGGTGCGGTCGGCTCGCTCTCCTCCACCGACTGATTCGCGGTGCCCGCGGGCCGGCAGGCTCCTCGGCACCGATCGCGAACACCGCCCAGTGCGCAGATCGACTCCCCCACCCCGCTCGCCAAGGCCCCGCGTGACCGATCGCGACCGCCGTCCGGCGCGCAGGCCGGTCTCCCCCCGCCCGTCGCCCCGGCGGCGCCTGGGCATCGCGGCCGCGATCGGCGTGGTGCTCGTGCTGCTGCTGGCCGGCGCCGTGCGCGCCACGCACGCCGGCGAGGTGCTGCCGGGCGTTCACGTCGAGGGCGTGGAGCTCGGCGGCCTGTCGCAGGACGAAGCCCGCAAGCGCCTGACGTCGATCGCCGACGAGGCCTCGCGCGAACCGGTGACGCTCGTCGCCGAGGACCGCCGGCTGACGCTCGAGCCCGCGAAGGCCGGCTACTTCGCCGACGCCGCGACGACCGCGCGGGCCGCGCTGGACTCGGGGCGCAGCGGGCCGCTCGGCGGGCTGCCCACCACGGTCGCCGGGCTGTTCGCCGACCGCGACGTGGCGCTCGAGCAGGAGATCGACCGCGGGCAGCTGCGGCGGGCCGTCGACTCGCTGACCGACGAGCTCGGGCGGCGATCGTTCCCCGGCGAGCTCGTCATCGACCCCGAGACGCTCTCCGTCAGCGTCAAGCAGCCGCGATCCGGGCGCGAGGTCGACCGCCCGCAGTTCGCCGAGCGCCTGAAACGTGCGCTGGCGCGCCGGCCGCGCGGGACGGTGGACGTGCCGCTGAAGATGGTGCGGGCCGCCACTCTCGCCAAGGTCGAGCGGGTGGCGCGCGATGCACGGGCATACCTGCGCGACTCGCTGACGCTGACCGGCGCGGGCGAGCCGCTGAACGTGTCGCCGAGCCGGCTCGCAGGCGTGATCGCGCTGGAGTCCCGCGACGAAGGGCGGGTCGTGCGTCTGGGCGCCGGCGACAAGCGCCTCGCCGCGCTCGTCGACGAGCTCGCCCCCAGGCGCGACCGGCCGGCCCGCGACGCGAGCCTGTCGGCGCCGGCCCGCCCGGCGACGACGCTCGACGCCAAGGGCGAGGTTTCGTGGCGGCCGCGCTCGGCGGACGTCAAGGTGCGCCGAGAATCGCGCGCGGGACGGATGGTGCGCCGCGACGAGCTGGCCCGGGCGATGCAGTCCGCGATCCGCTCGGGCAGCCACCGGGTGAAGGTGCCGGTCAAGCGCGTCGAGGCGAACCTGACGGCGTCGGATGCCAAGCGCCTGACGCGGCTGATCGGGACGTTCACGACGTACTACGTCCCGGGCCAGCCGCGCGTGACGAACATCAAGCTCATCGCCCGCAAGGTCGATCGCACGATCGTCGCGCCCGGCGCGCAGTTCTCGCTCAACGACACCGCGGGGCAACGCACGAAGGCCGACGGCTACGTCGAGGCGCCGTTCATCTCCGACGGCAAGCTCGAGCCGTCGATCGGCGGTGGCGTCTCGCAGTTCTCCACGACGCTCTACAACGCGGCGTACTTCGCCGGCCTGAAGCTCGACACCCACCAGCCGCACAGCTTCTTCATCGCTCGCTATCCGGCCGGTCGCGAGGCCACGCTGAATTACCCCAGCATCGACTTGAAGTTCACCAACGACACGAAGGCGCCGATCCTGATCCGCGCGTCGACCGACAACAACTCCGTCGCGGTGAGCCTGTACGGCGACAACGGTGGTCGCCGCGTGGAGGCGAAGTCCGGCGAGCGCAAGCCGCTGGCGGGACGGGACTTCTCGCTCGTCGTCACCCGGGAGCTGCGCTACCCGGACGGCAAGGTCGTCAAGGAGCCCTTCACCACGCGCTACGACAATCCGCCCGCCGACGAGTAGCCCCTTGGCGAAGAGCGGCGAGCCGAGCGATAGGCGCGAAGCCTCGTCTGGCGGGCTGTCCGCGGCGCGGGGCCGGCGAGGCGAGCGAAACCGCGATCTGGGCGGCTCGTTCACGGAGGCGCGAGCGGGCCGCGTCAGACTGTGTGCATGACAACGCCTCCCGCCGCGCCCAGCGCGCAGACCACAGAAGACGAGCGAGGCGCCCAGCGAGCCGTGCGTTCGGACATCCGCAACGTGGCGATCATCGCCCACGTCGACCACGGCAAGACGACCCTCGTCGACGCGATGCTGCGCCAGTCGGGCATCTTCGCCGCCCACGAGGCGCTGACCGATCGCGTGATGGACTCGATGGATCAGGAGCGCGAGCGGGGCATCACGATCCTCGCCAAGAACGCGGCCGTGCGCTACACGCCGGCCGGCGGCGAGGAGGTCAAGCTCAACCTCGTCGACACGCCCGGCCATGCGGACTTCGGTGGCGAGGTCGAGCGCGGGCTGACGATGGTCGACGGCGTCGTGCTGCTCGTCGATTCCTCCGAGGGCCCACTGCCCCAGACGCGCTTCGTCCTGCGCAAGGCGCTGGAGGCACGCCTGCCGGTGATCCTCGTCATCAACAAGGTCGACCGTCCCGATGCCCGCATCGCCGAGGTCGTCGACGAGGTCTACCAGCTGTTCATCGACCTCGATGCCGACGACGAGCAGATCGAGTTTCCGATCGTCTACACCAACGCGCGTGCCGGCGAGGCGTCACTTGCGCAGGGCGTCGACGGCAGCGACCTGCGCCCGCTGCTCGACCTGCTGGTCAGCGCGGTTCCTGCTCCGACCTACTCCGAGGGCCATGGTCTGCAGGCGCTGGTGACCAACCTCGACGCGTCCGCCTACGTCGGGCGCCTGGCGCTGTGCCGCGTGCACAACGGCACGATCCGCAAGGGAGAGACCGTTGCGTGGTACCGCCACGAGCAGGAGGACTTCAGCACGGCCAAGATCACCGAGCTGTACCTCACCGAGGGCATGACGCGCGAGCCCGCCGACGAGGCGGGCCCAGGCGAGATCGTCGCGATCGCCGGCATCCCGGAGATCACGATCGGCGACACGCTCGCCGACCCCGAGGATCCCAAGGCGCTGCCGCCGGTGATGATCGACGAGCCGGCGCTGGGGATGACGATCGGCATCAACACCTCGCCCCTGGCCGGCCAGGTCGGCAAGAAGCTCACCGCGCGCCAGGTATCGGACCGCCTGCAGGCCGAGCTGGTCGGCAACGTCTCGATCCGCGTGCTCGAAACCGAACGTCCGGACACGTGGGAGGTGCAGGGTCGGGGCGAGCTGCAGCTCGGCGTGCTCGTCGAGGCGATGCGCCGGGAGAGTTTCGAACTGACCGTGGGCAAGCCGAAGGTCGTCACGCGGACGGTGAACGGCAGGCTGCAGGAGCCGATCGAGCGGATGGCGATCGACGTCCCCGAGGACTACCTCGGCACGGTCACCCAGCTGATGGCGCTGCGCAAGGGGGCGATGGAGCAGATGGTCAACCACGGCACCGGCTGGGTGCGCCTGGAGTACCTCGTCCCTGCGCGCGGGCTGATCGGATTCAGGACGGAGTTTCTGACCGAGACGCGCGGCTCGGGGATCATGCACTCGGTCTTCGAGAAGTACGCCGACTGGCAGGGTGAGATCAAGACGCGGGCCTCGGGCTCGCTGATCGCCGACCGTCGCGGCAGGACGGCGTCGTTCGCGCTGATGCGCATGCAGGAGCGCGGCCAGCTCTTCGTCGGCCCCGGCGAGGAGGTCTACGAGGGCATGATCTGCGGCGCCAACGCGCGCGCCGACGATCTCGACGTCAACGCGATCCGCGAGAAGAAGCAGACGAACATCCGCTCGGCCAACGCCGACGAGATGGTCAACCTCGTGCCGCCGGCGCGGATGTCGCTCGACCAGGCGCTGGAGTTCATCCGCGAGGACGAGTGCGTCGAGGTGACGCCGGACTCCGTGCGCCTGCGCAAGGTCCTGCTCACCGCCGTGGATCGCGTCAAGCTGGCGCGCACGTCGCGCAAGGAGTAGGAGCGCGACTCGAGCGATCCCGCGCCGCGCACTTCCGGGACCATCGATCATGGGCGTGGCTGATTACGCTGTGCTGCCCAAGGACGACGGTCGATCTTCCCGACGAGCTCCTGCGCGATGCGCGGACCGCTGCACGGGAGCAGACGACGCTCACCGCGCTGCTCGCGGACGGGCTGGCGCTCAGGCTCGGACAGGCTCGTGCCGCTGCTCTGCCGGCACGTCCACTGCCGTTGTCGACGGTTGGAGGAGGGATGCATCCGTGGGTGGATTCTGCGTCCAACGCATCGCTGCTCGACGCCGCCGACGGCGACGATGCTGCTGCCTGACGTCACCGTCCTCCGTGCCGGACGATCAATCCGCGCGTCTTCGCGCGTCCCGACACGCCAGACGCGATTCTGGATTATCTCGACGTTCTGCGTGACGCACCGGGCCGTGTCATCAGCGAAGGCGATCACCACTGGCCGCGGTTCGCAGCGCTGTGCCGCGATCTGCGATTGAGCGCAACCTTGTCCCGGACGCGCATCTGGCCGCGCTCGCGCTCGAGCAGCGCGCCGAGCTCATCACCTTGGACCGCGGATTCAGACGTTATCCCCGGTTGCGCTGGCACTGCCTACTCGGCGGCTGAGACATCGGGCGAGGTGGAGGCCGCGACACATCCACAGGGCGAGAGACCGCGCACACCAAACATGAGGATCGTGCTGACCGGAGCGACCGGCTATGTGGGAACAAAGCTCGTGGCCGCGCTGCGCGAGCGTGGCGACGAGATCACCGTGCTGTCACGCGACGGCGCGCGAGCGAGCGAGCAGCTCGGCGTCGATGCCGCCGACTGGGACTGGACGGCCGGCCCTGCGGCGGCCGCGGCGCTCACCGGTTGCGACGTCGTCGTGCACCTCGCCGGCGAGCCGGTCGCGCAGCGCTGGAACGACGCGGTCAAGCGGCGCATCAACGACAGCCGGGAGCTGGGCACGCGCGCCCTCGTCGACGGGCTGCGCGACGCGCAGCCGCGCCCGCGCCGCCTGGTGTGCGCGTCCGCGTCGGCGTTCTACGGCGCCGGCGGCGACGAGCTCGTCGACGAGACGAGCCCACCGGGGCGCGACTGGCTGGCCGACGTCTGCGTGCGCTGGGAGCGCGAGGCACGCGTGGCGTCGGAGCTTGGAATGAGCGTCGTCACGCTGCGCACGGGCATCACCGTCGACCCCGAGTACGGCGCGCTGGCGAGCATGATGCTGCCGTTCAAGCTCGGGCTCGGCGGACCGCTGGCCGGCGGACGGCAGTACGTGCCGTGGATTCATCCCGACGACCTCGTCGGCCTCTACCTGCGCGCCATCGACGCGCCCGACTTCGACGGTCCGATCAACGCCTGCGCACCGGCGCCCGTGACCAACAGGCAGCTCTCGCGCACGCTCGGCCGGGCGTTGCACCGCCCGGCGATCGTGCCGGTGCCGGGCCTGGTCGCGAAGCTCATGGTCGGAGATGTCGCGAAGTACGCGATCAGCGGCGTGCGGATGGTTCCCGCCCGAGCCGCGGAGCTGGGCTACAGGTTCGCCTTCCCGGAGATCGACGGCGCGCTCGCCGACGCACTTCACTGAGTACGCGCGTCCGCCAGTTCTGCGCGCTTCGCGGGCGCCTGGGCATCGGACGTCACGAGCGCTTGCGAGGATCGTCCAGCGGATGGCGCCAACGCAGGCCGGGAAAGCGTGCGAAGCCGCGGTCGGTGGTGATCCATTCGCTTCCCGATTCGATCGCCAGTGCGGCCAGGTACGCATCGGGAACCAGGTTTCCCTTGGCGCCAGCCTCATGGCATAGCCGTGTGAAGATGTCCCAGTGGCGAGGTCCGGGCCGGATCTCCACGCAGTTTCGCCGGCCGCGCCATCGTTCGGCCGCCTTCAGCGCAGTCTCGATCGGCGTCGGGTTCACGAGCGCCCTGGGGTTGGTCACGATGCGGACGAAGCCACTCAGGAGCTCCAGAAGGACTCGTCTCCGAGCTTGCGGGTCGACAATCGCGCGCCACGACGCATCGCCCGCTTGGCCGCCCGGCTCCAGGCGTCGGAGATCGCCTTCGGCGGCGGCTCGTCGTAGGTCAGCTCGATGACGACGGGCCGGTCCTTGAGGACCGGGTACTTCTCGACCATCTGCCCCTCCAGGGCGAAGCGCAAGTAGTTGGCGACCTTCAGCTCAAGTCCCTTGACGACGAAGCGCCCGGTCGGCCACGGCCCGGTCTGGACGGTCGACAGCAGCGCGCGACCGTCCTCGTCCTGGGCGATGAGGTCGATCTCGTCGGGGTTCTCCAGTCCCGGCATGCGCGCAGACTACGTCAGGCAGCGGCATGCTCGCGGACGAGCTGCGCGACACGCTCGGGCTGCTCCCAGAAGAGCAGGTGGCCGGCGCCGTCGAGCAGCTCCAGCCGCGCGCCCGCGATCAGCGAGGCGATCAGGTCGCCATTTAGCGCGTCGAGGATCTGGTCTGCGCTGCCGTGGACGACGAGCGTTGGGAGCGCCAGCCCGCGCAGGCGCCCGTAGGCGTCGTGAGCGACGACGGCGCCGTGCTGCTCGCGCAGGACCGCGATCGGGGGCGTGTCAGCTCGCGGACGAATGGCTCCCGCACTGCGTGCTGTCGGCGCCGAGACCCTGGATCAGCAGCAGCGGCTCGCCCTCGCCACGGCGCTCGACGTGCAGCTCGCTTCCCGCGACGGGCACCCTCGGCACCACGCGAACGCTACTCGGTGCGAGGATGCACGGATGACCATCACCCTCGACGTCCTCGACCGCGGCCGCCTGCTCACCTTCTCCTTCGACGACATGCTCAAGTACCACGGACCCGGCTCGCCAGGCGGCGTCGCGCAGGGCTTCAAGGTGCTCGAGCGCGGCCTCGGCCTGATCGGCGCCGACGGCCCGCCCGAGCGCCGCGAGATCGCGATCCGCACGGCCTTCGGCGGCCCCGGCGCGCGCGACGCCGTCGAGCTCGTCACGCGCGGCGTCACGGACGGGCGCTACGTCGTCGACCCGTCGCTGGCGCGCCCGGAGCGCGGCCGGACGATGGCGCGCTTCGTCTTCGAGCTGACCTACCGCGAGCAGACCGCGACGCTGATCGTGCGCGACGGGATCGTGCCCGACGAGTTCATCAACCTCGCGCGCACCGATCCCCGCAGCGAGGAGCAGGAGGAGCGCTTCGCCGCGCTGAAGCTCGAGATGGTCGACCGCGTCATGGCGCTGCCGGCGGATGAGGTCTACGACGTCGTCGGCTGACCGATGAGATTCGACGTGACGCGCGGTCTGAGTGGTATCTGATGATGGCGTAATGCGAGGAGGTGGCGATCGCGATAACCGAGTTGCTCGTTTCGACCCGCAAGGGACTGTTCATGCTCGAGGGCGAGCCGGGTGGACCGTTCGAGGTGGCGGCGCGCGCGTCCGCCGGCGAGCCCGTCGAGTTCGCGATGCGCGACACGCGCAGCGGCCGGCTGCTGGCGTCCGTGACCTCGGCCTTTCACGGTCCGAAGATCTGGTTCACCGACGGCGACGCGTCCGGGGAGTGGCAACAGGCCGACGGGGTCGCGCTCCCGGAGGGCGGTGAGGCGGCGCTGGAGCGGGTGTGGCTGATCGTCGCCGGCGAGGCGGACCGCACGCTGTACGCGGGCGGCGACCCCGGCGTGCTCTTCGAGAGCACCGACGGAGGCGGCAGCTGGCAGATCAACCGCGGACTGTGGGATCACCCGTCGCGCGAGTCGTGGATGCCGGGCGGCGGCGGGCTGTGCGTGCACTCGATCGTGCCGTGGCCCGGCGACCCCGACCGCCTCGCGGTCGGGATCTCGGCGGCCGGCGTGTGGCTGACCGAGGACCGCGGCAAGACATGGCGGCGCGGCAATAGGGGACTCGTGCCCGGCTACGTGCCAGAGGAGTCACCGGAGCAGTCCAACGACCTCTGCATCCACCACCTCGAGCGCGCCGGTGCGCGGCCCGGACGGCTATACATGCAGTTCCACGGGGGCGTCTATCGCTCCGACGACGCCGGCGAGAGTTGGCAGGACATCGCGCCGGGCCTGCCGTCGGACTTCGGCTTCCCGCTCGCCGTCGACCCCGCCGATCCCGACTGCGCGTACGTCATTCCGCTGACCGCGGACACCGACCGCGTCACCGTCGGCGGCCGCGTGAGCGTCTACGAGACGCGCGACGCCGGCGCGAGCTGGACGCCGCGCGGCGACGGGCTGCCCGCCGAGCACGCCTTCCTGACGGTCCTGCGGCTGGCCTTCGACTCCTGCTCGCAGGGATCGACGCTGCAGCTGTACTTCGCCGCCACGTCCGGTGACGTGTTCGGATCCGTGGATGCCGGAGCGAGCTGGTTCGCCGTCGCCGACCACCTGCCGCCCGTGAGCTCGTCACCGCGTTGCAGTAAGCGCCATCTGAGCGCTGGGGCGCAACAGATGGGCTGGAACGGGGTTGCGAGAGGAAGACCGCCAGCGATGAGGAGTGGCGCGCTCTACCCTTCGGCCATGCGGATCTCGGTCGCCGCCGACGAGCGCACCGGCGTCGCGGACGCGGTCGTCGAGCAGTTGCGCGCGCGCGGCCACGAGGCGGTCGGCCTGCACGGGGCGCTCGGCGAGGACGAGCGCGACGACTGGGCATGGTGCTCGGAGGCCGCCGCGCGCGACGTGGCAGACGGCCGCGCCGACCAGGCGGTCGTCTGCTGCTGGACGGGCACGGGCGCGTCGATCGCCGCCAACAAGGTCGCCGGCGTGCGTGCCGCCCTGTGCGCCGACGCGCAGACCGCCGCCGGAGCCAGGCGCTGGAACGATGCCAACGTGCTGGCGCTGAGCCTGCGCGCGACCTCCGAGGCCCAGCTCGAGGAGATCCTCGACGCATGGTTCGACGCCGGACCCAGCGAGGACGAGGACGACCGCGCGAACGTCGCGCACGTCGATGAGATCGCGTGACGACGAGTTCACGGGCCGCACCTGGCGCCGAGGCGGTGACCTGAGCTGGTCGGTGCGGTCCCTGGAGTTGCGGTCCTGCAGCATGTGGCGCGAGCGCTACGCGCTGGTCGAGGATGGGCGCGAGCTCGTGACGATCGAGGGGGTTGCGGCCAAGCGCCCGGTGAAGGTCACGCTCCAGGACGCCGGCGCCGCGATCGACCCGGGTCTGCTGCTGTTCGCCGTCTTCGTTGTGCGCGCCCTGTCAGAGGATGCGGGCGCCGCGGCGGGTGCGACGGCCGGCGCCGAAGGCGCGGCCGGCCCGGGGGCCCCGCAGGAGCGAGGGACTCTAGAGCGCGCTGCGCACGCATGACGATTTGCAGTCGACAGCGCAGACGCCTGTAGCGCATCGATATAGTCATCATATGATGATCTCTGAGATGCGGACTGCGTGATGCGGACGACACTCTCGCTGGATGACGACTTGGTCGCTGAGGCACAGCGCCTCACCGGCACGCCGCAGAAGAGCGCGTTGGTGCGCGAGGCACTGCGTGCGCTGATCGAACGCGAGAGCGCCAGGCGCCTCGCACGGCTCGGCGGCAGCGAGCCGGCGCTGACCGCGGCGCCGCGACGTCGCGTCCCCACCTCGTGATCCTGCTGGACACCTCGGTCTGGGTCGACCACCTGCGAGTCGACGAGCCGACCGTTGTGCGCCTGCTTGGGGATGGGCAAGTGGCCTGCCACCCGTGGGTGACCGGCGAGCTGTCCCTCGGGTCCCTTGCCCAGCGCCAAGAGATCCTGACGTTGCTCGCGAATCTCCCGCAAGCGACCGTTGCCACCGACGACGAAGTCGCGGCGCTGATCGAGGGACGAGAGCTCCACGGCCGCGGCATCGGCTACGTGGACGTGCAGCTACTCGCCGCGACCCTCCTCAGCGCTGCCCATCAACTGTGGACGCGCGACAAGCGCCTCGCCGAGGCTGCGCGCGACCTCGGGTGCGCCGCCGAGCTCCAGCACGTCGGGTAGGCCCCCCGTGCACGGGCTCACCTCGCGGCCAGGTCCGACGAGTGGATCGCTTCGAGCACGCCCTCGGCGATCTGCGTGGGCCGCGGACCGAGGCCGTAGACCTTCGAGAGGTCGCCGCGCGGATCGACCTCGACGACCTTCGCCCCCTCCGCCACCGCGGCACGCGTACCGCGGCCTGCGGGTCCGCCGGTGTTCCCCTGGCTTCAGCGCGGGACGGACACGAGCTTGGCGTTCAGCTCGTCGAGGACCGGCCCCAGCGGCGTGAAGCACATCAGTCCGAACGGGCCGACGATGAGCGTCGTCAGGCCAACAGCTCGAACGGTGCCGTCCGAGCGCGGCGCGGTGAACACCGGGCCGCCGCTGTCGCCCTCGCGCGCGGTGATATTCGTGCAGCGCACGTCGGTCCCGACCGACCGGCTCAGCTCGCGCTCGGCCCCCCGGACCTGGCGGCCGCGAATCCGGCCGCACTGGTCGATCCCGCTGGAGCGCCCCGTGAAGCAGACCGCCCGGCCGCTGGCGGGCTGGGCCAAGCCCGCCACGATCCACGGCGGACGCGAGACGCCACGGTCGACGACCGCGACGCGGGAGCGGTTGAAGCCCGACGGCACCGGCGTCAGGAGGGCGTCGAGCGGCTTGCTGCGGCTGAGGATCCGTTTGACGCGGCCCAGCGTGATGCCCGGCTGCGGAGCGCGGCGCAGCACGACGTTGCGCCGCTGCACGGTCTTGTCCGAGCGCAGCCCGCCACAGTGCGCGGCGCTCAGGCCGCCGAGCCTGCCGCTGCGCACGCGCACGAGCCAGGAGGCACTGCAGACGACCGCGCCCTTGGGCACGGGCTTGCCGCCGACGAGCTTCTGCCGGGCGAAGATCAGCTCCCGTCCCGCCTCCCAGCCGTCGAGGTTCGGCGCGCCGCCGGGCCGGCGGATACGCAGCGCCGCGCGGCCGCGGACGGCGAGCAGGTCGTGTTCTGCGCCCTCATCCGTGGACTGCGCCCGCAGCGCGGTCCAGCCCGCCGCCTGCAGCGCGGCCTTCGAGCCTGCGATCGGGGCAGCGACGACCTGCGCCGCGGCGGCCTGCGCGTCCTCGCAGCTGGCGCCGGCCACCTCGACGATGCTGGCCGGGCCGACGCCCGCGCACGGCGTGTACTCGTAGCTGCGGATCGCCGACTGCGCCTGCGCCGGAACGACACCGAACGCGAAGGCAGCGGCGATGGAGGCGAGCAGGGGGCGCATACGACTGATGATGATGACGAATCGGTTCCCTCGGAGCGCCGGCTGCGTCCGGCCGGCGGCGTGCCGGCCCCGGCCGCGAGAGCATCCCGGTACGGAGAACAGCTAGCGTCGCGGGCGTGCATATGCCCCCGCCGCAGCCGAAGCTTCGCATCCGCGGCGGTTCGGGTCCGCTGCAGACGCTCGTCGAGCTGGCGTGCCTGCGCTCGATGCGCGCACTGGGGTACGCGACGTCGCTGTCGGTGTCGATCAAGCGCGATCCGCACAGGCAGGAGGGCGCCGGCGCCAGCCTCTCCTCCGACGGCAGCCTGTGGGTGAACCTCGGCCTCGCCAAGCACGGCGAGCCGCTGCTGGGCTGGGTGCTCAGCGAGGAGATCGCGCATCACTACTTCGCCGACGTGCATGGCGTGCGCCGCGGCGGCGACTTCGTCGAGACGCTGCTGCACGAGGTGTTCGCGACCTGGTTTCAGTTTCGTGAGAACATCGCGACCGACCGGATGTCGATCAAGGACCTCATCACCGCGCCGGTCCCGCTCAGAGAGCCCAGCGCAGAGCTGGGCGAGCACCTCGGCAAGCAGGTGGCGGGTGCGGTCAGCGGCAGCGAGGCCAACGTCGCTCACCTCGACGCGTGGTTCGCCGATCCGGACGTCGACGAGATCACCGCCCAGTTCGTGCGCGTGCTGCTCGACGCGGGCACGGTGCCCTACGACGGCCCTCCAGAAGCCGTCGCCACGGTACTGCGCGAAATCTACGACGAGATCATCGCCGGCGCCGGCCGATGAGCACGACGGATCGCAAGGGCCGCTCGGCCGACGAGAAGCCGCCCGAGCCGCACGAGATCTTCGAGCGCGCGCGCGAAGAGGGCGTTAGGCGCCTGGAGCGCTCGCCGCTGGAGATCATGTCGACCTCGCTGGTCGCCGGCTTCGACGTCGTCTTCGGCCTCGTCGCGCTGGCCACCATCACGGCCGCGCTGACGCCGCGCTTCGGCGAGGACGCCGGCCACTTCGTCGGCGCGCTGGGCTTCGGGATCGCCTTCATCTTCATCGTCGTCGGTCGCTCTGAGCTGTTCACCGAGAACTTCCTGGTGCCCGTCACCGCGCTACGGAGCGGCGCGATCTCTACGCTGCAGCTCGCGCGACTGTGGCTGATCTCGCCGATCTTCAACCTCGTCGGCGGCGTCGCGCTCGTGCTGATCGTCAGCGTCCAGGGCGTGCTGCCCGAAGGCTCCGGCGAAGCGATGGTCACGATCGCCGAGAAGGTCGATGACAACGGTGTCCTGACGGCTTTCTGCAGCGCAGTGGTCGCGGGCGCGCTGATCACGGTCATGACCTGGCTCGTAGAGGGCGTGGGATCGATCGGCGGGCGCATCATCTGCGCGTGGATCGGCGGTTTCCTTCTGACGATCGGCGCGTTCAACCACGTCATCGTCGTGACGCTCGAGATGATCTACGGGATCCGCGCGGGAGCCGACGTGGGCGGCATGGACGTCGTGCAGAACTTCGCTGTCGCGGCCGTCGGGAACATGGTCGGCGGTCTGCTGTTCGTCACGCTCACGCGCACCGGCCAGGCGATCGGATCCAGCGACAGCGACGGTCCGACCGAGGACTGACTACGCGATCAGGATTCGGCCGTGTCCGGTCGCAGAGCGGAGTTCTCGATCGAGAGGATGCCGTCGGGAGGGCAGCCGAAGGGCAGCAGCAGATGGCCCTGCGCCCACCACCAGCTCTGGACCTCCACGACCGCCGCGTCGGGCACGTCGAGCTCGTGGAAGACGATCACGCCGCGGCCAAGTGTGACGGTTGGGCGCGCTCGCGTCGAGCCGCGGGCCCGTCGTTGGCATTGCGACGGTCGGGGACACGTAGCCTTCGCGGCATGTCCGTCGTCGACATCAGCGAGCGATCCTTCGAGCCCCTGGTGCTCGATCGCTCGACGGTCATGCCCGTCGTCGTGGACTTCTGGGCGCCGTGGTGCGCTCCGTGCCTTGCGCTCACGCCGCTGCTGGAGGCCGCGACCGCCGCGCTCAGCGGAGAGGTCGTGCTCGGCAAGGTCGATATCGACCTCTGCCCAGCGCTGTGGAAGCGCTACGAGGTCCGGACCGTGCCGGCGGTCAAGGCGTTTCGAAACCGCGAGGTGGTCGCGGAGTTCACGGGCGCACAGACGCCCGATGCGGTGCGGCGGTTCTTCGAGGAGCTCGTCGCCGGTCACGCGCGGGCTTGACAGCGCGCGTCCGTGCCGCCACGATCAGCGCGTGCCCATCTATGACTACGCGTGCATCGCATGCGATGACCGTTTCGACGACCTGTCGCGCTTCGACGCTCCGCCGCCCCCGTGCCCGAGCTGTGGCTCTGAGACCAAGCGCCTGCTGTCGCCCTTCCTCGTACCGAACTCGCCGGCCGGCCAACGCAACTTCGTGCGCAACGGCGCCTCCGCGATGGCCGAGATGGGCTGCTGTGGTGGCGGCGGCTGCGGGACGCACGCCGGTTAGCACCCGCCAATGAGCACCGAGCTCGAGCCGCACGACGGCGTGCGGCTCGCGCGCGAGCGCCGCGACGCGATCCAGCGCGAGCACGGCGAGCTGCATCCCGACGCGATCGCCGCGGCGGCCGAGCTGGCCACCGAGCACCTGTCGGAGGGGGAGTCCGACGCGGGCATCGAGCTCTTGCGCGGGCTATCCGAGCGCGCGACCGCGACGCTCGGCGAGGAGAGCGAGGCCACCGGCATGGCGCTGGCCGCCTACGCGGAGGCGCTGCGGCAGGCCGGCTCGCCCGATGCGCAGCAGCTCGGCGTGCTGACCGACGCGATCAAGGCATTCTCGGCGTCGGTCGGTCCATCCGATCCCCGCACGACGGACGCCTTCGCCCACCTCGCTCACGCGGCCCTCAACACGCAGGCCGTCGAGGTGGCCGTCACCGCCGGCATGCAGGCGCTCGGCGGCCTGACGACCCGCGGCGAGGGCGAGAGCGCGAAGGCCGGCGAGGTCTACGCGACGCTCGCGATGGCGGCCGCGGCGCGCCAGTCCCCCGCCGCGCTGGGCGCCGCCGAGCGCGCCCACGCCCTGACCGCCGGACTGGCCGCGGCCGACCCGGCGCGCAAGCGCGCCCGCACCGCGTGGAGCGCGCTCGGCTCGCCCAAGCGGCTCGTCGTCACCGACGAGCTGTCGGTGATCGCGTTCGGCTCACCGTCCTCGCTGGTCATCGAGTACGCGCACGTCGCCGACGACGGCGCGGCCGATCAGCACAACCACGGGTTGCGCGCCGAGGGGGCGCGAGCGTTCCGGGCCGCGATCGCGGCCGCGCCGTTCGCGTGGCGCTCGTCGGCGGGCGGCTTCGAGGTCGCAAGCCGCACCGGCGGCGGGGCGGCGCTGCGCTTCCTCGCGACCGCCGACGGTGGCGAGGACGTCGAGGTCACGCTCGACGCGGCAGGCCTCGACGCGCTGCGCGGCGCCGTCGCGGACGCGCTCGGCGGGGCTGTGGCGGTGGGCGAGCCGGGGCGCAACGATCCCTGCCCCTGCGGCTCGGGCTCGAAGTACAAGAAGTGCTGCGGGCATTGACGGAGAAGTGCTGCGGGTATTGACGGCGATCGACGTCACCCACTTCACCGATCCCGGTTGCCCGCGGGCGTACTCGGCGTCGCCCGCGCTCAGCACGCTGCGCTGGCGCTACGGCGATCAGCTGCGCTGGACGCTCGTGACGATCGGCCTCGCGGAGGATCCCGCGCTCTACGAGCAGCGCGGCTACACGCCGCTGCGCTCGGCGATCGGGTACATGAGCTTCCGCCGCTTCGGGATGCCCCTGCAGGTCATGGCGAAGGCCGGCCTCGCCGCGACGTCGTCGGCCTGCCGGGCGATCGTCGCCACGCGCCTCGCCGCGCCGCAGCTCGAGCTCGCCGCCTTCCGGGCGCTGCAGTTCGCGCACGCGAACCTCGACCCGACGCTCGAGCGCCGTCCGCCCGCCGAGGATCCCGTCGTGGTGCTGGCGGCCTTCGAGCATCCGCTGGCCACCGCGGAGATCGCGGCGATCATGGCCGAGCACCTCGCCGAGCCCCGGCGGGCCCATACCGAGCGAGCGCTGCTGCAGGCGGTCGCCGACGGCCGCGCCGTGCAGCACCCAGTCGGCGACGACGCGCTGTGGAGCCTGGCAGGCTGACGGATTGCGATCCGCGTTCGCGGGCAGTTCGTAGGACCGAGAGGCGCGCGATCCGCTCCGCGCGGATCCGCACAACGACCCAGGGAGCTCCACATGTCCGACGTCACCGTAGGCCTGCTCGTCCGCATCGAAGCGCTTGCCGGCAAGGAGCAGGAGGTCGCGGACTTCCTCGCCGGGGCGGTCGAGCTCGCCCAGCAGGAGCCCGACACGACCGCCTGGTTCGCCATCCGCATCGGTCCGTCGACGTTCGGCGTCTTCGACGTCTTCCCCGACGGCAGCGGCCGCGACGCGCATCTCAACGGCCCGATCGCGGAGGCGCTGCTGAGCAGCGTCGGCTCGCTGATCGAGCAGCCGACGATCGAGCAGGTCGACGTGCTGGCGGCGAAGCTGTAGCCCCGCGGCAGTCGGGGCCGCAACGCGATGCGCATCGCAGGCCATGCGCAGCCCGCCAAGCCGCGCTACGCGGCCGCGGCGTCGTCGTGCAGTGGGCGCAGGATCAGCAGGCCGACGACTGCGGCGCCCGCGAGCACGACGACCGCGACGCGGCTGGCGTCGAACTTCGACAGGCCCGCGAGCTCGTGCGCGACGATCAGCGTGCCGCCCCACAGCACGAGCGGGCCGAAGCCGGTCGACAGCTTGCCGACGAGGGCGTAGAGGCCGAAGTCCTCTCCTCGGCGCTCGGCCGGCACGAGCCGCATGAGGAAGACCCGGTCGACCGCCGACAGCGAGCCGAGCACGATCCCGATCAGCGGCCCGACGACCCACAGCAGCTGGCCCGAGCCGGTCAGCGCCGCCGCGAGCAGGGAGGCGATCGCGAGCGCGAGGGTCGCGGTGATCACGCGCTTGGGCCCGATGCGCTCGGCGAACAGCCCGCCGCCGAACGCCCCCGCGATCGCGGTCACCGCGGAGATCGCCAGCAGCAGGTCGATCGAGTCGCCGTCGAAGTCGCCGCTTCGCCTCGCATAGACCGTCAGGTACGTCAGGACGGTGGCGATCGCGTCGACGTAGAAGAAGCGCGCGAGCAGCAGGCGGCCGTGCGGCGCCCGGCGCGCGCGCCGCACGGTGGCGGCGAGTTGGGCGAAGGGGCGCCGCGGCGCGACGTCTGACTCGCGCGCGGGCCGGCGACGCTCGCGCACGAGCAAGAAGCACGGCAGCGCGAAGAATCCGAACAGGACGGCCGCCGGGATGAACGCCCGCTGCGCCTGCCCGTCCTCGACGAACGAGCCGATCGCGAACAGCGCCGTCAGGCTGCCGAGATAGCCGACCGACACGCCGATGCCCGAGACCCGGCCGCGCCGTCGCTCCGGTGCAACGGCGCCCAGCAGCGGGTGGTACTGGGCGTCGGCGCAGTTGAAGGCAAACGTCGCGACGCCCGCGAGCACGAGCGCCAGCAGGATCGAGTCGACCACGCCCAGCAGCCCGGTCGCGAGCACGCTCAGCAGCGTGAAGGCGATCAGGATCGGCTTGTGGCGGCCGAGACGGTCGGCCAGGGCGCCCAGCAGCGGCAGCGCCACGATCAGCGTCACCGACACCGTCGCGACCATCAGCCCGACGTAGATGTCCGGCTGGCCGCGCTCCTCGATGATCCAGTCGTTGTAGTAGCGCGTGACGACGACGAACGAGAAGATCGTGTTCGCGAAGTCGTAGAGGATCCATCCGACGACGGGCAGGCTCAGCAGGCGCCAGCGGCCGTCGTCCACCACCCGCAGGCTACGGCCTGCACGTCAGTCGCGACGAGCGCTACCGCAGCAGCGTGTCGTAGATCAGGAAGCCGTTGAGGGCGATGATCAGCGTGGCCACGGCGGCCGTGGCCGGGGTCGTGCGGCGCCGGTGTCAATCCAGCCGGTCTATCGCCGACCAGAACGACACACCCCGGCGCGCGCTGGGTCAGCGCGGTCGGAAGAGGCGGTCAGCCGTCGCCGAGGCGCACGGTCAGGCCCGACGGAAAAGGGCCCTCGAACTTCAGGTCGCCGGCGTCGCCGCGTGCGCGGCGGATCGGCGGGCCCTCGAGCAGCGCGGTCATCATCGCGGGAAGCTGGTTGCGCACGATCTGCTGGCCATAGCAGGTGTGCAGGCCGTGGCCGAAGAGCATGTAGTCGCTCCATGGACGGTCGACGCGGAAGTCCTCGGGGTCGGCGATCGCCCGCTCGTCGTGCATCGCCGACAGCGTTCCGGCGAAGATCGTCGCCCCGGCCTTGACCTGCGTCTCGCGGTCGGTGCCGGCGGCGATTGTCGTGTCGGCTTCGACGAGGCGCAGCAGCGCGAAGTTCTGCGGGCTGAAGCGCAGCGCCTCCCACAGGTACTGCCCGACGAGCTCGCGGTCGGCGGCGCGGGCGGCGGCCTGCGCGCCGCGCAGCTCGTCCTCGCGCTCCAGCAGCACGTTGACCGCGCGCGCGAGCGAGTTGGACACGGTCGGGATCCAGCCGACGACGTTGCCGAGGATGTTGTGGCGGATCGCGATGTCGTGGAAGTTCGGCTCGCCCTCGTCCTGGAAGCGCAGCAGCCGCGTGAGGACGTCGTCGGGGACCTCCTCCCCACCCGCGATCGCCGCCTTGCGCGCGTCGATCAGCCCGTCGAGGTGCGTGCGCCACAGCGCCGCGTCCTCGAGCGCTCGCTCGCGCGTCTCGGCGAGGTTGTTGACGTTGATGAACAGCTCCCAGAAGATGTCGCGCGCCCAGCGTGCCTGGGTCTCGGCGTCGGGGCCGGGGGTGCCGAAGTAGGCGTCGATCGCGCGGATCAGGGCCGGGTCGGCGAGCTGGGTGACGACGTCGATCTGCTCGCCGGCGCCCGCGACGAGCTCGCGCGCGAAGCCGAGCATCGCCTCGCCGAGGCCGGCCATGTCCTCCCTGCGTACCGCGCGGTCCATCGCGGCGTGGTCGTGGTGATAGAGCGGCGTGTCGTCGACGCCGAGGATGAACGGACCGGTGACGGCCTGCATCTTCGGCCCGTAGAGCCCGGCGGTGAAGCGCTGCGGATCGCCGAGCACCTCCTTGACGTCCTCGGACAGGGCGAGCACCGTCAGCGCCTTCGTCGAGATGATCGGCTTGTGGTTGCGCATGAAGGCGAACAGGCGCGGCGCGGTCTTGTCGGCGACCTGGCCGAAGAGGTTCGAGACGTCCTCCGCGAGCTTGTCGGCGCGGTCGCGGAAGCGCTCGCGGATCTCGTCGTCGAGGCCCATCGGGACGCCGTCAGCCCGTCGTGCCGTCGGCGATCGCGGCCAGCGCGCTGATGCCCGGGACGAAGAGGTACTCGCCGCCGCGCGTCTTGACGAAGGCCTCCATCGGGGCGAGGAAGAACGGCGGCTTGCCCTGGATCGTCATCTTCCCCGGACGGGCCCCCGTGGCAGGGTTCCCGAGCAGAAAGTCCTTGTCGTGGCCGAGGCCGAAGATGTTGCCGTCGTTGAGCCACTGCATCTGCACCGCCTCGAACTGGCGCGAGATGCTCGCCTGGAAGCTGACGAAGACCAGGCCGCGGTCGGCGCGGTCGTCGGGCTTGCCCTCCGGCAGTGGCTCGCCGTAGGGCATGCCGCGGCGGATCATGCGGTGGCGGAAGGTCAGGGCGCCTTCGAAGCCGAGCGCGTCGCGCGGGTTGGAGCGGCGCACGTGCGAGCCGAGTGGGCAGCGCAGGCCGTCGACGTCGCCGGAGTAGCGGAAGTCGTTGGCCCCGCGCGCGGTCGCGTCGAAGTCCGGGTCGGGCTTGTCGGGATGGGTGACCAGCGGCGTGCCGTCGGTCCAGCGCCCGACGACCTTGGCCGCGAGCTTGTGCTCGTCGCCGCCGTGGTAGAGCTTCGCCGCGTCGGCCATCACGCGCCGCCACAGCGCGACGTCCTGGTAGAGCTTGCGCCAGACCATGTAGGTGCCGCTTTTGCCCAGCGGATCGGCGGGGGCGTTGGGCAGCCGGCGCTTGGGGTCGTCGCGCGTGTCCTCGTCGGGGTAGCCGAGCACGAACTCGCCGGGCGCCAGCGCGCGCCAGCGGCCGTCCTCCTCGGGGACGCCTCCCCCGGGCGCCTTGTCGTCGCTTGCGCCCTCGACGGCGGGCTGGGCGAAGCCGTCGGCGTAGCCGAAGTGCTCGCGCGCGCCCTCAAGCAGCGCGGCGTCCTGCTGGTAGACGATCTCCATGCCCCCCGCGTCGTTCATCGCGGCGCGCATGAGCTTCAGCGCGCGGCGATGGTCCGCGGCCTCCTGCGCGTTGATCGTCAGCAGCACATGCGCCGAGCCGGTGCCCAGTGCCCGCTCCCAGTGGTCCGGGGCGCTGACGCCGACGTCGCCGAGCCGCTCGGCTTGCGCGGACATGCCTTCGCGAAACTCCCTGGAGAAGCTCGCGACGATGTCCTCGGAGACGCCGAGCGCCTTGAGCCCTGTCGCCGTGACCGCCACGTTGAGCGTCGTCACGGGCTTGCCGTCCTTCCACGGCTGCGCCGTCGTGACGTGGTCCAGCAGCCCGGAGAACCATGCGCGCGCCTGCTCGGGTGGACAGGTGATTCGCACGAAGGCGTAGGACGTGTGGTCGTAGTCGTTGCCGTAGGCGCGCAGGATGTCGCCTTGCAGGTCGCGCAGGTCGATGTGGGTGCGAGCGTCGGCCATCAGCTGGCGAACTCCTCGATGAATGCCTGCTGCAGCTCGGCGGGCGCCATGCCCTGCGCGCGCGTGGCGAAGGCCATCAGGCGCTCGCGCTGATCGAGGCTGAACTTGACCTGCTCGACGGTGGCCGCGCCATAGGCCGCGTAGTAGAACCCGCAGTCGATCTGGTTGTGCTTGAGGTAGGCCTTCAGGCCCTTGGCATCGTCCGGGCAGCCGATGCAGCGCCCCCAGATCTGCGGCGCCTCGTCGGCGAGCTCGGCGCACAGCCTGTCGAGGTAGCTGTCGAGGTCGCCGTCGAAGTTGCTGGAGAAGCACAGCATCGGGTTTGCGAGGTGCTCCTCCTTGCGCTGCTTGTAGGAGGGCTTGTTGTTGAAGTCCTCGACGATCACCAGCCGCGCCATGTGCGTGCCCTTGACGCGATCGAACGGGCGCGTCGCGCTCAGACCCTCGATGAACGTGCGCAGCGCCTCGATCTCGCCCTGCTTGATCGGCGTGATCGCGAGGAACCCGTAGGCCTGGCCGGAGACATTGACCGAGCTCATAGCGAGCGCTGGGCGTCGGTGAGCATGTTCTCGTAGGCGGCCGCGAAGGCGTCGGGATCCATGCGCTTGGCGTTGCGCTTGAGCGGCGCGAGCTTGTCCTCGAGCTCCAGCGAGGCCTTGACCATCGTGATCGTCGCCTCGGGATAGGCCGAGTGGTAGTGGCTGTTGGCGATCTCGTTCTCCTTGATGTACTCCTTGAACGGACCGACCGGCAACGCCTTCGGAAAACCGTAGGAGCTGCCCCAGAACGCCGCCATCCCGCTCGTCAGGATGTGCGAGAAGGCGTCGATGTACTCCTCCCAGCCACCGTTGAAGTTGCTCTCGAAGTACATGTGCGGGTAGCGCAGCTTCTGGTGGGCTGCGGCGCGCCGTTGTAGGGGATCTCTTTGATCAGCGACCAGCGCGCGAAGTGGATGAACGACAGCTGCACGATCGTCTTCGTGAGGTCCGGCTTGCGCTTGGTGACCGTGAAGAGGACCGGCAGGAACGCGCGGCCCCACCACTTGACCGTGCTGAAGACCGTGATCGCGATCGCCTGGCCGTCGATGTTGCGCTCCGACGGGGTGCCGGTGGCGGTGATCGGTCCAGCCGGTGGCGCGGTGCTCACGGGCGCCAACGTAACGCGCCAGATCGGGGCCGGTCAAGTGTGCATTCGGCCACACAGGCGGTTGGCCGCATCCGCATCGCGCGAGATGCACGAGCCGACCCGTACCCGGCCGGCCGCCGACCGGGTCGTCCGTAGACGCGAGGCGACAACCTGTGGCTAATCGTGCTAATCCCGGCTGTCGCTTAGTATGTTTAGCGCTGTCTTGTCATGAAGAGCTTCGTCGACATCGCGCAGACCTTCTCTGGGCAGCCAGCGCGTTTGGGGCCATTGCTTCAGCGAGTCGACGTTGGCCGTGGCCGTGAGGAGTTGTTCGGCGACCAGTTGCCTGAACTGCTGCGAACGCTCGCCCACAATGCCCGAGTCCAGTCGATCAGAGCCTCGAACGCGATCGAGGGCGTCGAGGTCGACGATGAGCGCGCCGAGCGGCTCGCGGGGGGAGCGCGCTTTCGCAATCGCAACGAGCGCGAGTTCGCGGGGTACCGCGACGCGGTCGACGAGTTGATGCAGGCTGACCCCGAACCGGTCTCGATCCCATTGATCCTCCACTACCACCGCTTGGTCTTCCGGCACGTCGGTGGTCGGGGCGGGAGCTTCAAGTCCGACGACAACGCCATCGTCTCCTACGAGGGCGGTCGCAGGCAGGTGGTGTTCAAACCGGTCTTCGCGCAGCAGACGCCGTTCATGACGACCGAGCTCGTGGCGCGCTATCGCGACGCGCAGGTCGGTGAGCTGGCCCACCCGTTGGTGCTGCTGTCAGCATTCGTGCTCGACCTGCTGGCGATTCATCCAGTTGCCGACGGCAACGGCCGCGTCGCGCGTCTGGTCACGGCCCGCGAACTGCTCCGGCTGGGCTACGGCGTTGCTCGCTACGTGAGCGTCGAGCAGCAGATCTTCGAAACGAGGAACGGCTACTACGCTTCCCTGTACGAGTCCCAGCGTCGGTGGCACGAGGGTGAGCACACGATCTGGCCCTGGACCGAATACCTGGTCGGCGCGCTTGCGCAGACATACCGGCGATTCGAGGATCGCGTCGCGGCGCAACGCGGAGCCGAGGGGACAAGCAAGCAACAACGCGTCCGCGCGTACATCCTCCACCAGGCCGCAGCCCGCTTCACGATTGCGGAGATCCGCAGGGCGGTACCCGGGACCAGCGACCAAACGATTCGGCTCGTGCTCAACGCGTGCCGCGATGCCGGGCAGATCCGGGCCGAGGGCACGGGCCGCAGCGCCGTGTGGGCACGCCTTCCATCGGCTGAACGCTGACCTACTCACTGTCCAGCTACAGCGAGCCGCCTTCCAGGGGGTGTGTCGAATTTGCCCGGCTCAGCTCGATGCGCATCGCCCGCGCCAGCGTGCGGCCGAGGACGTGCTCGGCGACGCCGAAGCGCACGGTGATCGGGCCGTCGAAGGGCTGGCGCGCGTTGACGACACAGCGGTCGCCGATCGCGATGCCCTGCTCGGCGAGATAGCGCAGCATCTGCGAGTCGGAGTCCGAGACGCGCACGAAGGTCCCCCCGCCGCCGATCGCCACGCTGCTCAGCGCCTCGGTGTCGCCCTCGTCGATGACGAGGTCGTGATCGGGGATCGGGTCGCCGTGGGGATCGTGGGTCGGGTTGCCGAGCTTGGCGGCGATGCGCGCCTCGAGGTCCTCCGACAGGACGTGCTCGAGCGCCTCGGCCTCCTCGTGTACGCGGTCCCAGGGCACGTCGAGGTGCTCGGCGAGATAGAGCTCCAGCAGGCGGTGATGGCGCATCATCTCCAGCGCCAGCCGCTCGCCCGCCGCGGTCAGGCGGACCCCGTGGTAGGGCTCGTGCAGCGCGAGGTCGCGCTCGGCGAGCTTCTTGACCATCGCCGACGCCGACGCCGGCGTGACGCCGCAGCGCTCGGCGAGCGCGTTCGTGCTCACCGCCTCGCCTCCGGCGCGCTGCTGCAGCGAGTAGATCGCCTTCGCGTAGTCCTCGATCGCGCTGCTGCGACCGTCGCTGAGCGCGGCCATCAGACGCTGACCAGCAGGCCGGTCGCGAACATCAATGCCAGGCCCGCGAGCAGGCCGCCGACGGCGCGCGGGTGCAGCGTGCGCCCCTCGTCGTCGCGCAGCGACGGCGCGAGCTGGACCATCACCTGCGCGATCGCGCCCGCTCCCGCGCCGAACAGGAACGCCGCAATCGACGTGTTGAAGGCCGAGGCGCCGATCCACGTGCCGAGCACGGCGGGGCCGCCCGCGAGCAGCCCCAGCAGCGCGAGGCGGCGCAGCGGCGGCTTGGTGTGAGCGATCGGCGCGACGATCGCCAGTCCCTCGGTCGTGTTGTGCAGCGCGAAGCCGACGACGAGGAACGCACCGAGCGCGAGCGCGCCGGTCGTGTAGGCGGTCCCGATCGCCAGGCCCTCCCCGAGGTTGTGCAGGCCGATCCCGAACGCGATCAGCATCGCCAGCGACCCCGCGCTCGCGCCGGCCTCCTCGCCGGCCCGGCGGCGGTCGCGCAGCCATGCGCTGACGCCCGTCAGCGCGAGGAACGCCACGGCCGCGCCGATGAAGACGAGCGCCGCGCCGCCGAACGCCTGCGAGCCCGCGCCGGCCAGCTCGAGGCCCTCGAGCGTCGCGTCGATCGCCAGGAACCCCAGCAGCCCAACGGTGAGCGCCATGACGAAGCGCATCCACGCGGGCGGGATCCGCCGGATCCACGGCAGCCACAGCATGCCCAGCGCGATCGGGATCACGCCGACGTAGATCCCCAGCAGCGCCATCAGGCCGAAGAAGCCGATGTCGGCGACGGGCGTGCGCACGGCGACGTCGATCGCGTGATCCACGGTCCCGCCGGTGGAGGTCAGCAACGCGATCTCGTATGCCTGCCCCTCCAGCCACGGCTCCCGGACGGTGACCGTCGCCGTGTCCAGCCGCCCGATCGGCTGCTCGGCGCCGCTGAATCCGACGTACGCATCGTTGACGATCACCTGAGCGACCGAGACCGCATCGGGTCCGTCGTTTCTGACCGTCAGCTCGATCGTGCCGGGCACGAGCTTCGTGCGCTCGATCGACAGCTCCTCGGCCGGCGGGCCCGTGCGCTCGCCGAGCCCAGGCGCGCCGAGCACGACGAACGCGCCGATCGCGACCGCGATCAGCAGCAGCGGGACGATGCCCAGCACCCAGCCGGGCACGCCGCGCAGGCGGGCGCTCTCACCGCCGCGATCGACGTCGTCCGCGGTCGCTCCGCCGGCCTCCATCTAGTGGTCCACTACTCGACGACCTCGAAGAAGCCCATCCAGCCGAGCTCGGTGAACTCCGACTGGTGGGCGTGGAACATGTACTTGCCCGTGTAAGGCATGCGCATCTCGACGATGCCGCGCTGGCCCTGGCAGAGCATGATCGTGTCGGTCAGCTCGCTCGGGGTCTTCGACGTGCCGGTCGGGAAGTACTCAAAGAGCTGGCCGTGCAGGTGAAAGGAGTTGATCAGGTCGTACTCGAGGATGTTGACGACGTAGATGCGCACCAGCGCGTCGCGCTTGATGCGGATCGGCTTCTCGGCATAGGCGAAGCCGATCGTGTTCGCCGCGTACAGCTCGTTGGCGGCGTCGTAGTTCGTGTCGAAGCCGTTCATGACCATGACCATCTCGTCGGCCTGCTCGCGCGGCTGCTTGGGATCGACGATGAACGTGCCGTACATCCCCTTGGCGATGTGCTCGGCGAGCGGGCGCACGTGGCAGTGGTAGAGGTGCAGGCCCGCCGGCAGCGCGTCGAACTCGTAGACGAAGCGCTCACCGGGCGCGATCTCGCCGCGCCCCACGCCGGGCATGCCGTCCATGCCGGCGGGATGCAGGCCATGGAAGTGGATCGTGTGGGGATGGATCCGAGAGCCGTTGACGAACGTGATGCGCAGCCGATCGCCCTCGGTGCAGCGCAGGGTCGGCCCCGGGACGCGGCCGTTGTAGGACCACGCCTCGTACTTCACGCCCGGCGCCAGCTCGATCTCCTGCTCGGCGGCGGCGAGCGTCCATTCGCGCAGCGTGCGGCCGTCGGGCAGCCTGCTCGTCTTGCCGTAGTCGAAGTTGCGCAGGATCTCGTGCGGATCAAAGCCGTTGGCCTTGTGATCGACCTGGCCGCGAAAGCCCGCGTGCCCGCTGCCGTGCCCGGGCGTCGCGCCGTCCTCGCCGCCGTGCTCGGCCGCCGAGGCGTCGCTATGGGAGTGCGGGACGGTGGCGTGCAGGGCCGCGGCCCCGAGCCCGAGAGCCGGGACCGCACCGAGCAGCTTGCGTCGAGTCAGCGATGCCACGAGATCGATTATGGCACGTCTAAATCTTTGGCGCCCCATCGCACGCCGACGACGGTTGCTCAGCCGGGCGCTTCGCCGCCGGGGTGCACGAGCCGCCAGAGCGCCAGCGCGGTCATACGATCGCCCCGGCCGGCGCGTCCCTGCCGCCGGCGATCCAGACGCGTTCCCGGCCAGCGACCTCCGCGGCGCGGTCGTGGCGGCCGTGGCGAGCCTACGCGGTCCAGCACCTGTGGGCGACCGGCGATCACGCGGTGAACCTGCTGTCCCCATGACCGCCTCGCCGTAGCACTTCGGCAAGCTCTGGCCTCTACGGTCCGCGCATGGCACACCTCGCACTGGCGCCGAAGCTCGACGAGAACGATGATCAGCGGATGAGCGACCAGACCCGCGGCCGGATCCTCGTCGTCGACGACGAGCCGACGATCGCCGAGATCGTCTCGCGCTACATCGAACGAGCCGGCTACGAGACCCGCATCGCCGCCGACGGCCACGCCGCGCTGGCCCGCGCGTCGACCTGGCATCCCGACCTCGTCGTGCTCGATCTCATGCTGCCCGGCATCGACGGACTGGAGGTCATGCGGCTGCTGCGCGAGAACGGCGGGCCACGGGTCGCGGTGATCCTGCTGACCGCCAAGGGCGAGCAGTCCGATCGCATCGACGGGCTGCGCCTGGGCGCCGACGACTACGTCGTCAAGCCGTTCTCCCCCGTCGAGCTCGTCGCGCGGGTCGAGGCCGTCCTGCGCCGCACCGAGCCCGAGGAGGACGGACCCGAACCGGTCCTGCAGTTCGGCGAGCTGCAGATCGATCCGGCGGGCCGTCGCGTGATCGTCGACGGCGAGGAGATCGTCCTCACCCAGCGCGAGTTCGACCTGCTGGCGTTCCTCGCGCGCCATCCGGGTCAGGTCTTCACGCGCGATCAGCTCATGGAGCAGGTGTGGCGCTTCTCCTTCTACTCCGACACCTCGACGGTCACCGTCCACATCCGCCGGCTGCGCGCCAAGATCGAACGCGAGCCCGCGCAGCCGCGGTTCGTGGAGACCGTCTGGGGCGTGGGCTACCGCTTCCGCGCATGAGCCGCTCGCCGCTGGGCCGCGGCATGGCGCTGGCGCTTGGCTGCGCGCTGCTCGTGGCCGCTGTCGTGCTCGTCATCTACGACCTGCGGGGCGCGCTGGTGACGTTCGCACTGCTCGCCCCGCTCGGGGTCCTCACCGTCGGGGCGACCTGCGCCCTGCTCGCGCGCCGCGAGCGTCTCGGCGGGCTCAGACGGCAGGCGCTCGCGACCGCTGCGCTCGCCTTCGGCCCGATGATCCTGGCGATCGCGCTGTTCGTGCAGCTGATGTTCGTCTCGCCGCACGACGCGCTGCTGACGGCGTCGGTCGCCGCGTACAGCGCGCTGCTTGGACTGTGGGGCGGGCGCGTGCTCTCAAACCGCGTGATGGACGACGTCGACACGCTGCGCTCGGGCCTGATGGCCGTCGGCGCGGGCGAGCGTGAGCTGCGGCTGGACCTCGGAGGCGCGGACGAGCTGGCGCAGGTCGGCGCCGAGGTCGAGGCGATGGTGACACGCCTGGCGGCCGCGGAGGCGCAGCGCGAGGAGTCCGACGCCGCCCGCCGGTCCCTGATCGCCGCGGTCTCCCACGACCTGCGCACGCCCGTCACGGCGCTGCGCCTGCTCGCCGAGGCCGTCGACGACGAGGTCGGCGATCCGGAGACGCGCCGCCAGTACGTCCGGCGGCTCGGGGTCCACGTGCGCGCGCTCGGCGCGCTGATCGACGACCTCTTCGAGCTGACGCGGATCGAGGCCGGCGAGGTCACCTGGACGATGCACCAGGTGCAGATCGACGAGCTCGTCGAGGAGACCGTCGCGGCGATGGCGCCGGCCGCGCAGGCCGGGGGCATCTCGGTCCGCGCGGAGATCGCCGCTTCGCTCGTGCCCGCCCACGCCAACGCCGAGCGCATCCAGCGCGTGCTGTTCAACCTGATCCAGAACGCGATCCGCCATACGCCCGCGGACGGCAGCGTCACCGTGCGCGCCGCGAGTGCCGGCGAGTGCGTCGAGATCGAGGTCGCCGACACCGGCGAGGGGATCGCGCCCGCCGATCGCGACCGCGTCTTTCAGGCCTTCGAACAGGGCGCCGACCGTGCCTCGCGGACCGATGGCAGCGCCGGCCTCGGCCTTGCGATCTCGCGCGCGATCGTCGAGGCGCACGGCGGGCGGATCTGGGTCGTCACGGACGCCGGCGACGCCTCCGAGAGCGGTGCGCGCGTGCGCTTCAGCCTGCCCGGATCGACGCCCGAACCGGTGGCCGCGTGACGCACGCGCCGCTCGTTGCGGGCTTCGCTGCCCGCGCGCGGCCTCCGCGACGCCGGGGCGCCCGCTACCGTAGGCCCACCTGTACCCGACTCGGGAGTTCTCAATGACCAAGCAGGAGCTCGCACAGAAGGTGGCCTCAGATGCCGGCATCTCCGGGTCTGACGCAAAGAGTGCCGTCGACGCTACCTTCGACGCGATCGCCGCCGAGCTGGCTGGAGGCGGCGAGGTCGCCGTTGCAGGCTTCGGCAAGTTCAGCGTCAGCGAGCGATCCGCTCGCGAGGGCCGCAACCCGGCAACAGGCGAGACGATCCAGATCGCCGCCAGCAACGCCGCCAAGTTCTCAGCCGCGTCGGCGCTCAAGAAGCAGCTCAACGGCTGATCGCCGGGCGCGGCCGCGCCGCGGGACGACGCGCGGCCACGCAAACGACGGTCTGCCACGATGACGACGCTCGACCCCGGCGTGCATGCCGCCGGGGTGTTCGTCGTTGTACGGGCGCCCTCCGCCGTTCAGGGCTCGCCGTCGCCGCCGGCGCGTGAGGCCCTGCCCCACGCCCGCCGCTCGGCGCGTCCGGCGATGCCCGCGCCGACGAGCAGCAGCAGCGCGACGATGTAGAGGCCGAGCACGACGATCGCCAGCAGCAGGAAGAGCTGCGCGGCCGCGAACCCGGCCGCGGCAGAGACATAGAGCCCGACGATCGCCGGGACCGCCTGGATCGCCAGGCCGCCCGGGATCGCGCCGAGCATCGCCGATCGCCAGTGCATCTTCACCAGGGGCGCATAGCGGTAGATCGTCGCGAAGACGAGCATCGACCCGAGGGCGTTGAAGACGAGGATCATCGGTCCCGAAAAGCCCATGCTCGGCCGCAGCTTGAAGGACAGGTCGGCGACGACGGAGATGCTCAGCGACGCGAGGATCACGGCCACGGCGACGAGCGCCCCGAGGCCGAGGTTGCGGATGCGGCCGATGACGATGTTGTGGCGTGGCACGTCGAGGATCCGCGACAGGCAGCGCTCGATCACGCCGATGCCCCCGGAGGTCGTCCAGAGCATCGCGAACAGCGCGAGAGCCAGCAGCAACGGCGAGTTGTCGCGCGTGCCCAGCACGAGCCGCCGGATGTCTTCGTGCAGCGCCTCGGGCAGGAAGCGGTTGAGCTGGTCGGCGACGGCCAGCGCCGATACGACGTCCGTGAGCAGCAGCGCCTCGAGCGCCGCGAGGCCGAGCGCGAAGGGCGCCAGCGACAGCACGAGGTAGTAGGCCAGCGACGGCACGTCGTCGGCGATCCCCTCGCCCCAGTAGAAGTCGAAGACGTGCCGCGGGCGGGTCCGCAGGAAGCTCGCGAGCGATCGATGCCTGCGTCTGTGAGGCGCGGCGTGCTGCCCGACCGCCACGCCGGGAGCTGCGACGGGCGGCTGCTCGGTGGCGGCCTCGCCGCTCGGTCCGCCGCCACTCACGCGCGCAGCTCTCGCCGGATAACGAGCTTCAGGCCCGACCACGTCTCGTCGATCGCGCAGACCTTGACGTCCACCAGGCCCCGCGGCAGCGCGATCTCGCGCACGGCGTCCTCGGTCATATCGGTCGGGAAGCCGGACGCATGCTTCGGCCAGGCTACCCCAGCCGCGTCGTGCCGTAGCCGGCGCCGCCACTTGCGCTCACCACGCCTCCGCCGCCAGTTGGGCGATGACCTTCGACAGCCGGCCGCCCTGCCACGCAAGCGGCGAGGAGCCCTCGTCCTCGACGACGAGACGGCCGCCGGGCAGCAGCTCGGCGTAGGTCTCGCCGAGCGCGAGCGGGTGGCCGGGATCGGCCTCGTCGCGGCTTGCGACGACGACCGCCGGGCACTCGATCAACTCCAGCGCGTGCAGATCCTCGAAGGGCCGCGAGCGGGGCACGGCTCGCAGCGCGTCGGCCACCGCGGCGGGATGCTCGTGGCGCGACATGCTCTGACGCAGGAACGTCAGGACGGAGTCGCGCCAGGCGGCTGGCAGCCGCTGGACGTCGTAGGCGGCGACGTAGCCCTCAACCCCGCGATCGCGCAGGCCGTCGGCGAGCGCGTCGTAGCGCCGCAACCGTCGCACGTCGTCGTGGGCGACCGGGTCATACGCCGGTGTGACGACGACGAGGCCCGCGACCCGCTCGGGCTGCTCGAGCGCCACACGCAGGATCGTGCCCGCGCCCATCGACACCCCGACGAGCACCGCCCGTCGTAGGTCGTGCGCGTCCAGGACGGCGACGAGATCGGCGCACAGGCGGTCGTAGCCGTAGTCGCCGGCGGACGGCGCGGGCGCCGAGCCGCCATGCCCGCGCGCGTCGTAGGCGATCACCCGGTGCCCGTCGCGCTGCAGGCCGCGTGACCCCATGACGACGTAGCGCCGCGTGGCGCTGAGCCCGTGTGCCAACACGACCGGGATTCCGTCGCCGTCGTCGCCGACCGCGAGCGCGACGTCCTGCGAACCGCGGATCGGGCGCTCGCTCATCCACAACAGGTTTGCAAGCCCACCGGGCTACCCTCTCCGAGCATGACCGTGATCGATGTCAGCGAGGCCGATTTTCAGGCCGAGGTCGTCGCTCGTTCCCACGAGCTGCCCGTCGTCGTGGACTTCTGGGCCCCGTGGTGCGGCCCCTGTCGCCAACTCGGGCCCGCGCTGGAGACGGCCGCCGGCGCGCGCGAGGGCAAGGTCGTCCTGGCGAAGATCGACACCGACGAGAACCCGGGCATCTCCCAGAGCTTCGCCATTCAGGGGATCCCCGCCGTCAAGGCCTTCCGCGACGGCGAGGTCGTCGACGAGTTCACGGGCGCGCTGCCCCCCGGGCAGGTGGAGGCGTTCTTCGACCGCCTCGTGCCGTCGCAGACCCAGCTGCTGCTGGAGGCCGGCGACGAGGCATCGCTGCGCAAGGCCGTCGAGCTCGATCCCAAGAACGCCGACGCTGCCTTCGCGCTCGCGCAGCTGCTCTACCGCGCCGGTGACGACGACGGCGCGCTGAAGCTCATCGGCAACGCTCCGGGCAACTTTCGCGCCGATGGCCTGGCCGCGCGCATCGAGCTCGAGCGCGACGGGTCGGCGGAGATCCGCGACGCCTTCGCCAGGCTCGACGACGGCGACCTGCAGGAGGGCCTGGATGCGCTGCTGGCCCAGATCAGCTCGGGCAACGGCACCGCCGAGCGCCTCCGGCGCGTCATCGTCGCGATCCTCGACGAGCTCGGCGTCGATCACCCGATGGCTCGCGAGACCCGTCGCAAGCTCGCGGCCGCGCTGTACTGACTCGCCCCGTCGGCGCGGCGCAGCGCTCCTCACGGGGCGACCGCTGAGCGGCGCTCAGCTCCAGGGGTACGGGCTGTGGGAGACCGGGTGCAGGTCGCCGGAGGCGAAGCGCTCGTAGCGAAACGGATGCAGCAGGCCGGAGTGCTCGCCGCGCAGCACGCGCGCGATCTCGCGCCCGACGGCGATCATCTTGTAGCCGTGGTTGGAGTCGGCGGCGACGTAGACGTTGTCGCGCAGGTAATCGAAGACCGGGAAGTTGTCGGCGGTGAACGCGCCGACGCCGCCCGAGCGCACGTCGCGAAAGCGCGCCCGCGCTCCGGCGAAGCGGCCCAGGCAGTGCGACAGGGACGCCGACCACATGTCCGCGAAGCCCGCGTCGACGCTCGCCGACGGGTACGGATCGATCGTGAAGTCGTTGCCCTTGGGGATCGGGGAGGCGCCGCCCTGCACGCCGCCGGTGTCGCGCTTGAAGTACACGCCCCAGGGCTCGTCGCAGATCAGCTGCCCGTCGTCGTCGTGCAGCGGCTGGTCGGAGTCGACGTGCAGCACCGGCGGCAGGCCGCCCCGCTCGGTGACGAATCCGCGCGGATCGACGGCGACCTCGCCCTCCTGCAGGTACCAGTAGGTCCACATGTCGCGGTCGCGCGCGACGCTTGCGTCGAGGCCGCGCACGTCCAGGCGCTGGGGCAGCTCGAGCATCTCCCACAGGCCCTTGATCCAGGGACCGACGGCGATCACGACCTGCTCGACGCCGACGCGGCCGCGGTCGGTCAGCACGTGCGTCACCGATCGTGCCCCGTCGAAGGAGAATCCCGTGACTTCCACGCCCTCCGCGATGCGCACGCCCTCATGCCGCGCCATCGCCTCCAGGCCGCGCACCGCGCCGATGTTCTCGGCGAAGCCGCCGCGGTGCTCGTGCAGGCAGACGGTCAGGCCGGGCGCGCGCCAGTCGGCGAACAGGCCGCGCATGTGCGCCGCGACCGCCTCCTCCCCCACGATCAGCTCCGAGTCGTAGCCGATGCGCTGGTGGCGCTCGTGGACCTCGATCAGGTCGCTCTCCTGCGACGGAGGGCCGAGCGCCACGTAGCCGGAGCCGTGGTAGCGCAGCTGCGACGCGTGGCGCTCCCAGATCTCCACGCACTCGGCCATCAGCTCGGCCATCGCCGGCTGGAAGTAGTTGTTGCGCACGACGCCGCAGGCGATGCCCGACGCGCCCGCGCCGACCCCGGTCTTGTCGACGACGAGCACGTCGGATCCGTCGCCTTCGCCGTGCGCCTTCAGCGCGCGCGCGAGGTGGTAGGCCGTCGAGAGCCCGTGCACGCCCGCCCCGACGATCAGGTGGCGGACGTGGCCGGGCAGCGGCCCGTCGCTAGAGCTCCCGGGCGTAGGCACGGTTCTCGTCCTTGAGCATGGCGTCGGTGCCGAAGTAGGCGTGCTTGGACATGTCGGCGCTGAAGCGGCTGGCCGCCGGGATGCGTCCGAGCGCCTCTGCCATCGCCCGGATGTGGTGCGGGCCGGCACCACAGCACAGCCCGAAGTAGCGCACGCCGAGCTCCAGCGCGTCGCGCGTGAAGGCGTCGATCTCGTAGCGGTTGCAGGTGAAGGGGTCCAGCGCCGTCGGGAACGCGCGGCCGTCGGGCAGCGTCGGATCGGTCAGCGACTGAAAGCTCGGCTCGTGCTCGTGCGTGCGGTAGGGCACCGGCAGGGCGGCGACGTGGCAGTCGACGGCGCGGCGGATCTCGCCGATCAGCGGCAGCATCGTCTTCGGGCCGCGAATGCAGTTCAGCCCGACGACATCGGCGCCGGCGTTCTCGAGCGCCTTGCACGCCTCGGCCGGGGTGTAGCCCTCGCGCGTGAACGGGCTGCGGTGCACCGCGAGCGTGATCACCGCGGGCAGGCCGGCCGCGCGGATGACCTCGGTGGCCACGATCGCCTCCTCGGCGAACGCGAAGGTCTCGCCGACGATGAAGTCCGCGCCCTCCTGCACCGCCCACGCCACCTGCTCCTCGAACATCGCGCGAACGGTGTCGATCGACTCGGGGCCGGTGAAGACGTTCGTGTTGCAGATGTCGCCGGCCAGCAGCGTGCCGGTGTCCCGCGCGACGGTGCGCGCGATCCCGAGCGCTTGGCGGTTCATCTCCTCCAGCAGGTGCTCCTTGCCGAGCAGGCGCAGCTTCTCGCGATGCGCGTAGTAGGTGAACGCCTGCACGACGTCCGAGCCCGCATGGACGAACTCGCGATGCAGTCCGTCGACGAGATCGGGGTGCTCGAGCACGACCTCGGGGACGAACGCCCCCGCCTGAACGTAGCCGCGGCGCTCGAACTCGAACAGATAGCCCTCGGCACAGATCACCGGGGCGACGTCCAGGCGCGTGTGAAGCCCGTCAACTGGGGTCGAGTCTGGATTGAACACGGGGTGCCTCCATGCCTGCTGTGGTTATGCCCACCCGCATGTGGACGTTGCACGATCGTAACTCATGGTTCAGATGGTGCTATGCTCGCGCACATTGTGCGACAACCTCTTCGCATTATGCGTTCCTGGGATCGATGAGCGGCGCCGGCGCGACAGTGGCCTCCCCCTCGAGCCCGCGCCGTGGAAGCCAGGCCGTCGACCGCGCCCTGTCGATCCTCTGGCTCTTCAACGAGCAGAAGGAGACGCTGTCGATCGGCGAGATCTCCGACATGCTGCAGGTGCACCGCAGCACCGCCTGGCGCCTGCTCGGCGCGCTGCAGCGCGCCGGCCTCGTCGAGCAGGAGCCCACGACGGGCCGCTTCCGGCTCGGGATCGCCGTCGTGTCGCTGGCCGGTCACGTGCTGGACCGCTTCCCCGCGCGCGCCGCCGGCCGCAAGGTGCTCAGCGATCTGCGCGACGAGCTGGAGGAGACCGTCTATCTCGGGGTGCTGGACGAGACGAGCGTCGTCTACATCGACCAGGCATCCAGCCCGCACGTCCGCCACAACGTGGACTGGGTCGGGCGCCGCCAGACCCTCGACGAGGGCGTGACCGGCGCGCTGCTGCTCGCCTACCAGTCGCCGGAGATCATCCACGAGGTGATGCACCCCCCAGCCGGCCGCCAGGAACCGCAGGATCGCCTGCTCAACGAGCGCGCGCTGGCCGAGGTGCGCGACCGCGGCTACCTGTCACGCCTCAACGACCCGCGCAGCGGCCTGATCGTCGTCTCGGCGCCGGTTCACGACCACCGTGGCGACGTCGTCGCCGCGATCACCGCGACGGCGCCCCAGCATCGCGCCGACCGCAGGCGACTCGACGAGCAGCTCGCGCCGGCGACCGTGCAGGCCGCGACGCTCGTCTCCGAGGCTCTGGGCTACGCGCGCGGCTGAGCGGCCGTACCGGCTGTCCATACGAGATCACGATCACTCGCGCGATGCCCAGACGAGACAGCCCGGTCCCGCCCGTTGTCTTACGGCGCTCACGCCAGAGTCCACCGGGCCAGTACACCCCGGGCTATCTCTTGCAGCCCTGCGTCCCGCAGGCCGACCAGGCCGCCACGCTCACGCTACACCCGCCCGGTCACTCGCGCGACTTCTACCCGGACGTCTGCTTGCGGCTCGGGCCCCGACTTCGGAGTTCCCGGGCCCGGACTCGCCGAGCCGGGCCTCGTGACTCACGGCTGGTCGGTGCTCGGCTAGGGTTCCGGTGACCGCCTGCCGATGAGCACTGCTGATCCACCGATCACTCCGAGTACCCGCGGCGATGTGCTGACGGCGATTTCCGACGGGATGGTCGCGTTGATGAAGGAGTTCTATGGCCGTGGGCCGTCGCGCGCGAAGTCCTACTACCAGGACGACCTCGTCGTCTGTCTGCTGCGCGGTGGTTTCTCACAGGTCGAGCAGACGCTGCTTGAGGGCGGTCGCGGTTCGGCGGTGATCCAGCAGCGCATGGAGTTTCAGGATCTCATGCGCGACCGCTTCGAAGCCGTGATCAAAGCCGCGACCGGTCGTGACGTGATCGGGTTCATGAGCGGCAACCAGCAGGGCCCGGACATCATGTGCGAGGTCTTCATTCTGGCTCCGACCGACCTGCTCGACGACAACGGGTCGGCCGCCCAGCCCACGCCAGCGGCCTGACGCCCCCGGTCCGGGGAGCGTGGCGCGGGCGCGCGCGAGGCGTCCTCGCGCGTCGCTTGATTGTGTCGTGCTGATGATGCTGCTGGTGTTCGCGCGACCGGCGTGTATCGTCAACGGGCAGAGGGCATGAAGGTGAGGTCGGCGCCTCCCGATAACGGGGGCGTGGGCAACATGATTCTGACTTCCGAGGTCTGACGTTTTTCCCGACCCGGAGGTCCCCTTGCCCAAGACACATCCCCACCGCGACCGGAGCACCAGTCGCCCCGTCGACTGGCCGCAGGCGCCGACCGACGTTCAGGCCCGGCCCGCGGGCCGTGCGACGAGCTGTCTGCAGCTCGCTGCACCGGCAGGCGACGCGCGCCGCCGATCGCGCGTGCAGGACGCGCTGGCGGCCG